>WUUC01047418.1_pt1 | contig 12223 bp, 10 predicted proteins | sample 6278441 | NCBI WGS metagenome assembly WUUC01 (sample SAMN13675441, study PRJNA597444) | soil metagenome | isolation source: soil | place: USA: Washington | collected 2017-10 | reverse complement strand
TCGACCTCACCGCCCGGATCCGCAAGGCGCTCAACGCCGCCATCCCGGTCACCGGACTGCTGGAGTGCCCCACCGTCCGGCAACTCGCTCAGCTGATCGACTCGCCGCCGGCGCCCGAGCCCGAGCCGGTGGCGACCACCGAACTCGACGGCAGCAGCGACCAGGCGGGCTCAGATGAGAGCGCCTGAGTACGTCCGCACCGTCCAGTCCTTCGCCCGCCGGGAGCTGATCGGCCAGGAGCAGCAACTGGATGCCCGGGCCATCTCGCCGGAGTCGCTCTATGAGCGGTTCGCCGAGACCGGCCTGGGCAACTGGTGGGTGCCCAAGGAATACGGCGGTCTGGGCTTCGGCCTGCAAGAGAGCGTCCGGATCGTCACCGAGCTGGCCTACGCCGACGCCGGGGCGGCCTTCACGCTCTTCATCCCGGTGCTCACCACGAGCATGCTCGGCTGGTACGGCAGTGACGAGCTCAAGGAGACCTATCTGAACAAGATGGTCGCCGAGAACGGCTGCTGCGCGACGCTGGGCAGCGAGCACGAGGCCGGCAGCGAGCTGGCCCGGATCACCACCACCGTGCGCCGTGACGGCGACAACCTCGTCCTGAACGGCAACAAGGCCTTCTCCACCGACGCCGACTTCGGGCAGTTCCTTGTCGTGCTGGCCCGGGTCGAAGGCAGCACGTCGGAATTCCTGGCCGTGCTGGTGCCGCGCGAGAACCCGGGAATCACCATTGACAAGCGCTGGGACATGATCGGCCTGCGTTCCTCGGGGACGTATCAGATCAGCCTCGCCGACTGCCGGGTGCCGGCCGGAAACGCGTTGAAGGGCAACGGCCTGCGGTTGCTCGAAGTCGGCCTGAACGCCAGCCGGATCCTGATCGCCAGCACCGCCCTGGGCATCTCCCGCCGGATCCGCGACGTCTGCATGGACTACGCCAAGACCAAGTCGGTCAAGGGCGCGCCGCTGGCCAACAATCCGGTGTTCGCCGCGAAGCTGGGCCAGTTCGAGATGCTGATCGAGGTGATGACCAACCAGTGCGAGGCCGCCGCCCGTGACTTTGACGCGATCGCGGTCCGGCCGGACGCCGGCGAGGAGTTCCTGCGGGTGGGCACCCTCAAATCCGCGCTGACCACCAAGATGTTCTGCGGCCAGACCGGCTGGCAGATCGCCTCGGCCGCCTCGGAGATGTTCGGCGGGATCGGCTACACCCATGAGGCGATCATCGGCAAGCTGCTGCGCGACGTTCGCTACGTGTCCATCGTCGAAGCCGGCGACGACGTGCTGCGCGATCTGATGTTCAACCGCTACGTGGTGCCGGTGTCCAAGCGCTCGTGACGTGCTGACGCCCGGCTGGCGGTGAGCACCGCCAGCCGGGCGGCCAGTCAGGGCTGGAGCCAGAACTGCCCAGCGGCTGGACCTGTTAGAGGCTGGACCTGTTAGAGGCTGAGCCGGCGGGTCAGGCCGCCCAGCACCGCATGCGGGCGCTGCTGCTCGCCCGCGAAGGCGCTGATCACGACCAGCGCGCCGGTCAGGGCCGGCACCGCCCACTGCAGGGCCGCCAGCTGCTTCTGGGCGGCGGCGATCTCGGCGGGGGTGCCGCTGGTCGGCGTCGTGCCGTCCGCGGCCGGAACCGCGTGGTACTCAGAGACCTTGCGGCCCAGTACCCGTGAGTAGCCGGTGGCTGCCAGCGCCGCGGCGGTCACCCCGGTCTTGATCATCGACATGGTGGCCACGCCCTGCTGGGCGGTCAGCCGATCGCTGTTGGCCACCAGTTGACCGATGCTGCCGATCAGGTGCGCGCCGATCGCCGCGGCGTTCACCGGCGTCCAGCGGTCCCAACCGGCGTTGGCCACCGCGCCGGCCGAGCTGGCGTCGCCCGCCTCGCCGGCGGCGCGATTGAGGGCGACCGCGTTGGCCAGCGTGCCGCCGAACCAAGCCGCCAGACCGACGTCATGCATCGAGCGCGAAATAGTGTTGTAGAGCACGAGAACTCCCACGAGGAGAAAGCGATGCGCACCTCACGGCGCACGCAGGATCGCTGCTGACCCGCAGGGACCAAGGGTCCGTGACCCCACCGTAACGTTCCAGTGGCTGCCCCGACAACGCCCCGGCCTCGGACGACTGCCCGCGCAGCCCTGTGGACAGCCGCCCGCCAAGCGGTAGCGTGGCAGAAACGGTGAGAGGTGAGCCCGACCCGCCGTTCCCATAACAGCACTGGGACTCCTCGACGCGGCGAACGTGACGCGACACCGAGACGGAGAACAAGCATGAGTGTTGGACGACTGGCGGCGCGTGCCGTCATAGGTGGTCTGTTCATCGGCCATGGCACCCAGAAACTGTTCGGCTGGTTCGGCGGCCCGGGCCGTGCCGGCACCGAAGGCTTCATGGAATCTCTCCAGCTTCGCCCGGCCAAGCTGCACGCCACCTTGGCCGGGGTGACCGAGACCGCCGGCGGCGCCATGCTGGCGGCCGGCCTGGGCACTCCGCTGGCAGCGGCCAGCCTGACCGGGGTGATGACCACGGCGATCCGCAAGGTCCACCTGCCCAACGGGCCCTGGGCGGCCAATGGCGGCTGGGAGTACAACGTGGTGCTGATCGCCGCGCTGACCGCGCTGGTCGAGACCGGGCCGGGCGCGCTGTCGCTGGATCACCACTTCGATATGGAACGCAAGGGCAGCGGCTGGGCGCTCACCGCGCTGGCTGCCGGAATCGGGGCGGCGTTTCTCACCATGGCCGCAGGGGAGCGGGGACCTCAAAACCCGATGCTGCAAGCCGCCGCACCGGCCGCGACCGAGGACGCCGCGGGGGACCCGAGCACCGCCGGCGCCTGACCCGGGCAGGTCGGCTGGCCCGGAGCCTCCTAGCCGAGCACCGGCAGCTGCTGGTCGGCGTTGAGCAGCGGGCGGAACAGGTCGCCCTTCTCGGCGATGCGCTGTGCGACGGTCCGCATCGCGAAGCCGTCCGGCCTGAGCCCGGGGTCATCGAGTTCGTCCCAGCTGATCGGCGTCGACACGGGCGCCCCGGGCGCGGGCCGGGCGCTGTACGGCGCCACCAGGGTCTTGTTGATCGCATTCTGGGTGTAGTCCAGCCGGGCCTTGCCCGCTCGGTCGCGCACCCCCCACTTCCAGCTCAGCAGCTCAGGCACCACGGCGCCGACGGTCTTGGACAGCTGCTCCACCCACCGCCTGGTGTCGGAGAAGCTGGGGCCGCGGCTGACCGGCACCCAGATCTGGATGCCGCGCCGGCCGGTGACCTTGGGGCAGGCGCGCAGTCGCAGGTGCTCGAAGGCGGTGCGGTGCAGCCGGGCGAGCACCAGCACGTCCTGCCAGGACGTCGAGTCGCCGGGGTCGATGTCGATCAGGGCATAGGTGGGCTGGCGCGGCCGGTCGGTCAACGACGTCCAGGCATGCCACTCCAGCGCGCCGAAGTTGGCCGCCCAGACCAGGGCGGCCGGCTCGTTGACCACCAGGTAGGTGCGGGACTCGCCCTCATCGGCCTCCGGGTTCTGCCAGCGGGGCAGCCAGCCGGGCGCATGGCCGGGCAGCTCCTTGTGCCAGAAGCCCTTGCTGCCCGCGCCTTGGGGATAGCGGTGCATGTTGAGGGCGCGACCGGCCAGGTAAGGCAGCGCGACCGGAGCGATCTGAGCGGTGTAGCGCAGGAACTCCCGCTTGGTGATCGGCTGGTGCTCGGCCGAACCGGGAAACAGCACCTTGTCGAGGTTGGTGACTCTCAGCTCGCGGCCGAAGATCTGCCACTGCCCGGACGAGGGCAGCTCATCCAACGCCGCCAGCTCGGCGGGACTGGGCCGCGGGATCTCCGGCTCCCGCGAATCTGCCGAAGGCTTCAGGGCAATCGAGGCCTCGGCGGCCGGCAGGTCAGAGCGCCACATCCGGTCCGGGTCGGCCAGCACCTCGTCGTTGGTGCGGCCACTGCGCACCGAGCGCGGGTGCTCTTCGGGGTCCCAACCGGTCACCGCGAACTCGTCGTGCTTGTGCAGCATCAGCCACTGCTCCTTGCCCGCGGAGTCCCGTCCGGTCCGCACCAGGACGAAGCGGCCGCGCAGCTTCGCACCGTGCAGCTCGGCGTGCAACTCGCCGGCGGCCACCGCGGCGGCTGGATCGGGCTCACCCGACTCCCAGGTGCCGGCGTCCCAGACGATGACGTCGCCGCCGCCGTACTCGCCGGCCGGGATCACCCCTTCGAAGTCGATGTACTCGATCGGGTGGTCCTCGACGTAAAAGGCCGCATGCCGAACGGCCGGATCCAGGCTCGGGCCTTTCGGCACCGCCCAGCTCACCAGCACCCCGTCGATCTCCAAGCGCACGTCGTAGTGCAGCCGCCGAGCCCGGTGGCGCTGCACCACGAAGCGGGGCACGGCGGCCGCGGCGTCGGGGGAGAGGCTGCCAGCCGGTTCGCGGGTGCGGCTGAAGTCGCGCTTGCGCCGGTAGGCGGTGAGCTTCTCGGCCTTCGGCGGTGAGGTCCTAGCCATGGCTTGAGTCAAATGCCTGCCACCAGCTACTGCAATCTGAATCTGCGCTCACCAGGAGGCGCCCGCCAGCGGCGCCTTCCAAGCCGCGAGCGCAGGCGTGCTATTCGGCGTGCAGCGCGGTCAAGCTGCTGGTAAGCATCTGCCAGTCGGCGAAACGGCCGCGGTCCAGCGCCTGACGGGTGAACGTCCGCAACGCCTGATCGGGGTCCACGCCGTCCGGCACCGACTTGGTGAACAGCACGATCGCCCCGACCGGGCTCACCACGATCCGAAGGTCGGTGATCGGATCATCACCTGCTTCGGCGGCGAGACTCTCCGCGATCTCGTCGCCTACCGCTTTGCGATCGTCGTCGGTAACCCCAGGCATTCCAGGACGGGGCCCGACATCGATGATTGCCTCAAACTTCGGCATACGTCCAGCCCTCCGTGAGTCCCGCACCTTCCGACGACCGCGTCGGCAGACGATACGGCACTTCTGAACGATGAATAGTGCTTGAGAAGCTGACCTACCAGTGCAATCCGTCGTCGCTGAGTGGGCTAGTGGGAACCACCCCAACGCTCGGGCCCGAGGCCTTCGCCGTGTCAACTGCCGTGCTGCGGCTCAGGGCGGCCGCAACGGGAATCAGCAGCGCGAGGCCACACACCAGCGAGGCGATCTTGAGCCTGCTGCTGCGGCTGGGGGTACGGAAAGTCATCTGGAAACTCCAATGCGGGAGCGATCTGCTCCGAGGGGATATGTGATGGAAGGCCGAAACCTTCACCCCGCCACCTTCACACCTATCTCAGGGCAAACCGGTAGGTTTGCCGTCTGCACAAGTGGCCGTGGCAGCTTGTGCATCCAGGTCAGGATCGACGGGCGGGGGCCGACCGGCGGGGCTGACCGCGGTGCAGCGGCTCCCCGGCGCGGCGGTCAGAGGGGCCCTTGAATCCATCCCTTGATCGAGGCCCGCATGCCCGCTTCAAAGCGCGAACTGGCCTCCAACCGGCACATCAGGTCAGCGATCTGGCGACGTACCGTGCGTACTGAGATCCCCATGTGACGAGCCGCCGCCTCGTCCTTGACGCCCATGCTCATCAACTGCAGCAGCGTCCGGTCCAGGTCACTGGGGTCGGTTCCTGCCAGGTCCGTTCCGGCCAGGGCGCTGCCGTCCTCCGGGTCATCGGCCAGCTGGGTCGCCCCGGACCACATCTGCTCGAACGTCAGAACCAGCATGGCGGTCACCGCCTGGCCCTGCACCAGCACCGCTGCCCGGCCGTTGTCCGCTGAGTGCAGCGGGATGATCGCCGTCTCGCGATCGAAGATCAGCATGCGCGTCTGAACCCGCTTGGCATAGCGGATCTGAGCGCCGTGACTGGTCACGGCTCGGTGATAGCTGTTGAAGAAGTCACTGGCCCTGCTGGCCTCTGGGTAGATCGAACGCATAGCCACGCCGCGGCTGAGCGCTTCGATATCGAGGCTCTGGGCCACCTCAAGGTCGTCTTCGGCATATTCGGAGTTGGGGTGCATAGCCAGCACTTCGCGCTGAGCCGTTGCGCCGCAGCTTTTCACTACTTCCCGGATCGCATCGATGTCGACGAGCTTGACGGCTTGGCCGACCTGCTCGGGTTGGGCGGTGGCCCCCAGGTAGTCCTCGACCAGAGTCTGCAATTCCAGCCGGGAATTGGCGATGCTCTCCTGCTCGCGGGCCACGTCGGTCTCGCGTTTGCGCAGAGCCTGATCGATGGCTACCTCAGGGTGGACCAGCACCATCCGACTCTCGTCCTCCCACGAGCGGCGCACCAAGCCAGCCTCGATGAGCTGGGCGCGGGCGGCCCGGGCCTGCTCGGCAGTCAAGTTCAGCACAGTCGTGATCTCGACGTCAGAGAGCTGCGGATCCCGCAATAAGAGCCGATAGGTGGCTTCTGTCTCGGGTGAGAAGCCGAACGAACGCAGCACGTGGTCCCCCTCGCACGGGTGACGACCTCCGTCTGCACGACCGCTTGGGGTCAAGCCTAGCAAGCGCGCCGTGGTATGTCGGCTACAAATGCCCGAGGCGAAGTACCGCAAACCCGGACACCGTCCGAGGGCCGGATCTGGGGCGTCCGAACGTGGCACTTCCTGCCATGGCACCTGCTCCATGCCCGAATGGGTAATTTGCGCCCCCCGTCGCCCCCAAGCTGAAAGCCACAGCACATCTGAGCCTCGTGCCGTTGCAAGGCCGAGTCAGTCAGCTCGCCACCTCCGTGGCATTCGAAGTAAGAAACGAGAGGAGTTGCCCCGTGCCCAACCGGGTGGCAGTCATCGGCGCTGGTATCGCCGGCCTGTCCGCGGCCTACCAGCTGCGCGATGAGGCCGAGCTGGTCATCTACGACAGCAACGACTATGTCGGCGGACACGCCAACACGGTAGAAGTCACCGAGGACGGGGCGACGATCGGTCTGGACACCGCGTTCATCGTCTTCAACCGGCCCAGCTATCCCGGGCTCAGCGCGTTCTTCGACGAACTCGGCGTTGCGGTGCTGGCGCACGAGGGCGGCTTCAACATGTTCGACCTCGACACCGGCGTCGAGTTCGGCACCCTCGAATTCGACCTGCCCGAGCACGAGATCGTGGAGCGGTATCCGGAATCCTTCCTGGGCATCTGGCGCGACGCGCAGCGGTTTCATGCCGAGGCTCCCCGGCACTTCCTGCGCAAGCAGGCTGAGTTCGGCCTAGGCGACTACCTGGACCTGCACGGGTACTCCGAAGCCTTCAAACGCGGGTTCGTGGTCCAGCTCGCGACCGCGGTGTGGTCGATCCCGCCGGAGCTCATCTGGCAGATGCCGGCCAGCACCTTCATCGCCTTCTTCATGGCCCATGACGCCGAGGGCCTGGGCGGCCGCAGCGTGGCCTGGCAAACGGTGCAGGGCGGCAGCGTCAGCTACGTCCGCAAGGCGTTGGCCGCGATCGGCGCCGAACTCCGGCTGGGCGACCCGGTCGTGGCCGTCGAGGACCTCGGCTCCTGGGTCGAGGTCCGGACGCTGTCGGGCTCGTCCGAGCGCTACGACAGCGTGGTGCTGAGCACCCATGCCGATCAGGCACTGAGCATTCTGAATAACCCGACACCGGCTCAGCAGGCGATCGAGGCCGTCCGGTACAACACCTCCAGCTGCCTTCTGCACACCGATGAGGCAGTGCTGTCCAAGGACCGGGCACGGTGGCGCAGCTGGAACTTCGGCACGGTCACGAAGGACGGTCAAAGCCGGGCCTGGCCGGTGTATCACCTCAACCAACTGCAGGACCTGAACGCTCGGCAGGACTACTTCGTCACCCTGGACTGCCCGATCGAGGTGGACCCGGACAAGGTCATCAAGCACATCACCTACTCCCATCCGATCATCACCTGCGAGGTGCGAGAGCTCCAGTCGAGCATCTATCGCGCCCATTCCGGCAGCCGGGTGCTGCTCGCCGGTTCCTACTTCCACTCCAAGTCCCTCGGCCCTGACCAGGTCGGCTCCCATGAAGCCGCGTTCAGCTCAGGAGTCGAGGCCGCCCGGGCGGTGCGTGCGGTGCTGGCCGACCCGCAGTTCAGCCGACCTGATCACGCGCATTCGAAGTCAACCCAGGAGGAAGCACCATGACCGACCTTTCCGCTCCCAGCAAATCCAAGCAGGACATCGCCCAGCGGTTGACCGAGATGGTGGGCAGCCGGCTCGGCGTCGCGGCGGCCGACGTCGATGTCAACCAGTTCTTCGATGACTTCGGCTTGGACTCGACCGAGGCGCTGGTGCTGGCCGGTGAGCTGGAGTCCTGGATCGGTGTGGAGCTTCCCACCACCGCGCTCTGGTACCACCCGACGATCGCTGATCTGGCCGGGTTCATAGCAGAGGAATTGATGAGCAGTGCCAGCCCTGCCTGATCGCCCACCAGCCCGACGGCCCGACGCGACGCCGGCGCTGCGCACGCTGCGCACCGGCGACGCCGAATGCCCGCGGTCAGTGTCGATCGTGCACCCAGGAGCCCTGCCCACGTCGGTGTATGACGGCCTGGCTGGGCGGCTGCCGCTCGAGTACGGCATTCACCTGTTGGACCTGCAGGCTCTGGCGCAGTACCAGCAAGCAGCCCTCACCGGCGGGCGCAGCGAGCTGAGCATCACCGACATCGCGGAGTTCTTCGCCCGCCGGGTGCGGGAGGTGCTTCGGCCTGGCGAGGAGCACGTGCTGATCGGCTGGTCGTTCGGCGGTGTGATCGCCCACGCCATGACCACCCCCCTGGACGCAGGCACAGCTCCGGCCCACCTGGTCCTGGTGGACAGCATCGCCGCCGTTCCTGGATACCAGGCTCAGATCGAGGATTTGGACGAGCAGACGCTGTTGAGGTGGTTCGCCATGTACCTCGGCGCCAAGCGAGGGGTTCCGGTTCAGCCGGAGGCGCCTTGCCCTCGAGCGCTTGAGGACGTGCTGGCGGCGATGACCGACTCCGGCGTCCTACTACCGGGCACCACGATCGCCGGGCTGGCCAAGGTCTTCGCGGTCTACGTCGACGGGCTGCGGCGCAATAGCCTGCTGACCCGCGCCTTTCACGCCGTCCCGAGCCAGATCGCCACCACCGTTGTGCGCGCACGCCGAAGCCTGCTGGCCGAATCCGGGCCGATGGGCTGGAACCAGGTCTGCTCGCCGAGTCTGCAAGTGCTGACCGGCGAAGGCGACCACTACAGCATGCTCACCGACGCGGGAACGACCGCGCTGGTTGCCGACATCGTGCGATCGGTCCTGACCCCGCGCAGCGCCGACCTCGACCGCACCACCTCTTGTCTGGAGAACCCCGCATGAGCAACGACCTTGACCGCCGCCTGGCCGACACCCCCATCGCCATCGTGGGGCTGTCTGCGCTATTTCCGAAATCACGCGACCTCCGTGAGTTCTGGAGCAATATCGTGGCCGCGCGTGACTGCATCGAGGACGTCCCCTCGACTCACTGGAACGTCGATGACTACTACGACCCGGACCCCTCGGCGCAAGACAAGACCTACTGCCGCAGAGGCGGATTCGTTCCGACGACGGCGTTCAACCCACTGGAGTTCGGCATGCCGCCGAACACCCTTGAGGTGACCGACATCCTGCAGCTGCTGAGCCTGGTGGTGGCTCGTGAGGTACTGGCCGACGCCGGCGCGCCGGGCTCCAGCTGGTATGACCCGGCCCGGACCGGGGTCGTGCTCGGAATAACCGGAGCGAACTCGCTCACTCAGCCACTGGCAACCCGTCTTCAGACACCGGTGCTCAAAGAGGTCATCCGAAGCTGTGGCCTGACCGGAGAGGACGCCGAAGCGATAGCCGCGAAGTTCACCATGGCGTTCGCGCCGTGGGAGGAGAACTCTTTTCCCGGCATGCTGGGCAACGTCGTCGCCGGCCGGATCGCCAACCGCTTCGATCTCGGCGGCACGAACTGCACGCTGGACGCTGCGTGCGCGAGCTCGCTGGCGGCGACCCGGATGGCGATCGACGAGCTGCTGCTGGGCCGCGCAGACATGATGATCACCGGTGGCTGTGACGCCGAGAACACCATCTTGATGTACCTGTGCTTCAGCAAGACCCCGGCATTCTCCAAGACCGGAGTCATCCGCCCGTTCGACGAGCAGGCCGACGGAACTCTGATCGGAGAGGGCATCGGAATGCTGGCCCTCAAGCGGCTGGCTGACGCCGAACGCGACGGTGACCGGGTTTATGCGGTGATCTCGGGAATGGGCTCCTCCAGTGACGGCCGGTTCAAGAGCATCTACGCGCCGCGGGCAAGCGGCCAGCAGCTGGCCCTGCAGCGGGCCTACGCCGACGCCCGGATCAACGCCGGTGATATCGAGCTGATCGAGGCGCACGGCACCGGCACCGCCGTCGGCGATCACACCGAGCTGACCGCGCTTCGTGAGGTGTATTCGGCCGCCACGCCCGAACGTCAATTCGCCGCCATCGGCAGCGTGAAGTCCCAGATCGGTCACACCAAGGCAGCAGCGGGCGCCGCCGGTCTCATCAAGCTGGCGCTGGCCTTGCATTCCAAGGTGCTGCCGCCCACCCTCAACGTGACCCAGCCGAGCAGCGCCGCCGACTTCGGCTCCTCGGCCTTCTACGTCAACTCGGTCGCCCGGCCGTGGATCCTGGACCCCAACCGGCCGCGCCGCCGGGCGGCAGTGTCGGCGTTCGGCTTCGGCGGGACGAACTTCCACTGCGTGCTCGAAGAGCATGCCGCCACCGCGGCTCGGCCCGAGCCAGTCGCCAGCCTGCATTCCGGGGCCCGAATCCTGAACTGGCACGCCGGCGACGTGCAGTCGCTGCGCGCCTTGCTGGCCGGGGTCGCGGAGCCCAGCGATGAGCCGATACCCGCCGAGCACGCCCGGATCGTGTTCACCGCGCACGACAGCGACGGCGTCGAGCAGGCCAGAGCGCAGGCATTGAAGGCGTTGGACGGGCCGGGAACGTCCTGGGCGCTGCCCAGTGGCGTGCACTTCCGGGAGCAGGCGATGCCCGCTACCAAGATCGGCGCGTTGTTCGCCGGCCAGGGCAGCCAGTACGTCGACATGGCACGCACCGCGGTGCTGTCGTACCCGCCGATGCGCTCGGTGCTGGACAAGGCCAACAGCTATGCCTTGGCGCCCACCACGCTGGCCCGGGTGATCTTTCCGCCGCCGCCGTTCTCAGACGCAGAACGCCAGTCGGCCGAGGAGACTCTGCGGCTGACCCAGCACGCCCAGCCAGCCATCGGCGCGATCAGCGCCGCCCACTTCACCGTGCTTCGCGAGCTGGGCCTGCCTGTTGACGGTTACCTCGGTCATAGCTTCGGTGAACTCACCGCTCTGTGGGCGGCCGGCTCGCTCACCGACCATGACTTCACCACCCTGGCCCGGGCGCGCGGAGCTGCCATGGCCACGCCGCCCGGCGCCGGCTCAGACCCGGGCGCGATGGCTGCTGTCAACGCCGGCCGCGACCAGGTGGCGTCCTTGATCGCTGGTCTGCACCAGGTCTGGATCTGCAATGACAACGCCCCCGACCAGATTGTGGTCGGCGGTGCGACGCAGGCCATCGAGCAGCTGCTCACCCTTGCGGGCGAGCGCGGTCTTCGCGCGCAGCGACTGCCGGTCTCGGCTGCCTTTCACACGCCATTCGTCTCTCATGCCGTCAGCCTCTTCGGCGCGGCGGTCGCGGCAGTCGACCTGAGGGCGCCGTCCGGGCCGGTGTACTCGACAACGCAAGGCCAGCGCTATGGCAGCGACATCGCGGCCAATCGTCAGTTGCTCACCGACCAGCTGACGACGGCCGTGGAGTTTCGTAGTCAGATCGAGGCGATGCATGACGACGGGTTCGGCATCTTCGTCGAATTCGGTCCGAAGAAGGTGCTAGCCACGCTAGTTGCCCGGTGCCTGCCTGGCCGGGATGTGCTGGTCGTGTCGATGGATCAGGGGCCGCGCCGGGATTCCGAGCTGAGCATGAAGCAGGCCATCGCCGCTCTGGTCGCCGCTGGTGTCGAGCTGCGCAACGTCAACCGGTGGCAGACCGCTGCTCCGGTCGAGCAAGCCGCCAAGGGCATGGTGATCGAGCTTGACGGTGTCAACTACGTCAGTGACAAGCGCCGTGCCGATTACCAGGAGGCGTTGACCAACGGATACCGCGTTGTCAGCGCAGCGCCCGTCGTGGCCGCTCCGGCTGCGGTAGCGGTCGTGGTCGAGGTGCCGGTGGTCGAGGCGCCGGTGGCCGATGGGATCGACCGGGCTGAGTTATCGGCTGCGT
>WUUC01174298.1_pt1 | contig 12224 bp, 11 predicted proteins | sample 6278441 | NCBI WGS metagenome assembly WUUC01 (sample SAMN13675441, study PRJNA597444) | soil metagenome | isolation source: soil | place: USA: Washington | collected 2017-10 | reverse complement strand
TCGACGCGCAGATGCAGCCGCAGCTGATGCTGATCCAGAAGACGCTGCTGCAGATCGAAGGCGTCGGCCGGCAGTTGTATCCGGACCTGGACCTATGGAAGACGGCCCAGCCGCTGCTACGGCAGTGGGTTGCGGAACGCTGGAGCCTACGAGCGCTGGCGCGAGATGTGCGCAAGCAGCTGCCGGATATGTTGCAGGCGTTACACCAGTTGCCACCGCTCGTGGAAAACGCGATTCAACGTGCGGCGGATGGGCGGCTCAGCGTACCGGTGGATACCAAGGAGATCGAACGGTTGCAGCTGACGATCCGAGAGGACGGACGCCGCCGTGATGTGACGTTGGTGACGTCGATCGGGGCGCTCGGCGGGGTTGTTTTGATTGCGACGGGAGCGGGGCCGGAGTGGCTGGGCTATACCTTGCTCGGAGCGAGCGTCGTTGGGTTGTTCGCGCTCCGCAAATAACGCCGCCACAAGTTTTATTTTTAAGTCGCTTGCGCGACGAAGAATAAGAAGAGGCAGGCTTCTTGATGCCAGCCTCGCACCTGAACTTTAGTCTTTCCGGGCCGGCCGCAGGCCATACAAAGAAAACTTCCGCGGCCGCGTTACGCGCCGGCCGGTTTCGGCCGCAACAGCTCCCACATCACCGGCATCACCGACACGACGATGATCAAAATCGTGACGATGCCGAAATTCTCCTTGATCAGCGGCACGTTACCGAACAGGTAACCGCCCCAGATGAAAATCGTCACCCACAGGAACCCGCCGAGCAGGTTGTAAGCAAAGAACTTCGCGCCATTCATGGCCCCAACGCCCGCAACGAACGGCGCAAACGTCCTCACGATAGGCACGAACCGAGCGAGCACGATCGTCTTGCCGCCGTACTTCTCATAGAACGCATGAGTGCGATCCAGGTATTCCTTCTTCAACCAGCGAACATTCCCACTGAACGCTCGCGGCCCGATTGCCTTGCCGATGCGGTAGTTGGTGGCATCGCCGAGCCACGCAGCCACCATCAACATGCCCCACAGTGCAGGCGCGTTCAGCGTGCCCGTCTGATCCACGGCCGCCAACGCCCCGAGCGCGAACAGCAGCGAATCGCCCGGCAGGATCGGCGTCACCACCACGCCGGTCTCGCAGAAAATGATCACGAACAGGATGGCGTAGATCCAGTAGTGATAATCGGCGATCAGCTCGATGAGATGCTCATCGAGGTGCAGGATGAAATCGACGAACCAGGTGATCAGCTCCATGCGGGGCGACGCCTCACGAAGCAGCGCGAAGCGGCTTGGCTCGCGGCTGATTGTTTTCGTCGACGAGTACCACGACCGGCACGTGCTGCTCGATCTCGGCTTCCGAATACTGCGAGTAGGCGCAGATGATCAGCAGGTCGCCGACCATCGCCTTGCGAGCCGCGGCGCCGTTCAGCTGGATCGCTCCCGAGCCGCGCGGCTGCTTGATGACGTAGGTCGCGAAGCGCTCGCCGTTGTTGACGTTGTACAGCTCGATGTACTGATTCTCGCGCAGCCCGGACGCGTCCAGCAAAGCTTCGTCGATACCGCAGGAACCTTCGTAATCGAGATCGGCCTGGGTCACGCGGACCCGGTGCAGCTTGGCCTGGAGCATGGTACGAAACATTCAGAATCCTCTGACAAATTGCAGGTGATCCGGTGGTCGCCGAACCGGCGGCCGAAGGCTGAGGGCTGGGGGCAACAGTGTCAAGGCGACGCGTGGCAGCTGAATTACACCGCTGGAGCCGCTTTGGCGGCGCCCTGCAGCTGATCGAGCAGCGGCTCGATCTCGGTATCCACCAGCAGCGCCGCACGGTGCCGGGGCCGCTGGAATCCCTCCGTCACGGCCAGGTCCAGGAACTGGATCAGTCCGTCGTAATAGCCCCGGTAGTTGAGCAGGCCACTGGGCTTGTCGTGCAGGCCCAGCTGGGTCCAGCTCCAGGCCTCGAACAGCTCGTCCAGGGTGCCGATGCCGCCCGGCAGGGTCAGGAAGGCATCCGACAGCTCGCCCATCATCAGCTTGCGTTCCGACATGCTGGTGACCACGTGCAGCTCGCTCAAGCCAGGGTGACCGACTTCGCGATCCAGCAGGAGCTGGGGAATGATGCCGACCACCCGCCCGCCCGCGAGCAGCGCCGCGTCGGCGACGGCGCCCATCAATCCCACCTTGCCGCCGCCATAGACCAGGGTCAGTCCGCGTTCGGCGATCAGCCGCCCGGTGACACGAGCCAGCTGCAGGTATTCGGGGCGGTTGCCGGGGCTGGAACCGCAAAAGATACAAATGGAGCGCATCATGCGATTCTAACCGAGCCTCCGTTACGTAAAGCGAAGCGACGCGAACCGGGACAGAGCGCACACTTCGGGCGTAGTGCCAGTCGATGTCGGTGTTCTTTGGAGCCCGACCGCTCAAGCCAGCTGCCACGTGCCCGATATGTTCAACACACGTTCCGCGGATGTGGAACAGGACTCTCGGTTTACATGCAAGGGACCTTTCAATACTGGTCGGCGTATCTGCCGATCATCGTGATCCTTGTGACGCCGACGGTCGTCGCCACCTGGTTCGCGCTCCAATTGCACCGCGAGCGCGTTATACGGCGACGTGACGGCGCCGACTATCTGACCGGCCTGCCCACCCGCCGGGCCGCCTCCACCATGGCCGCCCAGGCCATGCTCGACGCCCAGCGCAACGGTCGCGAACTCGCGCTCATCGTTCTCAACGTCGATCGCCTCAAACCCATCAACGATTCGCTCGGTCATCAGGCTGGCGATGAGCTGCTGCTGGCGTTGGCCGATCGGCTGCGCGGGATGCTCGGCAACGCCAACGTGCTGGCACGGCTGGCTGGCGATGAATTCACGATCATCGCGCGCAACCTGCGCGGTGCGCGGGATGCCGAAGATCTGGTCAAGCGGATTACCGAGGCGGTGCGCCAGCCCTTCGTGATCGCCTCGTTCGATCTTCAAACATCGCTGACCATCGGCGTCAGCATGTATCCGCTCGATGGCGACACGTTCGATTTACTGCTACGACGTGCCGAGATGGCACTGCGTTGTGCGAAAAGCGCGAGCCGCGGCAGCTATCGTTTCTATGCGTTGGAAATGTCCAGCGCCGCGGACGAACGCCTGTCATTGGAAAACGATCTGCGTCGCGCGCTCGAACTGAACCAGCTCGAGCTGCACTATCAACCCAAGGTCGACATCGGCACCAGTCGCATTCGCAGCGCCGAAGCTTTGCTCCGCTGGCGCCATCCCACGCGCGGACTGGTGCCGCCGAACGTTTTCATTCCCATCGCCGAAGAAACCGGATTGATCGTGCCCATCGGCGAGTGGGTGCTGCGCGACGCCTGCCGCCAGGTGCGTGCCTGGATCGATTCGGGAATGTCACCGATTCGTATCGCGGTAAACCTGTCGGCCAGGCAGTTTCGGCACGTCGATCTGGTGTCAGTCGTGCGCTCAGCCATCGACGAAGCAGGCCTGCAACCTGGTTACGTGGAGCTCGAGCTCACCGAGAGCGCGATCATGGATGACGCGGAGAAATCGGCCGCGACGCTCGGGATACTCAGCACCATGGGCGTGCACATCTCCATCGACGATTTCGGCACCGGTTATTCCAGCCTGAGTTATTTGCGCCGCTTCCCGCTCGACAAGCTCAAGATCGACCGCAGTTTCGTGCGCGACCTGATGTCGAATCCGGACGATGCGTCCATCGTCAAAGCCATCATCTCGCTTGCGCATAACTTGCGGTTGCGCGTGGTCGCCGAAGGTGTCGAAACCGCCGAGCAACTGAACTTCCTGCGAGAGCTCGGCTGCGATCAGTATCAAGGGTATTTTTGCAGCCCGGCGCTGCCGCCGCCGGCCTTCGAAGCGCTGCTGCAGAAGATGCGAGCGGAGCGGCCCGAGTTGACCGAAGCCGACATGCTCCGCACGCAGAGCCGCCTGTCGGCGTTCTCGCCCGAAGTCACCAACCCCGAAATCAGCAACTAATATTTATCGCTGGCGCGCCGGCCGCCTGCCCGCCGACGCTCGCGTCCGGAGAAAGCGGCAGTGACCATGCCCACATCGCTGTTTCGTCGCGGTCCGGAGCGACGATCTTTGTGGTGCTTGAAGCGACAGCCGCAGGTCGACGCATCGCAACTGGGCAGCGGCAATCGCGGCGCCTGTTTCGACAAGTAACGCTGACCGGAAAATCGATATGCAGCAGCACACGCGTTGGTGCCCGGCAGGACGGACACCGCGTGATAAGGATTCGCAGAGGTCGCGGCACCTGGCGCCGACTTTTTAGCTCCAAACAATCCCGCCAACCAACCTGAAGTTTTCGACGCCATCGCTCCTCGCCCATCCCACGTGCGGCGCGGCATCACACCCGCTGACGTTTAGTAAGAAATAGCGGAGAGGATTGTTCCTTCAGGAAGCGTCGTGGGCAAGTGAACATTCGCGCAAGGTCGCCACATGGCGACGGCAGTGCGTCGTTTCGGCACAAAATCGAAACGGCGCGCGCATCACTTGGAAATTTTTACCGTCGTGTGTTCGCGACAACGCGCTCAGTCGCGCAACGAGCGCAGGAATTTGGCGGGATCCTCGCCGCGCTCCAGCACTTCCACCAACGCTGAACCGACGATGGCACCGTCTATGTGTGGCGTGAGCCGCTGCACCTGTTCACGACTACGAATGCCGAAGCCCGCGCACACCGGCACTGGCGAAAGTTTCTTGACGCGCTGAAAGTACTCCAGCACTTCCTCGGGCACTGCGACGTTCTTGCCCGTGGTGCCAGTCATCGTCACTGCATAAATGAACCCGCCACTGCCCTCGCACAGCATCTGCATGCGCTCGATTGGCGTGACCGGAGTAACGAACTGCACGAGCGCAAGACCGCGCGCATCCAATGCATTGCGCAGGTCATGGCTCTCCTCGAACGGCAGATCGGGAACGATGAAGCCCGCGATGCCTGCGCGTGCAGCATCCTCCGGCAATTTATCGAGGCCGTAGGCAAGTAAAGGATTCAGGTAACTCATCAACAGCAGCGGCGCCTGCGGCTTCACTTCAGTGCGCGTCAATTCCTGCAGAATCCAGCGCAGCGACACGCCCTGCTCCAGCGCGACGCGGCTGGAACGCTGGATCGTGGTGCCATCGGCCATGGGATCGGTGAACGGCACGCCGATCTCGACCACGTCGGCGGCGGCAGCCACGGCATGCAACTGCTGAATGAAATTTTCGCGCTTGGGAAAGCCGGCGGTGATGTAGGCAACCAATGCCGGTTGGCCGGTGGCACGCCGGTTGCGAATCGCGGTGCTGATGGAATCACGAGCAGACATCAGATCACATCCTTCAACAGAGTACGTTGCAGCGTCGGCATGTCTTTGTCGCCGCGGCCGGAAAGAGCAATCAGGATCCGCTTGCCGGGATTGGCGAGCGCGTAACGCTTCGCACCGGCCAGCGCGTGGGCGGATTCGATCGCTGGCAAAATGCCTTCGGACGCGCAGCACTCGGCCAAGGCCGCAAGCGCGTCGTCGTCACTCACCGCCTCGTACTTCACTCGATCGATGCTCGCGAGCAACGCATGCTCGGGACCCACGCCGGGATAATCCAGACCGGCCGACACCGAGTGTGTTTCCTGAATCTGCCCGTTTTCGTCTTGCAACAGCAGCGAAAAGCAGCCTTGCAGGACGCCGGGCGTGCCGTATGCAATCGACGCTGCGTTCTGACCGAGGCCACTGCCACTGCCCCCCGCTTCGAGGCCCAGCATCTGCACGTCTTTATCTTTGACGAACGGATGAAACATGCCGATGGCATTCGAACCGCCGCCCACGCAAGCGACCACGAGGTCCGGTAATTTGCCGGTGCGCTCCAGAATCTGTACGCGAGCTTCGCGGCCGATGACTGACTGCAACTCACGCACGATGTATGGATACGGATGCGGGCCAATCGCCGAGCCGAGGCAGTAATAAGTGCCGTTGGGATCGGACACCCAGTCGCGCAATGCTTCATCGACAGCGGCGCGCAGCGTCTGGTCGCCACTGGTCACTGGCACGACGGTCGCGCCGAGCAACTTCATGCGCCCGACGTTGGGTGCCTGACGCTCCATATCGACCGAGCCCATATAAACAGTGCATGGCATACCGAGGCGTGCGCATGCGGCCGCTGACGCAACACCATGTTGACCCGCGCCGGTTTCAGCGATCACGCGCTTGGAGCCGAGCTTTTTGGCCAGCAGCACCTGGCCGATGGAATTGTTGATCTTGTGGGCACCGGTGTGCGCGAGGTCTTCGCGCTTCAACCAGATTTCCGCACCCCACTTCTGCGACAACGTCCGCGCGAACGTCATCGGCGTGGCACGCCCGACCCAGTTGTGCAGCTCATCGTGAAATTCTCGCAGGAACTCCGGGTCGCGCAGATAACGGTCGACGCCGACCTGCAGGCGATCGAGCGCCGGGACCAGGGTTTCCGGAACGTACCGGCCGCCGAACGGACCGAAGCGGCCGCGCTCGTCGGGATACGCATCCTGTTGGATGTTGGCCAGCAGCGACTGCTGCTCACTCTTGCTCATGGAATGTTTCATTTTACCGCTCCGTTGTCCGCCGCCCGTGCGTTACGGACAAACTCATGAATCTTCGCCGGGTCTTTCACACCCGGACGCGCTTCGACGCCACTACTCACATCCACACCGAACGGTCGCGCCATGGCGATGGCGTCGGCAACGTTCGTCGGCTTCAGACCGCCCGCCAGGATCAGCTGCGTGCGTGCCGCGAGCTGCGCGGCCGCCGACCAGTCCGTCGTTTCACCAGTGCCACTGACCGGGCCCTCGAACAGCAATCGTGCCGGCAAAACAGCTGGCAGCTCGCGACCAGTTCGAAACACCGGAGTGACCTGCAGGCCGGCCGGTATCTGCAACGTATCGAGATCATCGAGATCCGTTTGCAATACATCAGGCCGGAACTGCGACCACACTTCGTCGAGCTGCGCTTGCGACGGATGCAGCATCACGGCAACGCGGACGATGTTGCCCGGCACGTCGCGCGCCAACTCAGCCGCCTGTGCGGGGGTGACCTTGCGCTTCGACTCGGCAAACACGAAGCCGACCGCGTTCACGCCGGCATCGACGGCGGCCGCGACAGCGTCGGGCGTCGTCAATCCACAAACCTTCACCCACATCATTGTTCGCGCACTTCGCCCTTGGCGATGCGCAGCTTGCGAGTGGCCATGCCCATCGCCGTCTGGCGACCGGCGGACAGCATCGAGCCCAGCAATTCCCGCGGTGTTGGCGAATTCATCAACGTGGTGCCGATCAAGGCGACGCGATAGCCGAGGCTGACGATGTTGCTGACATCGTTCAACGTATTCACACCGCTTTCGGCGACCGACGCAAAACCCGGCGGCATGCTATCGGCCAGCTCGGACAGGCGCGACAGTTCCACCGTGAGCTTGTCGAGATCGCGGCAGTTCAGCCCGACCAGGATCTGCTCATCGTGCCGACGGCGCAGCGCCAGCACTTCGCGAGCAATGTTCAAATCGGTGGCATCGAACGCCTCGAGCAAAACAAACATTTTCAGCATCGCCGCGCAGTCGAGCAGCGCGGTGATGCGACTCTTGTCGAGCATGCGAACGATGACGAGCACGCCGCCGGCACCGGCCGCGCGACCTTCCATCACCTGGTACGGATCGACGAGAAAGTCCTTACGCATCACCGGCACGTTGTGCGGCGTGAGCACGCGCGCGGCACGCGTCAGATGTTCGAGCTGGCCACCGAAGCGCAACGGTTCGGTGAGCACCGACACGGCGCATGCACCACCGCATGCATAGTCGGAGACGCGACTCTCCACATCGCTGGTGTTGGCGGACAAGTCGCCCGCCGATGGCGAATGCAGTTTGCATTCGGCGATGACATCGAAACCTTCCGGCGACAAGCGCAACGGTGGCGCTGGTGGCATGTCCGAGACACGCGTCCACAACGCTGTTTCTGATTCGCGCGAACGCGCCTGGTCGAGCCGACTCAGGCTCGATTGAGTCATTTGAGCAAGCAAGCCGGACATACTCAGCGCCCCTGGCCCGCGGCCGACTGTGTCTGGCCGAAAGCCGTCAATTTTTCCAGCAGGCGCCGCCCGGCGCCGCTCTCGATGGCATCCTGCGCCATGTGTGCGGCATCCTGCGCCGAGGCCGCTTTACCGAGCAATTCGAGCACCAGGGCCGCCTGAAGGATCAACGCGTTGCGATGGGCACCCTGTTCCCGCCCTTCCAATACGGCGCGCAAATGCTCGGCGTTATAGGCCGCGTCGCCGCCTTTCAAATCGTCGGCCGCGCAGGGGGGCAGCATGAACTCCTCGGCACTGCGCGTCGTGCGCACCACTTTGCCGGGAGTGACGTCGAACAAGGTGAACGGCCCGATGGGCGTCGCTTCGTCCCACCCCGCGGCGCCGTGCACGACATACGCGCGAGTGAGCGGCATGCCCGCCAGCGTCTCGGCCATCAATGCCGCAATATCGACGTCATACGCGCCGATCAGATGAAACTCCGGCTCGGCGGGATTCGACAGCGGACCCAGAATGTTGAATACGGTACGCACCCCCAGCGCCTGGCGGATCGGCATGACCGCCTTCATCGCCGGGTGATAATGAGGCGCAAAGAAGAACGTGAAGCCGGTGGCGGCGAGACACTCGCCTGCGGCGCGCTCGTCGAGCGGCAAGTTCAGACCAAGCGCGCGAATGACGTCCGCGCTGCCGCTGCGGCTCGAAACCGAGCTGGTGCCGTGCTTCGCGACGCGAATGCCCATCGATGCGACCAGCAGCGCCGCGCCCGTGGACAGATTGAAACTTCCCGAACCATCGCCGCCCGTGCCGACCATATCGACCAACGGCCCACCCGGCGGCAACTCGGGACGGCGCGCGAGCTTGCGCATGCTCTTGGCGAAGCCCCGCACTTCGTCCGCAGTCACACCCTTGGCTCGCATCGCCGCGAGGATCGCACCGCCCATCGCGGGCGACAGGGTCGGATCGGTCAATGCCACCAGCAAGTCCGAAGCTTCCTGCTCGCTCAGGTTGTCGCGATCGAGCAATCGTTCGAGCGTCTGGCGCATGGTCATGCCGCTCGTTTGCCGGAACGCTGCTGCAGGAAGTTGCCCATCAGCACCGGGCCCTGCGGTGTCAGCACGCTCTCGGGATGGAACTGCACGCCTTCGACGTTGAACGTCCTGTGGCGCACGCCCATGATTTCGCCTTCGTCGGTGCGCGCGGTGACTTCGAGTACATCCGGCAACGACTCGGGCTGCGCGATCAGCGAGTGATAGCGGCCTGCTTCGAACGGCTCGGGCATGCTCTTCAGGATGCTCTGCCCATCGTGATGCACGAGCGAGGTCTTGCCGTGCATGAGCCGGCCGGCACGTACGACTTTGCCGCCGAAGACTTCCACGAGGGACTGATGCCCGAGACAAACGCCGAACACGGGGATATCACCGGCGAATGCTTCGATCATGCGCATCGACACGCCGGCGTCGTGCGGCGTACCGGGGCCGGGCGAAATGCACAGATGCGTCGGCTTGAGCGACTTGGCCTGCTCGACCGTGATGCTGTCATTGCGATGGACCAGCACCTCCGCGCCCAGCACCATGAAGGCCTGCACCAGGTTGTAGGTAAAGGAATCGTAGTTGTCGATGAGCAGCAGACGCGCCGCTTCGGGTTGATTGCTCACAAGCCTTCCTCCGCCAGCGCCAGGGCGCGCCGCACGCTGGCGCTCTTCGCCAGGATTTCTTGATATTCGCTGGTCGGCACGCTGTCGGCGACCACGCCGGCGCCCGCTTGGAAGCTATAGGTATCGCCGCGGAACACCATGGTCCGGATGGTGATCGCGTGATCCATGTCGCCACCGTGACCGAAATAACCGATGGTGCCGCCGTAAAAGCCGCGTCGCACCGGTTCGAGCTCGTCGATGATTTCCATCGCACGCACCTTCGGTGCGCCCACCAGCGTGCCGGCGGGAAACGCGGCAGCAAACAAATCGAACGCGTCCTTGCCAGGCGCGAGCTCGCCGTTTACGCCGCTGACGATGTGCATCACGTGGCTGTAGCGCTCGATGCTGCGATAGGGGCTCACATTCACCGTGCCCGCCTTGGCCACGCGGCCGAGATCGTTGCGCGCCAGGTCGACGAGCATGATGTGCTCGGCGTTTTCTTTGGGATCGGCCAGCAGCTCTTTCTGCAGCAGGCCGTCCTCGACCGAGTCTCTGCCTCTGGGCCGAGTGCCCGCAATCGGCCGCATGGACGCACGGCCGCGGGACAACTTCACCAGCGCTTCGGGCGAGGAGCCGACGATGGTCGAGTCGCCCAGCTCGCAGTAATACATATAAGGAGAGGGATTCAGCAGGCGCAACGCCCGATACGCTTCGAACGGCTCGAGATCGCACAGGCCGGCGAAGCGCACCGAGAGCACCAGCTGATACACATCGCCGGCCGCGATGTATTCCTTCACGCGACCGACACCATCGATGAACTGCTGTTCGCTGAGGCTGCCGACGGCGGGGGAATACTTGATCTTCCGGTCGCTGGTAGGGACGGCGCCGCGCAGCGCCTTCACGACTTCTCGCCGTAACGCAATCCGCTCGGATTCGCTGCCCGCATGCAGCAGGGCGACACCACGAGTGAGGTGATCGAATACGAGCAGTGACCGAGGCGCGAGGTAATGAGCTTCCGGCGTGGGCTCACTCTGCGGGATGCGCGGTGGCAGTCGCTCGAAGCGTCGGACGAGATCGTAACTTGCGGCGCCCACCAGGCCGCCCGGCAACGGTACCCCGGGAATTTGCGGACTGGGCTGCGGCGCCCGAGCTAGCGCACTGCGCAACGCGCTCAGCAGCTCAGCCTGGGTTTGCGGCGGCGGGCCGAGCCGGCCGTCGATGCTGAGCCCCCGTTCATCGAGCCGCACTTCCAGGCAGTCGCCGAAGCCGATGAACGAATAGCGCGCCAGCCGCTCGCCGCCTTCGACGCTTTCCAGCAAAAAGCGCGGCTGGAACGGCTTGAGCTTCAAATAGGCCGAGACTGGCGTATCCAGGTCTGCGGCGATGTCGAAGGGTGGTTGCACTGAACTGTCCTCGGCGATGACCCGTGCTCTTCGGTCCGGCGAGGGGCGATAAAAAACCCATCTCCGGATCTGTGCACGGAGATGGGTTTGTTTGGATGCTTGCTAGTGTGTGTTTATTACGCCCGGCAAGCTCCAGCGGCCCTCTCCTGTGAGAGGCGCCACCACCAGCGGTGCGTTGCAAGCGAGTCATTCATGCGCGGAAGTATTACCGGCCGCCCGCGCGGGAGTCAACTTCCTTGTATGCAATTCCGGTCAACGCCCGGTGCGGGCCCGAGACCGGTCTGAACCCGTTGGAGTCCGCAACTTCTACCGCCCGCCGTCGGTTGCTACCGGATTGTCACGTCCCGCCGACTGATCCATCACCGCCCCCCTCCTACGATGACCTTAAGGCTAACGGGAGAAATCATGTCTTCGAAATCGTCTCGAGGCGTTCTGACCGGCAGCATCGGACTGGTACTCAGCCTGGCCGCCGCCGGCACCCAGGCGGATGAGCTCTCCGACCTGCGCGAACGACTGGACGCACAGGAGCAGAAAATCCGTATTCTCGAGCGCAGGCTCGAATTGAACGAAGAGGCGGCGAAGGCGGCCGCGCCGCTCACTCCCATCGTGCGAGCCTCGCCGCAGCAGGGCTTTCGTATTCAATCCGCCGATGGTGCCAACGTCGCCCGTCTGCGCGGCGTATTACATTTCGATGGCCGATATTTTCCCGACGACATCACGCCCGCCACCGCGGACACGTGGCTGCTGCGTCGAGTGCGCCCGTCGTTCGAAGGCACGTTCAACAAGATCTACGACTTTCGTTTCGTGCCCGATTTCGCCGGCGGTCGCACCATCATTCTCGATGCGTTCGTCGCCGCGCGCTTGCAGCCGTGGGCTGTGATTACCGCCGGCAAGTTCAAGGTACCGGTCGGCCTCGAACGCCTGGCGTCCTCGACTGACCTGCGCTTCATCGAGCGCGGCTTCCCGACCAGCCTCGTGCCCAATCGCGATCTCGGTTTGCAATTCGGCGGCGACATCAGCGGCGGTGTCGTGAATTACTCCGTGGGTTACTTCAACGGCGTCAGCGATGGTGGCAGCAGCGACGGCAACACGCCGACTGCCGATGCCGAGAACGATACGAAGGGCGACTGGGCCGCGCGCGTGTTCTTCCAGCCTTTCCT
>WUUC01129049.1_pt1 | contig 12225 bp, 12 predicted proteins | sample 6278441 | NCBI WGS metagenome assembly WUUC01 (sample SAMN13675441, study PRJNA597444) | soil metagenome | isolation source: soil | place: USA: Washington | collected 2017-10 | reverse complement strand
CGGGGAGCCGGCCGCGCGGGCCAGAACATAGCCGCCCTGCAGGACCGCGACGATGGTCGCGGCGGTGGCCGCCGGGTCGAGCGCGGCGGCCACCTCGCCGCGCTCGCGCCCCTCGGCCAAGATCTGGGCGAGACGCCCGCGCAGCCAGGCGAGGGTCTGTTCGACCGGCGCCCGGAGCGCCGGATCCGCCATGACGTCCGGATCCTGGGTCAGCCTTCCGATCGGGCAGCCTTTGAGGGCGTCCCGTTCGCGGCGCAGATACGCGGTGATCCGCTCCACGGCGGTGCCGCCGCCGGCGAACTGCGCCTCCGCCTTCGCGCGCATCTCCTCGGCGGTGCGATTGATCGCGGCGAGCGCCAGGTCCGGCTTGCCGGTGAAGTGGTGGTACATGCTGCCCTGGCCGGCCCCGGCCCGCTCTTGGATGGCCTTGGGGCTGGTGCCGGTGTAGCCGCGCTCCCACAGCAGTTCACGGGTGCTCTCGATGAGACGTTCTGCGGTGCTCACGAAATGACTATACATACTAGTAGGTACAGTCGTGGAGTGTTCCGGCTCGCGTGACCGCCCGCCGTGCGCGCCGTGGTCCGGCTCGGGTAATGTTGCCGTCTCCAGCAGTGGACGAACTCAGGAGGTGAGACCCATTACCGCTGTACCAGGCTGGGTGCTCCCTCCTCACGGTCGTTCGGTCTACCCGGAGTAGGTGACCGAGGGAGCGCCCGAAGGCACCCGAAAGGCTCCTCCCATGTCGGCTTCCTCCGCATCTCTCCCCCGCTCCGTCATCGTGACCAGGCTACGAGCCGCCGGCTGCGTCTTCGCCGAGGACGAGGCACAGCTCCTCCTGTCCGCGGCGCGCACACCGGCCGACCTCGACGCCATGGTCGACCGGCGCGCGGCAGGGCTGCCCCTTGAACACGTCCTCGGCTGGGCGGAGTTCTGCGGCCTGCGCATAGCCGTGGACCCCGGCGTCTTCGTACCGCGCCGCCGCACCGAGTTCCTCGTCCACCAGGCGACCGGCCTGGCCCTCCGGGGCACCGGTCCCGCCGATGCGACCGCCCGCGCCGTCGTCGTCGACCTGTGCTGCGGCTCGGGTGCGATGGGAGCCGCGCTGGTCGCGGCCCTGGGCGGGGTCGAACTGCACGCGGTCGACCTCGACCCCGCCGCGGTACGGTGCGCCCGCCGTAACATCGCAGACGGCGGCCATGTGTACGAAGGCGACCTCTACCATCCACTGCCCGCCACACTGCGAGGACGCGTCGACGTCCTGGTCGCCAGCCCTCCCTACGTACCCACCGAGGCGATCAGGCTGCTCCCGCCGGAAGCGCGCATACACGAGCCGCGGTCGGCGCTCGACGGCGGCGCGGACGGGCTCGACATCGTGCGCCGGGTGACCGGCGAAGCGTCGCGGTGGCTGGCTCCGGGCGGCTGCCTGCTCGTCGAGACCAGCGAGAGCCAGGCGCCGCAGGCCGTCGAGACCGTGGCCCGCAGCGGGCTGATCCCGTCGGTGGCCGGTTCCGAGGAGTTCAACGCCACCGTCGTCATCGGCACCAGGCCCCGGCGGAACGGCTGACCTTTGACTCCCGGGCCCGGCCGCGGGGGGAGGCTGTTCGCGTCGCCGCGGCCTGCCGCTACAGCCGTACTTTCCCGCCGGGCCGCAGGCCGGGCGCCCCGCGCCGGAAGCCGGGTCACATGGCGCCGGTTCGCGCCGCGCCGACCGCCATCGTGGTGTAGGGCATCGTGAAGCCGCCTCCGATCGTGTCGATGGCGGCCCCGACGCCGTTCAGCACCTCGGCCAGTTTGTCCGCCGGGAGCCGGGTGAGGCCGCCGGTCGTGGGCAGCAGGTCCAGCCACTGGTCGCGGGTGTAGGGCCGTTCCCAGTCGAATCGCCACTGCTCCGGGTCGCCGAATGCGCCGGCCTCCCGGATCCCGTCGGCGAACTTGGCGAACATCGCCCGGTAAAGGTCCAGGGCTTGCCCCGGCGGCCGGTTGTCGAACGGCGAGCCGGGCGCCACCCGCCGGTAGACCGTCGTGAAGGCCTCCGCGACGACGGGTGGAGGATCGAACACATGCGCGAACACCGCCAGCCGGCCGCCGGGCCGCAGCACCTGTGCCGCCTTGACCGCGCCCGCGACCGGGTCCACCCAGTGCCACGCCTGGCCCGCGATGACCGCGTCGAACGACCGGCCGCGCGGATCCCATGCCTCGAAGGTGGCCACCTCGACCTCGACCCCGGTGCGCCGGGCGAACCCGGCCATCCGCTCATCGGGGTCGACGCCCAGCACCATGCAGCCGGCGGCCTGGAACTGCCGGGCCTGGATGCCGGTGCCGCAGCCTACGTCGAGCACGTCGGGACCGGGGCTGACGGCGACGATCCGCTCCACCAGGGCGTCGGGGTAGCTGGGCCGGGCCCGGTCGTAGCGTTCGGCGTCCACCCCGAACGACTCCGCCATCTGCCTGGCTTTGTGCGGCTCGTTCTCGTGAGGACGTGGTTGCTCCTGGGATATAGTGGGCATGCGCCCACCATAGTGGGCATGCGCCCACTCGACAATGGCATAGCGATTCGTGAGCTGAAAAGGGGAGGCGCGGTGCCGACCGGGGTGCACATCCGCGACGCGCGCCGGCAACTGTTCGACGCCGCCGAGCGGGTCCTGCTCAGGGACGGGCCGAACGCGCTGACCAGCCGCTCGGTCACCACCGAGGCAGACTGCGCCAAGGGCGTGCTGCACCGGCACTTCGCCGACTTCGACGCCTTTCTGGCCGCGCTCGTCCAAGACCGCATCGCCCGGATCGACGATCAGGCGGCCGCCCTGCGCGACTCCGCCGGCACCGGCACCGTCGCCGGAAACCTCACCGGCGCACTGACAAACCTGTTCGACTCGGTCGCCGTGGCGATCGTCAGTCTCGTCATCTTCCGGGATGAGCTGCGCGCCAGGCTGCGCCAAGCCAGGCCCGCCCATGGCATCCCGGTCCTGGCGGAAGCCGCGGCCATGATCGCCTGCTACCTCGACGACGAGTGCGAACTGGGCCGCATCGCGGCCGACGCCGACGTCGACGCGCTCGCGCTGTCCCTGATCGGGGCCGGGCACCTGCTGTTCGCCGGCTGGGAAGGCGCCCCGCCGGAGGCCGCAGCGGTGGGCAAGGTCGTGAGCACGATCATCGCCGATGTCGTGCAAAGACGGCTGCTGTGAACCGCCCAGCGGGCAAAGCCGCTTGAGAAGTCCTCACACGTCGCTCGACGCCGGCCGCGCGCCGTCCCCCTCCTTGCGCCGCCTTCTACCGACGCTTACGCCAAAACCGAACGCGATCCCGTTCCGCGAGTAGCGCGTTCAGGCCGGATGGGACAGCAGCGCCGGTCCCGCGTCGGTGGTCACGGGGACCGCGGAGCCTGGGGTGCGCTCCCTGACGTCGTCGGCCCGGATGCTCATCACGGCCGGCGCGCTGCCGAGGTCACCGTAGCGGGCGGTGACCGCCGCGGTGACGGCCGCCCGCGCGTCGGCGACCACCTCCCGGGCGGACTCGCGCGGCCCCTCGACCGACAGGAACCCGAGCATCGCGGCGAAGCGGAACTCCTCCTGCGGCACCGGCGAAGTCCCTGGCTCCGGCGGCGGGGCCGGTCGGTCCAGCCAGAAGACCGCCCCCCGCAGCCGGCCGGGATAGCGCACACCGGAGGCACCGTGTTCGAGCTCGCGCACCGCCTCGGCGAGCGATCGCCCGAGCTCGCGTAGATCGCTGTCCGGTGGCAGATCGGTGGTGACCAGTATGGGCACGATCAGCGCGTTGACCATCGAAGGGGCTCCCTCTCCCGACTGCGGAGATAGTAGCGGCCCGCACCGACAATCCCGGGCGACACCGCGTTTCCTCCCGTCGGCGCCCGCATTCCCCGCTCGTCACATCGGCGATGTTTCGCCAGTGAAATGACCGATGTCGAGGGTGAACGGGCGGATGCCCTCGCTCATGCGTCGCCCTCGCCGTCGAGCCGGCCGGCGACGGCACGCGCGGTCGCCGCATCGTCCTCGCTCATGCCGGAGTAGCCGTCGTGGCGGTGTCGCTCGGCCTGGTCGTCGATCCACCGGCCGTGCGCCTCCCAGGCGGCTTGTTTGCTGGTCCCCAGGGCCGCGCCGATCTGCGACCACGACGCGCCCGCCCGCCGCGCGGATCGCACCGAGAGCTGGCGACCGTAGCCCGCCTTGCGCGCGATGACCTCGCCCAGCGCGAGCAATTCCAGCGTCTCGTCCCGCCGCAGCGGGTCAGCGAGCCGGGAGGGGTCCTCATCTCCCGCGTCGTCTGCCGCCGGCGCCAGCGCGTCCCGGGTCCGCAGCTCGTCATAGCGAGCCGCGGCGGTCAGCAAGGTGAACCGGTGCTCAAGATCTCCAGGCGTAGTCATGATCGGAGTATCTCGTCAAGGCAGCCTGACGTCAAGCTGTCTTGACTTCGAATCGCCGCCCGCCTTTTCCCCACCCCTTACTTTGCATGTATTTTCAAAAGGCTTGACTGCTCCAGTCACTCCCATGTTCCGGCGGGCACCCCGCCCGCAGCGAAGGAGCGCCCATGACCGCCCCTCCCCTCGACAGGTCGCCGCTCGGCGTCCCCAGAAGCCGCACGCGCCAGCTCATGGCGGCCAGCGTCGGCAACCTGGTGGAGTGGTTCGACTGGTACACCTACTCCTTCCTGGCGGTGTACTTCTCCGCGCAGATCTTCCCCGAGAGCGACAACCCGCTGGTGCCCGTACTGAGCGCGTTCGCGGTCTTCGCCGTCGGGTTCTTCATGCGCCCGCTCGGCGGCCTGCTCGTCGGCGCGTTCGCCGACCGGTACGGCCGCAAGGCGGCCATGACGTTCACGATCATGCTGATGGGTGGAGGCTCGCTACTGCTCGCCCTTACCCCGACGTACGCGGCCGCCGGCGTGCTCGCACCGCTCATCCTGACGGCGGCCAGGCTGATCCAGGGACTCTCGGTGGGCGGCGAGTTCGCCGCCGCGACCACGTTCCTGGTGGAGTCGGCTCCCCCCGGCCGCCGCGGTCTGTTCTCCAGCTTCCAGTACGTCAGCACCACCATCGGCCAATTGCTGGCCTCGGGCCTGGCCGCCGTGCTCGCCGCGAACCTGTCCGAGGCCGACATGGGCTCCTGGGGCTGGCGGATCCCGTTCGCCGTCGGGGCCGTACTCGGCCTGGTGGGCCTGTGGATCCGCCGGGGCGCCGACGAGACCACCACGCTGGCGCAGGACGTCCAGCAGGGCAAGGCGGAAAAGCCGAAGCTGTTCGAGTTTCTCGTCCGCTACCCGGCCCAGTCCGCGATGATCGTCGGCATCACGGTGGCGGGCACCGTGGCGTACTACACATGGACGACGTTCCTGCCGACCTACGCGCAGCAGAACGTCGGCTTCGACACCGGCGACGCCCTCACCGTCGGCACGATCTCGCTCGTCTTCTTCATGATCTTGCAGCCCCTGTTCGGCATGCTGTCCGACCGGATCGGCCGCAAGCCCATGCTGATCGCCTTCGGCCTGGGGTTCACCCTGCTCCCCGTCCCGCTGCTCAGCGCCCTGGACAACACCTTCACCAGCCTGCTCCTCATCCAGTGCGCCGGCATGGTCTTCCTGAGCTGCTTCACCTCGATCTCCGCCGCGGTCAACTCCGAACTCTTCCCCACCCGGGTACGCGCGGCGGGCGCCGGCTTCCCCTATTCGCTGACCGTCGCCGTCTTCGGCGGCACCGCACCGCTCATCGGCACGGCGCTCAAGGACGCCGGCAACACCGGCCTGTTCCCCTGGTACATGTCCGCGCTCGCACTCATCTCCACCCTCGTCTACGTCTTCGCACTGAAGGAGACGAAAGACCAGCCCCTGAGGTGACACCCGGCGGCTCGACGGTCCTCCCCGGGATGACCCCCCTACCGGCCGGGCGGTTCCTCGTACGGCTCGCGACCGGCCTCCTCCGGGGCGGATCCGCATCGTCCGGCTCCTGACGGGCCGGGGCGCAGTCCTGGCCGCACCCGCAGAAGCGGGCCATGCCCACCGGCGTGAACCGGGCCGGCGACACGCCCCGCAGCGCGGACGCCATCATCGCGCAAGCGGCGTCAGTGGGTCAGGCCGGGCGGCGATGCTGAAGTCGGTCGGCCTGACCGGCGCGCGGGCCCGCCGGTTGCCGTAAGCAGCCCAGCTTGGCGTGCGGCCGTGGGCTTGGGGGTGGCAACCGTCGTGCCTGCTCCTGTGTCGTCGTGGGATCGATGATGGACGGTGCCGGTGATCACCCGGGCGTGGCCCGGTTGAGGAACCTGGTCGTGCTGTGTGCCGGAGTCAGGTCCAGCCGGCGCAGCAGTTGGGCGTTGAGCGCCACCACGACGGTGGAGGCGGACATGAGGATCGCGCCGATGCTCATGGGCAGCACGAATCCGATCGGGACGAGCACCCCTGCGGCCAGGGGTACGGAGATCAGGTTGTAGCCGGCGGCCCACCACAGGTTCTGCTTCATCTTCCGATACGAGGCGCGGGAGAGCTCGATGACGGAGAGCACCGAGCGCGGGTCGGAGGAGGCGAGGATGACCCCGGCCGAACCGATCGCGACATCGGTGCCTGCGCCGATGGCGATCCCGACGTCGGCCTGGGCAAGGGCGGGGGCGTCGTTGACGCCGTCGCCGACCATCGCGACCTTCTTGCCCTCGTGCTGGAGTTCGGCGACCTTGGCGGCCTTGTCCTCGGGCCGCACTCCGGCGAACACCCGGTCGATGCCCAGCTTTGCGGCGACGGTGTCGGCCACAGCCTGGGCATCACCCGTGATCATCACGACCCGAATGCCCGCAGCGTGCAGGGCGTCGACGGCATCGCGGGACTCGGACCGGATCTCATCCGCCAGCCGCAGCGCACCGATCACCTGGCCGTCGGCGAGGACATGAAGGATGATCGCGCCTTCGGCGCGCCACTCATCGGTGACGGGGAGCTCATCACGGCCGTGCTGCTGGAGGAGGTAGGGCCCGCCGACCTCCATCACGGTGCCGTTCACAGTGGCTTTGACGCCCACCGCCGGAGAGGACGAGAAGTCGTCGGCCGTGGGCACGTCCAGCTCACGGGTGCGTGCCGCGACGACGATGGCTGTGGCCAGCGGGTGCTCGCTGTCAGACTCGGCCGCGGCGGCCGCGGCGAGCACGTCGTCTTCGGAGTGCCCGCCGGCGGGCTCGACCGCGGTGACGGTCGGCCGGCCCTTGGTGAGGGTGCCGGTCTTGTCAAACAGGAGCGCGTCGACGGTCCGCATCGACTCCAGCGCCAGACGGTCCTTGACCAGGACGCCACCGCGGGCGGCGCGCTCGGTGGCGATGGACACCACCAAAGGGATGGCCAGGCCCAGGGCATGGGGGCAGGCGATGACCAGCACGGTGATGGTGCGCACGACGGCGCTGTCGGGCAGCCCGATGACGCTCCACACGATCGCGGCGATCATGGCAGCGCCCAGGGCGAACCAGAACAGCCACGCCGCGGCGGTGTCGGCGATGCGCTGGGCGCGGGAGGAGGAGGCTTGGGCGTCGGCGACGAGCTTCCGGATGCCCGCCAGAGCGGTGTCATCGCCGGTGGCGGTGACCTCGACACGCAGCCCGGAGTCGGTGGCCACGGTGCCGGCGACCACCTGCTCACCGGTCACCCGGCGGACGGTCTTGGACTCGCCGGTGACCATGGACTCGTCCACGCTCGCGCTGCCGTCGACGATCCTCCCATCGGCGGGCACTGCCGAGCCCGGGCGGACGATGACGACATCGCCGACCACCAGATCGGCGGGCGCGATCTTGACCACCTCCCCTCCGTCGACCTTCTCGGCCTCGTCCGGCAACAGCGCGGACAGCGCGTCCAGCGCGGAGGTGGTCTGGGCGAGGGACCGCATCTCGATCCAGTGGCCCAGGAGCATGATGACCACCAGCAGGGCCAGTTCCCACCAGAAGTTGAGCTCAAGGTCGAACAGGTGCAGGCTGGCACCCCAGGAGGCGAGAAACGCGACGGTGATCGCCAGACCGATGAGCAGCATCATGCCCGGCTTGCGGGTGCGGATCTCCGAGATCGCGCCGGCCAGGAACGGCCACCCACCCCAGAAGTAGACGACGGTGCCCAGAATCGGCGAGACCCACCACACCCACTCCCCCTCGGGCAGGTGGTAGCCGATGAGGTGGGCGAACATCTCGTTGAAGCCGACCACCGGCACGGCCAGGGCGAGCATGATCCAAAACAGGTGCCGGAACTGCCCGACGTGATCACCGTGGCCTCCGGCATGACCGCCGCGATCCTCATGGCCGTGGCGACTGGAGTGACTCTCGCCGTGATTCACGTGGGGGTCGTGCTCGACCCCGTGAGCGTCATGGCGGCCCGCGTGGTGGTCGGGCGCGTCTGATCGATGGGTGTGCTGGTGATCGTCGCGCATGGCCATGTTCCCCTTTATGCCCCGTGCGGGTATGAGCCGAGCGCTGCCACGTGCAGACCGCACAGAACCGGCCCGCGCTGGTTCAACGACATCCGGACGGTAGGGCGCGATATGCCGAAACGGGCCTCCTTCCCGCCTGTCAGCGGGAGGAGGCCCGGTAGTACGCGGGCGGCGGCGGGACCAACCCGGCTGGTCCGGCCAGGGGGACCGGAACAGCGCAGGACAGGTCGTGATCAGCCGAGGCGGTCGGTCGCCGCTTCATCTGATGGCCTGTCAAGCACGTGGACCATGCCGGCTCACGCGTCGTCGTCGGACACGGAGGCGGTGTTGTTGCAGATCGGCTTCGCCGTGCCGAGCACCGGCGTCACGCAGTTGTTCACCGGCACCGACACGGGTTCGACGATCTCGTCATTGAAGATCACCAGGTTGATACCGGGACTTGCCGCCGGCGCCGGCTCCACGGGCTCCGCCGGCTCTACGGGCTCTGCGGGTTCCGCGGGCGCTGCGGGTTCCGCCGGCTCGACCGGCTCCGCCGGGGCCGTCGACGGAGCAGGGGCCGGAATCGGCCCGGCGCCCGGTTCCGGAGCTTCGGCCTGGGCTGGGGCGGTCAGGACCACCAGCCCCAGGGCCAAACCGGCGGCCCCTTTGAACGCTATTTTCTTTCCATACATCACTGACTCCTTTGCTGACTGCGGCTCACGGGCGCGCCATGACCTGGGCCGCCGAGTTACGGTGACGGCCATCCCGCGAACTGGCCGTCTTCTCGCCGCGAGGCCATTCATCACCGCAGGGCGGTGACCCGTTCCTTGACTCCGGGAACCCCGGGCTCAAGGGTGGGGCTCGCGCTGCGGTCCGTGAGCTGCTCGGGATTACCGCTCTCCATCATTCGGTTGATCAGCGCGAGCGCGATCGCGGAGATGATGAAGGTCAGGTGGATGAGCGTCTTCCATAGCAGTTCCCTGTCGGTTACGGCCGGCTGGGCCGCGTTGATGAAGATCTGCAGCAGGTGAATCGACGAGATGCCGATGATCGCCATGGCCAGTTTGACCTTGAGCACATTGGCGTTGACGTGGGAGAGCCACTGCGGCTGATCGGGGTGCCCCTCAATCCGCAGCCGTGAGACGAAGGTCTCGTAGCCTCCGACGATCACCATGATCAGCAAGTTGGATATCATCACGACATCCACCAGGCCGAGCACGATCAGCATTATCGTCGTCTCTGCGATCTTTCCGCCGAACCCCAGCATGATCAGATGCTTGAGTTCGACCATGAACCGCCAGACATAGACCACCTGGGCGACGATGAGCCCCAGGTAAAGCGGCGTCTGAATCCAGCGACTGAGAAACATGTAATAACCGAGCCGCTTGAGGGGAGCATGCGGCCCGTGGTTTCTGTGCGGTAATGAGAGCAGTGTGGGCATCAGTTCGCGACTATGAGGTAGCTGTTTTCAGGTCGACGTTCTGGATGACGGGCGCGACTTCCACCAGCGATGCGGTGGGGGGGTCGGCCGGGCCGAAGGTGGGGAGAAGGAGCGGGTCGGCGCCGCCACCCCCAGGGGGTCTGAACGCGTCGGCCGCCGTGGACGGGGCGGCGATGACCGCCAGCGCGAGGCCCACTGCGGCCACCGCGCCGATGGTCCTGGCACGGATGTTCATGATTGACTCCTCTACGATCGCTCTGCGAATGGTCATGTGACGGTGTGTGGTCAGTCAATCACAGATTGAAACACTCATCACACCCCCTAAGCCTCTTCTGCCCCACCTTTCTCACCGGCGCGTCGCCACGACATCGGCGAGAAGCCGCATCACGGCCGAAACCGCTGCCGTTGCGGCCGAGCCGCCCCGGCGATGAACAGAAGGTCGGCAAAGCCCGAATGGGAGCCGGGGGGCGCCACTTTGACGCGGCCCACAGAGAAGGCGGGCACTCGCCGCCGAACACGAAAAAGTCCCGGCGTAACGGCGGGACACGCAACGCCAATACAGGCCGGGCGACTCCGCGATGATCACCGAGTCGATCCGCCGACCTATATTGACATTGCCATCACACCGTTACCACCGGGAAAGTGATGCCGGGTAGATCAGGGGCCGAGGACGCAGGCGGGCAACTCCATCGCTGCCGTGGAAGCCTCGGCCGGCGCGCCGGCGGCCCCCACCGCCGCCATCGCGGCGCAATTGACGTCGACGGCAGAGGCGGTGGACGCGGCGGCCAGCAGCCCGCCGGCGACGACCGCGGCGGCGACGAGCAGGCGAACGGTATTACGCATGGGACCTCCTGGGGTCAGGGGGGAATGACACCTCTTCAGGTGCTCACGTATCGTAGTGGTTAGGATACGGAGTGTTCTAGGCTTGGCAATGCGTATTTCCCGTACCAGTCCGGTTTCTCATATTCAGCCGGGGCGCCCGAGCGGACCCCGACCCCTCAGGTCGACTCGCGGACGACCAACTCGGCCGGCAGCACCCGAGAGGACACCGGCTCACCGTCCAAATGCCCCAGGAGCAGCCCCACGACCGCCACCGCCTGATCGGCGATCAAACCGCGGACCGTGGTGAGCGGGGGAATCGTGTACGAAGCGGCGTCGACGTCGTCGAACCCGGCGACCGCCACATCACCCGGCACCCGCCTCCCGCTCGCGTGCAACACCGCCAGCGCGCCGATCGCCATCAGGTCGTTCACCGCGAAGACCGCGTCCAGCGCGGGATCATCCTCAAGCAACTGACGCATGGCCCGCGCCCCGGCGGCCCGCGTAAGGTCCCCACGCGCCATGCTGGGCCGAAGCCCGCTCTCGCGCAACGCGTCCAGATACCCCGACATCCGCTCCCGCGCGGCCATCATGTCCGGCGGCCCGCAGATCGCCGCGACCCGCCGCCGCCCCCGTTCCAGCAGGTGCCCCACCGCCGCCCCGGCCCCGCCCAGATTGTCGATGTCGACGTACGGCGTAGCCGCCGGAACCGCGGGCCTGCCCAGCAACGCCATCGGCACCCCCGTCCGAGCCAGCACACCGGGCATCGGATCCGCGTCCGACGTGGACATCAGCACCACACCGTCGACATGCCCGGCCGCCACGTACTGCTCGATCCGCCGCCAGCTTCCCGCCGAACCCGCCAGCATGAGCGTGACCTGCTTACCGGCCCCTTCGAGGGCGCGACTGGCCGAACGGACCACGGTGGAGAACCACGGATCGTCGAAACGGGTCGCCGCGGCGGAATCGGAGACGACCAGAGCGATGGAATCGGTACGCCGCGTCACCAAACTCCGGGCGGCCGAGTTGGGCACGTAGCCGAGCTCGTTGACCACATGCATGACGATCTCGCGGGACTCCGGACTGACCGTCCCCTCCCCGTTGATCACCCTCGACACCGTCGACCTCGACACCCCGGCCCGCGCGGCGACCACCTCCAAGGTGGGACGCCTGGCCCGTTCGGTCTGCAGCCCGTTGCGCCGGATCACATCGCGGTACCACAACGCGCTGTCCTTCGGCAGCCGCCGCTGGGACCGGAAGTCGACGCGGACGATCCCGAACCGCTTGTGGTAGCCCTCGGCCCACTCGAAGTTGTCCAGGAACGACCAGACGAGATAACCCCGCAGGTCGGCGCCCTCCGCGATCGCGGCGTGCGCCGCCCGCAGATGACTCTCGATGAAGGCGGTCCGGTCGGGGTCGGGGACACGGTTGCCGTTCACCACGTCCTCGAAGGCGGCGCCGTTCTCGGTCACGACCAGGCCGACCTCGGGGTAGTCACGCGACAGCCGTACCAGCAGGCGGGTGAGCGCGGTGGGCACGATCGGCCAGCCCATCGCGGTCGTCGGGCCCTGAGCGCCGCTGAAGGCGACGCCCT
>WUUC01053008.1_pt1 | contig 12226 bp, 11 predicted proteins | sample 6278441 | NCBI WGS metagenome assembly WUUC01 (sample SAMN13675441, study PRJNA597444) | soil metagenome | isolation source: soil | place: USA: Washington | collected 2017-10 | reverse complement strand
GGTGTGCGCGCTGTGCGAAGTGAATACGATGACGACGGTCGCCTTATCGCGATGATCGATCCGCTCGGGCGCCGAATCGAGATGGAGCACGATCTCGTCGCTCGTGTGGAGACGACGATCGATCGACTGGGCAACGAAACAATCAACTACTACGATGATCGCGGCAATGTGACGCAGAAGATCGACGCGCTCAACCAGGAGTGGAACTACAGGTACGATGAGGACGATAATGAGCTGACGATTGAAGATCCGCTGGGACGCATCTCCAGCCGCACCTATGACTCGAACAACAACCTGCTGACGGTAACGAGCTTCGAGGGAGAGACGACGACATTGACGCGCGACGACGACGGGCAGGTGCTGACGAGCGAGGACGAACGAGGGCGTCTCATCATCAACGAATACGACGCCTTCGGAAATCTGGTCGCGCGGACGGATGGTGAGAGTGCAATTGTCAGCTACGAGTACGACACGGGCGGAAACCTGACAAAAATGATTGATCCGCTCGAGAAAGAGACGGTGTTCACCTATGACTCTGAGGGCAATCAGGTCACAATGACGGACGCGCTCGGCAACACGAGCACGACGACCTACGATGATATGAATCGCCGCACTTCATTGGCCCGCTCGCGCACGCTGCCCAACTCCACGCTGGAGACGATCACGACCTCATACGGATACGACGCGCTTGGGAAGCCGACGACCGTAACTGATCCCTACGGCGAAATCACATCAATTGCGTATGACGAAATCGGTAAGGTCGACTCCGTCGTCGCGAAGAACGGCTCCATCACGCGTTATCACTCGAACGGTCTGGGTCTGCTTGAACGCATCGAATATGTCGACGGCACGGCGGTCGAATACGCGTACGACGCCGAGGGCCGGACACTCAGCGAAACGGATCGCGGCAACGTGACCACGACATACACGTACGATGCGATTGGCCGCCGGACGCACGAAACGCACTCCGACGGCAGCTACACGCAAACGACCTTCGATGGAGCAGGACGCGTGCTGACCAAACGCGACCGCCGCGGCTACGTCACGAGCCACACCTACCGGGATCCCCATGTCGAGCTGGTCACGGATGCGCTGACGCGGACGACGACGATTGTTTACAACAGCGATCATCAACCCGAGCAGATCACGGACGCGCTCGGCCGAACGACAGAGCTGACCTACGATCGCGCCTCGCTCCATCATGGTGAAGGAAGGCTGGTCCGAACGGACTTCGAGGGCGGCTCGTATACGACGGTGAGCTACGACGATGCGGGACGGAAAGTCGCCGAGACCGATCAAAATGGTAAGACGACCCACTTCGGCTACGACGATCTCGGACGCCTAACTTCCGTGACCGATGCGCTCGAGAACACCTGGACCTATGGCTACGATGAGATCGGCAATCGTATTTCGATCACTGATCCCAAGAGCCGCGTAACGCGATTCCAGTATGATCGAATGGGCAGGATGACGAGGCGAACGCTGCCGCTCGGGCAGTACGAGACAATGGTCTACGACGACACGGGCAACATGACCTCGAAGACGGACTTCAATGGGCACACGAGCACGTTCGTCTTCGATGCGCAGAGCCGCATGACCTCGCGAACGTTCTACGGCCAAGCGCCGGAGTACTTCACGTACGGCCCTCGCGGCGAGCGTCTGACTGCGGGCAACGAGAGCTTCACGTACGACGACGACCTGCGGCTCACGTCGAACACCAAGGCCACCGGTGAGGTGCTGAGCTACACGTACGATGCTGCGGGGAACAGGACGGCGATCATCGGGCCGCACGGCGTGACGAGCTACACATTCGATGGCCTCAATCGCGTTTCGACGGTGACCGACTCGGGGACCGGCGTATATGCATATTCGTACGACTGGGTTGGCAACCAGATTGGGTTATTGACGCCAAACGACGTCAATACTGTGCGGAGCTACAACGAGCTCAATCATCTGACTCGGATCGAGAGTCGGAATGCGTCGAATGTGTTGTTGGCGGCTTACGCCTATGATCCCGATGCGACGGGCCGACAGCAGAATGTGGCGGAGGAGCATTCGGGTCGTGTTGTTGTTTGGGAATATGACGATGTTTATCGCCTGACATCGGAGGACATCACGGATTCCGTGAACGGGGATCGATTGTTTGTTTATTCGTATGATGAGGTTGGGAACCGAGAGACGAAGACGGACTCGGAGCTCGGACTGACGGAATATGAGTACGACGCCAATGATCGGCTAACAACGGAGACGAGTGCGGTCGATGGAGCTGTGGCCTACGGTTGGGATAGCAATGGAAATCAGGTCTCGAAGTCTACCGGTGGCTGGGTTTATGAGTACGACGCGCGCAACTTGCTGACGCTGGTGACCACGGGGACGCGAGCGTTCAGCTATGAATATGATGTCGATGGGGCGCGCGCCTCGAAGGCTGTTGATGGCGAGGTGACGAATTTCTTGGTGGATCGAAATTGGGAGAATGCGCAGGTTCTCCGTGAGACTCATGCATATGATGGGGAAGAGGCACGGACTATTTTCGGGCCGAACGAGATTCTCAGTGTTGACCAGACTGGAATCGGACTGAGCTACCCTCTCGACGATGCGCAGCGTACCATTCGAGTCTTGGTTGACAGCGCAGGCGAGGTGAATGGCGCTAGCGATTCCGACGCTTGGGGCAATCCGCTTGGAACCACTTTGACAAGTTCTCGCCGCAGCTACTCTAGCGAACAGTGGGATCGCGAGAGTGACCTTGTTTATCTAAGAGCGCGCCGGTATTCACCGCGCGTCGGCCGTTTCACGCAATCAGACCCCTTCTCGGGTCTTCATGTGAATCCCACAACTTTGCACAAATACTCCTATGCCACCTCCGATCCGGTTAACCGAAGAGATCCTAGTGGCGAGTTCTTTTCGTCAACAGCAGTACAGTTTTTCATGCCCGCACTCACTGCCTTTCCCATCCCACGTGGGAGGCAGAACGTCCGATCCTCGGGCCTCGGTCATGCTAGGCACGACATCCTAGCAAGTATGGCGGATGTGCTCGCCGCACATGTCGCCACTCAACTTCTTCCCGGAATAGGAAAGGGAAGCTATCGAGAGTCCTTCGATCTTCGACTGAAAAATATGACCTTCCGCGGCGCCTCCAATTCAGCTTTTGACAGAGCTAATGCCGTCTCAGCGACGCTCAATGACGCGATGACAAGACTCTTCAACGGGACGGTCGAATTTCGACCTGGATCAATCGACGACCCCGCGACAAGGAGCCAGTGCATAAATCATGAAGGTGGTCCAAGCAACGCTCGCACGGATTTGGGCGGCGCCGACGGTGGTGATGCGGTCTACTTGTGCGGAAGCAATTTTTTCGGGCAAGCGACCAAACCCACAACATTCCACTCGATGCCCAACATCCTCCTTCATGAGCTCATTCACGTTGTTCATCGTTGGGATCGCGAGCCCAACGTCGGGGAGTGCCAGGGTGGTAGCTGCCGCGGTGTCGACAACGCCCGTCTCTTGGCGGAGATGAATCCCGGATTTGCTACTGAAAATCCGGCAAGCTACCAGTTGTATTCGACTCTTGAGGCCGGAGGAATACCGTGACCCGAGGAGCACAGACTACGCTTGCAGTTTTCTCGCTCGCACTTTTTCGCTGCAGCCACTCTTGTACGGAACTGGAGTTGGTCCTGCCTATCGAGGCGTTCCCACGCACTTCAACAGTCATCGTGGAGAGCGATGGGACTTCGATAGCCGTTCCAACCTCGATCGCCGAAGCCGCCGTCTGCCCGACAGTTCAGATTGTTGCGTTCAACAGCCGCGAAAAAGAATGGGGTTCACCCCGGTTGCTGCAGTCGAACTCATGCCTTCCAATCGTTGATGTCCAGTCGTCCATCGTGAACAACGCGTTCTTCGTAGCAGTGGCTAGGTCCGCAGAGAGCGGCGCGGTTATTGAAACCTATCATCGTGACCCCGGAACCACCGTGTTCCGTTCAATGGAGACAATTCGTTTCGAGGGGACGTTCTCCCATTTTCAGCTGATTGAAGACACGAATAGCTTGCATATCCTGCTCTCTGGGCTGGTTCGAACATCTACATCTGGCACGTGGCGTCAGGGTCTTCGCGTTCCCGGTGTTGGCTGTGTTGCGCGTCAATTCACACTGACGTCATCGACGTCTCGTTGGCGTTCCGGAACACTTCTTCCGAACGAGAAACTCGAAAATGCATGCGATATGTGGCTGCAATCGGTAGATGGTCGACTAAACGTTCTGACGGTAGCAAATCCCGCTCAAGGACTGACCCGGTCAGATGGAGTCAGCGGCATAAACGTTCTATCGATTCAAGGCCTACAGAAGAATAGCAGCACTGCGTTTCGTTCTTCGCCATTGAATAAAAAGTGCGTCTTAGCGGCCTGGATTGATGGCAGCAACACTGTTCAGCACCACGTGAAGGCCAGCGGAGGGTGCATTGGCGGTGAGCGCTTCACGCCCGTCAACGTTGCGACCTCAGAGGGCATGCGACAGAGTGACCAGACTTTTCAACCGCCAGTGAATCTCGGATGCAGGGGCTCAGTGAATACCTGCTATGTAACTTTCGATATTCTCAAACCAAAGAACGATACCGGTTACGGCTGTGCGAAAATTAGAGTCGAGCCCAACGGAGAGCTCGTTTCGTCATCATGCGAAAACGCGGGATTTTCGCCGATGCGTATCCTCGCTACCGACGACGGCGTTTTCGGATTCTCGTTCGACGCCAAGCGCGGCGCGCTGATGGGGCGACAGCTCGATTGAACCAAAGGCACTGTCAGCGAGAGCGGCACCGCCTTCGGCGCATGCTGCTCTCGTGTGCGACTGTTTGTACTATTGGGTGAGCTAGGAGCCAATATCGTCGATTCACTACCTTTGCGGTAGCTGATCGGCGGACCGCGTAGATGACCGATCGTGAATTGTGCGCTACGCGCGCCACGGGGCTTGCAGAAAAAGCGTTTCGCCGGACCGCATACGACGCCTTCGGAAATCTGGTCGCGCGGACGGATGGTGAGAGTGCAATTGTCAGCTACGAGTACCTATGAACGTGTCAATCTCGAGAATCGCAATATTCGGCAAGTAGTCGTGCATGCAACTATTTTCCCTTCTGCTTCGGAGTCCGTTGAACGCGACGCTCTCGCGAAATCGAAGCGACGTATTTCTTGAGGTGCATGCCAGGTGCATGCGCTCCAGCGCATTATGCTCTCCGGGCGGAGGGCTGATTTTAGGAAGTGCTTCCTTTTCGTAGACCTCGGCCATCGGAGGAATGCGCTTCGTGGGCATCTGACCGACTTTCTTTTTAGGAGCTGGCGTCCCCTTCTTGGGCCCAGTTTTTCGTCGCTCGCCGGCGGCGACGCGGAGTCGCGACAGCTTCGTCTCCGTAGTTCGAGGCTGCGCATATCTGTACGGCTCGTTGTTCTTCAACATGTGCCACGCGATGGTGATCAGCTTTCGTGCGGTGGCTACGACGGCGACGTTGCGATTCTTCTTCTTCACCAGACGCCGAAAAAAGACACCGAGAGGCCCGGGGTGATCGGCGACGTGCTGAGCGGCCTGCACGAGCATCCACCGCGCGTGCCCGCGACCCTGTTTGGTGATCGGTCCATTGTAACAGTGATCGCCCGACTGCTTTGTCGACGGAACGAGGCCCAGATAGCTCGCGGCATGATCGGCGCTTTTGAACCGCGACATATCGCCGAGCGCCGCAAGAATAGTTTGGGCGACTGCGACGTCGACGCCGGGCAGCGTGATGAGGAGCTTGACGCGCGGATCTTCGGCTCCACCGACCGCGAGCGCATGATCGGCCGCGTCGATCTCGTCTTCGACGGCAGTGAGAAACTTGAGCTGAGTGTTCATGAATGCGCGCGCGTCGGGCTCGAGCTCGAGCTTGGTGACCCACTCAACGCCTGCCTTGCTGAAGAGCCTATCGAACGGAACGACGATCAAGCGTTGTGCGGTATCCGTTCGACAGACCGCGTGCTGACGAACTTCGCAGCACTGCGTAGATCCAGCCTCGGAGGGTTTGGATGCAACGAAGAAGTCGTGACGAGTGGTCCGCGATCATCGAGAAATGGCGAGGAGGCGGTCTTACCGCGGGAGATTTCTCGCACCGAGAGGGAATCAAGAAACAAACACTTCTGCACTGGAGCTGGCGCCTCGGCCCAAAGACGAACACCAATGATCACGGGTCCGACAAACCGGCGAAGACCGAGAAAAGTGAAGCGGTCGGATTCATCGAGGTGGCGCGACCCGCGCGCTCCGTGGGAATTGAGCTGGTCTTAGAAAATGGAACGATAGTGCGGGTGCCGGACGGGTTCGACGAGATCGCGCTCGCACGCATTCTTCGAGTTGCGGGAGGACAACAATGATCCCAGCGAGTGTCCGGATCTTTGTTTGTACGGCACCGCAGGATCTTCGACGCTCCTTTGATGGCTTGGCGCTCCGCGCTCGGGAGGTTGCCGGCGAGGATCCGACGAACGGAGCGATATTTGTCTTTCTGAATAAACGCGCAAATCGACTGAAGGTTCTCTGGTGGGACCGAAACGGATACTGCCTTTTGTACAAGCGCCTTCACCGCGCAATTTTTCGCGCTCCAGAACAGCCGAGCGGCTCCGGCGGAGCATTCCAAATCGAGGGTGCTCAACTCGCGAAATTGATCGCCGGAATTTCTCTTCCATCTCGAGCAAAAGAAATACGCAACCCCGGCTGAAAAATACCGATCTAATTTCCGCGGGCGCAATTGTGATGGTGCGGAGATGATCTGTGCGAGCATTTTGATCGATCGCGCTCGCGCTCGAAAGATTGAGCTCGAGCGCGAACTATATCGCTCGCTCTACTTGTCGGCGCTCGAACAAAATCAAAAAACTCGAGCTTGGTCTCTTGGGTCAAAAGGCCGAGCGCATCACCGGCGACGACAAGCAACTCTCGCTGATGATACTTGAGGGCCTCCTCAGCGAACGCGACGGCGCCGAGCCGGACGACAGCGCGAAGCCCAACGACCGCCCGAAGCCAGACGCCCTGCGCAAAGAAGCCGAGCTCGAGAAAAATAAGATTGTTTCCACCAGAGCGCAAACGCCGTGGCCGAAAGCGACAGCCGAAGCGCTTGCCGAGGGTCGAAATTGAGATCCTTCCTCTCGAGGTGCAGCGAGAAGGACTCGACGCTTACGTGCGAATCGGCGAAGAGACGACTGAGCAGATCGAACGCCGACAGGCGTCTGCGGTGGTGGTTCGGGTCGTGAAGCCGAAATTCAAGCGCAAGCAGCCGACTGAAACAGAACGTGCCGAGGAAAAGACGGAGATCCTCGTCGCTGATAGTCCGGACCTGCCGATCCCGGGTGGGATCGCCGGCCCCGGAATGCTCGCCGACACGATCGTTCGTCGATGGCAAGATCATCTCCCGTTGAATCGCCTTGAAGGCATCTACGCGAGAGAGGGCTTGGACTTCGCCAAATCTACAATTTGTGGTTGGCACGCAAAGCTTGCGGAGCTCGCAAAACCCATCGTCGATGCGATGCATGGAGACGCGTTGAAGCAGCCTTATCTCTGCACAGATGCGACCGGCGTCCTCGTGCGGGCTCCTGAAAAATGCAGGCGTGGCTACTTCTGGGTCCTCGTAGCACCAGAGCTGCACGTCCTTTACAAATATTCTGCCAGCCACAACTCGAAGGCCGTTGATCGGAATCTCGCCAACTATGAGGGATACTTGGTGGCAGATGCTCATTCTGTATATGACCATCTGTATGAAGCCGAAAAAATCATCGAAGCGGGTTGTTTCGCCCATGCGCGACGATACTTTTTCAAGTCTCTCGAGTCTGATCCGGAGCGAGCACGCAACGCACTTGGAATGATCAATGCTCTCTTTCGAATCGAGCGCGAAAATGAGTCCTGTACTCGCGGGCAGCTCGAAAAAATCAGGCAGCGAAAATCGCGACCCATCGCCGAGCGCTTCTTTCATTGGTGCGACGCCGAAGCCCCAAATGTTCTGGACGAGACCCCGATCTCCAAAGCGATCGGCTACGCCCGAAATCAAAGGACCGCGCTTTCCCGTTTTCTCGACGACGGCCGTCTTCCCCTCTCGAACAATATCAGCGAGCGGAATCTGAGTCGGCAGGTGCTCGGTCGGAATTATGCGGAGTGCCCGGTTATGCGGAGTGCTGCCGACGAAACGCCGTGGTTCAGGTCTTTTTGCGTTCCGCGCTTTGCATAATCACAGTCGATCGAGAAACTCGAGAAGAGAGTTGCTGGGTTTGAACCGCGCTCGTCGGTGCTTTGGTTCGGAGATCTTGTCGAGCGCACGCTTCTTCATTTCGAGGTCCGCCTCGACGTAGCCGTGGGTCGTCGTCGGGCTCTCGTGTCCGAGCCATAGCGCGATGACGGTGACGTCAACACCGCTTTGCAGGAGATGCATCGCGGTCGTGTGCCGGAGCGTGTGCGGTGATATTCTTCGCCCGCGTAGCGATGGATATGACGTTGCCGCGCGCTCCAACGCGATACGAAGTCGAAATGCGACCCCCGATCTACTGATGGGTAGGCCGTCGGTATTCGGAAAGAGCGGACGATTCGGAGTGTCTGGGTTTTTGGCGATCCAGCGCGATAGAATCTGACTCGTCGAACGCCAGAGTGGAACGCGTCGTTCCTTGCGCCCTTTCCCGCGGAGATGAATAGATGGGCTCGGGCTGGGTACGAAGTCTGACGATTGGAGCCTGATCACCTCCGAGACGCGGGCGCCCGTGTTGTACATGGTCGCGAACAGGACATAGTCGCGCTCGCCGCTCCATGTTGATCTATCAATTGCTGCTTGTACGGCCTGCATCTCCGCAGGTTGCAGAAAACCAAGGACAGGTCGATCGTGACGTTTGCAAGGAATCGCGAGCACACGTTGCGCAACCGGCAATAGGGACGGATCGCGAAGAGCCGCGTATCGATAAAAGGATCGTAGCGCGGCGAGGCGAGCATTCCGGCTCCGGGGCGAGTTGTTGCGGTCGCGCTCGAGATGGTCGAGAAATTTGAGGACGAGCGGCGCGTCGAGCTCGGTGAGCGTCATTGAGGACGCAGGTCGCCGGACGCGATCTTCGACAAAGCGCAGCAGCAAGCGGAATGTGTCGCGGTAACTCGAGATCGTTCGCGGACTCGCGCCTCTCTCCGCGCCTAACCGCTTGCAGAAGAAATCTCGCAACACCGATGCGAAGCCTATCGACGGCGAAGCGTACGTCATGGTCGATCCCTTCCCTGATCGCTGAGATTTGCGATGTTTTCGAATCTGTCCGCGGCGAGCGCGAGCAATTCCGGAGTGCCCGTGAGGTACCAGTAGGTGTCGGTGACGTGTGCATGGCCGAGATAGGTCGCCAACGAAGCGATATGCGCGGCGACATCTATGCCCTGAGTGTACCAGTCACGCAGTCGTCGACATGCGAACGAGTGGCGGAGATCGTGGATGCGCGGACACGGCAGGAGTTTTGCCCATCCGAGCATCGATCGGAGCCCTTGAAAGACACTACAAACAGTAGAGTAAGGAAGGGCCCCGCCACGATCTGCTACGAAAAACGTCGGCGCATTTGGATGCGGAACGCGACGATTTCGCCGCTCGATATATTCGCCGAGAGCACCAATCACCGTTCCATGAATCGGTACGAGGCGGGACTTTCGAAATTTTGTCTCGCGAATGAGGAGTATGCCGGCCGCCAGGTCGACGTCACTCTGGTGAAGGTGCAGAGCCTCCGAAACGCGCAGCCCCGTCGATGCGAGAAGGCCGAAGAGCGTGCCGTACGTGCGAGGGCGAAGCGCGCCTCGTGGTCCAAGGCGCCATGCCGCAAGCAGAAGTGCACGAACTTGATCGTCGGTATAGATATGATGAAGCGGCCGACGCCGAGGCGGACCAAGTAAAAACCGGGGTGGCACTTCGCTTTCGCCATCGACGGAGGCGCGGTATCGCGCGAACGGACGGATTACCTCAAGTCGCCGGCCTGGAAATTGACGTTGATGTTGACTGGGAGCGGTCGCCCAACGCACCGCGAGGTCGATCGTCAGCGGGCCTCGATGACGAATGCTGTCCGCGAATCGGGCGAAACTCAGAAGTTGGCGACCGTAGTTCTCGAGTGCAAATCCGAGGCTGCGTCGCTCGGTAAGGTACTCCTTCACAAGGTCCTGCATTCGAGTGCTTCTCATGACTGCACCTCAGGCCAGGGAAGTGCGACGCGCGTGAGCGCGGAGAAATCGACCTTGGCGTAAATCGCGGTGGTATCGAGGCTGCGGTGCCGTAGCACATCTGCGATCTCTTTCATGGCAACGCCCGCACGGAGGAGTCGCGTGGCCGCCGTGTGCCGGAGAACGTGTGTGCCGGTCAGGCGCGGATCTAAACCAGCCCGAGCGTACGCCAGGCGAATTGCGCTCCGCACGGCTTCTGGCCCCACGCCTCGACCTCGAGGCGGGCGATGGTGCACGAACAGGGATCGCTCTTGAGTTGTGGGTCGACCGTATCGAAGATAGTTGGCGAGCGCGCGGGCAAGACGCGCGGGCAGCGGCATGATGCCTCCCCGTCTCGTCTTTCCCGGCGCGATCGTGACTGTGAGGCCCCGCCAATCCACGTCGTCCACCGTAAGCCGCGCGACCTCGCCTGCCCGCAGGCCCAGGTCGATCATGCACAAGGCGATCGCATAGTCGCGTCGCCCCTGTCCGCGCGTGCGATCGAAGGACGCGACGATCGCATCGACCTCTGTGTCAGTGAGCGTCCGAGGAAGCTGAGCCAAGCTCCAGACCGCTGCCCGCGGGACAGCATCGATCCAAGCAGCAGTTCCGATCCCTCGAAACTGGAGATACCTCAAGAAGCTTCGAGTCGCGGTCACCACGACGTTCGTTGAGGCCGGTGAAAGTGATTTCGCGCGCATCGCAATGAATGCTCGCGCTCGACCGAGCGTGAGCTTCTGAAGGTCGACCGGTCCATCACCGAAATGCATCAATAGAAGTGATCGCGTCTCACGCAGATAGTAGTGCTGTGTGGCGGGCGCAGCACCGCAAACATCTTTTAGATGCGTCTCGAACTCGCTAAGAACATCATCAACCTGATTCCTCGCCTTGATCCGTTCCGTAGGGGGAGCAGATCTTCCGTGAATCGACGCGAGGAGTTGGTAGAGCGCAGCGCGAACGACGTGAGTCGTGCAACTGCTTGGTGGCGGACAGTTGCATCGGCGCAGGTGCCGAGAAACAAAACCCTCGACGATATCCGAGTCGATGCTCGATATGGTCTCGTTTCTGCGCGCAAGCCAGCCAGTGAAGTGCTCAGCGGCTTGAACATACTGCCGAATAGTCGCCCTGGCGTAGCCTCGATCCTCGAGACGCTCAAGGAATGGACCGATTGTGTCGCCAAGTGGACCCTCTTTCAAACGAACGCAAACATGCGCCTTTCCGAAGAACCGTTCGATCATATGCTCCTCCCGCGCTCGCGCGCCGACGAAAGCAGCCCCCGATTATGCCGAGTGCGTCAACCGACCGAGGCTCTTTGGGTCACTAATCTCGAAGAAAAGGCGCTGTGCTCCGCATAACCGGGCACTCCGCATAATCCGTCCCCCGAACGATGCGCGCGTGCGACGATGACATCCACGCGTCCGGCACGAGCACGTCGAGGCGGCAAGTAACGCTCTCTTCGTGACGCTTCACGGCCAACTTTTCACCGCGCCGAAAGTGGACGCTGTCGACGCCATCGAGCGTGTGCCGAGCCGGCGCAGCGTTCGGGCGCGCACAATCGAAAAGAAAGAAAAGGTAAGGGATCGGGACGAGATCGGCCGATGCGTTTGCATCGTCGTTCGTCGTCGTGCTCTCCGCGGGCTTGCTCACGTGGCCTCCTATAGAACGGTGGGGTCGCTGCCATCCACTCATCGGGGCCGGTTGCATCAGGCGGGCCAATCTCGTAGCCTCGTCCGCATCCCCAGCGAGGCGCCCTTGCGGCTGCCACCTGGATGTTCCACAGAGCTCCGCATCGACACCTTTCACACCTGCCGGCACGTACAGTCATGTGCCAGGGGTGGTCGCTCGTTCGCATCGCGAGCGACCGCAAACGACAAATCCTACGACAGCGGGAACGGCATGCCGCGTGCGTGGCGTGTCATCGTGAGCGCTTCTGTCTTTGGGGCCAGTGGCACTGTCCTGCGGGCCAGTGTTTCGAAAATCAAACCGCACACACCTGCGACGGAGTCATCGCCTCGGTACTGGATCGCGTCTCGTTC
>WUUC01210210.1_pt1 | contig 12228 bp, 13 predicted proteins | sample 6278441 | NCBI WGS metagenome assembly WUUC01 (sample SAMN13675441, study PRJNA597444) | soil metagenome | isolation source: soil | place: USA: Washington | collected 2017-10 | reverse complement strand
GACCACGCCGCAGATCCGCGAGACGGTTCCCGGTTGGACGGTGTGGACGCATCCCTGCCCCGGCGGGGAAAGCGCCGACGAGGTCAGCGCTCGGGCGGCGAAGGTGATCGAGCGCACCCGTGCCGCGCTGCCCAAGGGCGACGTGATTCTGGTGGGGCACGGGCACTTCAGCCGCGTTCTGGTCGCCAGTTGGCTTGCCCTGCCCGCCACGGCAGGAGTCCACTTCGGACTCGACGCGGCCGGGATCGCGGAGCTCGGCGACGAGCGCGGGGTGCCGCAGGTCCACCGGCTGAACGTGCCACCCCTAGGCTGAAGGGAAGATTTCGGTTGCGCTCCCGTCAGGATGTGGCGCAGCTGGCCACGGACGGAGGGGAGCGCCATGTCTGCCCACATGGATCACCTGGTCGCCGAGTTCGAGAAGTTCCGGGCCCGGGCGCGGCAGGCGGAGGCCCGCTTCGCCGGGGTCGCGGACATGCAAGAGCAGCTGGCGCAAATGCAGAGCGTTGCCACGTCGCCGGACCACACCGTGACGGTGACCGCCGGCGCCGGTGGCATGGTCACCGACATCCAACTCGCCATCGGCGCTATGCGTCTTGATCCCACGGAACTGTCCGCCACGATCATGAACACCCTGCGTCAGGCCGTCGCCGATGCCGTCCGGCAGCAGGCCGGGATCGTGGACGACGTGTTCGGTGACGCGTTCGGTGTCAACCTCTCCGACCAGGTTCGCCAGGCTCAGGCCGAGGCGTTCGGAACGCTGACTGACGATCATGCGTCGCAGCACGAGGCGGCGTCGACCAGTCGGCGCGCCGTACCGCCGGACGAAGATGACTTCGACCAGGGTTCCATCTACGGACGGCGCTGACGAGGGGACGACACCATGGGAAACGGGCCAGAGGCCGACATCTCGGCGATCTCCGCGTACGCCGGTCAGCTCGTCTACTACGAGCAGGAAGCGGACAAGTTCGGCAACCTGGTCGATGCCGCCGACGTGAGCAATGAGGCATGGGGAATCGTCGGTGTCTTCGCCAAGCAGGGCTACACGGACCGACTCGCCGAACTGCGCTCGCTGTTGAACGACATGAAGAACGGTGTCGACTCACTCATCACCAAGGTGAACCAGTCGGCCCAGCTGTACCAAGGTCTCGAGGACGCCGGCACGATCAGGTTCGGCCAGCACGAGGCCCAGATCGAGGCACTGGGTGGGCAGTGACATGACGGAACCGAAGCCGAGCATCGCCGACACCCTCAACGTCGAGACCTACGACGAGAGCATGGAGGCGAACGCCGACCGGGCGATCGGTCACGTCCCCGTGGTCGGCACGGTATACAAGTCCGGTAAGTCGATCGCCGCGCACGCCCAGCAGGCGGTGAACGCCGACAATCCGGCCGAGCTGGCGTCGGCCGGCGCCGCGTTGGTCGGCGACGGGGCGGCATTCGTCGGGGCCGCCGCGGCGGACGTGGTCACGTTCGCGATGGACCCGATCGGCTGGCTGGTCAGCCACGGGCTGAACATGCTGCTCGAGCTGGTTCAGCCGCTGCAGGACGCGCTGCACCAGGTCACCGGGGACGGTCCGGCCATCGGGCATGCCTCGGACAACTTCGTCACCATCGCGCAGGGCTTCGTCGCACTCGCCGACGACTTCGAGAAGACCGGCGACACCGCGCTCAAGGACTGGATCGACGACGCCGGCAACGCGGCGAAGGAAGCGCTCGGCGACTTCTCCGCCGGCATCCGCGGCATCGGCTCGGCCGCGGGATCGGTGGCCGAGGTACTGCAGATGTGGTCGATGGTCATGGTGGTCATCGAAGAGGTGATCAAGGCCATCATCACCGAGCTGGTGTCCTGGCTGATCACTATCTGGCTGCCCGCGCTGGCCGCCTCGGTGATCAGCTTCGGCGGTTCGGTCGCGGCCGCGATGACCGCGTCCATCGCGAAGGCCGCCAGTGTGCTGAAGAAGGTCACCGGTTACCTCGGCAGGTTCGGCAAGCTGCTCGACACGTTCATCGACTTCCTCGCGAAATACTCGACAAAGGTCATGGCAGCGACTAGGAAGTTCCGGATCGGTACCTACGCGGGCGAGTCGAAGTTCAGCCTGAACGTCCTGGAGAACACCGCCGGCGCAGCGCTTACGCCAAGCAATCGGGTACTCACCACGATGTTCGGCACATCTGTGGGCGCCAAGCCATTGCTGACCGGCATGGGCGTCAAGGCCGGGATTGGTGCCGGAAAGAGCATTTACGGCGAGGGCAAGGAAGACGTCGGCCTTGAAGGGGACGAGCCGTGGTTCGACAAGAGCGAGATCGGCGGGGACCAGAGCCCGGAGGAAACTCGCGGGAACCTCGAGATCTAGCCGATTTCGCTGAACTCGCGCCAACCGATGCCAGACGGCGGGCGGCACGCAAGCTGCTCGAGAAAGAGCAGCGAACGCAAGCCAAGCTGGACAACATCCTGGTGCGCCCCGGCTTCCGGGAACGCGTCGAGTACCTGATGGGACGTAGCTGGCGCGAACCGGTGATCGTCCTGCGTCTCGACGAGAACTTCGACCTGGGATTTGACGTTCCCGGCAGGCGGCTGGACGGCACGGTCAAGGGAAAAAGGCTGGTCCGGCGGTTCTTCTGGAATATCGTCCGCGGCGTGGGCGGTATCGCGATCAACATATTCTCGCTGTTCAACGGCGGCGGTGCGGGGAACCCATTCAAGCGGAGCATCCGGGTGACCGGCCCGGCAAACGCGATGGCGCTCGACCTTCTCGACAGGATCCGGCCGGCCAAGGGTCCTTGGCTGGCATGTTCGCCATCACACCTGGCCGTGGTCGACACCGGATCCACCGCTCTGGACCCGGCCGACGCCCCGCCACCGCAGATCCTTTGGCAGGCACGGAAACCAGGAGAAGCTGAGATCAGTTTCCGCACCCGTAGTATCACCTGGCCGGACGGTTCCAAGTTCGAGTTTCCACTACACGGCCAGTCCGAAATACGGCACCTCCGGCAGTACTACGAGTTCCCGGACATCATCCACTGGAATGGCGATAGGACATGACTCCGAATTGTGTGCCAACCGGGATCGCGGTCCTCAGGGACGAGAGGAGATCTCCTTGCCAGACCAGCGCATCCGACGGGCCGCAGAGTCCGATGTGACTGCCATGGTGAAGCTCGTCTACGAGCTGGCCGAGTACGAGCGCGCCCCGGACGAGTGCCACCTCACCCCCGACCAACTGCGCACCGCACTGTTCTGCGAGTCACCCGCGCTGTTCGCCCACGTCGCCGAGCTGGACGGGGAGGTGGTCGGCTGCGCACTGTGGTTTCTCAATTTTTCCACCTGGGACGGCCAGCACGGCATCTACCTTGAGGACCTCTACGTCCGGCCGAGCGCCCGCGGCTCCGGGCTGGGCAGGGCGCTGCTGGCCGCGCTGGCCGAGGAATGTGTGCGGCAGGGATACACCCGGCTTCAATGGTGGGTGCTGGACTGGAACAAACCAGCCATCGGTTTCTACGAGTCGCTCGGTGCGGTCCCGATGGACGAATGGACCGTGTACCGCGTCAGCGGCCCGGCCTTGAACCGACTGGCCGGAACCTAGGCCCACGTCACCGACACTCGTTGGCACGAGGACCGGTTTCCGCTTGTTGTCACAGGCGTTTGGATCGATGACCTCGAGCTCCCGGCTAGCAGGCGAGCTTGACGGACCTCCGTTCGTCCGACCGGCTACGTAATGATGAGCGTCATGGCGACGAGCGAATAATCCCTGCGCTGGAGACAGTGCGGGGCTGATGGCATGGCATGCTTTGCCACATCGAATCTTGGTTGGAAGGTATCCCTTGTGATGACGGGTGAGGAGCAATTCGAGGAGGCACCATTCCGGGACCTTTGATGCAGCCGTGTGCGGTGACGGGTAGTCACGAGGTCGTTACGCTGGCATCAGGGGTTCGACAGACTAGAGCTGGTGTTGCTGTCCCAGGGAGGTAGGTGACCGTGGGTGGTGAAGATCGCTACGGCGAGGAGTTAGAGTTCGCGCTCAGCTGTGTTCGTCAAGCTAGTGAACGTGTTCGGGCAATCGCGAGTTCGTGTTATGAGGTGGAGCACAAGGAAGATGGATCGGTGGTGACCCCTGCTGACCGGGAGATTAATCGGTGGTTCATCGAACAGGTTGTGGAGCGCTTCCCGCGCGATCGCGTTCTGGGTGAGGAACTGCGGCGGGACGAGGGGGGACCACGGACGTGGGTGATAGATCCGCTGGACGGTACTCAGCAGTTTATCCTACGTATTCCTGTGTGGACGATTGCGATCGCCTTGACGGATGGCGATGGCCGACCTGTTTTAGGTGTGGTTGGTAACCCCTCAGTTCGTGAAGGAGTGGGCAACCTTTATTGGGCGGTGGAGGGACGTGGTGCGTTTCGTGACGGTTGGCCCATTCGGGTGTCCACCAGGAATGCGTCGGCGAGGTCGGTGTGGATACGAGGGGAAGCAGCAGTTCGTACGTCGGACCAACTCGGGGGGACGCTCTTAGAGGTCGTGTTTGGGCCGGAGTTACAGTCGACCGAACACCGCGTGTTGCCGGCTGTGTTCGCGTGTTGCCTGGTCGCGCAGGGTAGTTTGGACGGTGTTCTGTTCACCGCCAGGGGAGCGCATGATTTGGCCGCCGGCTGTGCGATCGTTCGTGAGGCTGGCGGAATGGTGACCGATCTGTCTGGCGCCGACCAACGGTACGACGGGCCGATAAATGGAGGAGTGCTGTCGAATAAGCTCATTCATGGCGAGTTGCTCCGTCGGCGTACCAACTAGGTGTCATAGATCGTTTGGCCGCCGGTTCCCATTTTCTAATTGTGCAGTCTGGCGTCGACATCGGCGACGTCGGGGTGGGCAATCTCGGTGAGAATCATTACTGCCCTATTCCAGGCGGTGTGAGCCGCGGGCAAGTTACCGGCGGCTTTGTACGTGTCGCCGAGGTGCGTGAGAACGGTGGCCTCACCGTGACGGTCGCTGAGTTCATGACGTAGGGCGAGGGATTGGACGAAGTAGGCGATGGCTTGTTCGTGGTCACCAAGCAGGTGGTAGGCGTAAGCCACGCTGTCGAGCGTTCTGGCCTCGCCGCTCCGGTCGCCGAGGTCATGGATCTCGGCGAGAGCTTCCTGGCATTCAGTCAGGGCCTGGTCGGGACGGCCGAGCAGGGCGTGATACCAGCCGACTCGGTTAAGGGCGCGTGCCTGCCAGAGGCGGTCGTCGGCGGCTCTTGACAGCGCGAGCGCCTCCTCTGCGTGTATAAGCGCGTCCGCGTTCGCATTCAGATGCTCGAAGGTGGTGCTAAGAGCGAGGTGCGTGCCGACGATCTCGGCGACCCGACTGTCGATCTCCGCGAACATATCCAAGGCCTGTTGGAGGTGGAAGTGTGCTTCCTCATAGCGGCCAAGCCTCCATGCGACGCGTCCAATACCTTGGTGCATTCGGGCCTGTCCGTAGCGGTCTCCGCTACGCTCGGCTGCGGCCAACCCGGTGCGATGGATCGCGGCCCAACTCTCCCAGTGTCCCGAACGTCGAAAGTATTCGACCAGCATGCAGGGCAGTTGCCAAGCGTGTGCACCATGGCCGGTTGTAGCTGCGAGCTGGACGATGGCTAACAAGACCGGTAGTTCAACCTCGAACCAGGTCCAGCCTGCTCTAGGGTCAACGATCTCTTGTATGGTTGTCCCGTGACTCGGCGGTGACACTGGAACCGGCTCCGTACGAGGATAGAGTTGCACGTTCGCGTTGCTCGCGGTGTGCAGGTAATGATCGAGCATCCGGCCGATCGCGGCCGCCCTCTCATCCTGGGCGTCATGGGTATGCGCCAGCTCTGAACCGTAGGCGCGCAGCAGGTCGTGAAAGGTGAATCGACCGGGGGAAGATTCGTCGATGAGGTGACATCGCGCCAAAACATCCATGGTCCGCCGCACCTTTTTTGGTGAGACGCCAGCCAGGCTCGCTGCGGCGGGCACAGTGATGTCCGGGCCGGGATGCAGAGCTAACTGCCGGAATAGGCGGGCGCTGTCGTTGTCTAGTTGCTTATATGACCAGGAGAACACCGCGCGCGCGTCGGTGTCTAGCTCTCCGCCCTCGAACACGTCTAGTCCACCTTGCGCATCGCGGAGTTCGGTCGCAATCGTGGACAATGCAAATCCTGGATGAGTAGCAGCACGAGCAGCCGCAATGCTCAGCGTCAGCGGCAGCCGAGCACAGGAGGAGATGATTTCCTCGACTGGTCCTGGCTCCGCTGAGACTCGTTCTGCGCCGAGCCGGTTCGCCAGCAGTTGACGTGCCTCCTCAATCGTGAGGAGCCCCAGTGGCAGCGGGCGAGCACCCTCGGCCGTAATGAGGCCAGTTAGCTGGCTGCGGCTGGTCACTAGCACGCAACCTGGGAAACTGGGCAGCAACGGCCGGACCTGCTCGGTGTCGCGTGCGTTGTCGAGTAGGATCAGCATCCGTCGGCTGGCGATTATGCTGCGATACAAGGAACCTTGTCCTGTGGCGCTGACCGGGATGCGCTCGTCCGGCACGCCAAAGGCGTCCAAGAACCCACGAATGGCTTCGGGCGGTGCCACCGGCCGGCCGGTCGGATGGAAACCGCGCAGGTTCAAATACAGCTGTCCATCGGGGAACCGGTTGGCTTCCTGATGGGCCCAGCGCACAGCTAACGCGGTCTTCCCGATGCCTGCAGTGCCTTCGATCACCGCGATCATCGGCATGAGTCCAGTAACACTGGACTCATCCATCAATCTAGTCAGCGCCGTCAGCGCCGCAGCTCTGCCCGTGAATTGTGCGGGTGCTGGAGGCAATTGCCTTGGCAACGCAAACGCCTTCGCCGTGGACCAGGGAGCCTGGTCATGCGTGTAGGCTGTTCCGAGCGCTTCGTGACCTGGATCCGGGGCACTGGGCACAAAGATCCATGCCGCCGTATCGGTCTCCTTCACGGAGATCGATACGCGACGATAACGGTCGGGATGATTTGCCGGGTCGTGGCGGACGACTTCCTCGAAGAACCATTGGGATGCGATCATTGCTACCACGGCGGACGAGAGGGACAACGCCTCCCGTAGCGCCTCCGCGCCCAGAAGCCGGAAAGTATGGTTGAGTGCGGTACCGGCCGCTCCGTGGTCATCGCGGTGAACTTCTCCTGCGTGAATCGCCATTCGCAGACGTATTCGAGCCTCCGGTCGATGTGCCTGATTATGTTCCTTTAGCGCCTCGACTAACGCCTGTGGAAGACCCGCGATTAACCGGTTCTTCGGCACATCCGGCGGTACGAGCACAAATGCGCCGTCGCCTCGATCCTCATGGTAACACTGGATCCACGGCACCCCTGAGAGGTCGAATGCATCTTGTAATGCGCGGTAAAGGCCCGATCGCACAGCTATCTGGTCCAGATTTGTTCGACTCCAATTACCGAACGCCTCAACATCCACGCAAACGATTGCGCAGTGCATGGCGGGAGGGACGGTGCTTGGCTGCCCGTGCTGTGTGCCAACCATGAGCTGAGACCCGCCGCAACTGAACTCTGGGATTGTCGATGTCAACTTTAGTCGTCGACCAGCCCAGAGGCGACAGTTGGCACTCGAACGCCCGGTCATCTGGAGGCCGTTGGTCCTGGGGAAGACCTGCAACACGGCCAGGAAGAGCAGGTACCGACTGGGGTGATGGGAGCACGCAGTGATGACGGATGGAGTGCGACCGCGCACTGGGCCGCGGTTTGCGTCCGAGTGCGGGCCGCCACTGACGTGCGTGCTTCCGCATCGGCAGATGGCTAGCGGCTAATTCACCGGATTAGCGTCCTTCTCGCCGTGGTCCGCTGGCTGCTCAGCTCACATGAACATCCTCTTTTGCCGCCGAACGCATGTTGGGGGTGATGTAGGTTCCATCTGGCCCAGGCAGTTGTGCTCCGAACTACGATTAGGAATGGCAACGGCGGGCAGGCCTCGGAGCCGATGGGGATGACGATTGGTGAGCAGTGCTTACCAACTTGCCAGCGCGGTCCTCGGGTGACGAGCGGGCCGTGCCCCGGCTGCGCCGGCTGAACGTGCCACCGGTCCAACGCTGAGAGGAGACTCCATTGCCAGACCAGCGCACTCGCCGAGCCACAGAGTCCGATGTGAACGCCATGGTGAAGCCCATCGACGAGCCGGCCGATTACGAGCACACTCCCGAGAAGTGCCACATCACCGCCGAGCAGCTGCGGACCGCGTTGTTCTGTGAGTCGTCCGCCTGTTCGCCCACGTAGCCGGGCTGGCCGGGTGATAGTCGGTAAACGACCTTGGTACTAGCCGTAGCTCTCGGTGAGGAGGGCGCGGAGGGCAGTGAGGAGGGCGCGGAGGTCGGTGCGAGTGAGGATGGTGCGGGCACCGGTGTAGTTGTGCTCGATGGTGACGGTCTCGCCGTCGAGGTGTAGGTGGCACGCGTTGCCGGTGAACTGCCATGAGCGGACGTGGCGGACGTGGTGCTCGATCAGGCCGAGCTTGGCGTCGCTAGTGCCTATTTCGGTCTCGAAGAAGTCGTTGAGGGGTTCCAGCGCGGGTGGTGCGGACACCTCCAGTTCGTCGTCGACGATGGTGAAGTGGACCTGGGTCGTCGCGTTGCTCATGAGCGTTTCCGCCGGTTCCGCACACCGCGTGGGTATGCTGTCACGATGTCGCACAGTCGGGGCTCGGCTGGGCCGCGTTTGAGGTAGCCCTCGATCTGCACTCCTTTGTATACCCCGCGAAAGCGACGTCTGGTGGAGTCGTAGTTCTTGCCCTTGTTCTGCATGGCGTCGAGGAAGGCGTGCCGCACGGCGTAGAGCACCTCCGCGCGCGACCAGGAGTCGGGGAAGAATGTACTTAGCTTGATCTTGGTTGGCGGGGTGTGTGGGCCTCGCACATGGGCCACATAGACCCCGCGCGGATCCGGCCCGTCGATGATCTTGACGACGCGTAGCACGCCGTGATCAACGCCGCTTTCGCGGTGGTGATAGCCGGTGTTTACGTTCTCGCGTGGCCGGTAGTGGCCGTCGAAGATGTGCTGGGCTAGGCGCGGCGACAGGCGGTTCAGACCGTCCCAGCGCAGCCGCTTGCGGATCTTTTTGATGGCGGCAGCCCAGACTTGCGGGTCGTCGCGCAGCGCTGTGGGGTCAAACCAGGTTCGGGGTGCCGGCGGAGACAACACGGCGTGTACCACCAGGTCGGCAGTCGACGTCGACGGAACACTCGGCTGCGTCGGAGGCGAAGTGGGAGTGACGGTGGGCAGTGCCGATGGCGGGGCGGGAATCAACCCGGCGGCCGCCATGATCGCGGTTGCCGACTCGTTGCCGACCGTGTCGAGCATGGCGAGTGCGCGGCGGTAGGTGCTGAGAGCCAGTGCCCGCTGGTCAACGCGGAGCGGTTGCGGCTCGTCGGTGCCGATGATCACCCCGGTGAGCTCAGCCTGCTGGGTTGCTGTCAGCGCGCCACTCACCGGGTTCGATGGGTTGGGCGGCGGATCTTCCTTGTCGCCCAACGCGACTACCTCGCCGGCCTGGCGTTGCGCCCAGGCGAGGACGGCGGCGTAGGTGTCCAGAGCAACAGCGGCCTGGTCGTAGCAGTCGGCCATGACCAGGAAACGCTTGGGCTGCTGCTCGAACCGCGCGTGAAACGCCTCAGCGGCCCGGCCGTACCAGCCGCCGTCGTCTATCGCACGGAAGCCGCGGCCGACCTCCTCGTAGCGGCGGGCCATCCGGTTATAGGAAGCGGCTAGCAGCCAGATCTCCTCCGGGTCGCCTGACACCAAGTCTTTTACGGTCTTCGAACTCATAACGCGATGCTCCCGAATCGGCTAGCGCCGTCCTCGTCCACCTTCCGATAGGTCTTGATCGTCTCGGCGAGCCCGTGGCGGATCGACTCCGCTTCGCCGGCCAGCCACGCCAAACCGTGCTTCTCTCGGGCGGCGAACTCGTTGACCGCCTCGGCCAAACGGCCATGCCCGAACACTTCGTCATTCGGGACTTCTCGGGGTGGACGCGTCAGTTCTTCAGTCAACCAGCCGACCCGGTCGCGTGCCGCATCGAGCGCGCCAAGATCGACCGTAAACCCGTCCAAACTCACCCAGCCTCCAACCCCACGTCACTCACCGTGCTGGGTATCCTACCGAGGTGACCGTCCAATGTGCATAGATTGTGGCTCCTTTTCAGCCATATCGGTATTTCCGCACGTCAAGCATTCGCGCCGCGGTAAGCGCAAGCTGCGACAACCCTCCGGCAACAGGGCGGCGCTTGTCCGGGGCGCTGGTGAACAGATCGAAGGTGCTGCTGGACGAACCATTCAGAGTGCGGGACTTGCTAGCAGCTCAACAGTTTCGTTCACAAATCGCCAGCAGGTCGTGTTCCGCCTCACCGAGCCTAACTGCCTGAGGTGGGCACGGATCAAGTCGGACACGAACGCCACGTGACAACGGCAGTGCAGCACGGTAAGAACAGCATGCGAGGCCGTTCGCGCCGGTGCTTTCAGAGGGAGGTGACAGGTGGGGGAGCTCCAGCCCGGTCGGTACCTGGGTGATCCGCTGCCTTCGGTCTCAAAGAAGCTCTTCCTGCTGGTCGCGATCGTGGTTGCGATCTTTGTGGGGTTGTCACCGGGGCAATCCCCGGCTGCCCCCGGTGATCGACGGCATCCGAATCGACGCTCAACCTGGATTCGACGAGACTCGACCATTCCTTTGCTCTGCGGCACGTCCGCCCTATTTACTCGTGCCAGCGAACCCGAAAGCTCTCGTCCAATTCGATAATATGACCATTGAAGCTCCAATTTATGGCGCATGGAACTGCCATCTCGCCAACGGCAACCCGACCCATCCGCCATCAACTTCCCGTCCTAAGACGGCCAGCATGGCATCTACTTTGAGGACCTCTACGTCCGGCCGAGCGCGCGCGGTTCGGGGGTAGGCAAGACGCTGCTGGCCGAGGAATGTGTGAGGTAGTGGTGCACCCCGGGTGCATTGGTGGGTGCTGGACTGGAACAAGTCGGGTGCGGGCTTGAACCGGTTGGCTGGGAGCTAGGTGGGAGTCGGCAAGTAGGAGGCAGAAAAGTTGCCGGTTCGGTTCCTGGACCTGCGCGGGCAGGCGTGACGTACTTGTTTCGGAAACCCGCGATCAGATGGGCGAGTGATGTAAAAGGTGTGCGTCCTCGTGGGTCGCCCGACGCAGACCATGAGAGGACCTGTACTGATGCATGCCTCCGGCATCGGCGCGCTGTCGTATGGGCAGCTTTCCGTTTGGCGCGATATCGAAGGGCTGCCGCGGGAACGGTGGCATGAGGCGAACACCTGGTCTAGGTGGTCGGTGCCGGAGGGTGTGGGGACGGAACGGGTGCGGCAGGCTCTGCGGGCGCTGGGCACGCGCCACCCGTCGCTGCACACCATTTACGACCTTGCTGACCCGGCGTCGCCACGTCAGCTGACCACCGCGTTCGACGTGGAGATTTCCGAAGGCGGCGGGACCGCGGCGATGGTGGCGGAGCTGCAGGCCCGTCCCTTCGACCTGCGTGAGGATTTCGGCTGGCGGGCGCGCATCGTCACCGAGGGCGGCCGGCCAACGGACGTGATCCTGGTCAGGCACCACATGGTCGCGGACGGCTGGTGCGACGGCGTGCTGGAGCAGGACTTGCGCGCCTTTCTGCGGGACCCGGCGCCGGAGACGGCCACCGGCCCGCTGGATCTCGCGGCGTGGCAACACTCGGAGCAGCAGGAGCGGGCCAGGGCGGCCGCCGCGGCCCACTGGGAGAAGGTCTTCACTTTCGGTGCCGGCAACGGCTTTCCCGGAGCGGACCCGAGCGGCGCCGGGGCGTTGCAGAGCACTCTGCGGTCGCGTGTGGCCCACGCCCATGCCACGGAACTGGCGGCTCGTACCCAGACCTCGCTCTCCAGCGTGGTGTTGGCCGCCTACACGCTCGCCGTCGCCCGCGTCACCGGAGTCGACCGGCTGGTGGCCCAGTCCATGTGCGCCAACCGTTTCCACCTCCAATGGCGCCAGGTGGTCACGTCCATGAACCAGTGGACCGCGGCCCCGCTGATCGCCGTCGACGACCTTGAGCAGCACATCTCGCGGGTGCATCGCGCCGCGATGGCGGCCTACCGCCACGGGATGTACAACGTGGACACCGTGGCCGCCCTGCGCTCCGGCGACGCCCACGAGGCCACCTGCGCGTACAACTTCCTTACCCTGCAACACCTTGCCGGACCCGTGACCGAGAACCCCG
>WUUC01004478.1_pt1 | contig 12229 bp, 9 predicted proteins | sample 6278441 | NCBI WGS metagenome assembly WUUC01 (sample SAMN13675441, study PRJNA597444) | soil metagenome | isolation source: soil | place: USA: Washington | collected 2017-10 | reverse complement strand
GGTGCTCGAGTCGACGATGGAGCTCATCCAGAAGCCGTTTTCATCGGACGAGCTGGCCCGGCGCGTGCGAAAAGCCCTGGGGTGACCCAAACGCTGCGGCTCGAGCGGCTCGCGCTGCGCGGCTTTCGGAACCTCGCCGATACGTCGTTCCACCCTGGGCCGCGCTTCAACGTCGTGCACGGCGACAACGGGCAGGGCAAGTCCAACTTGCTCGAGGCGATCGACTACATCGCGACGCTGCGCAGCTTCCGCGGCGCTGCGACCGACGACTTAATCGCGCGCGGCGCGCAGGGCGCGGAGCTGTTGGCCGAAGTGCACGTCGAACCGGTGCCGCACCAGTGCAGGGTGCGGCTCTCGCGCGACGCAGCGCGCAGCGTGCAGCTCGATGGCAAAAGGCCCCGCGCGCGGAGCGCGTACGTGGGCGTCATCCCGCTGGTGCTCTTTCACCCCGGCGACATGCTCCTCGTCGCCGGTGCGCCCGAGCAGCGGCGCGGCTTCGTCGATCGCTTGCTCGAGCAGATCGACTCGGTGTTCGCGTCGACGGCGGACGCCTACGACCGCGCGCTGCGCAGCCGCAACCGCATGCTGCGCGCCGAGCCTGTCGACGTGCACGCGGTGACCGCGTACGACGAGCTGCTCGCCGCGGCGGGCGCGATCATCGGCCAGGCCCGCGCGCGCTTGGTGAGCGAGATCGCGCCGCGCATCGTGGCGGCGTTTGCCGAGATCGGCGGCGAACCGGCGCGGCTGCGCGTCGCGTACGAGCCGCGCTGCGAGGCGACGGTGGAAGCGCTGCGCCGTGCGCTCGTGCAGAGCCTCGACAAAGATCTCGCGCGCGGCTTCACCGCCGAAGGCCCGCACGCCGACGACATCGGCTTCTACCTCGACGACACGCCGGCCAAGCGCTACGCGTCGCAGGGCCAGCAGCGCTCGATCGTGCTGGCGCTCAAGGTCGCCGAGCTGGCCGAGCTCGAGCGCCGCAGCGACAAGTCACCGATGCTGCTGCTCGACGATGTGTCGAGCGAGCTCGACCGTGGCCGCAACCGCAGGTTGTTCGAGCTGCTCTCGGCGCTCGCGGGGCAAGTGTTTCTCACCACCACGCAGCCCGAGCTGATCTTGATCGACCACGATCGCAAAGACTTTCGCGTCGAGCGCGGCGTGATCGCGGAGAGCTGAGCGGCATCGCTCGGCTCACTCGCCCGGCGTGAACGCGGCCTCCCCGGCCGGCGCGGGCCGCGCGCCACCTGCGATCTTGTTCTTCAGCTCGACGAACTTGCCGCTCGCGCTCGAGAGGCGCTCGTCCCAGACCAAGTCGATCGGCTGCTCGCGCACGCAGACGTGGAACTTCACCATCACCATCGTGAGGAAGAGTGGCTCGAGGAACGCTGCGCGCAGGTTCCACGCGAAGAGGCCCGCGACGACGAACGCGAAGAAACCGCCCGCGCCCGCGATCGAGCTCGGCAAGATCCACGTGATGATGAACGCGGGCACGAGCATCACGACCCACGCGATGAACGTCGCGACCTTATCCAAGATCACGACCCACACGCCCGTCTTCAGGACCTCTTTGCTGTTCTGCGCGTAGTAGATGAGGCCGTCGCGCGAGCTGCGGAAGTTGTCGCTGTCGCCGCGCGCCAGGCTGTACGAGAGGATCGTCTCGTCGATGAACGTGGTGGCCGCGTAGACGATCGCGTTCACGATGCCGACGACGCCCGACAGGCCCGGGATCGGCAAGAGGTTTGCGATCCAGCTCAGCGTGCGGTTGAACGCGCGCACGATTCCGTGCACCAGCATGTCGAGCGCGAACATGGCGTTCACCTGGCCGAAGCGCTCGGTGACGATGCGCTTGCCGTACGCGAACATGCCTTCGCTGCCGACGCCGATATCGCCGCGCGTGATCAGCTCGGTGAGCACCGCGACGTGGCCGGCCTTGAGCAAGTACAAGCCGTAGCGCACGACCGTCCACCACACGTAGCCGTAGACGCCAAGGCCCGTGAAGAGCCACGCGTAGCCGGCGAACGGGTGCAGCTTGGCGCCGAGGAATGCGGAGCCGCCGAACGTGAGCACCCACCAGACGATGGTGACGACGGATACGACGAGCAGGATGCCAAAGCGCGCGATCGCGTAAGGCGAAGTCCGCAAAAAGAGCGACAGCGCCGTGCCGAAGCCCGCGTCTTGCACGGCGAGCGGATACGAGTGGCGAATCGGACGGTCCGGATGGCTGTAGCTCGAGTCGAGATCGGCGGTGCTCATGGCAAAGGCCCCTTGTATAGGCGTGTCTCATCGCACGACGCGGCAAGCGGTTGTGCGACTCACGCCACTCGCGATTTTCGCGCGCGACGTCAGGGCAGGGCCACGGGCAAGAAGCGTCGTTCCATGTCGCCCAGGCCCAGCTGACCTGCACTGTTGTCGCCCCAGCAGTGCAGGCCATCGGCTTGCGTCACCGCGCAGGTGAAGAACTGGCCGAGCGCGATGCGCTCGTAGAGCTGTGGCTCGACGACCATCACGGGCTGCTCGATCGGCGCCTCGCTGCCGCCTTGTCCAAGCTGGCCTTCGATGGCGCGGCCCCAGCAATACAGCTTGCCACTGCTCTTGATCGCGCAGGTGTGGAACCAACCCGCGCTGACCTGCGCCCAGTCGAAGTCGCTGCCGACCTGCACCGGTTCGTGGAATTCCATGTCGAGCTCCGGCCGCGACAGCTCGTGAAAGAGGTTGAGGCCCCAGCACCACAAGCTGCCGTCGCCGCGCACGCCGCAGGTGGTGTGCTGGCTGGCCGTGATGTCGCGCCAATCGCTCGCATCGCCGACACGCAGCGGCTCGCGTGCTTGGCCGGGCTCGACGCCGACGCCGAGCTCGCCCGTGGTGTTGCGGCCCCAGCAGTACAGCGCTGCGTCGACGTCGATGCCGCACGCATGCCCCTGACCGACCGCGAGGCGCGTGAACGAGCGCTGCGCGGACGGCGTCGGACGCAGCGCGTCGGGCGAGCCGAACGGATCGTTCAAGGCGACCTTGCCTTCGTAGTTGTCGCCCCAGCAATACAGCGCGCCTTGCGGGTCGAGCGCGCAGCAGCTGTTGCTGCCGCAAGCGACGCTGCCAAACACCTGCTCGACGCTGGCGGGCGTCGGTACGGTGCGCGCGTCGGTGTCGCCGGTGCCGAGCTGGCCGAAGGCGTTGTCGCCCCAGCACTGCAGCTTGCCCGGCGCGCGCAGGCCGCAGCTGTTTTGATCGCCGGTCGCGATCGCCAACCAGTCGCTGCTGGCGCCGACGCGCGTGCGTCGCGAACGCGCGTCGCGATCGCCGAGGCCGAGCTGACCCGCGTCGTTTGCGCCCCAACAGAACAGCCGTCCGCCCGTGATCTCGCAAGCATGCGTGTAGGTCGAAGAAAGCGCGGTCACGCCCTCGACGGGCACGCAGGTGTCGATCGCGCACAGCTCGCCGGTCGGGCAGGTGCCGCACGGTGAGTCGATCAGCCCGGCGTCGGGCGCATCCCCGTCGCCATCGCCATCGCCATCGCCATCCCCATCGCCATCCCCGTCGCCATCACCATCCCCGTCACCATCACCGCTGTCGGGAAACAACGGATCGAAGTTGTCCGGCTCGCGGATGACGCCACCGTCACCGCGCGGCGGCGGGGCGAGCTGCTCGCCTGCGCCGAGCACCTCGATGCGCTGAGTGCAGCCTGCGCACGCAACGATCGCGAACAGCACGACGAGCGCGCGCGCCATCAGAACCTCGCCTCGAGCCCGGCGGTCGCGTGCAGCTCGGCGCCGCCCATCGAAGCCACCGTCTGGCCATCATCGGTCGCCTCGATGACGCGCAACGGGATGCCTGCGCCGGCTTCGAAGACGCCGCCGAGCGCGGGCCACGGCCGCACGCTGAGCTGCAGCGTGCCGCGCGCATGCACACCGATGCCTGCGCCTTCGCTGCCCTCGCCATCGTTGGCGGCGATGCCGCGCATGCGCATGCTCGAGAACATCGGCCCGAGCTTGAGCAGAAGGCCGAGCGTGCGTTCGCGGGGCACGAGTGCGATTACGCCCTGCGCGCGCACCACGATCGCGTCGGCTTGCACGTCGCCGTGCGCGCCGCTCGCCCGCACCCCGCGCCGCATGCCTGCGCTGGCCTCGATCCCCAGGAGCTCGTTGACCCAGAGCGTCAGGTACGCGTCGGCGCCGAGCTGTGTGAGGCCGGCGGTGAAACGCTCAATCGCGAAGCGCGCGCCGGCGGCGTTCGCGCGCTCGATGCGGGATGCGCGGCTGCGCGCGGCCTTGGCGCTCGGCTTGAGGCTCGCTTCCACCACGCGCTCGACCTCGACCGGAGGTGGCCGGCTCGGCGCGGGCGCGTCGATCAGCGAAAGCTCGACCCAGCTCGCGCGCAGCAGCTCTTCGGCGGCTGCTGCGATCGCGAGCGGCCGCGCGTCGGCCGCCGTGCGGCTCATGTCGAGGTCGCGCTGCACGCGCTTTTGGGTGAGCGCGTCGTGCACCTCGATGCTGACGAGCACACGACTCGGCGCGCTCGACTCGAGCTCGAGCACGGCGAGCGGCGGCTCGCGGCCCTCGGCGCCGATCATGCACGTGTCGATGCCGGCCAAGCGCAGGCCAGCGCGCAAGTCGAGCAGCACGGCCTTCTGCGCGCGCGAATCGAGCGCTTCGCCTCGAAACGCGACGGCGACCCAAGGCGAGCCCGCGCGACCGCATGCAGCGCTCATGCTCGGCTCCTGGGCCGCGGCGGTGGTGGGTGCGAGCAGCGCGAGCAGCGCGAGCCAGCACAGCGCACTCGCCGCGGACGCGCGCCGCGCGCGTTCATTGGCAGCGCTGTGCGAGCGATGCGGCGTGCACGCCGCTCGGGTATTTGCGCAGGTAGCGCGCGCGGGCCTTCTTGCAAAGCTCGGTCTCTGCAAGCGCATCGCGGGCCATCACGATACGTGCGAGCGCATCTTCCTGAAAGCTCGTTGTGCTGCGCGAGCGCAGTGCGCGCTCGAGCGCATCGATCGCGCCTTCTGGATCGCTCAGCGCATCCATGCGCAGTCGGCCCAGCTCGAACGCGCTCAAACCGGCGCGAGGGTCGCGCGGAAAGCGCTCGAGCAGCTTGGCGTAGCCCTCGGCTGCTTCGCGCATCTGGCCGGCGCGGCGCGCGAGGCTGGCGCGGCGAAAGACGTCCGCAGCGCTCGGACCCGCGCTGCCGCTGCTCGACGTCGGCGCGCTCTCGGGTTCGAGCAGCGAATCGGGCTCCGGCTCGGCTTCGAGCTCGGCAACGGGGGCTATCGCAGTGGTCGGCGCAGGCGCAGGCGTTTGCGGCGCGCGCAACGTCGCGGTCCACGCTTCGCCCGCATGCACGCGCCGCGGCTCGCCGCCTTCGAGATCCTCGCGCTGCACTTCGACCACGCCTTCGCTCACGCGCAGCGTGACCTGCAGGCCGCCGTTCTTTTCTTCGCGCTCGATGCGAAAGCGCGTGCCGATCACGACAAAGCGCGCGGCGCCGACCTGCACCGCGAACGAGCGCTCTGCGCGCTTCTCGACGGCGAAGTGCGCGCTACCCGCCGAGAGCTCGAGCTGCACCGCTTGCTCTTCATTGGCGAGCAAACGCAGGCGTGACTCCGGTGCGAGCGCGACGCGCGAGCCATCCTCGAGCTGCACCGCGATCTCTGCGTGGGCGCTCTCGACCAACGCGCCGGGCCGCAGCGGCGCTGGGCCGCGCAGCAGCGCGAACGCGGCGAGTGAAGCGACGAGCCCCAGCGAGCTGACTGCGATCAGCACGCGGTTGCGAAAGCCGTGCGCCTGAACGGGACCTGGCAAGCCCAGCTTGTCGATCGCCGCCCACTGGCGCTCGATGCGCGCGTCGGAGAGCGGCACGGGAACGTGATCGGCGCGCTTCATGACCGCTCCTTAGCAACCATTTCGTCCGCGACCATTGCGTCGGCGCTGTGGAGCTGTAGCCGCGCTGCCGCGATGCGCATGCGTCGCTTCACGGTGGATTCGGATAAGCCCATGTGCGCCGCCACCTCCGGGATCGACATGCCCTCGACGCGATGCAGCACGAGGGCGATGCGCGCTTCCGGGTGCAGCTCGTCGAGCACGCCGTACAGCTCGCGCAGCTCGGCGCCGACGCTCGGCGGCACGCTGCGGCCGACCACCACGTCCAGATCGATCGGCGCCATGTCGCGCAGCCCGAGCCGGCCCAACATGCGGCGTCGGCGCAGCGCCTTGTGCACCGTGCGTACGACGATCGAGGCGAGCCACGAAGCGAAGGCCTGCGGATCCCCCAGCCGGTCCAGCCCCTTGAGCGCGGCGAGAAAGCTGGATTGCACGAGGTCGTCCAGCTCGTCGTCGCGCCCCAAGAGCCGATATGCAAGGCCATTGACCATTCGTGCGTGCCTGCGAAATAGCGCTTCCTGCGCCCAACGCTCACCTGCGCGCGCCCCGATTACGAGCGCGGCGTCCGACGGGCCCGAAGGCTTTTCCTTGAGCGCCGGCACCTGTTCACCCCCTAAGTACCTTGAGGCCCGCCAGGCGGGTCTCAGGGCTTTCTCAATTGGCCATCAGGTTGGTGATGGTGCGGACGGGGCGGGCGTACTCGCTGGAGTCGAGCCAGAGCGTGGCGCCGATGTGCGGGTTGTCGACGATGAGCTGGCCATCGCCGCCGGCGTAGGCGAGGCGACGGCCGGTGAAGCGGTAGGCGTCGTCGACCTCGAGCACGTCGAGCAAGGGCGCGCGGGCGATGGCGCCAGCATCGCAGCGGTCGAACGCGTAGTCCGACAGACGCAGCGGCGATTGCCGATCGGGATCGACCCCCGGCGCCCAGATGCGGCGGATCGCGTTTTCACAGAGCGTACGCGTGAGGCCCACTTCGTCGTCGAGCTCGAGCAGCTCGCCGGTCGTCATGCGGTAGCGGTAGTCGCGGCGGCCTTCGCGCGGCTCGTCGGGGAAGAAGCTCGCCGGGTTCTCGCGCAGCACCGCGTCCTTCAGCTCCCGCACGTTCGCGAAGCGTTCCTTTGGCACGATCTCCCAAAAGCCGCGGCTGTACTCGCGGTGCTCCGGTCGGTTTGCGCTCTTACTGACGCGGCCGAGCACGATGTAGAAGCGGTACGGCTCGACGTCGCTGAGATCGATGAAGCGAAACGCGCCGCGGCTGCCGGCGCCCGGTGAGAACTCGACCTGCTTGCGCTCGCGGTACGTGCGATCGGTGAAGCTGCGCGGCAGACGCATCGGAAAGTCGAGGTGGATGTCGTGGCCGCCGCGCTGCCGGTAGCCGTACGAGAAGCTCTTGTACGTGCCGCTGTTGTCGCTGCGCCAGAAGCGGCGGTTGCCGGGCATCAGCATCACGTCTTCGGCCATGCGATCGAGGCTGCCCCAGCGCTCGAAGTGCCCGCGCGTGAGCAGCGCGTGCGGGCGCGACAAGAAATCCAAGTCTTGAACGCCCATCACCGTCTTCAGCACGTCGCCGCGGATCGGCGAGCGCTCGAAGCGGCCGCCCGCGGCGTTCATGAAGCGCGAGGTCGCGAAGTACAGCTCGGGCAGCGCTTGCATCACGCCACGCCCGAACGCTCGGTCGTCTTTGTCGAAGTACGCGCCCGGCTCACCCGCGCGGTAGTGCTGGTCGCTGAAGCGCGAGTGCATGCGCGCCCAATAGCCGCTGTGCTTGTGCAACATCAGCTCGGCGATCGCATCGGGCAAGTCGTGGCCGACCAGCGCGGCCCACAGCGCGTGGCCCGCCGCGTTGCCCGTCCCGAGCGAACCATTGGGCCAGGCGTGGCCGCCGGCGATCGCGCCGAACATGAAGGGCACGGCGTCGTTTTCGTAGAGGTTCAGTCGATCGGCGTAGCCCGCGTTACGCCGGTACGGACCGAAGCGCTTCATCTCGAGCGACTGGAACGCAAAACGCGCCGCCAGGTAATCGATGGCGTTGCTCGCGCCGGTGCGCAGCTTTTCATCGCTCGCGAACGCGCCGAGGTTGAAAAGCGCGTGGGCGGCCATGCCTTGGTATGGGCGCGCGTTGGTCTCGAAGAAGCCGTTGTGCAGCGGGCGGCCGACCGCTTGCAGGAGCGGCGTGATGAACGGTGTCGCGTCGACCAACGCGCGGAAGCGCGCTGCCTCTAGCCGCTCGTCCGCGCGCGGGTTGTCGGCGATCCACTGACGCGTCAGGTAGATCGACGACAGCGTCATCAGCACGTGGTTCTCGGTCTCCGGGTAGCGCAGCAGATCCGAGACGAGCGGCACTTCGATGTCGAAGGTGAGGTGCTCGCCCGGCGCGCTCGCCGCGTCGCGCAGAAGGCCGCGCGAGACGATGTTGAACGCGGCCTCGTCGGTCAAAAGGCTCTTGTGCTGGCGAAACACGTACAGGAGCGACACCAGCTCCTTCATCACGAAGTCGTAGTCGCCCTCGGGCGCGCCGAGACCCGCTGAAGTGCCGGGCACGCCGAGCGGATGGATCGTCTTGGTGAAGGCTTCGACTTGCGCGGGGAAGTCTTCGGGCACCGAGGGGTCGTAGAGCGGGGGCGCGCCCGGGTTTTCAGCCTCGTGTCTGCGCTCTTCATGCAGCGCGAACAGGCCCGCGGCGGCGCGGCGCAAGCTGGCGGCTGCGGTCGTCTGCGAGTAGCGCAGGCCTTGATCGCGCAGGTCGATGAGGAAGCGCTGGATGAGCGCGCGACGCCGCGTGTTGAAAGAAGCCTGAGCATCGCGCAGCCGCTGTCGGCACGCAGCGCTCGGCGCTGCAGCGCGATCTCCGCTCATCGCGCGCAACGTGTCGCTCGGCTGGGCGGCCAACCGCTGGGAGCGGTCCGGGCTCGCGCTGCACGCGACCAGAAGTCCTAGGCACGCGACGAGCGCGGTTGTTCGAAGAGCTCCTCGCGGCATTCGACCTTCGCGCACGGGCAAAAAAAGCGCGCTCTGCCAGCTTAGCGGTGCAAGCCGGCCTTGCCAGGCGCGAATGCGTGCATAGCCGTGGCGAGTTGCTACGCCTCTTACACCGCCCTCGATCGCCCACTGCTGTGCCAGTGGCGCGCCGCGCTATTTGACGTCTTGGCAACGATCGTAAGCGGCTGGCTCGAGACCTCGCCGCGCTCAATCGACCATGAACACCTGCTCGCACGCGAAGTCGACGCGCAGCGTCGCGCTCGGGTCGTTCGTCACCGCCTCGCAAGTGCTCTCGCACAGCACGATCGACGAAGGGTCTGCCGGGTCGTCGTAGCGAAACGCATCGTCGATCCCGCAGTCGGCATCGTAGGTGAGGGCGGTGTCGTCGCCGCCGCTGCCGTAGGTGACCGCGATGCGCTCCTTGTCGAACGTGCGTCCGTCGGGCGCCGCGGGGATCGCGACGTCGCAGGTGATCGCCGCGCCGCGGATCGCGTCGACCGCTTCTGAGAACGCGCTCGCCGTCGCCGCCGGATCGCCGGTGTCGATCAAGAACGCTTGCTCGGTGTTGCCGGCTTCTGCAATCGCGTGCAGGTCCGAGACGGTGTCGGGCGCACCGTCGATCGGCGGGTTGGCGACGCCGACCACGTAGGTGTCGATGCCGTCGTCGGTCGCGGCCTGCACTTCGGCCGCGACCGCTTCGATGCTGTCGTCCTCTTCGTCGCAGCCCTGCGGGTAGCCGTCGGTGACGAGCACGAGCACATAGCGGCCTTCGTGCTCTTGCCGATAGGTTTCGATGAAGCCGAGCGTGCCTTGCACGACGAACAACGTCGGCGTCCCGCCGCGCCAATCTTCCGCTTCGATCGCGGCGATCGCTTCACCGAACGAGGTCGACGGCAGCGCCTGCATCTCGACGTCCGGCTCTGCGTACGCATCGACGACGCAGCGATCGTCCTCGTCGCCGTCGGCGGGGAAGAAGGTCAGCGAAGCCTGCAAACCGCTCGAGCTGTCCGCTTCGAAGAACGCGCTTGTCGCCGCAACCACCGGGTCCCACTTGAGCGTCTGGTCGTGCCAGAGCTCATCGCCTTTACCCATGCTGCCCGAGACGTCGAACGCGAACGCCAAGTGCACCGGCAGGAGCTCGGTCATCGCCGTCTCGGTCGCGCACGCTTCGCCGCCGAGGCCTCCCGTCGGCGCGCCGGAGTCGTCGTCGGATGCGCCCGAGAAGCCGGCGCTCGGCCCGCCAATGCCGCTCGCGCCGCTGCCGCCGCCGACGTTCTCGAACGGATCGCCGCCTTCGCCGCCGCTGCCGGAGTGATACGGGCCGCCCTCACGCTCCGAGCTGGAGCTGCAAGCGAGCAAGATGAAGGCCGTGCAAGCGCGCGCGGCCAGCGCGGTGATTTTTGCGGTCATGGTCCCGCGCGTGCAGTAGCCACGCGCGGGGTGTGTCGGGTCAAACACAGTTGGCGAGCGGCCGCTCAGTGCAGCAGCTGGCCGCAGGACCCATCGTCCCTGCAGGCGAGCGGCGAGCAGCAATCCGCGTCCGTCTCGCACGCGCCGCACCCGCCATCGACGCACGCGAGGTCCCCGCAGCTCTCGTTGCAGGTGTTGGAGCACGCGGGCGGAGGCTCGCCCGGCGGCGTCTCCTCGGGCGGCGGGTCGCAGTCGTCGCCGGGCACGATCACGTCGCGGTCGTAGGTGATGTCGATGTACGCGCCCGCATCGAGGTCCTTGAGGAACAGCGAGCCCTCGATGTCGACGTAACCGGCGCTCACCATGCGAGAGCGCGGCGCGTAGATGTTCGCGCCGACCGGCTGATAGCCGAGGAACAAGATGTCGCCCTCGCCACCGACGTACACGCGCATGCGCGAGGGCCGATCCGGGTCGCCGAACGTTCCATAGCCAATTTGGACCAGATTGTCCTTGATGAAGAGATCGAGCGCGCCGTCGGGCCCGAGCTCGATATCGAAGTGGCCGGTGATGCCGACGTCGTCGCCCACGTACAGCGCGGTGCGCCCGTTGATCGTCAGGTGCAGATCACCGATGCCGGTGATCGCGTCGACGTAGAAGCGACCACACGGCAGCTCCCAGCGCGAAACGCCGATGACGTCGCGCAACGCGCCCGGGTCGAGCCCGATCACCGCGTTGTCGTTGCGCGCTTGGCCATCGGCGATGACCGCGTCGATGTTCAGCAGCTCGTTCTGCCCGCATGCGCAAGGCTCTTCGATGCCGAACGCGCCTTCGGTCCAGTCGCCGTCGACGGTGGTGAACGTCGAGACGAACGGCACGCCCGGTTGCGTCAGGAGATCGCGCCCGATGTCTGCGTAGCCGAGCACGAGCGCGTCGCTCTCGACCCACGCATCGCGCTGCACCTGCAGATAGCCCGCGACATTGAGCGACTCTTTGAGCTCGAGATCGCCGCCGACTTGCAAGAAGCCCGCGAACGCCGTCGTGCCCGTCACCTGCAGCGTGCCGCCGACGTCGACGTACGAGCCGCTGAGCAGCTGATCGTTGACGCCGACCGGCGCGCCTGCTGCAACGGGTTGATCGTCGTACGTGCTGCTGAACGAGCGCGTCTTCAAGTAGCCGGCGAACACCGTGTCGTCGCAAGTGCACAGCGCGTGCGAGAACAAGCGTCGACCGACGTCGGGCGTGCACGCGTTGCCGTCGGGGTCGAGCACATCCGGAATCACAATCGCCGGACCGCCGCCCTCGCAAAACTCTTCGTGCGTCGGCGGCTCGTCGGGATCGACCGGATCAGGCGGGTCCACCGGATCGGCTGGGTCTGCGGGATCGGGGTCTGCGGGGTCCGTCGGGTCTGCCGGGTCTGCAGGATCGGCCGGCTCTGCGGGGTCCGCGGGGTGTGCGGGATCGGGCTCTGCCGGGTCTGAGGGCTCTGCCGGGTCCGCCGGCTCTGCGGGGTCCGTCGGCTCTGCGGGGTCCGTCGGCTCTGCGGGGTCCGTCGGCTCTGCGGGGTCCGTCGGCTCTGCACCTGCGCTGCCGCCGATCGGCTCATCGCCGCCTGCGCCGCTTGCGCCTGCGCCGCTCGCCGCGTCGCTAGCTCCAGCTCCGCCGCTCGGCTTGAGAGCGAGCTTCGAGCCGCCCGTGTCCGAGCACGCGGTTGCCACGATCAGCAGGCTCGCGAGCCACAGTCTCATTCGCATGTCGTTTCCCTCGTGCGGTGTGCGTAAAAGCCGCGGCGCAGTCGGCGGCGTGGACGGTTTAGAGTAATCCCCGTATCTTTGGATACAGGCGACCCAAGAATAGGGCGCTTCGAAGCGTACTCAAGGGCCGTCAATGACAATTTGTAAAAAGTCGTAATAGGCGAGGATTGCTTCGTTTTTGGCTGATGTCAGTTGAGTCAATACTCGCTCTGTGAGGTACGA
>WUUC01045257.1_pt1 | contig 12231 bp, 15 predicted proteins | sample 6278441 | NCBI WGS metagenome assembly WUUC01 (sample SAMN13675441, study PRJNA597444) | soil metagenome | isolation source: soil | place: USA: Washington | collected 2017-10 | reverse complement strand
AGGTGAAGCGGTAGTCGTCGCCGAGCTGGAAGTAGTCCGTGCCGGTGTCCTCGTCCGGCGGCACCTCGAAGCTGTCGATGTGCCGCATCGGCGAGCAGTTGCGGCCGGCCACCGTCGGCTCCCAGTCGAGCAGCGCCACCGACACCCGGTTCGTCAGCGCCCGCACCCCGGCCGCCGTCGTCGCCACGGAGTAGACGCGGGCGGTGAACTGGAAGGCGCGGGAGGCGAAGGTCAGGTCCGAGGCGTCCGGGCGCTCACGGGCACCGAGGTGCAGGTGGTCGAACCGGACCAGCACGTACGGCGGCAGCTTCGGCGGCGTCGTGTCCGGCACCTTGCCGTCGAAGACGACCAGCGCCGGGGTACCGGACGCGCCGAGCCGGGTCAGGATGGCGGCGGCGTGGAGCTGGGCGGTCATGCCAGCAGCCTCACGCCGAGGTCGCCGAGGTACTTCTCCGCGTTCGGCAGCTCCTCATCGAGGGCCGGGCCGAGGTGCGGGATCGGCGCGTTCTTCACCGTGCCGTACTCGAAGATGTTGCCGAGCGGGCCCTGCATCTTGTCCTTGTCCGGCCCGACCTCGAGGGAGACCCGGTCGCCGACGCGTTCCAGGTCGTAGCCGATCGCCCGGGGGTAGTGCGGCGCCCGGCGGATCCCGGACACCCGGCGGACCGCACCCCGCTTGATGTTGTTGCCCGCTCGGTGCATGACCTTCTCGGTCTCCGCCGCGGCGTCGCGCTCGGCTGCGGCCAGCACGGCGCGGAACTCGTCGAGGCCGTCGGTCAGGGCGCGAGCGGTCACGACGTCCTCCTGGTCACGCCCACCCGGCGGGAGGTCGGGTGCGTCTTGGCGAACAGGTCCCGGATGGCGAACACCTGACCGACCAGATCAGGGTCGTGCGCGGCCGCGGTGATCGTCACCTCGTCATCGACCAGCAGGCCCGTCACCGCGATCGGCAGCTGGACCTCCAAGGTCAGCAGCAGCTGCGCGTCCTCGCCCGGGGTCGCCGACCTGGCCGCGCCACCGATCGACGCCTGCTGCACGCGGCACTTGCCGGCGTAGACGTCGGCGTAGGTGGAGACTTCCTCGCCGGTGTTGTCGTCGACCGTCGAGCCGGTGCGGCGCCGGATCTCGCAGGCGTCCACCATGAGGGCCAGCGCTGCCGCCTGGCCGCGCGCGAGAGCGCTGGCGAGGCTCATGCCAGGCCGATGCTGATGCCCCCGACGGCGACCTGGAAGGTGTTGCCGTTGGCGATGGTGATCGGCTGACCGTTGAAGTCGCCGAACCACGCCCGGGTGCCCGCGCTGTCGGTCAGGTCCCACGACACGATCGACCACGAGCCACCGGAGGTGTTCGTCCAGGACAGGGCGCTGGTCGCGGGCAGGGTCACGTTCGAGCCCGACGCCGACGCCGACGACGCGGCCGGGACGTTCTGACCACCCGCGGTGTAGCCGGTGCCGGTCAGCTGCGTGCCCGCCGTGGCGGCGGTCGACGAGGTCGAGTTGAGCCGGAGCTTCATCGGGGAGCCGGCCAGCGCGGTGAACGCGCCGGGGGCGCCGGACGTGCCGGTCGGGGTGCTGGCGTTGAGCATGTTCGACGCCATCGTCTGCGGGATGCCGGCCATCTACTTGTCTCCTTCGGTCTGGTCGGCCTCGCCCACGAGGAAGGCGGCCTGTCCTTCGCTGATCGGCCCGGACTGCACGATGTTGCCCTCGGGGTCACGGACGACCCAACCGGGCGCCTCGTCGACGTCGGGCTGGGGCGCCTGCTGTTCGTCGGTCATGCGCTGTCCTCTCAGGGCCGAGCTGTCGTTCCGGCGTACGGCCGGGCGGTGGTGCCCGCGAACGGGCGCGGGGTGATCTTGGATCCGGACGTCGCGACGGTGTAGCCGGCGCCCAGCACGGTGGACGTGCCGTTGAACACCTGGCCCGCACCGGCCGCGGTGGCCCCGGCGCCGACGACCGTCGAGCTCGCGGCGATCCGGATCGTGGCGGTGGTCGTGCCGAGGCCCACCACGGTGGCCGTGCCGGTGTTGCGACCGGCGGCCGAGACGGACCCGGCGCCGGTGACGGTGGCGCTGCCGGTGGCGGTTCCGCCGGCGTTCGCCGCGGTGGTGCCGATGCCCAGCACGGTGGCGGTGGCCCGCAGGATCGAGCTGGCGGTCGCGGCGGTCGCGCCCAGGCCGGTGACGGTGGAGCTCGCCGCGGTGGCGGCAGCCGCGCTGGTCGACCCCGTGCCGGTGACCGACGCCGAGCCGGTGGCGGTGCCACCTGCGTTGGCGGTCGTCGTGCCCGCGCCGGTGGCCGTGGCCCCGGCGCCGGTCCGCGCTGTGGCGGAGGTGGAGCCCGCGCCGGTCCGGGTCGCGGTGGAGCGGATGCCTGCGGTCGCCGTGCGGGAGCCCGCGCCGGTGACGGTGGACGTGCCCGTGACGGTGCCGCCCGCCGACGCGGTGGTGGCACCCGCACCGGTGACGGTCGACCCGGCACGCACAACGGCACCGGCAGTACGCGATCCGACGCCCGTGACGGTCGCAGTGGCGCGCAGCGTGACCGAGGCGGTGGCTGAAGTGGAGCCCGCACCGGTGACGGTGGCGGTGCCGTTGGTCGTGGTCGGGCCGCCGCCGCCGCCGGGCGTGAAGTCGACGTCGACGAAGTAGTTCGACAGGCTGAACGTCGTGTCCGGGTACGTCAGCGCCGCGTTGACCTCGAAGACGCCCTGCCGCAGCGTGCCCAGCCCCACCGGGTCCGTGCCGGACTCCGGGGCGGTGATGTCGCCGTTAGTCAGGGCCGTGCCGAAGAACGACGACGTCGTCACGTACCGGCCCGCACTGGAGTGCACGCCCGCCCGGTACAGCACGCCCGACGTCACCGCGATCGGGGTGTCGAAGGTGATCAGGTTCCAGGTGCCCGCCGTCGGCGAGGTCGGGCGGACCTTCGAGCCGAGCAGCGTGCCCGCACCTGGCGCCGGGTCGTCGTTGTCGGTGACCTGCCACAGGGCGCCGGTGTAGGTGCCGGAGACGGTGGTGGTGGCGTAGAAGCGGATCGCGTTGACGACACCCGCCTGGGCGAACATCAGCGACGTGGCGGTGGTGATGCCCGGCGAGCCGTCGGAGTTGTTCGTGCCCGTCGGCGTCTGCGAGGTGAACAGCGAGAAGCCCGGCGACGGGTAGCTCAGGACGTACGGGCCCGACGAGGCGAAGTTCACCCCAGCGAGCTGGATGTAGTACGTGCGTCCCAGCGTCGGAGTGAACGTGACCGGCACCGAGCTGGAGGCGGCCGACTCGACGATCTCCAGGTCCGCGAAGGCGGTGACCGGATCGGACACCCCGGACTTGGCCCGCCAGATCGTGATGATGCTGTTCCACGACGTGGTCGGCGTGAACGTCGCGGCCGTCGCCTTAGTCGCCGTCCACCGGAACCAGACGGTGAAGTGGGCGAATCCGGCCAGGGACGTGCCACCCTGCCCCCGGACCTCGCCGGGCTCGACCGTGGATTCGGAGTTGTCGCCGGAGATCTGCGACGTGCCCGCTGCCAAGACGGTCGCGTTGGCGATGTTGTCGTTCGCGGGAGCCGCCACGCCGACCCCCCGTCAGTTGCTGGTCTTGCGGCCACCGGCCACATACGGGGCGCCGTTACGACGGCCGATCTGCTTCGTGCGCAGCAGATGATCCCGGGCGTCATCAGCCAGCTCACCCACCGGATCACCCTTGCGCAGCGTCGCCGACACCCACGCCGCGCCGACCCTGCGCCGCACCGTCAGCTGATCCACCAGCGCCACCAGCTCGCCGTCGGACGCCAGCGCGCCGACCACCGGCAGCGGGCGCTCCGGGCCCCGCCTCATCGGCCCGTCATCGACAGTGTGCCGACGTCGGCGCCGTAACTCGACAGCGTCGACAGCGACGTCTCCGACAGGACGCCCGAGTACGCCACCCGGTAGTCGTCGATCTGCTCCGACTGGACGCCCAGGCGGCCGTCGTAGATGCCGCCGGAAACCTCCCACACCAGGCCCTTGATGTCGTCCGGCGTGACCAGCAGGCCGAACTCCACCGTGACCAGGACGTCCTGCGGCTCGTACGTGGTGCGCCAGCCCAGCGTCCGGAACAGCGTCCCCGATGCCGTCAGCCGGGCGTCGGTGTAGGTCGTGCCGCCGATAGACACCGAGGTCACCGACCGGACCGGGCGGACCGGAAGCCCGACCTCCCGGTCCCGGCTCGACGGCAGGACGATCGTCGCCGTGCGCGGCGTGAACGCCATGCCGGTCTTGTTCTCCACCCAGGCCGACGCCGTGGTGATGGCCTGGTTCGCCGAAGCCGTGTCGACCTCGGGGACCTGCAGGTGGGAGGCCAGCTCAGCGGCCGTAACGAGCAGCACCATGCCGACCTCCCCTCCCGGTCAGCTGATCTCGGTGACGCCGGTGTCGATGTTGTGCCGCACCGTGACGGTCTCGCCGTTCGGGCGGGTTGCCGGGTACGTCTCGATCCGGTCGCCGCCGTCCTTGCCGTCGCCGTCCGCGTCGCCGTCACCCGGGTACGAGATCGCGACGCCGCGGAGCTGGCCGCGCTCGTCGGTCTGCATCGGCACCGCCGCGTTGACGGTCAGGTGGCCGGCCAGCACGGCCGCCGCCTTGTCGCCGCCGACGGTGCTCGCCCGCTCGGTCGGGTCCGTCGTGTCCGCCGGGCCGTCGCCGGGGGCGGTGATCGACGGGGCGTCGGTGTGCTCGTCGAGCCGGGTCACGTCGGCGTTGCCGCCCGACTTGCGCGCCGCCTTCGTGGCCTCAGTGGCGGGGCGCGCGGTCGCGCCGGCACCCTGCATGTCGGCGCCGGGAGCGGCGGCCTTGGTCGTGTCGCCCCGCTGGGCGCTGGTGTTTGCCATGGTCGCTTCTCCTTAGCTGTTCAGGACGCCGGTCATGCGGGCCGCGGCCTTGCCGGCGAACACCGCGAGGCCGCAGTAGAACTCGATGCGGGTGCGGTAGACCGGCTGCGACTGCAGGAAGCCCAGGTCGTCGACCATGACGCCGCCGTTGGTGAGGCCGGTGACACCGCGGTCGTTCTCGTTCTGGCCGAACTTCACGGCGTAGACCGAGGACGTGGTGCCGTTCGCGGTGCCCTGGGTCTCGGTCTGCGGCAGGATCGCCGTGCCGGCCAGGTTGTCGCCCGGGTCCAGAACCGGGATGCCCTGCCAGGTCAGCACGCGCTTGCCGGTCATGTCCTCGGTGACCATGTCCGTGCCGCCGATACGCCGGCCCGCCGAGCGGATCTTGGCGTGCAGCGACGAGTTGGCGTAGATCACGCCGTTGTTGGCGTTGATGCCCGGCACCCGCGACAGCAGGTTGTCCAGCTGGTCGAAGAAGGTGTGGGTCTCCGTGCCGCCGTTTCCCAGCACCGGGATGCCGTTGGTGCCGGCCGCGAAGACCTGGTTGCCGGTGAGGCGCTTCTTCAGGCCGTCGAAGCCCTTGGTGTCCACGGCCACGTCACCGTTGAAGAAGTGGTCCTGGAACTTGTAGCTGGCCGCCTTGACCTTCAGCGCGGTCTGCTCGGCGCGCTGGTCGTTGAGGTTGCCGCGCGTCTGGACGATGAAACGGTCCACGTCGGCGTCGCCACCGAGGATCACCAGCGACTCGGTCAGCTGGTTGAACGTGCCCGTCGACTCGGTGTACGCCTCGTTCACCGACCGGAAAGCGACACCCGGCAGGGTGGCCTCCGAGTTGTAGGCGTACGCGTTGCCGTTGATCGACATCAGGGGGAGGCGGTCGAGGACCGGGCTCTCCTGAACGAACATCTCGAGGACGCCGCGCTGCAGGTCATTGGTCGACAGCGTGGCGGCCTGAGCAAGGGTGACAGCCATGTGGCTTCTCCTCAGTCAGGGATCGGGTTACTTGGTCTTGCTGGCGGTGGCGTACGCGTGGGTCAGCCGCGGGATACCGGGGCCGGGATCGACCCGTGCCTCGCCGCGGTGCCCGCCGTCGCCGCCGCCGGCGAACCGCCTGCCGCCTTGCGCAGCCAGGTGGGGCTTCTTCTTCAGCAGGTCGTCCAGGGCGGCCGCGATGGCGTCCTGGTCGACGTCGCCGTCTTCGTTGACTTCGAACTCGGTGAGGTCCAGGAACGCTGCGGCGTCCGCCGGGTCGGCGAACTTGCCCGCGGCTGCGGCCTTGACCTCGGCACGGACGATCTTGGCGTTGGCTTTCGCCTCCGCCGCGGCGGTCGCTTCGCGGACGGCCCGGCCGGCGTCGTCCTGCTCCGCCGACTTTCCGGCGATCAGCGCCTTGATGTCCTCCGGCGACTTCACGCCGAGTTCGCGGGCGAGCTGCTTCCACGGCTTTGCGCCGTCCCGCTCGGCCGTCCACTTGGCCTTCATCGCGTCGAGGGCCTTCTTGCCGGCATCGCCGAGCTCCTCGACCCCTTCGTTGCCCGGGTCAGTGGTCTCGCCGGACTCGGTGCTGCCGGTGCTCTCGTCCGTGTCGGACATGGTGACTCCATTGCGGGGTCGAGCCCGCCGCCTTGCGCGGTGGGACGTCAGGTGGTGGCCGGCCCGCCCTCAAGGCGGAGCACCAGCTGTTGGATCTCTTCCGGCAGGTCGCCGAAGTTGACGACGCCGGGCTGCTCGACGGCGGCGATGACGCGGTCGCGCTCGTCGGGGGTCGGGAAGCCGACGGCGAAGGCGGTCGCCAGGCGGCGGGACAGGGCGGCCCTCACGGCACGTCCTCCACTCGCTGGATCAGCATCACGGTCCGGTTCAGCACCACGTACTGCACGGCCGTCACGTCCGGGTCGTCGTCTTCCCAGCCCGGGTACATGCCGCCGTCGCCGTGCTGGCCGCCGACCCGGATCGCGTCGTAACCCAGCGCCGCGGCGAAGCGGCCCGGGTCTGACAGGATCCGCCCGGCCGGGGTGTTGCGCGGCTGCGCGGCCTCCCACTCCCAGGCCATGCGCTTCAGCTCGTCGTAGTCGACGATCCGGGCGCCGGGGTCCAGCGCCACCCGGATCAGGCTGTCGGTCGGCGTCGGCCCGTCGAAGTCCGACGGCTCGAAGTCCGGCCCGCCGCCCGCGGGGTAGTTCGTCTTCGGGTCGCGGCCGCGGAACGTCTCGGCAGTGGCGCGGCGCTCGGAGAAGTACCAGCCGTTGCCGTAGACGCCCCGGCCCGGCTCGTAGGCGCCGGCCCGCAGGCGGCCGTTGATCTGCTCCGCGGTCTGCGTTCCCTTGCCGACCACGCCGCGCCACAGCTCCACCCAGCCCGACGAAACCGCCGCGTCGACATCGCCACGCGGAGCCTGGCGAGGGAGACCGTCGAAGCCCTGCCGGGTGCCGACCTGCTCGAGCATGACGTCGTGGCGGGCCTGCTTCATCGCCGCGCTCAGGCGCTCGACCTCGGCCGGGTCGGCGTTGGCCAGCGCCACCTCGTCGGCCAGGCGGTCCGTGCCCTTGGCAGCGACCGGCACGTCGGGCTCCGGCGCCGCGATCGGCTCCTGGTCGGGCAGGACCGCGGCGACCGGCTGCGGCGCTGGGGCAGCTGCGGGAGTCGGGGGCGTCGGGGTCGGCCGGGCGACCGGTTCGGTCAGGTAGCCGTTTCGGCGCAGCAGGCGCAGCGCCTCGTCGCGGTCGCCGTCGGCGATCTGGTAGATGCTCTCCGGCATGAGTCGCGGGGACCGGGCCGAACGGTAGCGGTCACCGGCCCGTCGGACGCCCGTCTCACGGGCGCCGAGCGACCGGCCGGCGCGGCCGCGGACCGTGGTGCCCTCGGTCGTGACGAACAGGTCCTGGCCGAATACGTTGGCGCTCTGCAGGCGGCCACGGTCGCGGCCGCCGCGCAGGATGCGGAGCTCGGCTGCGGTAAGCCGGCCGCCCGCGGTGGACAGGCCGAGTGCGCCGCGGCGGGCGTTGACCACCTGGGCGACGTCGGCGCCGTCCCGGATGGCCTGCGCGCCCGCGATGGTGAACGCCTTGTTCTGCTGCTGCTCGGTCAGACCGTCGAAGTAGGCCCGCGGGTTGGTGACGATGTCGTCGATGGCCTCGTTCGCGGGCACCTGGCCGCAGTTGCACGCCGGGTGTCGCTGGAATCCGGCGTTCCACCGGTAGCGGCGTCCCGCGAGGACCACGCAGCGGGAGCAGGAGTCGCCGACAAGGATCCGCAGGTAGCCGGTCACCGCAGGCCGGGCGACGGTCGCCAGCTGGTCGGCGACGCGGCCGGCGTCGGCGACCTGCGTACGGACGATCATGTCGAGGCTGGCCAGGCCGGTCGCCATGGCCTCATCGATCGGGGCGCCGACCCCGACCGCGGCCTTGACTGCGGTGATCGGCGAGTAGAGCAGCGAGTCCAGCGGGCGGCCGTCGGAGGCGATCCCGGCCAGTGCGCCCGGGATGACCTCGCCGTTGCCGGCCGGGTCGATGCCCTGCTCGTCGAGCACCTCGTCGAGGTAGTCGTCGGCGTCGCGGGCCGCGGCCAGCTGGCCACCGGTCACCCCGACGATCAGGTCCGCGGCGGCGCGTGACCAGGACTGGTCGAGGTTGGCCGGGTCGATCCGCGACCACACGTCACGGGCCAGCCGGGCGGCGCCGTCAGCGAGCCGCTGCCGGGCGCGATACCGTCGGCGGCCTACCTGGTCAACGGCCACCGGAGTCGGCCGTCACCGCGGGGCGGGCGCTGCGGGGCTGCGCCGCCGTACCGTCCGCGATCCCGCGCGCGATGGCGGCGACCGGGTTGGCGTCGGCCTCGGCCTTGCGCATCTCGAGCACCCGGGCGACCTCTTCGGGGTCCAGGCCCCACTGTTCGGCGAGGTACTCGAACGGGAAGCCGATGTCCTTGAGCTTGCCGTAGGCGTCGGCCTTCTGCGCCAGCGACCGGAACTGGATGTCCTTCCAGTCGATCGTGCCGGCCATGCACGCCCGCGCCTTGGCCGCGGCCTGGTCGCCGCCCTGCGCGAGCAGCACCAGACGGTTCAGCTGTCGCAGCGACGGCGTCGCGTACGTCAGGCGCTCGCCGGACTTCGCCACCTGGCCGGTCTCCGACGCCGTCAGGGCGTCGGCGGACAGGTTGGCGATCTTGCCGACGAGGTAGTGCGGCGGCGTCCGGGTCTGCGCGCTCACGTGGTTGACCAGCCGGTCCAGGGTCTCGTCGAAGGCCTTGAGGTTCGCCGAGGACCACTCGGCGGTCTTCGCGTCCTTGCTCGGGATCCACAGCACGCGCTCGGCGGCCAGCAGGTTCAGGTCGATGGGCCGGGAGCCGACGACCTGGCCCTGATCGTTCAGGACCGGGACCTTCGGCATGTCCGCGCCGGTCACGACCCGCTGGGGGAGCGTGGCGAAGTCGAGGCCGTTGAGCAGATACGCCCAGACCAGGTTGATCGCCGACTGCGCCGACTGCACGCCGTCGATGTCACTGATCGGGTTGTCGTCGAGCAGGTCCTGGTTGCGGAACTCGACCAGTGGGACCTCGCCGATCGGGTTCGGGATCGGCCAGGCCTGGTCGCCGGCAGGCTGCCGCGGCCCCCAGCCACCCGCGTACGTCGAGGGCACGATCAGGTTGACGAAACCTGCCGTACCGGTGCGCCGCTGGAACTTCCAGACCTCGGTCGGCAGGTACAGCGTCGCGAACTCGAACGCCTCGTCGTTCCACAGCTTCAGGCCCGCGACGGCCTCGCCGGTGTCGGCGTCGTAGCCGACGATGCAGTTCTCCGGCCGCTCCCACGTGATCCGGGGCGTCTCCTCGTCGCGCGGGTTGCCCCAGACCAGGGCGAACATGCGCGACGCGGCAAGCATCACGACCCAGCCCTGCGACGAGCCACGCTCGCCGTTGTTGGCCTTCCACACCCGGGTCAGCTCCGTGTCGGAGCGCAGCTGGCCCTCGAGACGGATGCCCTGGTAGTTCATCCGCTCCGTGGTCGCCGCGACCACCGGCGCGCACCAGTTGTCACAGAAGCCCGCGAACCGCTCGGCGAAGTACGAACCGAACTCCGGGGAGGCGAACTTCAGCTGGTCGACCTCGCCGCGGTAGGCGGCCATCCGCTCCTTGAGCTTCGGGCGGCGCCGGGTCAGTTCGGCCGACAGCTTGCGTACGAGCTCGAGCGCTTCTTCGGCCGTGGCCACCCGTTCACCTCCGGCCGTAGCGCCCCGTGCTGGACGCGGTGTAGATCAGGTCATCGACCGGCTTCGGCCATTCGTTCGCGGCGGTGATGTCCAGCGCGGCCTCGTGAGCTAGGGCTGACGACATCACCGCGTCGATCTTGTTGCGTGATACCGCGCGGTCCTTGCGGATCAGCACGCCCTGCGGCCGGTGATCGGCGTGGGTGTTCTCGATGTGCTTGGAGGTGATCGGGCACCCGTCGTGACTCAGCTGGGCCGAGAGCACGTCGGTGCGGAACCGCTCGAGCGCGCTGGCCATCTGCCGGGTGCGGTAGGTCGCCCAGCGAAGGACCACCTTGTCGCCCCACCGGGACGCCCACTCGTCGATCTCCGACTGCCAGTAGGGCGGGTCCGCATACAGCCGGACCACCTTGTACCGGTCGAACAGGTGGGCTACGGCGGCGTTGACTTCACCCCGCGGCATGTAGCCCCCGTGCTGGGCCGGATCCCAGATCATCGGCTTGCCGTCAGCGAAGCTCGGCGTGAACTGGTACCCCTCAGCCGTCTCGCACCGCAGCGCCGTCCAGTCGTCGGAGTCCGATCCGTCGAATCCGACCGCGATGGGCGTTCCGAAAGGGACATCCCTTGGCGCCCCGCGGTCATCCCACGACGACCGCGAAATCCACGTGTCGTCGCCGGCGACGACCTGGTTGAAGTAGAACCGGCGGGACTCGCCTTCGCGGGTTCGCGGGTCCAGGATCGTCGCGACCAGGCGATCGACGTTCAGCCAGACCGAGTCGCCGCGAGAGGCCAGCACGCCGGCCCGAACCTGATCGGGGTCCTCGACGTCGATGCCCGGAGGCGCCTCCACCGAGTCGTACAGGAAGTCGTCAGCGCCTCGGCCGGTAGCGGCCGCCAGGTGGGCGTCGTAGTCCGCCTCGGCGTCCGATCCCTCGCCGGGGTTGTGCGCGTTCGAGATGGCCAGCGAGCGCGCATCGCCGCCCCGGGCCTTCACCAGGTTGCGCTCGATGACCTCGGCCATCGCGATGCCTTCGTTGTTCTCCAGCCAGTGATGCGTCTCGTTCTTCAGCGAGAACGTGGTGCGCTTGCCCTCCATCGCCCGCGGCGAGGACGTGACCGCCTCCAGCATGCCGGCCCGGGTGTAGATGATCTCTTTGCCCAGGTCGATGCCGAACAGGTCGATCGCGTCGTCGGAGAACAGGCTCGGGAACAGGCGCATCGTGTTCTTCGTCTGATCCAGCGACACGGCCGCGGTAATGACCCACGGGCTCGGGTGGGGCATTGCCACGGGCTCGCCGGACGCGCTCCAGCCTGCGAATCTGCACGGCCCAGCCAGCTCGAGCGCGCACAGCGTGGCGCCCACCGGGTCCTTGCCCCAGCCCTTGAGCCGGCGGAGCATGCCGCGGCGGTAGATGAAGCGGCCGCGCTCGTCCACCGCGTACCACCACAGCAGGAAGCGGGCCTGCTCGTCGGTGTAGCGCCAGGGCTGTCCGGCCTCGTCGCCGTCCGGCTGTCGCAGGTATTCGGCGGTCCAGGCCAGCGCTTCCCAGCCCAGCGTTCGCTGAGGAAGGCCAGCCGGGCCGATCCGAACCGGCTGCGACAGGTCAGGCGCCGAGGCGTCCGCGGTAGTCATTGAGCGCTGTCACGCCGGCCGGGACGGGCTTCTCCTCGGTCGGTCGCTCGACCTTGATCCGGGCCTTGAGCCGATCGACGTGGGTAGCGCCGAGCAGCGATTCGTTCTGCCGGATCTCCGCGAGCTTCATCGCGGTCGGCTTGTTGAGGTAGTCGTCGACCAGGGGAGCGAGCATCCGAAGCCGCATCCAGTCCGTGATCAGGAAAGTCGCGGCCTGCGGTGCGCGGCGCCAGTTGTCGAACCAGGAACGAACCTCCGTCGACCAGGCGCCCTCCAGCGCCGGGCCACGCAGCTTGCCGTCGTCCTTGACCGACTCCGCGATTCCGGCATATGCGTCGGCATTACGGCGTCGCTTGCTTTCCGCTGGGACTGGACCTGTACCGGCCATGATCGATCTCCGTTCGGCCGCCTTGCGCGGCTTCAGGTACCGTCACATTGCGTGACGAAAATTGGTGACCACCCGTATCCAGACCCGTACAGAAACGGAACGACCTCCCCGGCGGTCCTTGGGACTTCGGGCCGAGGGGGT
>WUUC01133813.1_pt1 | contig 12232 bp, 9 predicted proteins | sample 6278441 | NCBI WGS metagenome assembly WUUC01 (sample SAMN13675441, study PRJNA597444) | soil metagenome | isolation source: soil | place: USA: Washington | collected 2017-10 | reverse complement strand
CGCCGACGACGAGATAGTCGAACACACACACCGCCCTTCAGGCCGTCGAATGAATCGGAATCAGCGATCGCTCAGGCGACGCCCGGAGCGGCGGCCGGCAACGAATCGGCCGGGGTGCCACTCTCTCCAGCCGTCATCACCGAATTGACCAGCCGATACATGCGGGTCCACGTGCCGTCCCACGATGTCTGCGTGAGGAAGGCGTCGACCTGACGCAATCGTTCGGTCGCATCCTCGGCGAGCGCCGCTTCGACCGCCGTCTCGAACTCGTCCGCCTGGTCGGCGATTCTCGCCAGCCCCTGAACGCCGTACGGACGGACCACGTCGCGAATCGAGGTCGAGACCACGGGCTTGCCGGCGGCGAGATACTCGGGCGTCTTGGTCGGGCTGATGAAACGGGTGGCGTCGTTACGCGCGAACGGGAGCAGCGCGACGTCCCAGCCGGCCAGGTACGACGGCAGCTCGTCGTACTGCTTCGGCCCGAGGTAGTGGATGTTGGCCGCGACCGGCAGGACGGAGGAGTCGATCTTGACGACCGGTCCCACGATCACGAGGTGCCAATCCGGACGCGCCGCCGATAGCTGCCGCAGTAGGTCGAGGTCCATGCGTTCGTCCACCACCCCGAAGAACCCCAGCCGGGGATGCGGGATGTCGGCCTGGTCGTCGGGGTCCGGCTGCTTCACCCGGCCGCGGGCAAAGTGATCGACGTCGACGCTGCTCGGAAACGCGTGCACGTTCGGGTGGCTGTGTCGCTTGCTCTCGAAGAGAGTCTGGCCCCCGGTGAAGACGACGTCCGCGCGGGCCAGCAGCTCCTGTTCGCGCTCGCGCATGGCGGCAGGCGCACCGGCGAATGCCGAGAGCTCGTCCATGCAGTCGTACACCACGGCGCGCGGAGTGAGGTCGCGGGTGAACTCCATCGCCATCGGCGTGTAGTACCAGAGCACGTAGTCGGCGATCCGGTGATCGCGGAAGAAGCCGCGCAGTAGCTGCGCCTGCAGCGCCGCCGATTCGCCGGGCGGGCGCGTCGGGAACCGGGGCACGACGACGTGAATGCCATGCTGTCGCACCGACAGATCGAGCCGCGGCGGACCGTCGTCGAACACCGGCTCCTCGATCACGAATACGCGGTGCCGCCGCGCACAGCGGGTCAGCAGATGCTGCGGCCGCTGGAAGACGAAGTCCCACCGCAGGTGGGTCAGAGTGACGATGTCCGGCGGTTGATGAACCTGGATTGAGGGTGACGCTTCGGAGAGACGCCGACGTTCGGAGGGTGGACTCGCCATGCCGTCTGTGGTTCCAAGAACCGTGCCCTCGGCTCAGTCGGCGGATTGCGGGAAATCGCTTCGCCCGTACCGCCCTCTGGGCCGTCGCCCGGCGCGCATTCGCTCAGGCCGCGTATCGCATCCGTTCGGGCGTCGTCAGCCGCTGCCACACCTCAACCGGTCGGTCGAGTGGTCACACTGCGGAATCGGGCAGCGCTGGCGGATCCGGATCGGCGGGACCGGGCGAGCCGGAGGTGGCCGCGGCCATCAGCGCAAAGGGAAACTTCGGCCGCCGGTCGGCATATAGCAGCCCGTTCGCTTCCTGGTAGGTGTCGGCAAACTGCGTGTAGCAGAAGCCGGCGAGCAGATCGAGCGACCGAACCGTCCGCAGCAGCGTGGCGTACCGGTCGGCGAGCTCCTCGCTGGTGCACCTGGAATAACCCCATTTGCCTGGGTCGGTGGCGCAGGTGATGCCGCCGAATTCGGAGAGCACGATCGGATGGTCCGCAGAGGGCGGCCCTTCCAGCACGAGCAGCCGGCCGCCTGGACGCTCCCGTCGGAAGAGCCGGGGCCGCACCTCGTCCGCGTGATACCTGCGGGCGATCCGCTCCGGGTCTGAGTCGTAGTCGTGGATGCCGATGATGTCGGTGGCGACGCTTTCCCAACCGTCGTTGCCGATCACCGGCCGGGTGGGGTCCAGGGTCTTGGTGAGGTGATAGACCGATCGGATGTAGTGGCGCTCGGCGGGATTGTCCGGAAGATTGGGGGCGCCCCACGACTCATTAAACGGGACCCAGGCGATGATGCAGGGATGGCTCACGTCGCGCGCGACCACCTGCAGCCATTCCTGGGTCAGCCGCTCCACCGAGTGCCACGTGAAGCGATAGGCGCTCGGCATCTCTTCCCACACCAGCAGGCCGAGCCGGTCGGCCCAGTACAAATAGCGGGGGTCCTCGACCTTCTGATGCTTGCGGACGCCGTTGAACCCCATGGCTCGCGCCAGTTCGACGTCGCGGCGCAGCGCCTCGTCATCGGGAGCGGTGATGCCGCTGCTCTCCCAGTACCCCTGATCCAGCACGAGACGCAGGGGGAAAGGGCGGCCGTTTAGGAGGAAACGGTCCCCCTGCGTCGCGGCCGCGCGGATCGCGGTGTAGCTGGCCGCCTCATCCAGGAGCTCGCCGCGATCGGCCCACAACTGCAGGGTGACCGAGATCAGGGTCGGCGTTGCAGGGGTCCAAAGGAGCTCGTTGCGCGAGTCGTCTATGCCTGGATCGGAAAGTGCGATCCTACGGGCGATCTCGGGGCAGGTTAGCCCATACGTATCGTCGCTGATCAACTGATCATCGACGTGCAGTTTGACGCCGAGGCGAAGTCCGTCCCGCCAGCGCCCGGCGACCTGCGCTTCGAACCCGATGTCCCAGCGCTCGAGGCTGGAGGACCAGCGAACCCTCTGAATCCAGGTCGCCGGGACGCGTTCGAGCCAGACCGTCTGCCAGATCCCGGTCGTTCGCGGATACCAGATCGAGTGCGGCTCGAGCTGCCAGTCCTGTTTGCCTCGCGGCTTCGCCAGATCTCCGGGATCGTCTTCGGCCCGGACGACGATCTCACACTCTGAGGCCCTACCAAGGAAGGGCGTCACGTCGATCGTGAAAGGCGTGTATCCGCCGACGTGCGTGCCTGCCAACGCCCGGTCGATCCAGACCGTCGCCGCGTAGTCGACCGCGCCGAAATGTAGCAGGATCCGCTCCCCGCTCTCCAACGGCGGCACGGACACTCGACGGCGGTACCAGCACGCTTTGAAGAAGCTCGTGTCATGAACACCGCCGCGGGTGGTTTCGGGTGAGAACGGCACCGTAATCCGGCGGTCCCACGGCACCTCGGACAGCATCAGTGCTGCCGACGGATCCAGCGTGAAGTCCCATTGGCCGTTCAACGACAGCCAATGATTACGTCGGAGTTGGGGCCGCGGATAACCACGCGAAAGATGGTCGAGGTCGACCGAGGATAGCTCTGACAACCGGAGGGAGTTCACCTGAAGAATCATACAACCGTGAAGCCGACCTCCCGTTCGAAGTGCGGTCACCACTCTCAACGGAGCAGCCCGTGCGCCTTCGCGCGCCTGGTTTGGATGGACTCGACCGCAGTCATCACACGCCGCAGCGCTGGTGCGCGACTGAGGCCGAATCGCTCCGGTACGCCGGTTGCGTACGGAGCGGTGATAAAAATGGCGAAGACCCGTCAACGAAGCAAGGTTCGGCCACATTAACCACTGATCTAAAGGCGCCCTCACACCATGAGCCTTGCTGACGATCGCGATCCCGCAGAGCCCCACTCCGACTTCCACCACGCTCGCGTCAGCGTGATGCGGGATGCGATAGAACACTGGTTCCCAGCCGACCGGACAAATCTCCGTCAACGGGCGGAGCGACTAGTCACGCCGTCGACCCTCGTGGGTTTCGGGTGATGACCGCTCCTCCCGCGCGCGTCGGGTGCTCCGGTTGGCAGTACAGGCACTGGCGCGCTGATTTCTATCCCGCCAACGTCCCGGGGCGGCGCTGGTTCGAGTACTACGCGGCCCGCTTCGATACGGTCGAGATCAACAACACGTTCTACCGGCTGCCCGAGGAAAGCACCTTCGCCCGTTGGGCGGAGCAGGCGCCGCGGGATTTCCTGTTCGCCGTCAAAGCGAGCCGCTTTCTCACCCACATGAAGAAGCTGAAGGACCCCGATGAGCCTCTGCATCGGCTCTCTGAGCGCATGGCGCCGCTCGGCTGTCATCTCGGTCCGGTGTTGTATCAGCTGCCGCCAAATTGGAAGCTGGACCAAGGCCGTCTCGAGTGCTTCCTGGGCGCCTTGCCCCAGGGAGTCCAACACGTCATGGAGTTCCGCGAGCCAAGCTGGTACAGCGAAGGCGTGTCGGCGTTGCTAGAGCGGTACCGAGTCGCGAGGTGCCTGCACGACATGCCAGGATCGGCGACCGTCATGGAGCGAGTCGGGCCGTTTGTGTACGTCCGATTCCATGGCGCGGGGGGCACGTACACCGGGGCGTACTCGAACGAGCGCCTGGAACGCTGGGCAGATTGGCTGCACGACCAGCGGCGGGCCGGGATTCAGGTCTACGCCTATTTTAATAACGACGTCGGTGGTCACGCGCCGCAGAACGCGATGACCCTCCGCCGGCTTCTGGAGGCACGTGAGTGAATGGCGCGTCGGCAACAATTCTCTTGGCCTGACTGAAATCAGTGTCGCAACTCAAGCTGTTCGATTCGTGCCAGGGCATTCTCGCGGACGACGAGCGCGGTCGGGTCACGTACACTCCTGATTTTGTCGATGCGGAGACGGCGCAGGCTTGGTTCACCGAGCTACGTAGCGGAGTGAACTGGCGATCCGAGCGGCGCGAAATGTACGACCGCGAGGTCGAGGTGCCGCGGCTGCTCGGCCACTTTCGCCTCGACCCCGCGCCGGGCACGACGCCGGCGGCGATCAGAGAAGCGGCGAGGCGCGTCACCGCCTGTCTCCGCGTGCCCTTCAATAGTGTCGGCCTCAACCTGTACCGTGACGGCCGCGACAGCGTGGCGGCCCACAACGACCACCTCTATGACATCCGCGAAGGATTCCCGATCGCGCTGCTTTCACTGGGCGCGACGCGGCGGATGACGATCCGCGCGAAGGCCGCGCCTCGTCGCTCCATCCATGTCGACTTGGAACCCGGGAGCCTTCTTGTCATGAACTACGAGACGCAAATCCACTACACGCACGGCGTGCCCAAGACACGTGCAGCCGTGGGCGAGCGCATCAGTCTCGCGTTTCGCATGAAGGCGGGAAGGACTGACCGTGGACCGCCGAAGCGAATCCGCACGCCCCTTCTGCGGTGCCACTACGTACTCCCGCAGCCAGTCAATCTGCGACTGGTAGTAGCCCGGGCCCTTCAGCCCAGCGTCCAGGGGAGTGCCCTCGACCTCGCGGACCGATCCTGTGCGGGAGAGGTTCATGTTGTGGCGTCCTCATCCGATCATCGCGGTGATGCCCGCCGCTTTCTGCATGGGCCCCTCCTTTTGTCCGCACTTCTCGGCGTGGCCAGGCTGAAGCGCGGCGTCACGATGGCCCAGACCGATTCGAGCTGCTGATCGGTGCCGGCACACGCTCCGTGGCGCCGCGAGCTCGCGGGAGCCTCGCGATAGCTTCTGATCGACTGGTCACCCAGTGTCCGTACCCCGACACTCTCAGCGTCGTGGCGCCCTGACTGAGCGCTTCCCGCTGCCGCTGTCCGGATTCCCTACATGTTCCGATTCTCGAGCAGTGAAAATCCGACGACTCTCGGGAGGGGTGTGTAAAAACGCTAAGCGCAGGCGACGTGATTCGGTTCACGAGATCACCCCGCCTACGTGCCTCCATGGGATTCAGCAGTAAAAACCGCCAGGTCCGCTTCTTGCCCTTCTCACTCCGACGGCACGCGTTTCGGCTGCCGTCTTCATCAACCGATTAAACCGTTTTGGCGCGTTCACGGGCGCTGGTGCGTCGGCTGTCGCCGTACCGCGTCACACGTGCCGTCGGAGGTCTTGACGATCGTGTGCTTGAACAAACCATTCCGCCAGGTCGGCATGCTGGTTTTTGCGATGTTCGCGCTGGCATCTCCCGACGCATCCGCACAGGACATCGTGCTGAACCCGTCCCTTCCATCTGCCCGCTCTGGCGGCTGGGCCGTCATCACGGATTCCACCGCCTGGGGCGGACGCGCGATTCGTGATGCTGATTCGGGTGCGTCGAAATTGACGAGGGCATTGGCCAGCCCGTCGAACTACTTCGAACTCACGTTCAGTGCGAGGGCGGGGACCCGTTATCACCTCTGGATTCACGGAAAAGCGACTAGCGATTCGTGGAGCAACGATTCGGTCTTCGCGCAGTTTTCGGGCAGCGTGAATTCGAGTGGAAGCCCGGTCTACCGCATCGGCACGACCTCCGCAACAGAAGTGAACATGGAGGAGTGTTCCGGGTGTGGCTTGCGAGGGTGGGCGTGGCAAGACAACGGGTGGGGCGCCAATGTGATGGGGCCCTCGATCTACTTCGCGACGACCGGAACGCAGCGGATCCGGATACAGACCCGCGAAGACGGATTGGCCATCGACCAGATTCTCATGTCTGCGTCGACCTACGTCAGCACTGAACCCACGTCGCTGGTCGGCGCGACGACCACGAGCACATCGACCAGCGGTACTCTGAAGGTGCTGGACTGGAACATTCATCACGGCGTTGGCACGGATGGCGTCTACAACATCAACCGCATCGCCGACTGGATCGTCAAGACAGGCGCCAACGTCGTTTCACTGAACGAAGTCGAGAAGTACACCGGCTGGGGGAACGAAGACCAGCCGGCCCGCTTCGCGTCGATGCTGAAATCGAAGACCGGCAAGACCTGGTCTTACAACTTCGCGCAGCGCGACGGGAACACGAACGGGCAGGGCAATCTGATTCTGTCGACCTACCCGCTTGAATCGAGCGGCGACTTCGAACTGAGCTACAGCCGCTCGGTCGCGCGGGTGGCGATCATCGTCAATGGCCTTCGCGTCAACGTCTACTCCACACATCTCGACGCTGATTCCAGCTCGCGGCGGAGCACTCAAATGCGAGAGCTGACGTCTTGGGCCGACAACTACCCGGAGCAGCGCATCATCGCCGGAGACTTCAACGCCTGGCCTGGTGCAACTGAGATTTCGCATATGAAGTCCTCGTATATCGATTCATGGGCCCTCGCGAAATCGAAGGGCATCGCGGTTGCGTACTCCGGGAATGAAGCAGGCAATACGCGGAACAGCCGGATCGACTACGTCTGGCATTCAGAAAACGCGACGCGCCTGCATTTGACACGCATGCAGGTGTACGACACCCGGAACAGCAGTGGGGTCATGCCATCTGATCACCGGCCGATCATGGCCACCTACACTGTCAAGTAGCAGGCGCCAGCCGCTTGCTACTGGGCGGACTGATTGCGCGGACCGTGGAGGTACGCCCGGTTTCAGTCGTGCGACCGAAGTAGGGCGTGGCGAAACCCTGGAGAAATTGGACTCCGTTTGCACAATCGGTCCCCCAGAATCGCTCGAACGACAACCTGGGCGTAGGCGTCCATCTCAGGCCAGCCGGTTCATGAGGGCGCGGCTTCGGCTCGTGATCGTCGTAGTCCCTAGCTGACGGCAGCGTGAATCTCCGAGCGCTCCCGACTTCGATCACGGGCGAGTTGCATCGTTTCCGCGCGATTCGGCCAGGGCGTATCCGATTGCCTGTTCGAGCGTCATCGAACGGCCGTGTGACCAGTGCTCCCGAACAGCCTCATGTCCCAGCCCCTTTCGGACAGTCTCAACGGCATGGTCGTAATCGGTCCGGTAAAAAGGGAGGACAGATGCGCCGACCGCCTCTCGGAGCGCTTCACCGGCGCCGAACAGCCGCGCCGCTCGGATATGGTCGCCCTGAAGGGCCAAGATCGCGGCCAGCGTCTCCAGGCTGCGCGAGATGAACCACTTTTCTTTGAGATCCCTGAGAATCAGCAGCGTCTCTCGCACCAGCTCTGCAGCCTCGGCATAGTCGCCCTGTCGAAACGCGACGATGCCCAAGTTCCTCAACGGCAACGCCAGGACCCAGTTGTCACGATTCGCTCGAGCAACTGCCGCACTTTCTTCCAGGGCGATTCGAGCCGCGGAGTAGTTCTCCAACGTCATTTCGGCGATGCCGAGCGTCGCCAGCGTGGTCGCAAGGCCGAACGGATCGATGGTGGTTCGCCGAAATATCTCCACACTCGTTGTTGCGAGAGCGACGGCTGCGCCGGCATCGCCCTGCGCAACCATCTCGGTTGCAAGGAAATGCTGGGCCTCGGCCAGCGCGCGCTCATCATCGAGCGTGCGCCAGAGCGCCACGCTTTCCTCCAGACGTGCGCGGGCGGCGACGCGGTCGCCCTGTGCCCACGCGAGGACACCGGAACCGAGGAGCGCTTTGGCGCGCCGCGGCGTGGGTGCGGATTGCGCGACTGACGCCAACGCCCCTTCGAGCCATGCGCGTCCCTCGCGCCAGTAACCCTGATGGAACCAGAACCACCACAGCGAGCCGCTGAGGCGGAGCGCCGTCTCGGGCTCATGTCGAATCGCCCAACGCAACGCCGTGCGCACATTGTCGTGCTCCGTGTGCAACTGTGCGAGGTGCTCGACACGCCTCGCCGTGTTGATCCTCGGCTCGATTTCGGTGACGAAGTCACAAAAGTACCGCAGGTGCCGCTGGTGAATCGCCGCGACATCACCGGCGTCGGCCAGCTTCTCCCGCGCGTATTGCCGAACGGTCTCCAGTAGCCGGTAGCGTCGCCCGTGTATCGTCTGCCCACTCGCCACAACGAGCGACTTGTCAACCAGGCGCGCCAGGAGATCGACGACGTCGTTCTCGCCGCTCTGGTCAGCCCCGGCGATCGGCGAGGTACACACCGCCTGTACGGCCTCGAGCGTCCATCCGCCGGCGAAGACTGCCAGCGAGTTGAACAACGTGCGCTCCTCCGATGTGAGCAGGCCATAGCTCCAGTCGATTGTTGCGCGCAGCGTCTGGTGGCGCGCCACTTCAGCCCGATTTCGCCGCACCAACATGCGGAAGGAGTCATTGAGATAGCTGGCAATCTGCTCGACCGTCAACGCCCGCACCCGGGGGGCGGCCAACTCGATGGCCAAGGGGATGCCGTCGAGGCGATGACAGATCTCCGCCACAGACCGTGCGTTCTCCGGGGTCAGCTGGAAATCGGCCTGTACGGCGGTCGCACGCTCGACAAAGAGCCGGACTGCGGCGTATGACGGCAAGTCCGGCATGGACGGCAGCTGGGCGGGGTCAGGGTACGAGAGCGCGGGGACCGTCCAGACGCACTCCTCGCTCACACCGAGCGGCTCGCGACTGGTCGCCAGGATGCGCACGCCAGGACATATGCGCAACAGTCCATGAGCGAGTTCCGCGCTTGTCTCGATCACGTGCTCGCAGTTGTCGAGTACCAACAGCACCTCTCTCGTGCGGAGATGATGCTGAAGCGACGCCATCAGATCCCGACCCGGCTGCTCTCGTACGTCCAGCACCCTGGCCACAGATTGCTGAACCAGCAGCGGATCGGAGAGCGGCGCCAGCTCCACCCACCACACGCCGTCCCTCGATACGCTCATCAGGTCGACGACGACGCGAAGCGCCAGTCTCGTCTTGCCGACGCCGCCGGGTCCGGTAAGTGTCAGCAGCCTCGAATTCCCTATCAACCGCCGGACCAGGGCGACCTCCTGGTCCCGTCCGATCAGGGGTGTCAGCTCAATCGGCAATTGGTCTGTCGCCACCTCGCCGATGAAGCGATACCCGGACCGGTGAGCCGTCTCGACGAATTGTGGAGTCTTGGCAACGTCTCCGAGCGCTTCGCGGATTTCGCGGATGCTCGTCTTCAACACCGTGTCGCTGACGGAAGTCGCCGGCCACACGGCATCCAGAAGCTCGGTCTTGGTGACGAGCGTGCCGGCGTGTTCCACCAGGTACCTCAGCACGGCGAACGTCTTTGGCCTGAGCGGAATCACCTGCTCGCCACGGCTCAGCCGCTGATTCGCGGGATCGAGCCGAAAGGGACGGAAGAGGATCGGTCGGCTAGGCGTCATGCGCTCCGGAACCGGCTTCGGCAGGTTCCACCGAAATTACACCGTCTTCTTATGACCGGAGAGAACGGTCTCAGTATTTTCAGACGCGGGGGTGATCGTGGGCAAGCACACTGAAATCCATTTGCAGTGTGAGAGCTTGGGAACCTATCCGCGCTCGATGACCAGACGGGAGCTGATGGCAGTACTACAACACGCGGGCATCGCGCTGGCCGGCGCGTTGGCACTGGGAGGAGATCGTATGGAAGGGGCCGAGAACAAGAGCCGATCGCTGAGAACGCGGCTAACTGACGAGTTCGGTGTCCGCTACCCATTCGTCTGCGCGGGGATGGCATTCGTCGGCACGCCTGCCCTGGCCGCGGCGGTCGCGAACGCGGGGGGCATTGGAATGCTTGGTACAGGGCCCGAACAGCCGCCAGGTGTGCTGAACCTGATTCGAGCCACGCAAGCGCTCACGGATCGACCGTTTGGCGTCAATTTCATCGTCGATCAGACGGCCTTCGGCCCGATGACGACCGACGCCCATATCGCGGTGTGCGTCGAGGCGGGCGTGAAGCTCGTGACATTTCACTGGAATCCTCCGCTGGCCCAGTGGGTCGACACGTTACACCGGGGAGGCGCGAAGGTCTGGTTTCAGACTGGCCTCGTCGATCAGGCGCTTGACGCCACCTACGCGGGTGTCGACGGCATCATCGCGCAAGGCAGTGAAGCTGGCGGACATGTGAGAGCGACCACGCGTATGGTCAAGACCCTCGAGAGCATCCGCGCGGCCATTCCATCGTCGATGCTGGTGGTGGCGGCGGGAGGAATCGCTGATGGGCGGTCGGCGGCAGGGGCGTTGGCGCACGGCGCGGATGGCGTTTGGGTCGGGACGCGTCTCGTCGCTTCACTTGAGGCGAACGCCCATGACGAATACAAACGCCGCATCGTGACGGCTCCGAGCGGCGCGACGGCACATACAACGATGTTCGGACCCGAATGGCCCAATCAGCGTATGCAGGTGCTGAGAAATCGAGTCGTCAAGGAGTGGGCTCGTCGCGAGGACGAGATCCCGAATCCGCCGCCGCCACCGGCGGTTATCGGTCACACGAGGTTGATGTCGAACTCGGTTCCGGGTGGAGTCCCATACGACATGCCGAAATTCAGCGCGATGCTGCCGACGCCAGAGACGAGCGGCGATTTCGAGGAGATGTGCATGGCCGCTGGGGAAGGCGTTCGCGTGATTAAGAGGATCCAGCCCGCCGCGGACATCGTCGTTGAGATGATGGAAGACGCGAGAGCCTTCCTGGAGGAGCAGTTCGCAGTCCGGTCGATCCTGTAGTACCGGTTGCGAACCACAAGAGCGGTCCGAGGACTCAGGTCATTGACGGCTCGGCTCCGGTCCTCAGGCGCATGTGCAGCAGAGGATACGGCCGGCCGGTGTCGTCCAACTCCGACCTTCCTTCGACTACGAACCCGCAGCCCTCGTAGAATCGCCGGGCCGCGTCATTCTGCTCATTGACGTCGGTCGTGAGCTCACCGCGAAGCGTCCGAGCGTGCTGAACGAGCTGGCGACCGGCACCGCGCCCGCGAAATTCCGGGGCGAGAAACAGTGCCTCGATCTTGCTCCCGGACAGTCCCATGAAACCCATCACCGCGCCGTCGTCGGAGGACACAACCCAGAATTCGGGTTCGCTGGAAGCCAGGTAGTCCTTCACCAGCGGGATCATCGACTTGATATCTTCCGGCGACACGAAGTCGTGCGTGGCGCGAACCGACCGCAGCCAGATGTCGAAGAGCACGTCGCGATCGGCCGGCACTGCCCTGCGAATGTTCATGGTCAGCTCGAAGGACCGCCCGATTCTGTTCGTCGGGGCCGCCAGGTATCGCCAGAATACCCACCAGGGTTTTCGCCGTTCGTGCGGCGGCCGTCCGAACCAGTTCCGAGCCGGATCGCTGAACCACCAGAGGAGGGACTCCGGAATTCCGGGCGCATAGTACCTCAAGGCAACAACCTCCCTTCACGTCGTTCGTTCTGATTGGCGGACCATCCCGGGCCTCGGGCTCATGCGTCGGACGCTTCGCGTCCCCGACGAGGGTTGCCGAGGGACCGCCGTGTAATCTAGAGTGCGTCGATCCCCGAGGATGCCATCATGTCTAGCCGACCCGCTGCTGCTGCCGCAGTCGCCATGCTCTCAATCGTGCTCCCGCCACTGGCCCGCGCGCAGGACAATCCCCCGGAATCCCGCTGGGTGGCGATCAGCAAGCCATACCTCGCAAAGCGCGGCAGCGGCATCGTGCTCGCCCACACCATCAGCAGCACCAGCTCGCGTGACAGACGGTGGGCGA
>WUUC01075174.1_pt1 | contig 12236 bp, 16 predicted proteins | sample 6278441 | NCBI WGS metagenome assembly WUUC01 (sample SAMN13675441, study PRJNA597444) | soil metagenome | isolation source: soil | place: USA: Washington | collected 2017-10 | reverse complement strand
GATCCAAAAACTCAGATGGCTTCACTCCATATCTCTGCGAGAGAAAATCAAGCTCTACGAGCTTTTCTCTTGAGAGATAAGTGATCTCATTTTTTTTTTACCGTACGTGATCTCCATGATCTTGGCATAAAGATCCGTTGCCAGTTCCCAATCCTGTAATAGGTTCTCTACCCAGATGCCTTTGACCGAAGTCTTCTCTCGAGAGAGTTCCGGCTTCACAACACTTGCCATAAAGACGTCGATGTAGTGTGACTTGATCTTGTTGACGTTAACCAGGGCTTCTTCTGTCTTGTCACTGCCAGCCTTGTAGGTATCGTAGGACTGAACCAAAGCCTTTGAACCGTTGAGGTAGTCCAGGGAATTAATTTTGCGTATTTCAAATTTAACCCCGTGGACTTTAACCTGATGTGTCTTCTCGAGAACTGTGGAAAGCTTTCTCGAGCGAAATAAATCAAGCAAACTCATGCGTAGTTACTCTTCTGATTCGTGACGAGTGCCTGACAAGCATACCCGGTAGAGGTGGTGTCATCTCTGAGTACGTGGAACTCTACATCGCTCACGAGGATCTGATCAGGTCCACCAATTTCAGGATCACCCGCATTGTTTACATAAATTCGTGGATAGTTCAGTTTCAACCCTTGGCGAATGGCTGAGCCACTGAGGGTAGGTCCTAAGAACTCAAGCTGAGCTGAGAGCTGAGTTGCGTTTAGCATCGCAGCGTATGCTGTAGTCGTATCGAACCGGATTTTGCACTTCAGTGTGAAGCTTGCCATCCCTGGAGGGAGCACTTGAAGTACAGCTGATCCAATGCGGCGACTATCGCTATCGGATTTAAGGCTATTGGATAGTCCAAACTCAACGCTCTGAACGTGCCAGAAGGAACTACTCGTTAAGGAAGAGAAGCTGGTTTCTACGGACACCCTTCCATCCACAAAGGAAAGTACGTTTGCAGCGCTTACAGTTAAAGCACTAGAAACGTCGTTAGAGACCTGAGTCGAGTCCATTCCAATAAGGCTTACAGAACATTTTAGGGCATCGTCGAGTTCCGCTGAGAAGCTGATATCGTTCACTCTGAGGCCGCTGTACTGGTACACCTTACCGTTCGTTGAGTCACCCTTACGGACATTGATGCAGAGGGAAGGATAGGATTGATCCATAGATCCGATCGCGAAGGTATGAACCATAGCTGAACTTGCACCTGCGCCAGTGGTCTCACCGGTTGCAGTAGCTGAAGTAATGGTTCCACCAAACGCGTTTTGGAGGAGGAAGTTACAAGCGTCTAGCGTTGGAGAGTAATAAAACTCCAGGTCGCCTTCTACTTTCTTAGAAAGAGAAATCCTTTTGGAATAAGTTCTAGAACGCTCAATCTGTTCTAGAATCTTGTTCTCTTGCATCGTCTTCATCGACGTAGAAAGTACATCGAGAGCGGCCGTACACGTATTATAAGTTCCCTGTGTGGTCTCTCTTCCTATGGCCACATAAGATAGCCCACCGATCAATGCCCCTTGTCCTACCGACATGATTCACCCCCTACAGTGATGAAATAAACGAATAATAATGTTCTCTACCTATCCCCAAAACAGTTTGCTCAATCATCTTTTTCTCGGCCAGGAGTTCTTTTCTTCTATTGAGCATACTGATGACTCTTTTGCTATCTTCTGTATTAAAAGAATACTGCATTTGCTCTGCAAGTACACCCATGTTTTTAAGAGGAAGCACGCTCTCACGCGAGCACTGAACCACAGGAAGTTTAAACGCTCCTATGTATTGCTCTAACCACTTGGCAGAAAAGGCCAGGTTATTAGAAGTGAAACAGTGCCTATTATCTATATTCCTTGTGAACATGTGGCGCATGTAATTGAACTTACCCCCGCCGTCCTTATCAAAGGCGTAGTAGTTCCCCCCCTCTCTCCAGGCATAGTCAAATCCCAGGAGAAGAATCTTGTCGTACCCGAAGAAATTTTGAGTCTTTTCGTTATCCGATTGAGTCAGGAACACGACTAGAGCATTGGATACATTCGTTCCGGCAGGGACTACGTTCGGGCAACCTGCTAAGCCCATGAATTCCTTTTCGCTGCCTAAAACATCCTTATTCCCAAAAAAATACCGGTCTTTCCACTCAGCAGCTGCCCATTTCGGGTTAGCGCAGATGTTTTGGAAAAGGATAATGTCTTTAAGTTGATCTTTCCATTTCTCTAAATACTTCTCGTAACTCACCTTGGCGTCACAAACGATACAGTAGGTGGGTGTAATGCCGTGGTCGAGCAGATGCCCTAGGCTCTTGTCGCAACAAATGATGTCCACATTGTGCTGGTACTTCTTGAGTGTTTCGATTTCTAGTTCTAATGAATAGCCGTTCGCGACGCAAACAACAGCCTTACCAATCCCCACATGTTCAAACTCAGCTAGGGATTTCATCTCGTATTTGGAATGTGCGATTGCGTGTTCTCTCCAGGTGGTCGCCCATTGGTTATACGCACGCCTGGATTGCTCTTTAATATCATCTGCCGTCAAACTCATTTTTTTCTGCTCTCTCTCAGTAAAAAATAGTCGCTTCCAAGTTCAGTATCCCTGCTCGAATGTGCGTTTCTTCATCTAAAGATGCACTGTGGTAGGTGATATTGGTTGGAAATGACCAGGTTGCTACACCCGACAACGTCGAATTGGCTCGTAAGATCTCTTCAATATTTTCCATGAGATCTTCGCAGTCTTCGTCGGCCGAGTCGGTCTCGTCATCGGAAACCGTAGAATTCCAAACGGCACCAATGACTTTAATATCCACCTTAGCTCTACGTTTTGCGGTGAGCTGGTCTTTCACTATGCCGTCTTGAATAATGGACTTATTATCTATGAAAATAGTAACAAAGGGGTACCAAGAAGCCTGTACCGGGATGCGAGCTGGGTTTACCTTAAGAACCCTTTGGACTCGGGTCTCAAGCCCGCTAGAAAGATCCCGTGATGCAGTGGTCGTGTTGGCTGCTTCGAAGATCGTTTGAATTTGTTCTTTTAGGTTATTGAGATCGATGCTCATAGTCCCTCCTCGAGAAACTTAAGGGTTTGCTCTTCGATCTTTTCCCTAGCTTCATCCGATAAATACATGAAATCCCTTTGAGGGAGCTTAGGTCCACCTTCATCATGAGCTGCAGCGTAGGGGAACCCGGATTTAGTTTTGGCAGGATTGAACCAAACGATGGCGTCTGAATTGACTCGGTAGTTGGTTGGAATAAAAGATCCACGGAGTCTTCCCGTGTCCTGAAGGATTTTGTTTCCACCTTTGCCAATCTTTTGCATGTGATCGCGATACACATCGGACCATTTCGCCCAGGCACCCTTGGAGCCCGTCTCCGACGCGAAGTGTTTCATGATGTCTTGAAAGACAACGATTGAAAGAAGATCCACATACTGCTTAGTCTTCTTCGTCACGTCAGACGCGTTCTTCATCATCTTTTTCAAGAACTTCTGTGCGTCTTTGTCTTCAAATGCGAACTCAGCTGCCATGACTAATCCCTACCCGTTGCGATGTCATCGAGCTTATCGCTATCGATTTCCCAAGACAGCTCGTCGTCCTCATTCATCGTGTTCGAGTACTGAGTTGTGTTACAGAGAACTCGGAACGCCGTATTGGACATATCGTCAAGGACTGAGCCTGATGTATCCACTAAATCGAGTTTATAGGTCGCAATCAGGTTCAGATTATCTGTGACTTCTTTAATCAGTTCCTTTGCGCGTGCGAGAGATTCTTTACCGCCTCGGGAGTTTTGTCTCCAAACGTACCCCTCTGCCAACCTCTCACAAAGAGATGTTACCAGAGGGGGTATGCTAGACGATGTTTGGAAGGTCGCTGCGCTGAGATCGTAGCGTTTAGATAGGTATTTATTTATCTCATTCTCAGCATGAGTAATCATCTTAGATGCGAGTGCTGTGGTGGCAGTATCAAAATTTAATCCCACCATGATCGTATCTAAGGAAGTCGTCGTCGCATATAAACCCATCTAATTGGCTCCTTACCTAAGAATCTTTTTTCCAGACTTCTGCCAGACTTCTAAAAACTCCTTTAAGTCTTTGTGTCTGCCCATATACTGTCGATGAATATTTTTGTTTTTGGTTCTTGTACAGTGGCGAACTTTGCCGCCCTTTCTATTCTGATGATCTGAAACGATATCGAGCCATTCTTCAACGACTGGATTAGAATGAGCTCTTGCTTCTGCTTCAGCAGCTAGCTTCTTGCGATGTGTGTGTTGCGGTGGTGCAACTTCTGCGTCTTCTTTAGCCTGGTTCACTTTGCTTTCCATCTCGGCTTTTTCCTTTTTAGTTGTTGTAAACAAATACCGAAGATGAAGAACCCCACGTACTTCACCTCCGGTATCTGGCCTCGAGAGAGACTATTAAGTTGCGTTCTTAATCAGGTAACCTGACAAGCTTGCGACAACTTTGGCTTGGTATTCCATATTGACTTCGATTGCTTCAGCTTCGCGCTCTTCGACTCTCCAACGTTTGACCATTGGGATTGAGTTACGGAAGATGTAACCTGAAGACACTTTCAAAGGACCAGCGGATGCTGGCTTATGGCCTAAGAAAGCGATGTCATCATAGAAGTTAGAAATCGAGCTGGTAGCACCGAGATTTGAAGTGTCGTATGCAGCTTGAGGAACCAAGAGTTGTTCCAATCCAAACAAGCTAGCCAACATCTTCTCAGTGATTTCAGCTGAGGTGTACTTGATACGATCGAGGATCGATACGTGTTGTTTACAAGCAACCAGAGCTGCGCGAGGGAGAATACCGAAGTTCGGTGCAATCCCGCCGTTAGCGATAATGGTGCTTGCGCCAGTGTCAAACACAGGCAATGGGTTTGAGGTCACAGTGTTTGCTGTAAACTCAGCGCCCGAAGCCAAGGACACGTTCAATGACCAGTTTGTGGTCGTGAATAGGCTTGCAACGTCCAACTCAATTCGTCGCAAGATCACATCGGTCAATTCTTCAACCGTTTCGGAACGAAGATCAGCAAGATCGTAGTTCTGAGCATCGGTGTCAGAGACGTAAGCTTTCAACGAGTGTCTGGACAGCAAGTAAGAAGCCGTCGAAACTTCCCACTCATGCTCGCGAGAAACTGCTCGGTTCGCGCGAAGAGTGTTAGGAATACGGAAGTTGCGATCATAGACACGATAAAGATCGCTGGTTTTCTTCACCTGTACTTCTGGAAAAACTTCCATAGCAATGAGGTCAGAGTTTCTATACTTGACGGATACATTGCTAAGGAGTGTATCGACATGGATTTGATTAGCTAGTGGCATGTAACCTCCCTGTTACCATTCATTAAGGAATAGACTTGAAGAATGGGTTAATAAGAACTTCAGCAATCGTCCCGGTTGCGGCAATAGCTGGACCTACCAAGTGTCCGATGACATAGGAACCTGCTGTGGTATCTACGTGAGGAACACCGCGACCTGAGCTATCAGCTGCAACTAAACTTCCGGATGACATGGTGTCATTGAAAAGAAGACGAGCCATCATTCCAGGTCCTGCGACTGGAATAGCGCTGGTCGTGTCTTTCACTGTATCCATGGTAATGCCGATAGGGCGTGCTGTAGCTGCCGAAGGGTACACCGCAAAATCGCTTCCAGCGGTATCTGCGATCACAATTCTGTAGGCAGCAAGAGTGGTTCGTACCTTAAATGAATGTGGTCCGTACTGGGCCATATCTCACCTGCTTCTTTCTTTGTTAAGAGGGTTTAATAAAATACGCGCTTTAAACAGTTGCCTTCTTCAGAACTGCCTTGTAAGCAGTGCCGATAGAAACCTTGTGTTCCATTGCGTATTCGTTGATTTTCTGTACAAGAGCCTTTTCATCCTTTTCGTTAGTCACTTTGTCGTCTACAGAACTTTCATCGAAGTTAACTGCGGATGCTGCCGTGAATAGCTTAAGGATAGTTTTCAAGAGCTCGGTCTTGGAGAGTTTTTCGTCTTTATCGTTATTCTTGAGTGAATATTCTTTTTTCTCTTCACCCAAAAGAGCCTTCACATAAGGACGCATAGAAGGAGAGATCATCTTCTCGGATTGCATCTCGGTGAGGGTCTTTTCTAGCTGAGTTTCTTCCAAAGCCTTGGCAGCTTCGATTGCTTTAGCTTCAGCATCGGCTTTGTATTGCTTGAGTTCTTCTATTTCTTTCTCTTTTTCAGAAAGAGTTGCTTTGTTGGACTCAAGGTCTTGCTCGTAAGTCTTTAGCTTTGTAGATAGATCCTGAGCTTTATCTTGTTCCACCTTGAGGTCTTGTTCTAACTTGATTTCTGCTTCAGTCTTAGACATTCCATGTCCCCCTATAGCGATTTCATCTTCATTGAAAGTGTATGCCTTAATGGTAAGGCCATCCGTGTCACTTGCATAGCTTTTTATGAACTCCGCAAAGGCGTGAGCATGAACATCTAAGATGTCAGAAAGGTTCCCCACCGCTGGCATGTCCGAACCCAGGAGCGCTACCGCTGCGAGCACTCGTTTGAACTTCTTGCCATTGAGCTCGGCATCCCAGAGGATCTCGGCACTGACCTTTCGGTAAGCCTTACTCATGAGGAGGTCATAGATCTTATTTGGAATATCGATAAAGTCAGCTATTAGCTTTCCACCTTTGGCGTAGAGGTTTCCAATCCACCCGGCGGCTGGAAGACCATCACTCTGAAGGATCTTCTGCTCTTTGGAATGCCCTAACTTAAGAGGTGGGATCAGGGTTTTACCCGTCTCAGAGAACGCCCTGACCATTTCGTCTAGGTCTTTTTGGGTATAGGTATCCCCATTCCATGTACCTACGGAAAAGATCTCCACTCCTCGAATTGATTTGGCCATTCCTTTAGCCCCCCCGTTTTCAGATACTTAATTATTCAATATTATATATTTTAAGCAAATATTTCTAATAGACTGCCCATTTAGAATTTAAATAAGCCTCTATGAGACCGCGCTCGATGTCAGTGACAGCTCTACTAAAAAAGAGAAGTTCATAAATATCCGCATCGATAAAGGCATCATTCAAAGGTGACCGCCCACCTATACTCGATACATCTGCTGGAGCGTTCAGCGTACCAGAGGCGAGATCAAACTCATTAGTCCCATTTAAATACAGTTTGTATCTACCGGGTTGACTGACAATCAGACTCACTAACTCGGTATTCGTTGTGTAGATACCACCTACGTGCCCATCGATACCGCTTCTTAAAAATGCCCGGCGACCTTCAACCGAACTAAATACAAAGACATAACCTGTGGATTGAGCATTACCGTTAGAAAATACGGTTTGATCCGTCCCATTACTACCGACTCGTCTATTTTTATAGACCACAAATAGACTGTGGCTCAGGGTATCGAACTGTGCCCTGGTATAGAGATCACCTCCATCAAAACTTAAACCAGGGAGTCCATTTTGCCGATCTAAGTTAAATGTCGCTCGACGAGATGCTGTCCCTTGAGTGTAATCATTTGCATTTCTGGATCGATCCTTCCAAGTTTGAAGGGTGGTTGCATCCGTAGGAAGAGTTCCATCGTTGTTCGGGTTACTAGCATCTAACCAAACCGTCAAATCAGAAACACTATCGGGGGAGAATCTTCTATTTGTCCCGGTTACTCCTATTTGTATTCCTATATTCATAGGTCCTCTTTTTTAATACAAAGCCACAATGAGTGTAGCGGTCGTATTCGTGCTTCTCACTTGCTTGACCTGGAAGGGTAGAATGGTCCCTGCAGGAACGTTCGAGAAAGTCACAGCAGAGGAGTCTTCTGAAAGGATGAGCGAGATGTTACCTGCTCCACCCACATATAAGGCGCGAGCTGGAATAGCTAAATCAGAATCAGCTGCGGTAACGGCAACGGCTTTCGTGGCAGGCGCTGTAAATCTAGAATCTAATGGCATATATTCCTCCTAGGGTTAACGTTTGGCGAATCCATCGCCTTTGTTATCTTCAATGAACTTGTCTATGGGCTTAGAACCGACTTTAGAGTCGACTTCGAATTCTTCGTATTTGGTAATAGGAATGAGTATAGACCTACATTGGAAGTGCATCGGTGGAATCGGCTCAGTCCCTGCCTTAAAGATCTTACCGTGAAGACCGGCACAGATATCCGAATTCCTATCGTCAAGTACCGCCGAGTACTGATAAGCAGAGACCACCCCTGATTCATTAAAGAATTCTAATCTACCTCGATTAGTCACGTCTGTGAACTTAGTCCTCGCAAAGCGATCGATCGAAGCAAGACTACTTGCCGTGCCGTCTTCATCTAAAAGATCGATGACCGAGGAGAGGGGTTTTCCGTCTCGGATGGCTTCCATCATCGCTTGGCGAGCCCCTTTGGTGACGTTATAAGACCAGTCCCCTACGTATTGGAACGTTTCGGCTTCGAGAATATCTAGGAACTTATCGTCAGGAAGAGGAGCTCTATAATTAGCGCCCTTAAGAAGTTCCTTCTGAGCCATCTTCTTGGATTCGATGTAGGCTTCACGAAGGTTCTTTTTGAGAATCAGCTTTAACTCTTTTAAGTATTTAACCTTGATCGTTTCAATACGTTCAGGTTTCTGATCCTTAATGATTTTCTTCTGCTCGATCTGATCAAAGAGGTCTTCATAGATCTTCTTCACTAAAGGAGCACTGTCGTTTAGGACAGAGTCTTTGAAACTGTCCATGTGGCTTTCAATGGCTTTGAAGTCCACCTTCTTGTGGTAGTCCCCTTCGGGGAAGTCGTAGACCTTTTTCTTGTAGCCCTTTTTTAGTTCGTTTTTTTGAGGGATATCTTTTTCGGAAGGCTCGTGAGGATTGCCTTGCTCTGTCTCCTCTGGCTCATTCTCTGGCGACTGCTCATCTTCTTTTTCTTCGTCATCTTGATTGTCCACTCCTGCTTCAACGGGGTTTCTTGGATCTGGTTGAACTGGTACTTCAGGTACTTTGACAGATCCTTCAGGAAACTTTGCGAGCTTCCTAAAGTGATTAATTTCCTCTTCGTTTGGCTCATAGACATGACCTTTCATTGCTTCGAGCCAGAGCTTAGCAAGTTCTACTAAGGTTTCATCACTGATCGGTCTCAGCTTAAACTTTGGGTGATGTTCTACGAATCCGTGGTTGTAGACCACGATAGGCCAGACGATGTGCTTATTGACGAGGCGCTCAAGTGTGGCACGTCTCCTCTCGATATGCTTAAAGAGGACTTCCATTTGATGCTTACCCAGAGAGTAAGATCCACCGGAGGTTTCTCCCCCTTGGAACCCTAAGAGGTCAGGGATAAGGAGTGATCGACCGATAAACATATTAAAGATATTGATACCGCGTACGTAGACCTGACCTTCTGATTTAGACTCGAGGAACTCCACTTCGATTTCTTTGGGGATAGCCATAGCCGTCTTGGTTTGAAAGCTTTTAATGGCCTGATAGACGGCATCTACGGCAGCTTTAGGTGCATTCTTATCGTACCTTGCAACTGGGGTAGGGCTTGCTGCCTTCTCTAAGAAGATCCCGTAGTAGCGGATAATCTGACGCTTCACAAACCAGGCGTTATAGGCGGTGCGCAGGTCTGAGGTGCCATACGGGTTTTGGAACCTTCTATTATTGATGTAGTGGATCAGAGATTTGGGATCAATCGTGAGGTCTTGAGTACGACCCCTTTGGTGGTACTTATCGATGTTGCCATACTTGTCTGTGTAAATCAGCCAGGTAGAAGGATGGCGCGTCTTGATCGTTTTTAACGTGAGGGAACCGTCTGCTCTTTTCTTAAAGATCTTCTCAGAGAGAGAGAAGCCAAAGTCATAGGCGGTGAGGAGCTCTTCTAACATCTCGTCAAAAGAGGACAGCGCGTCTGGATCTTCACAAAGCGCTAGTTCGAGGTCTTTCTTAATGGCTTGATGCTGTTCGTCGTCTTGTGAGCTAACGATGTCCCAGCCTGAACCAATGACCAGGTCTTTTTTAATGTGCATGCACACAGAGACCTGGTCATCCTTCAGCATGTCCTCATACAGAGAGTAATCGCCTGATTTTTGGTACAAATCGTCCGGATTAAACGGCTTGTACATGGAACCCACATCGTAGGCACTTTCTTGAACTGTTTTTTCGGCAGTGCCAAAGTAGAGATCTTCGATGAGGTTTTGCGAATTTTCCGCTCGAGGATTAGGCGATTGACTTACTTCTGTTTCTTCGTATTTTTCTTGGTACTTTTCTTCGTCGTAGCCGTTGTCTTTTTCGGCATAAGTGACTCCTTTATGTTGCGTCTCATTACCTGAAGCTTTTGCTTTAGGTTTATAACTCAGTTTTGATCCAGCTGAGCTTTTTAGTCCAGGGCTTTTTTCTTGTGACGGCATAGTCGTTTGTTTTTGTAATTTCTTATTCGCCACGAAATAATCCCCCTGGAATGAGATGTTAGACTAAAATTTTCTCTCTAATGTTATCGTAAATGTCTAACACGGCACACTCAATACACATTTGAAGTGCAATCGCACTCCCAATAATACAATCGTCATGGAAACCTGGAGCTGCTTGAATTTTCCCATTGTCATTGATTAGGGTCAAGCACTCTGCCAGGGTGTCCTGGTCGTTGAGAAGTAATGTCTTATTCTCAACCCCATCTATGAAAGTATCAATCATAATAGGTCTAGTGACCTTATCGGTGAGCCAGCCCAGGCGATCATCCTTATGTCTAAAGAGATTCGGGTACTGGATATGCTCCTCTAGCTCTAATAGAACAGCGTGCCCGTGGTTGTTTCTCTCTACAGCAAGGAGAGGCGCCATCCTTCCACTTGTTTGATATAAGGAGCAGAGTTCAGCAATGGCGTGCGCGAACGCGTGAGGCTTCATGTGGCCTCTCAGGGTAGCTACCTGTTCACGACTGCGTGCGTCAATAATGGTCGCAAAGGAATAGTCTCCGTTCACGCCTTCAGCACAGTCAGCACCACAGACGTAGAGATTGTTTCGGTCATAGGATTTATAGATCTTAATGAGTCCTTGTTCTCTCTGGATAGGAAGCTTATCTGTGATTCTAGCTTTAACTACGAAGAGATCCATGGCGGACTCGCCGGAGGTGAGGAAACAACTTTGATCATCTTCTGGGTACTCCTGGCAAAAGAGCCTGCCTAATTCCTTTTGTTTAAACCTTCGGTAGGCGATCTGGTTACGAGTGATATCGACTTTGTAGAGCCTTTTCGTCTTCTCGATGAATTCGAGCTCGTCTGAAGAATAAGGGAAGGACTCTGACTCGATTTGATACTCAGGGAAGATAAACCAGGGGAAGAAGAGTTTAGAGTAGGGTTGATCAGGATCATTCCAAAGCTCATAAAAGTAATTCCCCATACCGTTTGGGGTACTCTCTAAGACGACTCTTCCGTCGAGTGGAACTGCTTGAAGGGTAGCTTTCAGTTGATCTGGGTTTTTAATAAAGGCAGCTTCTGAGACGTGGAGGTATTGAATCGTGTCGCCTCTGGATTCAAGGTCACAGTAGATTCGGGAGTTAATCTCAGGGAAGTACATCTCGTACTTAGAGCCGCCCCCCCGATCGATCTCAGGTTTCATCTCAGGGCTTAAGAACTGGTAGGCTCTTTTTGCGATCCGAAAGAGCTTCTTAATCGAGTCCTGCTCATGCGCAATGATGCACGCCGTGTAGTTGGGAGTATAGAGAGTATGGTCCATCATTCGGATAATCCCATCTGTGGATACTCCGAACTGTCTGGCCTTGAGGATCATTTTCCTTTTGGATTGATCCTGATCGATCTTCCTTTGAACAAAGTTCTTTCTAAACCAGACTCTCTGTCCAGACTTATTAATAATGGAATAGGCTCTATCTAGTCTCCACTGTTGGTTTCTGATGGTGTTAAGGATAATTTGATTTTCTGTCATTTCTTTTTTTTGCAGATGTCCCAGACAATCATGACGAGTTCACCGAAGAACATGGCAATGAGGAGTACGTCAGCGACGTTAGCGAGAGTCTCTAGAGACTTCATTTCTTTCGCTCCTCGAATATCTCGTTGAGGACTTGAGCACGGATCTTAGAGTGTAGGGCACGCACGCGTCTGTTCTGGACTCGTTTAATCACCCAGAGGAATTGATAGATATCGACCAGGGCACCCATGAACATGACGAGTAAGAAGATGAGGGTGATGATCACTCCAAACACCCCGAGCTTATCGATCAGCATGATGAAGTCCCCGAGACCCATTTCATTCCTCTTCTTCTAGCTTAAGATCCTTTTGGTATTCCTGGTTTAGGTATTCGATATGAGCGAG
>WUUC01176669.1_pt1 | contig 12238 bp, 10 predicted proteins | sample 6278441 | NCBI WGS metagenome assembly WUUC01 (sample SAMN13675441, study PRJNA597444) | soil metagenome | isolation source: soil | place: USA: Washington | collected 2017-10 | reverse complement strand
TCGGCGCGCAGAACTGGGGACTGCAGGAATGCGCCGCGCTTGTCGGCGAGATGCTCAGAGCACGCGGCTTCGACGTGCAGATCATGGAGACGGCCGGCGCACCGGTGGTCTTCGGCGAGCGTAAGGGCAAATCCGATAAGACTCTGCTGATCTACAATCATTATGACGTCCAGCCGCCAGAACCGCTTGAGCTGTGGGAAACGCCGCCCTTCGAACCTAGCCTGCGCGATGGCAAGCTTTACGGCCGCGGCGTCAGCGATGACAAAGGACATATCGTCTCGCGGTTGTTCGCCATCGATTCTTTCCTCGAAACGGAAGGCGAGCTGCCCTGCAATATCAAATTTATTATCGAAGGCGAAGAGGAGACTGCCAGTGTCAATCTCTTTGCGTTCATTGAAAAAAATCGGGACCTGTTAAAAGCTGACGCCTGCATCTGGGAGTTCGGCGGGGTGGATCATCGCGACGTGCCAATGCTATACCTCGGCTTGCGTGGGATCTGCTACGTGGAGCTCAGTGTTGAAACAGCAGCCATCGATGTGCACTCCGGGTTGGGCGGATCGATCTTCCCAAACGCGGCCTGGAGGCTGGTCTGGGCGCTCTCTACATTAAAGGGAGAAGATGAACGGATCCGCATCCCTGGCTTCTACGACGGCATCCAGCCCCCTTCCGCGCGCGACCGCGAGCTGTTCGATGCTTTGCCAGACGTGGCGGAGGAATACAAATCGCGCTACGGGGTCAAAGAATTCATCAAAGGACTCACGGATGGGACAGAGCTCAAGATGGAGGAGGTCTTTACCCCCACGTGCACCATTTGCGGACTGACCTCGGGATATCAGGGACCTGGCTCTAAAACTGTCCTGCCGGCGCGTGCTTCCGCGAAAGTGGATTTCCGTCTGGTGCCGGACCAGCATCCCGACGACATTCTCAAGAAGCTGCGCGCCCATCTGGACGCAGAAGGCTTCAGCGACGTGCAGATCACCGACCTGGGCGGCGACCCACCCGCTCGCACCGATCCGGATGAGCCATTCATTCAACTGGTGGTGAAGGCCTCGGAAGAAGTATATGAAACACCGATGCAGCTCGTCCCCATGGTCGGCGGGTCGGGACCAAGTTACCCATTCGTGCATGATCTGAAGCTGCCCGTGGCAACTGCAGGTCTGGGCTATCCCGATACGCGTGCACACGCCCCAAACGAAAATATCCGTATTGATCTATACCTCAAACACGCAAGACATATGGCTCGTGTGCTTAAGGAGTTTGCTGAAGTAAAGTAAGGAAACCATGCGTCGCTGGTTCGCTCTCCGTCGGGATCTGGGTCTTCAACTGCTCGCACTGTATTTACTGCTGATCGTTCCATTTTTGATCACGTTGCTAATCTTCGATGGACTGATTGGTGTGCGTATTCGTGAGGATGTGCAAGCCAGCGACCTTTCTTTGGCGCAGTCGATATCGCAGGAGGTTGACCTCGCGATCACGCAAGCCCTGGCAACGGTAGAAGGACTGGCAAATTACCCGGAGGTGATTGACTCGGATCGAGCAGGCATGCAACAGATTTTCCGTGTCATTATCACTACCTCACCGGATATCAATTTAGTCTACAGGCTGAATGAACAGGGGATCATGGTCTATCACTATCCCGTCGGGCCAACATCTACGGTAGGCGATGACTTTTCGTTTCGGGGATACTTCCAGCAAGCACTGCGAACAGATCAGCCGCTGGTTTCCGAAGGACGAATATCTCCGACCACCGATCAAGCTGTGGCAACCGCTGTGATGCCGTTATGGTCCGCCAGTGGCAATTTCCTGGGCTTAGTGGGTGCAAATATCCGGCTGGAGAGCTTGAGCCAGACCCTCACGGCCGTGGTCGCGGAACATCAGGCGGAGGATGGCCTTCAAGTCATCATCCTTGACTCAGCAGACCAGATCATCGCTTACCCTGACTCACAGCTTTTACTTAAGCCGGCAAGTGAAATCATTCCTGGCAGTCATCTTGCCGTGTTAAACAGCCCTGACAGTCATTCAAAAATTACCAGCTCACCGCAGGGCGAGGAGCGGCTTTATACCCATGTTCCGGTCTCGGCACTCGGTTGGGAGGTAATTGTCAGCCGTCCCACTTCCGCGGCACTCGCGACCCAAATTATCCTGCGCCGCATCGTCCTGATCGCGGCTGCGACGTTTCTGTTGATTGGCTTGTTCTTCTGGGGAACACTCACGATACGCGTCATCCGGCCCATCGAACGCCTGGCGCCAATCAGCGAATCAATCGGGCTGAACCAACCCATCAGCCAGGAGGATCAGAAACATCTTCTCTCCGAATCGCAGCGCAAGGATCAAATCGGACACTTGATCCGGAGCATCCTCCACATGAAAGCTTCCATTGCCGAGCGGATGAAAGAACAGGCGACATTACTGGAAACAAGTACGGCTGTCGTTTCTACGCTAGACCCCGAAACCGTGCTGAACCGCATCCTGGAACAGATGGGACGGCTGCTCAGTATCAAAATGTATGCAGTGATTTCGTTGGATGAGGAGAATGGGAATTTTCGGATCCGTGCCGGTCGAGGCCTATCCAAGCAGTTCATCGAGCAGCTTTCCATCCAGCCCACAGAACCGGACGCAGTGACCATCCGCGCCCTGCATGCCAAAGAACCGATCCAGGTGAGTGACACAGAGACAGATCCCTCTTACAAACGGAGGAGGCAACGCGCCCGTGCCGAGGGCTATCGTGCCATCCTGGCCGTGCCGCTCAACACCCAATACGCGCCTCCGACCGCCCTGCTTGTATTCCACCCAACGCCGCATGTTTTTACACCCAATGAAATCCAGCTCCTTACCAGTTTTGCAAATCACGCGGCCATGGCGATCGAGAATGCCACGCTCTATGAGCGCAGTGATATGCGCCTGCGTGAGCAGACCCACCGGCTGGAAGCACTCGTCCAATCCCTGCACGATGGCTTGATATTGAGTGACCTTCGCGGCAGGGTGATCTATGCCAATCGACGGGTGGGCGAGCTTGCCGACATGTCTTCCAAAACCCTGGCCGGAATGCAAGGCGATCAAATCCTGGCGCGGATTATTGCAAAGACATCCGAGCGTTCGCGCCAGAAAAATGACCTTCAGAAAATCTTGAGCAAGAAAGGCGAACGAACGGTTGAAATCACGCAAAGCCACTCCGACCGCACGATGTATTTGCGCCTTGAGGTATTCAACGTGAATGACGAAGAAGGACTTCCGATCGGACGAGGCATTCTCTTCCATGATGTTACCGCCGACCGCGAGCTCGACCGGATGCGCTCCAGCCTGGTGTCCACAGTTTCCCACGAGTTACGCACTCCGCTGGCAGCGATCAAAGGATACGCATCCACGATGCTGGCGGACGATGTAGAGTGGGATCGCGCTTCGCAACATGAATTCCTGACCATTATCTCAGACGAATCCGATCGCCTGACGGACCTTGTCAACGATCTCCTCGACTTGTCGCGTCTCGAAGCAGGATCGCTGCGACTCGCACGCGAACAATGCAACATCAAAGAGATGATCAACCGCGCGGCAAGACAGGCCCATCTCTTACCAGGGAACACCTTTGAGATCGACATTCAGTCAAGATTGTCGAATGTCTATGCCGATCCACTGCGCCTGGAATCTGTTTTGCGAAATCTGATCGAGAACGCGGTCAAATATGGCGGGGAGGCTGTAAAGATTCGAGTTGAAGTCCGCCGGCAAGGAAACGATATTCTCTTCAAAGTGATCGACAACGGACCCGGGATACCGGAGAAGGAAAGACGGCATATCTTTGAAAGCTTCTATCGCGTGGACGAGAGTCTCGCTCGCCTGACCAGCGGCGCTGGACTGGGGCTCGCGATCTGCCAGGGACTCGTGCGCGCCCATGGCGGCACGATCGGGGTCGAACCCCAAGATGCCGGAGCTTGCATTGCGTTCACAATTCCCGTCAGGCATCCTACTCCACCGAAGAATCATCGAGAGACAAAGAAGTCGGTCAAGCGATGAATATCCCGGTTTTGGTCGTGGATGATGAAAAACCGCTGCGAGATTTCGTGCGACGCAACCTTGAAGTACGCGGCTACAAAGTGTTGACGGCTGCGAACGGACTCGAGGCGCTGGCATTTTTCAAAAATGAGCCAATTCAGCTTGTCATCATGGATATCATGATGCCTCATATGGACGGGCTCGAAGTCACGCGTCGTATCCGCCAGGATTCTCACGTACCCATCATCATCCTCACCGCGATGGGAGAAGAAGCCGATAAAGTGCGTGCCTTTGACCTGGGTGCAGACGATTATCTGACGAAGCCGTTTGGAGTTGGCGAGCTGCTGGGAAGAGTCAGAGCCGTGCTGCGCCGCGCTGAGTGGTCGGAGCCAGGCTCGCATGAGGAACGAATCGTCCGGGGTGAGATCGAAGTCGACCTGGAACGTCATAAGGTCATAGTACGTGGTGAAGCGATTGACATCACCCCGACGGAATTCAATTTGCTGGTATATCTGATGAAGAACGCGGGGAAGGCGCTGCATCATCGCGCGATTCTTCAGCACGTTTGGGGGACAGAGTATGGGGATGAAGCCGAATATCTACGCGTCTATGTGGGCAAATTACGCCAGAAGATCGAAGCTAACCCGCTCCAGCCACAATATCTGCACACAGAACACGGAATCGGCTACCGTTTTGAAGCGTAAATCTTTACATATTTTTTATAACTCCCAAGATCATTTTTAGTTAAATTTTTCCTTCCCCTCCTACAATAGCAATAGGATGGAACGTTTCCATTCCAGATTTCAATCCATTTCGCCAATGGAGGAGGCATCCATGAAACGCTCGTTATTCAGTCTCTTTACCATCCTCGTGCTGACAGGCCTGATCCTATCCGCCTGTGGGGCAACTGCGGCTACCGAGGAGGGACCGGTCGTCATCGGTTTCACATCCTCGCTCACTGGTGCACAGGAGGTATCCTCAAAACGCCAGGTCGCTGGGTTTAACCTCTGGATGAACCAGGTCAACGAAGCCGGGGGAATCAAATTGAGCGATGGAACGGTCGTCACGTTCGCCGCGAAGACCTATGACGACGAATCCGCCAAGGAACGTGTGCAGGAGCTCTACACTCGTCTGATCACGGAGGACAACGCAGACTTCCTCATCAGTCCGTATTCCTCGGGTCTGACCGCGGCGGCATCCATCATTGCCGAACAGAATGGCAAAGTGATGATTACCGCTGGCGCCGCAGAGGACGATGCCTACAAGACGGGTAATACAAGCTTGTTCCAACTCTACACCCCCGGCAGCCAATACCTCCTCAGCACCGTGGATATGCTCAAAACGCTAGATCCCGAAGCGAAAGTGGCCGTGGTTCATGAAAACGACAAATTCTCCACCTCCGTCGTGGAAGGACTCAAACCCTATCTCGAATCACAAGGGTTTGAGGTGGTACTGGAAGAAGGATATGCGTCAGAGACCACGGACTTTGGTCCTGTGATCAACAAGATCGTGGAATCTGGAGCCACTGTCCTGCTCGGCGGTGGACATTATCCCGATGGCAGCACCTTCGCCCGGCAGTTGTACGAGCGCCAAGCCGGCTTGAATTTCATCTCTCTGCTGGTTGCCCCGGCCGATTCGAAATTCCCTGAGCTCGGCGAGGCTGCGCTCGGCGTTTCCACCTCGAGCCAGTGGGAGCTCGCCGCAACGCATACCGAGGCGGAAGCCGCGGCTATCGGCAAGCCGTGGTATGGTCCCACGGGCGAAGCGTTTGCCACGGCTTACGAAGAGTCAACCGGAGAAAAACCGACCTACCACGTGGCAGGTGGTTACGTAGCTGGTCTGGTGCTGCAAAAGGCTATAGAGGACGCAGACTCGGTCGATCCCGCGAAGGTGAAAGCTGCCCTTGAAGCCCTGGATATCTTCACCTTCTATGGCGGAATCAGATTCGATACCTCACCTGAGGCCCACGGACTGCAGATTGGTCATGAAATGGTCGTTGCCCAATGGCAGGAGGACGATACAGGGGACTTGGTACGCAAAGTCGTCTGGCCAGCGGATGTCGCCAATGCTGCTCCGCTGTATCCGGTCCCAGCGCCATAAATATATCTTCATTGCCTTCGCAGGGGCGGACGCAAAGCGTCGGCCCCTGCGAGCTTTATCATGGGAGTCCCCGCATGCAACAACTCAGCCTGTTACTTGCATCATTGCCAGACGGAATACTTTTGGGCTTTGTATATGGACTCGCCGCGATGGGACTGACGCTGATCTGGGGAGTCATGAACGTCATCAATCTGTCGCATGGTCCTATCATTGCACTGGGCATGTTTGGAACCTTTTTCTTATTCACACGACTTGGCTTAAATCCATACCTGGGTTTGATCCCGGTTGCCATCTTTGGCTTGCTGATTGGCATCCTGATCTATACGGTGGCCGTCCATCGGGTGATCAACGCCCCGCATCTGTCCTCTCTTCTGGCAACGTTCTCTGTGAATATGATCATTATTGGACTCGGAACAGCCGCATTCACCACGTCGCCATACAACGTGGACTTCGCCGCCGGCGGTTTCAAATTGGGATCGACAACCCTGCTGGGCACACGCTTGATTGCCGCATTCGTTGCCATGCTGTTCACAGGCGGCCTATATCTGTTCCTATTCAGAACGCGCCCCGGGAAATATATCCGTGCCGTGGCGAATAACCGTGCGGCGGCGGAGCTCATGGGCGTTCCATCCACGCGTATCCTGGCGTTGAGCTTCGGGTTGGGAACCATGCTGGCGGCCGTGTCTGGCGCGCTGATCGCGACTTTCTTCCCGTTCAGCATTCTGGCAGGGGGAGGCTACGAACTCAAGAGCTTTGTCATCGGCGTTTTGGGTGGATTGGGGAACCCGGTCGGCGCGCTGTTCGGCGGCTTAATTCTTGGTATGCTGGAAGGCATCATTCCTGCATTTATGGAATCTTCCTGGGTGCCGGTGATTGAGTTCGGCCTCTTCGTGGTGATCTTGCTGGTGCGTCCAAGTGGACTCTTTGGAGCAAAACAATGAAAACCTGGCAACGATATAGCAGTATCATCCTTCCGATTTTGGTGATTGCAGCTCTTGCACTTTGGCCCACAATCACAGGAAAAGCAGCAAACCGGGAAAGCACCTTCACGATATTGAAGGCTGTGGCGCTGGCATCCAGCCTGAACATCCTGCTCGGTTACACGGGCTATGTCAGTTTCGGTCACATCGTCTTTTATGGTTTTGGCGGCTATGTTGGACTCTACCTGCTGACGGAACAGGGTTGGTCTTTGTGGACTGCCATCCTGGCAGGAGGCCTTGCTTCGGGCCTGCTTGCCTTTCTGTTGGGTACCGCGATTTTGCGACTGCGGGGTGCGTATTTCGCCCTGGCCACGATTGGCATCAATGAAGCGATGAAAGCCTTTATCAATAACTTCTCACTATTCGGCGGGCCGACAGGGATTACATTGAATTTCAGTGTTTATAAGCCCTATGGAGGTGCAGCCCAGGCATTGCAAACCTCTTTCTATGTCGCGGCCGTGCTGGCCTTATCTGCAATTCTACTGAGTCATTTTGTCCGGACATCCAAGTTCGGGCTGGGGCTTTTAGCGATACGCGAAAACGAAGACGCCGCGGAAGTGATGGGGGTCTTTGCCCCGCGTGCCAAGACCTGGGCCTATGTACTTTCGGCGATCATCCCCGGCATGATGGGCGTTCTGTTCTTTTTCAAGAACGGAAATGTCGAGCCGCATGACGCCTTCCCACTGCATGCGTCCATTGAGCTGCTGGTGATGGTGATGCTGGGTGGTCAGGGGACGGTGTTGGGGCCCATTCTGGGTGCCTTTGCCTATCAGGGCATGCGCGGGTTCCTGGTCACCAGTGATTTTTTCAAGGATATCCAATTGTCGGTTTCCGGTGTGCTGCTGCTGATCATCGTGCTCTTCATCCCGGCAGGCGCGATCGGCTGGCTGCGCCATCGTATTCCCCCGCTGAGGAGGGTACTGGCATGACCATCCTTCTTTCGTTGCAGGGTGTCTCGAAACGCTTTGGAGGATTACAGGCACTGCTTAATGTGACCTTTGATCTGCCTCAGGGCCAAATCCTGGGATTGATCGGTCCGAATGGCGCTGGCAAAACCACTCTCTTCAATGCGATCAACGGCGTGTATCCTCCCGAAAGCGGGCGCATCATCTTCCGTGGCAAGGATGTAACCGGTTTTAAACCGTATCAGCTCGCCAAGATGGGCATGGCCCGCACGCATCAAATCGTACGTCCGTTGAATGAATTATCGGTGCGGGAAAATGTGATGGTCGGCGCCTGCTTCGGGCATGAGAATCAAGATCTAAGTAATGCAGCGAAGATCGCAGAGGAGGTATTGGAATTCGTCGGGTTGGCGGCTCGAACCGAGCAACTTGCAGGCAGTTTGAACGTCGCGCAGAAGAAGCGTCTGGAAATGGCACGGGCCCTGGCTGCGCATCCTTACCTTTTATTGCTGGATGAAGTGCTGGCTGGACTCAACCATGCTGAGATCGACAATATGATCCAGACCGTTTTGAAGATCCGCGAGCAGGGCATCACCGTCATCATGATCGAACACGTGATGAAGGCAATGATGAATATCTCCGATCGTATCGTCGTATTAGACTATGGGCAGCAGATCGCAGAGGGCAGCCCCGAGGCGATCACAGATGACCCAAAGGTCGTGGAAGCATATTTGGGTGATCCGCGTCTGGCAGAGCGGCTTCTGCAGGAGACTTGATCATGTCACTCTTGGAAGTAAAAGATCTCACCTCCGGCTATGGCGAGGTACAAATTTTATGGGGGGCCGATTTTTGCCTCGAGAAAGGTAAACTTACCTGTTTAGTGGGCGGCAACGGCGCCGGCAAAACCACCCTGCTACGCACCATCATGGGCTTAATACAGCCCTGGAATGGGACAGTCAAATTCGAAGGCAAAGATGTCAGCAAGTTACCCGCTTACACCAAAGCGGAAATGGGCCTCGTGCTTGTCCCGGAGGGCAGGCAATTATTTACGGACATGACGATTTACGAAAACCTGGAAATGGGGGCATCCAATCAGCATGCCCGGCCACACTTTGCCAGGAACCTGGAACGCGTCTATGAGATGTTCCCGCGCCTGAAGGAGCGTAGCGGACAAAAGGCAGGCACATTGAGCGGAGGCGAGCAGCAGATGCTTGCCGTAGCACGCGGGATCATGGCGGATCCCACCATCCTTTTCATCGATGAATTGTCGCTCGGGCTCGCTCCAGTATTGGTCATCTCGCTGTTCGACAGCTTGAGGCAGTTGCGGGAACAAGGGCTGACCATCCTGCTTGTGGAGCAGAATGTACAATTGGCTCTGGCGATCGGCGATTATGGATATGTCATCGTGGAAGGCAAGATTCCACTCGAAGGCGAAGCACGCAAGCTGATCAAAGACAAACATATCCGTGAGGCATATTTGGGTTTGTGAGAGCTGAGTGAAGATATGAGCTTATTCACGCCCATTTCGTGACAGAGAGCGAGGCAATCCTGCATATAATGAATTCACATCATAGTTCAACAGAGCGTTGTAGTCGCTTATAGGAGGTCCCATGTTTGTCGGCGAACGAATGTCCCGTCCGGTTATTTCGGTCTCACCGGACGATCCAATCCAGGAAGTCCTTGCAATGTTCAGGAATGAGCATATCCGCCGCGCGCCCGTTATGAAAGCGGGCAAACTCCTTGGCATTGTGTCGGAACGAGACCTGCTGAACGCATCTCCCTCTTCAGCCACCACGCTGAGCGTTTGGGAAATGAACTACCTGATCAGCAAAGTCAAGGTAAAGGACGTGATGACCAAAAAGGTCATCACAGTGGACAAGGATACGCCTATTGAAGAGGCCGCCCGCATCATGGCAGATAAAAAGATCGGCGGACTGCCTGTCGTAAGTTCGGAAAAAGTAGTCGGCATGATCACAGAGACCGATCTCTTCAAGACTTTGCTTGAGCTGATGGGCGCACGTCAGAAGGGTATCCGGGTCACGGCGACCATCCCGGAACAGCCCGGGGAACTGGCGAAGGTCACCAAAGCTATCGCCAGTAACGGTGGCGATTTCATTTCCTTTGGAATGTTTGCCGGTCCCGATGCAAACTCGAGAGTCATCACATTTAAGGTCCAGGGTATTAAGAAGGAAAAGATCAAGGAAGTACTGGACAGCATTGTTCTAAAGTTCTGGGATATCCGGTAGAGCTGATCGGTATCCAAGCAAAAGAGACCGCCACAAGGACGGTCTCTTTTCGTTTTCTGAATGAATGGACTACTTCAATGCTTTTCTTGCCACTTGAATCACCTCATCATAATCCGGTTCCTGCCCCAGCGTCGGCAGGTAATTGACATATGTCAGCCTGCCATCCCGCCCGACGATAAAGACGGCCCGCCGCAGATAGCGGCGTTCCTTGATCAAGAGTCCATATTTCAAGCCGAACTCAGCCTCCAGCACATCCGAAACGACCTTCACCTTATCCACACCCGCCGCGCCGCACCAGCGCTTCTGCGCCATGGGGAAGTCTGTGCTGATCGTATAGATGACAATATCCTCATCCAGCTTCGCGGCTTCCTCGTTGAAGCGACGCGTCTCCCGGTCGCATGTATCCGTATCCAGGGAAGGAACGGCAGATAAAATAATTACCTTTCCTTTTGATTCCTGGAGCGGATTCACAGGCGTCCAACCATAAACAACAGAAGTGAACTCCGGCGCCACATCACCCACTTTCACTTCATCGCCTAACAATGTCGCGAATTTGTCGCCAAGCTTAAAAACATCCGTACGGACCGTCGTCATTGTCCTCTCTCCTTTTATCTGTCCTTGCGAGCCCATTCGCGCCGAGCGAAGTGGGCGCTCGATGCCCTGCGGAGCCAAATGGCGGAGACAAAGCAATCTCCTATAGCATCTCCAAACAAGGAATTCCTGACGAGATTGCTTCGTCGTCGTTACACTCATCCCCGCAACACCAGCACCCCCTGGCACCGCCCGCCACTGCGCAGCGTCCCCGAAGCGTAGCTGAGTGGGAGGGCAGGTGTGCATGCCGGTGCAAGTGTGACGGCAGAGACTAGAATACACTACCTGCGTGGCCTTGTCTTCACATCATTCCTCTTAACTTCATTCCCTCTCAACTCACTTACTTCCTGCATCGTCAGATAGCGCCATTGGCGCGGTTTGAGGTTCCCCAGCCGCAGTGACCCGATGCGGATCCGTACGATACGAACGATCGGCAAGCCAAGCTGCTTGCAGGTCTCGCGGATCTGGCGCTTCCTGCCCTCTCTCATGATCACACGTACCCAGGCCCCCTTTCCCTGCGCGCTCTCGAAGCGAACGTCCACCGGCTGCGTCTTGTAACTATCCTCAAGGATCACGCCGCGCCGCCATGCTTCGAGCTGGTCCTGGTCCGGACGCTTAGCCAGCAAAACGCGGTATTCTTTTTCATGGCCGTATTTCGGATGTGTCAGCTTGTTGGTCAGGTCGCCATCGTTGGTCATCAAGACCAGACCCTCGCTCTCGAAGTCGAGGCGGCCCACCGGGTAGACGTGCTGTGGGACCTCTACCAGGTCCCGCACAGTTTTGCGGTCATCCCCGCGTTCGGGCTCTACTGTGGAAAGTATCATGCGGGGTTTATGGAGAGCAATATAGGTCAAGGACTCCAGCGCCGCAATCGGTTTACCATCCACTGTGATCTTATCGGTCGCGGGATCGGCCTTCTGTCCGAGCTCGGCGATCTTTCCATTGACGCGGACACGTCCCGCTGCAATAAAGTCCTCGCAGGCACGGCGGGAACCGTAGCCAGCTTGCGCTAATATCTTTTGTAATCGGTCAGGCATAGTGAGTAAATTATAACTGTTAGAACCAGTAACGTGCGCGGCTTTCCATATCACATCGCCGAAGCCGAACGTCCGCCGTTGGCAGTGCACTTGGCGTGTGCGCATACGGGTCAAGCCGCCGGTCTTAAATTGGATAAAGATTATTTTTATTACATTGCATGTCTCATACTAGAATCATATATCCGCTTAATGTCGGCCGTTTACTTGCGTGCTATTGTTTGGCTGGCACCTGTGCCAATAATCACAAAAGGAGAGATGGATCATGAAAAAAGTATCTCTACTTGCGAGATGCACTATTGTCATTATGCTCGTGGCCGTAGTGCTGGCGTCATTTCCCACTGCCAACGTTCTCGCCAAAGGCAATAATCAAAACTTGGAGGATAAGTGGGACCAGT
>WUUC01237469.1_pt1 | contig 12239 bp, 11 predicted proteins | sample 6278441 | NCBI WGS metagenome assembly WUUC01 (sample SAMN13675441, study PRJNA597444) | soil metagenome | isolation source: soil | place: USA: Washington | collected 2017-10 | reverse complement strand
ATCGCGAGGAATTCGTGAAGTGCCAACGCTGCCTCGAACAGCAGCGCGAGTACTACTCGGAACGCGCGATTAGCGATGTCGAGCAGGCACTCACCAAGGTGATGTCCGAGCTCGATCATCTCTGCACCAAAGCCGACGCCGATAAGGTTGTCAGCCAACTCCTGCGACAGTTCGACGTCGTGACCGGCCTCTCGGCCTGGTCCGACCCGAAGCAAGTCAACTGACCCGACCCGTCTCCACACTCCGAGAACACCTCGCGCTCATCGTCCGTGCGGCGATTGATGCAGCCGACGCACGTGTGCTTGTCGAACGTGCGATCGACGATCCCGCCATCGGGGGCACGCTGCAGCGCGGCGATCGCGTGCACGTCATCGCGGTCGGGAAGGCTGCGCGACCGATGCTCGCAGGGCTGGCGTGCGCGTCGAGCATCGATCTGCAGTCGCGGCTCGTGGTGAGCCCGACTGACGCCGGACACCCGGTGCCCGACGAGCGAAGTGTCGCCGCGGCCCGCGGGGCGTTGGCGATGGCTCGCTCTACCAGCAGCGAGGACCTGCTCCTGGTCCTGCTGTCCGGCGGCGCATCGGCCTTGATGGCATTGCCCCGGGATTCGCTTTCACTCGAGGCAAAGCAGGAGATGGTGCGCACGCTCCTTGCGCGCGGCGCCAACATCACCGAACTGAACACGGTGCGAAAACACCTCTCGGGCATCAAGGGAGGTCAGCTGGCATCTGCCTGCGGTGGATCGGTATTGACCCTCGCGATTTCCGATGTGGTCGGCGACGATCTCTCGGTGATTGCTTCAGGACCGACGGTTCCCGACCCGACTACATTTCATGATGCCCTGGCGGTGATCGACGCGCGGGGAGGACGGCGCGCCTACCCGACACCTGTCGTCTCGTTGCTCGAGCGCGGAGCCGCGGGTCACGCCGCCGAAACACCAAAGCCTGGTGCGGCGTCGTTCATGCGTTCGACGGCACGAGTGATCGGGAGCGCGGCGGACGCGCTTGGCGGCGCGCGCACCACGGCTGAATCGCTTGGCTATCACGTGCACACGATCGAAGAACCGGTCGTCGGAGACGCGCGTTCGGCCGCAGTCGCACACGTGCAGAGGGTAGCAGCGCTTGCAGCAAAGGCGTCACGGCCGCTCTGCGTGCTCTCCGCGGGTGAGACGACCGTTCACGTCACCGGCGGCGGCAAAGGTGGCCGCAACCAGGAGTTCGCCCTCGCCATGGCGGGGCAGCTCGAGGCACTTGGGTCGGACGTGGCCGCGGCAAGCGTTGGCACCGATGGTGTGGATGGCCCCACGGATGCAGCCGGAGCGCAGGTTGATGCCACGACGCTCGTTCGTGCCCGCGCGCGACATCTCGACCCCGACACCTACCTGCGCGCCAACAATACCTACGCGTTCTTTCGCGCCCTCGGCGATGTCATCCTGACGGGCCCGACGAACACCAACGTGGGAGACATCCAGGTGATCTTGATCGATTCACTTCGCCGGAACTGAAGTTCCGGCCTACGATGCCACTGTGTTGAACCGCGACGACATTCTCAAACTCATCCGAGACAAAGTTCATCATCCCGCGACCGCGCGTGACCTCGCGCAGCTGTTGCGGATCCCTCGCGAAGAACGTCCGAGCTTCAAGCGGCAGCTGAAACATCTCATCGACGACGGCGCGCTCATCCAGATGCGTGGGAACCGCTTCGGGTTGCCCGAGAAGATGGATTTGATCGTGGGACGGCTCGCGACTAATCCCGGCGGCTTCGGCTTCGTCGTGCCCGATCATCCAATAGACGGCGCCGCGGGCGGTGAGACACATGGGCGCGACGGCCGCAGACAGGACATTTACATTGCCGCCTCGAATCTCACCGAGGCCATGCACGGCGACCGCGTGGTCGCGCGTATCGAACGGCATACGGATAAAGGACCCGAAGGGCGGATCATCAAGATTCTCGAGCGCAGCCAGGCAAGTATCGTCGGCCGGTTCGAGACCGACGGTTCCGGCCTGGGATACCTGGTGCCGTTCGATCGTCGCGTGTTGACGGACGTGCATCTGCCGACGGGCCAGTGGTCCGCCGCCGAACCCGGCGAGATGGTGCTCGTGGAAATTACCCGCTGGCCGACCGCGACGCGCGGGCCGATCGGACGCGTCGTCGAAGTGCTGGGCAAGATAGACGAACCGGGCGTCGACACCCAGATCATCATCCGGAAGTACGCCATTCCCGACGAACACGGGCCGGAGGCCGTCGAGGAGGCGCGCCGAATCGGGACCGTCGTGAAGGAACGTGACATCCGCGCGCGGACCGACTTCCGTTCGACGCGGACGGTGACAATCGATGGTGAAACGGCGCGGGACTTCGATGATGCCATCACGATTGAGAAGCTGCGAAATGGCAATTACTGGCTCGGCGTGCACATTGCCGACGTCTCGCATTACGTGAAGGAGGGGAGTGCGCTCGACGAAGAGGCGTACGAGCGAGGCACGTCGGTCTACTTCCCAGAACGCGCGGTCCACATGTTTCCCTCGGAGCTGGCAACGGGGCTCTGTAGTCTCAATCCGCAGGTGGACCGGCTGGTGCAGTCGTGCCTCATGGAAGTGGACAAGCGCGGGAACGTCCTGCGCTACGAGATGCACGACGGCGTGATCAACAGCGACGCGCGAATGACCTACACGGCGGTCAATGCCATCCTGACGGACCGCGATCCCGAACAGATGGAGCTCTACCGCGACTTCGTGCCGATATTCGAGACCATGCGCGAGCTGTTCGAGATTCTGAATAATCGGCGGCGGCGCCGCGGCGCGATCGACTTCGACCTGCCGGAGGCCTACGTCATTCTTGGCGAGTTCGGCCAGATCGAGGACATCGTGGCGTCGGAGCGCAATGTCGCGCACCGGATTATCGAGGAGTTCATGCTCCTCGCCAACGAAACCGTCGCTGCCCACCTCGTCGAACACGATGCCCCGGCGCTGCATCGCGTGCACGAGACGCCGGACATGAAGAAGGTCGAGGATTTCGAAGCGTTCATCACCACGCTTGGCTACAGCCTGGCGCACACCGGGCACGGTATCAAGCCGAAGCACTTTCAGAAGCTGATCGACCGCATGAAGGGAACCCCGGAGGAGCGCCCAATAGCGGCCCTCATGCTGCGGACCATGCAGAAGGCGCGCTACGACGCGACGAGCCTCGGTCACTTCGGGCTGGCCGCCGAGCACTATACGCACTTCACGTCGCCGATTCGGCGCTATCCCGACCTGGTTGTCCACCGGATGCTGCGCGAATCACGCCAAGGGCAGGTGTCCGTCGGCCGCCGCGATGAGCTCGAGGAAGACCTGCCGGAGGTGGCGAAGCACACCTCCGAGATGGAGCGACGCGCCGACGAAGCGGAACGCGAGCTGCTGCAGTGGAAGAAGGTTCGGTTCATGGCCGATAAAGTCGGCGACGAGTTCGCGGGGTACATCACCGGCGTCGCGCCGTTCGGCATGTTCATCGAGCTGATCGAGCATTACGTCGAAGGGCTCGTGCACATTTCGAGCATGGCTGACGACTATTACCGCTATCACGAGCAACAGCACGTGCTGCGCGGCGAGAACACCAGGAAGGTCTATCGCCTCGGAGACAGCGTCAACGTGCAGGTGGTACGTGTGGATATGGAGCGGCGCCAGGTTGATCTGGGGCTCGTGGACATTCTCGAGAACGTACGCCGCGAAGAACGCGGGATTCCGGCTCGCAGCCGCGTGAAGCCGAAGCAGGAACATCGGCGGACCAAGCAGCGGCCAGGCAAGCGGGAGCGTGCGGCACGAAAAGGCGAGCCGCACGGCAGGAGCCGCAGCGGTCGGCGTCGATGAACCTGATCGTCGGCACTGCCGGACACATCGACCACGGAAAGAGCTCGCTGGTGCTCGCCTTGACAGGCACGGACCCGGATCGTCTCAAGGAAGAGAAGGCGCGCGGCATTACGATCGAGCTGGGATTTGCCCACACGACGGAAGCCGGTGTCACGCTGTCCTTCGTTGACGTACCCGGTCACGAGCGGTTCGTCAAGACCATGCTCGCCGGAGTTGGCGGCATCGACGTCCTCATGCTGATCGTTGCCGCTGACGAATCGGTGATGCCGCAAACACGCGAGCACTTCGACATCTGCCGTCTCCTGCACGTTCCTGCCGGCCTGGTGGTCCTCACCAAGGCGGATCTCGTAGACGCGGAGACACTCGAGTTGGTTCAGCTCGAAGTGCGGGATCTGGTCAAGGGGTCGTTTCTCGAATCTGCGCCGATCGTGAACGTGTCCGCCCGCACCGGCGCCGGAATTCCTGCCCTGCGCGCAGCACTCGCGCACATGGCCAGCGCGTCGCGCAATCGGGTGACGGGCGGCGCCCCGCGGTTGCCGGTCGATCGCGTGTTCTCGATGCGCGGCTTCGGCACGGTGGTCACGGGAACCGTAGGGTCGGGAGTCATCTCAGTCGAAGACGAACTGGTGCTACTCCCATCCGAACGAGCGGTCAAAGTTCGCGGCCTGCAGGTGCATGGCGAAAAACGTGACGCGGCGGCTGCGGGGCACCGCGCCGCGGTGAATCTGGGCGGCGTCGAGGTGCAGGATGTTGCCAGAGGTGAGACGCTGACGCGGCGCCATGCGCTCATCGTCACGCGCCGCGTGGACGCAACGGTAGACCTCTTGCCGGGTGCGAAACCGCTGCGGCACGGCGCGCGCGTCCGGTTTCACCAGGGCACCAGCGAGGTGCTGGGCCGCGTCGCGATCTCCGGGGATCCCGAGGTGCAACCAGGTTCGTCGGCCTTCGTCCGCATTCGGCTCGAATCACCCGCGGTGGTCACCCGCGGGGACCGGTTCATCCTGCGCGCCTATTCACCCCCCATGACGATCGCCGGCGGGTCCGTGCTCGATCCGGCGCCTCCGCGGACTGGTGTTCGCACGGCGGCGGGACGCGGCCGCTTCGCGCGGCTGCATGGCGCGGGTGACGAACCTCTCCGTGCGCTCATCGAGGAGACCGCGGTCCAAGGCCTGTCACTCGAGGCGCTCGCATCGCGAGGTGGGATCCCTGCTGATGCCGTGGACGCTACTGCAGCGCGTCTCATCAAGGCGGGTGACGCGGTGCGCGCCGGATCGGTGTTGATTGCTCCTGCCCGCGTGGCCGCGCTCAAACAGGCGCTTCTTGCGGCGCTTGCAGAACATCACAAGAAGAATCCGCTGGTCGAGGGCATGCCGCGAGAGGAAGCGCGCGAACGCCTGTTCGCTCGCGCGCCGCAGGCGGTGTTCGATCTCGTCCTCACCGATCTCGTTGGCGCAAGACAGATCGTCGCGCGGGACCGAGTGGCGCTGTCATCGCACAAGCTCGCGCTGTCGGATGAAGAAGCACGCGCCCGCGACCTCATCGAACGTGCGTACCGCGAGTCGGGTTTGAAGCCGCCCGACAAGCAGTCGCTCGCCGCGCAGGCGGGTGTGAAGCCGGATGTCGCCGAGCGCATCACCTCTTTGCTCGTACGCCAGAAAGTGCTCGCGCGGGTTGACGACCTCGTATTCCACGAGTCGGCGTTGCAGAGGCTGAAGCAGGAAGTGCGATCGTTGCGCGACGGCAATCAGCCGGCGACGATCGACGTGGGGACGTTCAAGGACCGGTTCGGGATCACACGGAAATTCGCGATCCCGTTGCTCGAATATCTCGACCGGGAGCGGGTCACCCGGCGAGTGGGCGACTCGAGAGAGGTGATGGCGAACAGCTGAATTCGTGACGTGTCCTCATCACGGATTCAGATTCGACTCTTTGCTGTCCTTCGTCGCGTCCTTGAAGTTACGGATACCCTTGCCAATGCCACGTCCGATCTCTGGCAGGCGGTTTGCCCCAAAGATCAGGATGATGATGATCAAAATGATCACAAGCTCGGGAATGCCTATACCCATGGCGTGCCTCGTCCTTTGCGGCGCGGCCATTGTACCATGCGCCGCACAGGAGCCTCGGCCGCAGTTTTCCTCCCGGGTGCAGCTCGTAGAGGTGTACGCGAGTGTCACCGACGCGACCGGCGAACCTGTCACCGGTTTGACACAGGCCGACTTCGTGGTCGCCGAAAATGGCCAGCCGCAGGAGATCAGCGCGTTTGCTGCAGGCGAGTTCCCGCTCGCGGTTGGCGTTGGCGTCGATCGGAGCTTCAGCATGGCCGGCGAGAAACTCGCGACGGCCAAGCAGGCAACACAGTCGTTCTTACGATTGCTCCGACCGACAGACCGGTCCATGGTCGTGGCCATCAGCAACGAGGCCGATGTGATCGCGCCGTTGTCCACTGATCGGACCTCGCAGCTCGCGGCCGTCGGACGCCTCGACGCATGGAGCACAACCGCGCTTCACGACGCCGTCATCGCGGCACTCGAGCGACTCGCGCCCGAGTCAGGCCGCCAGGCGCTCGTGGTCTTTTCGGATGGCGCCGATCGCTACAGCGAACACAGCGCCGCGCAGGTGGTCGAACGGGCGCGCCGAAGCACGGCGCTCATTTATCCGATTGCGTTCGGGAAGACGCGGCCGCCGCTGCTCGCCGAACTGGCTGTCGCGTCTGGCGGGCGATCGTTCCTGCTGAAGGACGCGCGCGACCTCGAGAAAACGCTCGGCACGATCGCCCGTGAGCTGCGTCACCAGTACCTGCTTGGCTACACTCCGTCGCGACCGATCCTCTCCGGGCAAGACGAATGGCGCAGCATCAGGGTGTCCTTGAAGGGCAACCGCCCCGGGGTCCGGGTGCGTGCGCGTGACGGGTACCACACGGAGTCGTAGTCCGGCCCTTGGCAGTTCGTGTATAAATGCCCATGCCGCATCCCCTTGTCCTGGCGTTGTTCGACGATGCGTCGGCCGCCGCGCGGGCGGCGAAGGCACTGCGCCAGCAGGGAGTTGCGCGCGAGCGAGTGTCCATCGTGGCGCGGACGCACGACGAGGAGGGCGCGATCGCGGCGGCGGCGGATGCGTCGCCTGGTTCTGAGATCGAAGACTCGGCCCCGGCGTCACGGCTGGGCGAACTCGGCGCGCACGTGTTGTCGGCGATGGCGCTGGTGATGCCCGGGATCGGGCCCATCGTCGCCGACGGACCGCTGGCCGCCGGCCTCGGTGAAGCGGCAGGACATCTCGCCGGCGGCATTGCGCGAACGCTCACCCGGGCGGGTCTTTCGGACGCCGACGCCGACGCGTGGGAACGGCGCATCTACGGCGGCGCGTTTCTGCTCGGCGTGCATACGAATCAGGACTCGGCGGGATCGATTCGGGAGTCGATGCAACGGAATGGCGCGACGTCGGTCGCGCTTGGGAGTTGGATCGACACAGGAGATCAGGATGATTGACGCATCGATGGGCCTCTTCACGATCGGCGTGTTTCAGGACGTCACGTGGGCGGAGAAGGGACTGCAGGCCCTGAAGGCCCAGGGTTTCCCACCCGAGATCATCAGCATCATCGCGAAAGACTCCACGGAAGCGGCCGCGCTCGTGGAGCGCACGCTCGGAGCGCCCGCATCGACGCTCGACATTCGTGGCATCGGCCCGGTGCGTGCGCGCGGTCCTCTGGTCCAGGCGCTGCAGAGCACCGCGCAGGAACTGACAAGGCTGGGGATTGCGGCGACAGCGCGGCGCGTCGGTTTCCAGAGCCATGATGGCCGGATCTTCGAGACCCTGACGAGCCGGGGCGGCGTGCTGGTTGCGGTCACGAGCGACGCCCGAGCTGCCGACGCGCTGGCCGTGATGCACTCGTACGGTGGCGGGAATGCCTCGATCGGAGCGTGGGCTGGCCGCCTCTGAGGACAGGCAGCGTAAATCCGCGCCAACACACGAGAAAGCCGAACGGGCGGCCCGGGCATCAAATATGGGAGAAAGCGGCCGCACGAGGAATCTGCCGGCTGAGGTACCCGTTTTGCAGTTGCCGGACCCTGAACGCTCAGCGACAATGAGTCAATCGCAATCCTCGGCCATGATGCCCAGCACTTCTCCCCACGCTCCTGTTGAGCAATCGCCCGGCATTGGGCATCTGACCGTCCGGCCAGCAGGTCTTGGTCCGGCCGAGGTGCATTTTTCGTTCGAACAACAGGAAAAGCGTATGGGCGGTGCGATCGGGATGTCTATCCTGACGCACGCCGCGCTGTTGTTTTTGTTCATCCTGTTTGCGAGCCTGCTGCCCGAACCGGTCCGCGAAGCGATCATGCCGGACCGACTTCCCAACGAAATCGTGTGGCTCTCCGTTCCCGGCCCGGGTGGCGGCGGAGGCGGCGGCGGCAATCAGATGAAGGAGCCGCCGAAGAAGGCCGAGCTGCCGGGAAAGGACAAGATTTCGGTCCCGGTCGTTAAGCCTCCGTCGGTGGAGCTGCAGAAGCCGGAGCCAGCCCCCGAACCGGAGCCCGAGGTCAACATCCCGGCCCAAACGATGGCGGCCGCGGAAACCACGGCGCCCGGCGTAATCGAATCGCAGGCGGCCGGGACCGTGTCCCAGGGGACCGGCACCGGCGGTGGTGCGGGAACTGGATCAGGCACAGGCATGGGCCCGGGCCAGGGTTCAGGGTTGGGACCAGGGTTTGGCGGCGGTACTGGTGGCGGTGCCTACCGTCCGGGCAACGGTGTCGAGAACCCGCGGCTGATTCGCGAGGTGAAGCCGCAATATACGGCCGACGCCATGCGCGCCAAGATTCAGGGGGCGGTGTGGCTCGAATGCGTCGTGCTTCCGGATGGCACCGTCGGGGAAGTTCGCGTCGTACGCTCGCTCGATTCGGCCTTCGGCCTTGACCAGGAGGCGATTCGCGCCGCCAAGCAGTGGCGCTTCCAGCCAGGGACGCGCTTCGGAGAGCCCGTTCCTGTTCTCGTTACGATCGAGCTGACCTTCACCTTGCGTTGACGCGGATGCCGTGAGCCCGATACGCGGTTCTCGCGGCGTTGCTCCTCTGTTCCCGCCACGGACTCTCTCAACACGAACCTTCCGTCATCATCGCGATCGTCGCGACGGGCGAAAGCATTCAGCCGTTGCGCGGCTGGGGCCGGCGGGCTGGATCCGGATCTGCCCGAGGCTGAGGAGCACTCCGCGCCGGTACCGCCACTGAGTGCGATTCCGCGAGAGTGGATGCAGGGCCCGGTGCCGATCGAGTGGCGCTTTCACTCCTCGAGGGGAAGGCCCGCACAATCAGGGTGACGGGCAGCGAGCGATGCTGCGGGTGCATCGCCCTGGTGGTGCTGCAAACGGATTGCGGCGACGCATGCACCGCGAACGATACATCGTGAGCGGGATTGCGCTGGCGGGCCATCTTCCCGACGCTGCCGTTATCGAGGCACGCGCCGACAGAGGCCGGATTTGCGCGCACGGCGATTCGCCGTGGAGGATGCTGCGAACGTGTCGGTGCTCTCGGGCTGGTTTCGCCGGACGGGCCGCGGCTTTTCAGCCTGTCGGCGTCGAGGTGGCGGTCACCCACACCGACGGGGACATAAGCGAACGGCGCCAGATGATCGGCGTACTCGATGACACTGGCGGTCCGACGTGGGTAGCCACGATGACGACTTACGAAACGGGCACACATGCGCTCATCCGGGTCCGCGATAACGAGGCGCGGCTTGTCTTGTCGGTGGACCGCGGCGGGTGCTAGGCTGCGCCGTGAGCCTGCGCATTCTTCCCGCGAGAACGATCGGTGTCGGCCATATGTCATTCGCGAGGACCGAAATCCTCGCTTTACGACGGTTCGACAGGAGTGTCGTCGCTCTACGGCAGGTCGCGAGGACTGCAGTTCTCGCCCTACTCGCGGCGGCAATTGCCGTCGTCACTGCTGCACAGACGACTTCGCCGCCCACCGACGGCGATTTCATCGTTCGTGATTTCGCGTTCGAGAGCGGTGAACGGCTCCCTGAACTGAAGATTCACTACCGCACGCTTGGCACGCTGCGCCGGGACGCGAACGGGCGCGCGATCAACGCCGTGCTGATCCTTCACGGTACCGGCGGCACCGGTCGTCAATTCCAGTCCACGGCGTTTGCCGGAGGACTCTTCGGGCCCGGGCAATTGCTCGACGAGGGGACGCACTACATCATCCTGCCGGACAACCTCGGACACGGTGGCTCGTCGAAACCGAGCGATCGGCTCCGCGCGGCGTTTCCCAGATACGCCTACACGGACATGGTTCGCCTGCAGCATCGACTCGTGACCGAGCATCTCCACGTCGATCATCTGCGTCTCGTCATGGGCACGTCGATGGGCGGCATGCACAGCTGGATGTGGGGGTACATGCACCCGTCGATGATGGACGGCCTCGTGCCGCTTGCGAGCGTGCCCACACAGATCGCGGGACGGAATCGGATCATGCGGAAGATGATCAGCGACAGCATCCGGCAGGATCCGGCGTGGAAGGACGGCAATTACACGTCAACACCTGTGCGGGGCGTGACGGCTGCGTTGAACATCCTGCTCTGGATGACCAGCAGCCCGCTGCAGTGGCAGAAGCAGGCGCCGACGCGCGATGCGGCCGACGCCTTTTATGCGGAGCAAATCAGGACGCGGCTGGCGGCCACCGACGCCAATGACATGCTGTACCAGTTCGAGTCGTCTGCCGATTACGATCCGTCACCGCACCTCGAAAAGATTACGGCGCCGCTCCTGGCCATCAACTCCGCCGACGACCAGGTGAACCCGCCGGAGCTCAAGCTCATGGAGCGACTGATGCCACGAGTGAAACACGGCACGTATGTGCTCCTGCCGATCACCGACCAGACCCGCGGGCACGGTACGCACTCGCTGCCTGCCGTATGGGGTGAGCACCTGCGTCGGTTTCTGGCGAGCCTCGACCGGTGAACCGCGTTCCGCCTCCATTGCGACCGCTCGAGCGCGTCTCGCCCGAGCGGTTCCAGCTGCCGGTCGACCGGATGCGGGACGGCTACTATTCCGACAAGTATTTCGTCCGCACGCGCGACGTGTTGATGCGATCCGGGCGCAATCCGCTGGTGGTGATGCAGGTCTTTCAGAAGCAGACTGCATGGCTCGGCGGCGTGGACGAAGCGATTGCGATTCTCCGCACGTGTCTCACCGATGGGTACCACTGGGACGACCTCGAAGTGCTTGCGCTGCGCGACGGCGATCTCGTCGAGCCGCGTGAGACGGTGATGCTCATTACCGGCCCGTACTCGGCGTTTGCGCACCTCGAGACGGTCTATCTTGGCGTCCTCGCGCGGCGGACACGCGTCGCGACGAACACGCGCCTGGTCGTCGAAGCGGCATGGCCAAAGCCGGTGATGTTCTTCCCGGCTCGCTTCGACCACTGGCTCGTACAGACGGGCGACGGGTACGCGGCGCACATCGCGGGTGCGATCGGGGTGTCGACCGATGCCCAGGCGTCCTGGTGGGGATCCAGCGGCATCGGCACGGTGCCGCATGCTTTGATCGCCGCGTTTGAAGGCGACACGGTTGCGGCGACGCTGGCGCTTGCGGCGCAGATGCCGCCTGAGGTGAACATCATCACGCTCGTGGACTTCGACAACGATTGTGTCGGGACGTCCGTCGCCGTCGCGCGGGCGCTCGGCCCGCGGCTGTTCGGCGTGCGGCTCGACACCTCCGAGGCAGTGGTTGACAAGTCGATCATTCCGCAAATGGGCGCCTTCGACCCGCGCGGAGTAAATCCGCAACTCGTGCGCAACGTGCGCGCCGCGCTGGACGTCCAAGGATTCAATGGCGTACGGATCACAGTGTCAGGCGGCTTCGACCCGGCGAAGATTCGCCGCTTCGAGGCCGAACGCGTGCCGGTGGACTCGTACGGGGTTGGGTCGTCGCTCTTTGCCGGCCGTTACGACTTCACGGCCGACGTCGTGAGCGTCAGCGGCAAGCCGGTGTCAAAGGTGGGTCGTACGTTTCGGCCAAACCCGCGCCTCGAACGGGTCCCTTAGCGCGGCGTTCGTTCTCGCTCAGACGCCGCGCGACGACGGCGCGACAGGCGGCGAGGCAGCGTGCGATTTCGCGTGTGCAGGTAGGAACGTCGGACGTGCGCACCCTGGCCCCGGTGATGAGGAGCACAACGAACAGCAATCCAATTTTGACGACAGGTGACGCAGCGCGGGACATGGCCAGGCGTAAGGGCAAGCGAAATGCCGAGCCAGATTGGCCCGCGCCTGCACAGGCCTGCGCACGCAACGAGGCGTCACCGTGTGCAGATTGCGTGAAGGAATTTCAGAACTGAAACAGGGCGCAGGGGTGTCAGGGGTATAGGCGTTAGGGCGTAGCGCGTCGGGCGTAGGGCGTAG
>WUUC01218336.1_pt1 | contig 12239 bp, 8 predicted proteins | sample 6278441 | NCBI WGS metagenome assembly WUUC01 (sample SAMN13675441, study PRJNA597444) | soil metagenome | isolation source: soil | place: USA: Washington | collected 2017-10 | reverse complement strand
TGCACGAAGTTGATGAGAAAACAGAGCGCCTGATCTGCCTGGCACATGAGGCGGGCGTGGCCGGCATCGTCATCACCACGCAGCCGAATTTTGCGTGGCTCACCGGTGGACGTTCGAACCGCATCGACGGCAGTCGCGAAGAGGGCAGCGGCAGTTTGCTCGTGACTGCCGCCGGCGAGCGTTACGCGATAGCCAATAACATCGAGATGCCGCGGTTGCAGGACGAAGCGCTTGCCGGTTTGGGATTTCAACCGGTCGATTACCCGTGGACAAGCGATCACACGATCCCCAACGCACCCATCCATTACGCGCGACAGATCCTTGGCCAATCGGCATCGATTGGCTGTGATGCTCGCATGGACAACGCGACCTCGTGCGAAGCGGCGATCGCCTCTGCCCGCGCGCCGCTGACCATGCCAGAAGTCGATCGCTACCGCCGACTCGGACGCGATATCGGCGACGCTGTCGGCAACATGTGTCGCGCTCTGGCCCCTGGCCTCAGCGAACGAGATGTGGCACTACGCAACGAAGCAGCCGCGCAATCGGTCGGGGCACGCGCAATCGTCTCGCTCGTGGCGGCCGATGACCGAATCGCGCGCTACCGGCATCCGGTCCCGACTGAGATGCGCTGGCAACGCAGCCTCCTGATTGTGTTGTGTGCCGAGCGCGACGGCCTTGTCGTTGCGCTCACTCGAATCGTCTCGTCCGGACCGCTTGCGCCAGCGCTGATCGAGCGCACCCAAGCAACGGCGCAGGTGTTCGAACAGTTGCTCGAGGCTACACGTCCAGATGTGACCGGCGCGGATCTGTTTGCCGTCGCGACGCGCGCCTACGAGCACGTCGGACACGCCGGTGAGGAGCGTCTGCATCATCAGGGCGGCGCGATTGGCTACCGGTCGCGTGATTGGATCGCGCATGCGGGCTCGACCGACGTGGTGCGATCGCCGCAGGCGTACGCGTGGAATCCAAGTATTACGGGAACGAAAGTGGAAGACACGGCGCTTGTCACCGCTGACGGAGTCGAGCTTCTCACCTCGACTCCCGGGTGGCCTGCCATCCCGATCCGCGTTGGCGGACGTTCGCTTGCGGCCGCCGGGATTTTGTCGCTGTAAGAAGCGCGCGCGCGCGACATCGCTTTCCGCAGATGCACACCGATGCACGCGGATACGTGCGAGCCGCATCGGGCGACGCCCGATTGCACCAACGAAGGAGAGCGGAAACGAGAGCGACCTGGGCGCTCTCGTTGGCGCTCTCGTTGTCGCTCTCGTTTCCGCTCTCCTTCGTTGGTGCTAACCGGCGGTCTGCGACCGCCGGTGCGGCTCGCTCACATCACGGGACTGACGCGCTATCGTGCATATCCGCGTCATCTGCGTACATCTGTGGATGTTTTCGGGACTGCAGCTTCCCCGCACGGCTAAAGATCCAGCCCTGCCGAGCCGATGCGTACGGTGGAAGGTTTCAAACCGCAATGCCCTTGTTTGCTCGCTCGTGTGCTCTGCTCGTCACCGCTGTTTTGCTCTCGACATATCCCGCAGCAGCGACCGCCGCACGACAAGGAGCCGTTCGAGGGCAAGTCACCGATAGCTCCGGCGGCGTGCTGCCTGGCGTAACCGTGCAGGCCACGGCCCCCGATGGTCGCGTGATTGCGACCGCCATCACCGATGGCGTCGGACGCTTCAGCATTCCAAATCTGCCCGACGGGCGTGTCGCGATTGTGTTTCAGCTCGATGGCTTCGATCCGACCCGCGTCGAAGTGGTCGTCTACCCGGGCGCCGATCTCCAAGTCGTCGAGCGCATGAACCTCGCGCAAGTCACCGAGAATGTCATCGTCTACGGCAAGGTGCCCGAGCCTCCTCCGCTGCCCCGAGTGGAGATCAAGCGTCGTGTGCCGCCGACACTCATTCCTATTGCACTCGAAGAACTCGAATCGATCTGCGGACCGACCAAACCAGGAGTCGTACCTACCGTGGCGATCGGCACCGTGCAATCACATCGTCACGAAGCGACGCGCTCGATCTTCATCAAGGGCGACGAGCTCAATATCGACGCGGGAACGTCGAACGGTCTTGATGTTGGACGCAATGTCATCGCCCGGCGTCACTATCGCACCGAAAGTCCGTCAGGCGAGGCGAAGGCCGAACACGCCGCCGCGCTGATCCAGATCGTCTCAGCGACGGAAACAGCCTCAACCGGTGTGATCGTGCACGCCTGCCGCGAAGTGATGCAGGGCGACTTCCTTGCCGCTTATCTTCCTGAACCGCTGCGCACGCCGCACGAGATCGGCACCCCCGAGTACGGCGATGCCATGCGCATTCTGTACGCGGACGCCGGCCAATTGTTCGGCGCGCCCGGCCGATTGATGGTGATCGATCGCGGCAGTTGGATGGGCGTTCGTCCCGGCCAGCGCGTCACGCTCTTTCGCGGCGAGCCGCGTAAGGGTGAACGGCCGCGGGTCGTCGGTGACGGTATCGTGGTGTCGGTGCGCACGCAATCGGCGACGATCAGAATCGAACATGCCGTCGATGCCATCTGGTCGGGCGATTGGGCGGCTCCACAGCTGCCGTCGCCGCTGCTCGCACCAAAACGCTAAGAAATCCCCGCCACGACCGCCGCTTCCGCGCACGGCCAACCTTGGCCTCGCATCCCCCGTCTAACCACGCGGAATGACTTTACCGACAAATGATCTCCGCTTGGCCGTGCGCGGCCTGCTGCGCAGCCCGTTGTTTGCGATTGTTGCGATTCTCTCGCTCGCGCTGGGAATTGGCGCTAACACAGCCATATTCACCCTGATCGATCAAATCCTGTTGCGTAAGCTGCCAGTCGCGAATCCCGAACAACTGGTGATGCTCTATCAGGAAGGTCCGCATAACGGCAGCAACATTGGCCAGCGGATGCATTCCTACCCGATTTATCAGCAGTATCAGCAGCGCGGCGAACCGTTCGCCGAGGTTTTGTGTCGGCGCATGATCGCGACGTCGGTGGCGATCGACAACCAAACCGAACGCCTCGAAGCGGAGATGGTGTCGGGCAACTACTTCACGATGCTCGGTGTGAAGCCGGCAATCGGTCGTGTGTTCAACTCGCAGGAGGACGATCAGGTTTATCAAGGACATCCGGTCGTCGTGCTCGGCTACGACTACTGGGTTCGTCGCTTCAATCGCGATCCGGGAGTGGTCGGCAAGAAGATTCTCGTCAACAACTACCCGATGACGATCGTCGGCGTCTCGGCGGCGGGCTTTGCCGGTATCGATCCTGCTCGAGCGCCACAAATCCGTGTCCCCATTCAGATGAAGCCGGTGCTTGCACCTGAATGGAACTGGTTCTACATGGACAGCGAACGTACGCGATGGGTCCAGGTGTTCGCGCGTCTCAAACCGGGCTGGACGATTGAATCCGCTCGCGCGCCGGCGCAAGGGCTGTTCACGCAAATTCGCGCGCACGAAACGACGCTGCCCGCCGCGAAAAACTGGTCGCAATTTGCGCGTGACCGTTTCATGGAGGGGCGCCTGCAGTTGGAATCCGCGGCGCTTGGCTACTCGGGTCTGCGCAATGATTTCTCGACGCCCTTGCTCGTACTGATGTCGATGGTGGGGCTGGTGCTGCTGATCGCCTGCGCCAATGTCGCCAACCTCCTGATTGCGCGCGCCTTCATGCGCCAGCGAGAGATTGCGGTGCGCCTGTCGCTCGGCGCCACACGTCGTCAACTCGTGCGGCAATTGCTGGTGGAGAGCCTCGTGTTGTCGATTGCTGGAGGCGTTGTCGGCATCTTTTTGTCGGTCGCGCTCACACGCGGTTTGCTCGCGTTCATACCGTCAGAGGGGACACCGCTCTTGATTCAGCCGACGCCTGATGGGCGCATCCTGCTGTTCACGCTCGGTGTCACGCTGGCTACCGGAATCATCTTCGGCTTGCTCCCGGCAATGCGTGCAAGCCGGCCCGATCCGTGGACGACGTTGAAAGATACCGTCGGGGCGGTTGCAGGCAGCGGCGGGTCACTGTTCCTGCGCAAAGGGCTCGTCGCGGCGCAGGTGGCGCTCAGCTTTCTACTTCTCTTTGGTGCCGGATTGTTCGTGCGCAGCCTCCAGAATCTGCAAGCGACGGATACCGGCGTCGCACTCGATAATCTCATCACCTTTCAGCTCTCACCCGCGCTCAACGGATACGACGATCCGCGCACGTCGAATTTTTACCAACAGTTACTTGAACGCTTGCGATCGGCTCCGGGCGTAAAATCCGCAGCCACCGCGCAAGTGCCGATTCTCGCGGGGAGCGAATGGGACAGCAGCATGGCCGTCGAGGGCTATCAAGCCAAAGACGGCGAAGACATGCAGATGTTCATGAACAGTCTCTCCCCTGGCTACTTCGAGACGATGCAGATACCGCTGCTCGAGGGGCGCGACTTTACGCGATTGGATGCGAAGCGGCAGGCAACAGTGGCGATTGTCAATCGTCGCTTTGTCGATCACTTCTACCCGGGCAAAAGCGCCGTGGGCAAACGGCTTGGGTTCGGCGGTGGTCCGAATGCGAAGCTCACCATTGAAATTATTGGCGTGGTCGAGAACTCGCTCTACGAAGGACCCCGCGAAGGCGTGCGGCGCCAGGTGTTCATTCCCCACTGGGGACGCACCAGCGTCGCGTTTTACGTGCGCGGACAAAGTGCCTCCGAGGCTCTGCATAACATGGTGCGAAACGAAGTAAAGCAACTGGACGCGGCGATGCCGGTTTACGAGCTCAAGACCCTGGAATCGCAACTCGACGAAACGCTGCTGACGGATCGACTGATCGCGATGCTTTCGGGCAGCTTTGGACTGCTGGCGACCGTGCTCGCGTCGGTCGGACTGTACGGTGTCATGGCCTTTGTCGTGGCGCGCCGACGAAAAGAGCTTGGGCTGCGGCTCGCGCTCGGAGCCGAACGCGGCACCGTGTTATGGCTGGTGATGAAAGAAGTGTTGCTGTTGTTGACGATCGGATTGGCCGTCGGCATCCCCGCAGCCATCGGCCTCGGGCGCTACGTGTCGTCGCAGTTGTACGGCATCGAGCCCAACGACCCATGGATTGCGGCCACAACCGTCCTACTGCTCGCGTTCGTCTCCGCCATGGCAGGTTTGATTCCGGCCCATCGCGCAAGCCGGATCGATCCGATTCTGGCGTTACGGTACGAGTGACTGAAACGACTCGGGCAAATCGGGCTTCGTCTCGCGCAGAATCTCAAAGATGGTGCGGCGATCATCCGGTGAGAGATGGGCGTAAGGTGCTGCCGTATCGCGCGCCGACAAGACCTCGTACAGCCGTCGATAGACGGCTTGCTTCGCCGCCGTCGGTAACTGTTCGAATGCCACCGTGTCGATCATGTAGCTGCAGCGATATTGCAACAGCCGCGTAGTGAGATTCAGTTCGCGCAGCGAGCGCCCGCGCTTATCGCGCTTGCCAGTAGCCGTGAATCTTTCGGCAAAGCCCGCGCGTGGCGTCACGCGTGCCGGCGGCGGCTCCTCGTCCACAAACAGCAAGTAATCGACCAGCGTGTGTACCAGCGCACTCAAGGGGCCGCGCGCGAAGTCCGCGGCGCCTTCAGCTTCGGCGACACGCGCCTCCCAATTCAATCGCGTGAGTAAGTTGACGGCGTGCCGCTGATGATCGAAAACCATCAGGGCGGCAATGTCGCTGTCGGGTCCGTGGTAGCCGCGCGACACCGGCGCGCTGTTCAGCCACGCGATCAATACTTCATTGGACGTTGTCGCTGGCCCCGACGTGGGATGCATCGTCGTCGTGACGTTGCCCATGTGGCTTATGCCACCGTAAGGCGGGGTCACGTAGTTGCCGGTGACAAACCAGCCGCCCCAGCGATGAGGCAATGGCGTCCGATGGTCCACGACAAAACTTCCAAGCTGCGGCATCACGTCACCGTTTTCGTCGGTGAACATGCTGCGTGTAATCAGGCCGGGGACTTCGGAGGTACTGCCGGAGACGTGACAGTTCAGGCAGTCGGTACGACGCGTAATTTCGGTCTTGGACGTGATTGTTTGATCGATGGTGTAAAAGACAACGCCTTGTTGCGGATCGTGCGCGGCCAACTCGAGGTAACGCGCGCCAGGGATGTACCCGACGACCGTCGAATCGTTGAAAAAAATGGCGCGTGGGTTGCGAGGACTCGTGGCGCGGCGCTGAATACCCGTTTTCGAAAACACCAGGAGCTGTGACTCGGCAGGAATACGGAGGGCGTCAAGCGCCGATTGCAGATATCCGCCCGCCTCGCGATAGGCCAAGGACTTCTGCCCGCCGTTGAGCGACTGATCGAGCGACGCGACCGGGTCGCGCGTCGGTCGCACGGCGTACTGGATGGCTGGATGCTCGTCGAGCACGCCAGCAAATCGGCCGGCGGCCTGCGATGCAGACGTAGCGCCGCTATGAGGCGGTGCCAGGCAGACTAGGAAGAGGGCCGCGTATGCGGCGAGTCGCATCGGTCAATAGTAGCGCCTGGCTCGGCGCCCGCCATCGCATCAGGCGTGTGCGGGTCGATGCCACGCGGCCAGGTGTTGGTCCCCTTGACAGGCCCATTCGGCGGGTCTCCGCCCAGTCCCTTACGGCTGCCGTGCACCTGGGCGCCGTACCCCCCGGTATTCGCAGTCTCTTTATCTGTCACGCACACCTCCTGATGTCATCGTATGTAACGGTACAACGAAATCGCCCCGCGGACACATCGATTAGTCAGGTGTCATTTCGCGCACCCGTAGGGAGCGACTGGCGTACAAAACAAAGGCCCGCGGCTGGCGCGGGCCTTTCGAGTGATTTGCCTTGGCCTTATTCAGTCTTCCGTTCGAGTGTGAGGAACAGGTTCTGTTCACCACGACGAACGAGCACGAGCGCGGGTCGGCTGCCGCTGGAGAGCGACTGCTGCAGTTCGGCAGATGAGGCTACGCCCCGTCCATCGACCTCCTGGATTACGTCGCCGCTGCGCACGCCCGCTTCGGCCGCGGGACCGTTGGGATCAACGCGCGTGACCAGCAGTCCCGATACCTGGTCGAGCCCCAATTGCCGTGCGCGCTGCGGTGTCAACGGTTCCACGACCAGACCGGCCGCACCTTCGCCGCCACGCGTCACCGGTGAAGCGGCGGACGCCGTTGCGGATGGCAGCTCTTCGAGCGTCGCCGTCAGCTTTTGTGTCTGACCGCTGCGGACGATGGTCAGTTCTGCCTTGGCCTGCGGTCCGAGCTGGGCGATCTTGTTACGCAGCTCGTTAGTGTCGCTCACAGGCGTACCGTTGATGGCGAGCACAACGTCTCCGCGCTTCACGCCCGCCCGATCTGCCGGACCGTTTGGTTGCACATCGTTAATCAACGCACCGGAGATCGCATTCAATTGCAGGCTGCGCGCCAGGTCGGAGGTCACTGGCTGCACCGTCACGCCCAGGCGGCCGCGATGTACCTGACCGTCCTTGATCAGGGCGTTCATGACGTTTTGCGCCATGTTCACCGGGATGGCAAACCCGATACCGATGTTGCCACCGGAGGGCGACAAGATCTGCGAGTTGATGCCGACCAACTCGCCGCGCATATTCACCAGCGCGCCACCGGAGTTGCCGTTGTTGATCGGGGCATCAGTCTGGAGAAAATCCTCGAAGCTGCCATCGCCAAGGCCGGTGGCACGACCCTTCGCGCTGATGATTCCCATCGTCACTGTCTGACCCACTCCAAGTGGATTGCCAAGGGCGAGGACGACGTCGCCAACGCTGACCATCTCGGAATTACCCAATGGCAATGAAGGCAGCCCCTTGGCCTCGATCTTCAACACAGCCAGATCGCTTGCTGCGTCCGAGCCAACGATCTTTGCGCTAAAGCTACGCCGGTCCTTCAGTTCGACGTCAACCTTCTCTGCGCCGTCAATGACGTGATGGTTGGTGAGGATATAACCGTCGCCATTGACGATCACACCCGAGCCCAAGCCGCCTTGCCGCGGTTGCGGGTCGGCAGGAAGGCCTTCGCCAAAGCGATCGCCGAAGAAATCGCGGAATCGCGGATCGCGCATGAACGGCAATTGCTGTTGCAGCGCGCGCGCGCGACGTTCGGAGCGAATGGTCACCACTGCCGGCGCTACCTTCGCGACAATCGGTGCGTACGAATCAATACGGCCGTCGACCGCGACGGGTGCGACACTCGTCGTCGTCGTGATCGCTGCGGTCGGTACATCCGCTGCGGCGGCTGGTTCGGATACTGTCCATGCGGCCGCGCCAACAGCCATCGCTGCTGCCGCGGCAATAGCCGCAACACGGCGACGCAGCCAGCCGGCACGCGAACGGGGTTGGTCGGGGAAGTACGTTCTCACTGCTCTGCTCCTCTGATTGTCCTGGCCTCGAGATTTCGAGCCTGGAATTACCGGTCTGATCTGAGGATACGAAGCAGGAATTACAGCCGTCTGACACGAACATTACATCTGTGTCATCTGGCGCGGCAGCCACACAGAAAAACGCGATCCGCGACCGAGTTCAGCCTCTACGGCGACGCGTCCACCGTGCGCCTCAACAATAGCCCGCACCAAACTGAGGCCAATGCCCAGTCCTCGTTGTGAACGGCTCTCATCGCCACGGTAGAGCCGTTCCCATATCCGTGACTGGTCTTCCGGCTTGATTCCCGGTCCCGAGTCGGCGACCACGACTTCAGCACCCTCTGCTGCAGCGCGCACAGTGACGGTCACCACACCTGGCGCCGGCGTGTATTTGATGGCGTTGTCTATGAGGTTGGCGAACACTTGTGTCAATCGCGGCTGGTCACCGGAAATGATCGGGACATCAGCGGCCGCGTCAACGGTTAATGTTAGACCTTTCTCTTCGGCAACTTCGGCGTAGAGTTCGGCGGCAGCACGCACCACATCGTGCAACGCGACGGCGTCGGTCCGCAGCCGCATTGCGCCAGTCTCCGCTTCGGCCAAATCCATCAGCGCGTCGAGCAGCGTCGTCACACGATCGGCTTCTTCAAGACAATCGGCGAGCGCCTCGCGGTACTCGTCCGGCGTGCGCTCGGCTTGCAGCGCCATTTCGGCGGTGCCGCGCAACCGAGTCATGGGCGTCCGCAGATCGTGGGCGACATTGTCGAGCGTTGAGCGCATCCCCTGCACCAGACCATCGATTCGATCGAGCATCCGGTTTGTGAGCACGCCGAGCGCATCGAGCGGATCACTGGTGCCACGAACGGTAACCCTCTCGCTTGTGCGTCCGGTCTGGAGGATGCGAATAATGGTCGCGCTCAACTCCTGCAATGGCTGCAGCGCTCGCGCGGTGAGCATCAGACCGCCGGCGAGACCGACAAACACGACCGCGGCAAACAACAGCAGTGCGGTCTCCTGATACCGTTCGAGCACGGCATCGCGTCGGGCAGTGCTGCGACCCACTTGAAAGACGGTGTTATCGATCAGCCGCGCGGATGCGACTTCGAGCGAAGACTCGTCGCCGTCGGCAATCCGCTGCAAAGTGCTGGCGCCGCGCGCGGGGATGGCTAGTTGATCGAGATCGAAGCGGCTCCATTCGCGCGGAATGCTGAACATGCGCGTGCGTCCGCCGGCGATGACGCGGACGAACACTGGTTCGTAGGTGCCGGCCGCGCGATCCGCCGCGACCAATCCATCCAATACCGTGACGCCGCCCTGCGTGTAGGCATCGACGTAACGGACCAGCGCGGCGAGCAACGCGTCACGATCACGGCGCGCAAGCGAGGCTTGCAGCAGCACGCCAGCGATCAGTAGGACAACGAGCGCACCCGCCGCGAATAGCGCGAAGTACCACCCGGCAATGCGCGCCCCAAACGTGCGAATGATCCCCTTACGCCAGTTTGAGAACATAGCCGACACCACGAACCGTGTGCAGGAGCGGCGGCGTAAAGCCGCGATCGATCTTGTCGCGCAGGCGGAACACCAGCACGTCGACCACGTTGCTGCCGGGGTCGAAGTCATAGCCCCACACGTGCGACAGGATCATGGTTTTTGACACTACGCGGCCGGCATTACGCAGCAGCAACTCGAGCAGCGCAAACTCGCGCGGTCGCAAATCGAGCTCGCGTCCGGCTCGTTCAACGCGTCGGGTCAGCCGATTCAAGCGCAGGTCGCCGAGCGCGAGTTCGGTTGCCTCGGGCATCCCTTGCGAACGGCGAATCAGTGCCTGCAGTCGCGCGAGCAACTCCGGGAACGCGAATGGTTTGATCAGGTAATCGTCTGCGCCTGTTTCAAGACCGCGGACACGATCTTCGACGCTGCGTCGTGCGGTGAGAATGAGGACAGGCGTGCGAATGCCGGAGCGGCGTAGTTCGCCCACCACGCTCAAGCCGTCGCGTCCGGGCAGCATCAGATCGACAACGGCCGCGTCGTACTCGGCGGATTGCGCTTTGGCGAGCCCCGCGTTGCCATCGCCCGCGACATCAACGGCGAATCCCGCCTCGCGCAAACCGCGGCCGATGAAAGACGCAATAGCCGGGTCATCCTCGACGACAAGCACACGCATGCTTGTCCGAGTTTACGGCGACGGGCGGAGATTGCGAATCGGACGCTTAGTGTTCGCCCGCGATCGACGTGATCGGCTCGACGCGAAACATCGTGGTGGTACCGCTGACCAGCAGGTGCCAGAGCGGCTGTCCCGCGCGAGAGACTTCGAACGCCTCGGTCGGTCCGGTGGCGTCACTCTGGCCGGCGCTCATCCCGAACGCAATAAGCGTGTTGCCGTTGTCCAATCGCCTGGCTGAGCTGACGGCCGACGCGAAATTGGCGCGCCGTGGTTGCCACTGCCAGACGGGCGTCGCGGTGCCGTCAGAGAGGATGAATTCGACGGCGCGCGAGTAGCCGCCGCGGTCGCGGCGGTTGTCGAACAACAGCACGCGCCCGGGTTCGATTTCGCGGGCCGTGTGTTGTCCTGAAAACTGCTGGTCCGGTGTCACTGCAATAGTGGCGCGCACGCCGCCGAGACGCCACTCGATGCGCTTCCAATCGGGCGCGATGGACAGAATCTGATTGAAGTAGTGAACGCTGACCAGCAGGTTGCCCCGTGGCCCCAGCGACAGCGCGTTGGCATGCATCCATTCGCCGCCAAACCGCGGGCCGCGATCAAGCGTCGGCGAGAGGTGATCCCACGAGCGCCAGCGTTTGACGAGCGCGCCTGACTCGGGCGCCCACTCCCAAATGGCTTCGCCTTTGACGCGCGCCTCCCCCACGCTTTCTGTGTCGAACGCGAGATAGAGCACGGTGTCGGCGGGCGTTGTGATCAGATCGTGATGCATCTCACGCTCAGGAGGCTCTTGCGGCAATTCGCGCACGACATTGCCCGCCGGGGATACTTCGACAATGCCGCGGCCCTTGTCCATGAACACAAAGTTGCCGTTCGCGCGTCTCGCCATACCAAATGGAAAATCTTTCGTGCGCCAGAACCACACCACTTCGCCGTCCCCATCGACGATGACGTAGCCCTTGAACTTCTCTTTGTCGTAGAGATGCACGAGCGCGAGCGGGACGGTCGGTGTGCCGGAGGTCGTGAAGCGAACCGCGGCGAGGTCCGCGGGCAAGGGATCCGTACGAAACATGCCGCGGATCGGCGTCGTCAACACACGGTAGTAATACGTGCGACCCGCGCGCAATCGCGCGAGAGGGATGGCGTGCGTCATTGCCGAGGCCGAACCCACCTGCCAGCGTGGTCCGTTCTCGGTCCAATACTCGATGTTTACGGCAGACGGCACGCGAAGCGAGACGCGCAGCGTCCGCACCAGCGGCGAACTTTCAATCAGCTCCGTTGAAATGACGATGGGCGCGGTTGATGCTCGAACGGGGCTGTCCGCCAGCGACAGGTTCGAGATGACGAGCGACAGGAGAAGCGCCATTCGTAGCATGCAATTCCTCACCATACGGTCAGCACGTGGCGCGCGCGCTGACGTTAGGAAGCAGCCGCGGTGCGGCCACACGCGAGCATGCTAACACCGCCGCGCTATTCGCCCAAACCACCGGACGAGTGCTGCTAGAATCGCGCATTCATCTTGATGGGGCCCTGGCAAACGCGGATTCCGCTCAGCGCCTTGGCGCTGGCGCTGGCTTTGGCGACGGTGACGGCGACGGGGGTCGCGCAGGACACTCGCGCCATCCTGCTGCAGCCAGATCATCCTGAGTTTGCGCGGCGCGCACCGGACGTCTCACGGGTGCGGCTCGACACCAGCAAGGGCGTGATTCGCATCGAGATGCGACGTGCCTGGGCGCCGCGTGGCGTGGATCGTTTTTAC
>WUUC01021293.1_pt1 | contig 12241 bp, 17 predicted proteins | sample 6278441 | NCBI WGS metagenome assembly WUUC01 (sample SAMN13675441, study PRJNA597444) | soil metagenome | isolation source: soil | place: USA: Washington | collected 2017-10 | reverse complement strand
CAGAGCCGGTCCCACGGCCGCCCGGGTGGATCGTTCCGGACTCCCACTCGTCGGAGTCACCGGCGGTCTTGCACTCGATCAGCGCTTCCGCCTTCCAGCTCCGGGGCTTGGTCGCGAACCGGTCCGGGGTGACCCTCAGGAACGGCTTCTCCCGGTGCGCCCAGAGCCCGCCACCGAACCGGGACACCATGCCGATCTCGTCCGCGATCTTCTGGGCCACCACGTCCTCCAGCCGGTGGCCCCACTCCACAGCGGCCTTGCCAGACAGATCCTTGCCGCCGTGCTTCTTGGTGTTCCAGACGGACCACGAGGTCTCGTAATCGGAGATCCCGACCAGCGCGCCCACCTCGGACCCGCCGATCCCGTCCTGCCGGGCGGCCAGCCACAGTTCCCGGCCCGCGCACTCGGGGAGGACGATCCGGGCCGGGCTGTTCGCCACCTGGGCGAACCGGTGCGGAGGGTGCGGGCACGCCAGGCGGCCCCCGGACCGGGCCAGGTGGCGCTCTACGTCAATGGCCATTAGCCCTCCATCTTGATCTTCTTCAGGCTCTCCCGGTTGATAGAGGGGAGCGGGAACACCGGCTGATCCAGGTAGTCCATAGCGGCCACCCACAGCCAAAAACCGTCTGTCTCGTTATCGTTCTTGAACTCCAGCCCAGCCCGCTTGTACGCGGCCAGGGCCATGTCCGTCTTGCTCGCTCCCCCGGAGCCGGTCGCGTACTTCTTGAGGCTGGTCGGAGGGATCGTGGCGTACGGGATACCGGCCTCCATCAGACCGGTCCGGACGGCCCCGTGAACCATGCCGGTGGTCCCGGCGCTGAACGACTTCTGAAGGAAGCCCTCGATCAGCACCAGGCCCGACCCGCGTACGTACTCCAGGGCCTGGTTCTTGATCACCACCAGCCGGTCATCCCGGGTGCCCTTGGGATTGATCAGGTGCGTACATCCAGCCACCTCCCCGTGGCAGACACCGGTGTTGGTGATCGAGAGGTCCAGGCCGCTGGCGATCATCGGCCCTCGCCCGGACCCGCCCCGTAAGACGGACCCGTGGAGCCGGGCTCATTCATCTCCCGGGCCAGGGCCGCCGCGTCCTGGGCGGTCAGGTCGCGGACCTGAGCGGGGGTCGGCAATACCGGCCGCCGCGTCGGGTAGTCCGGGAGTTCGTCCGGGCTCAGAGCGGCCTGAGCCGTGTCTGCCATACCGAGCGACTGAAGCACCATCATCAATCCGCTGAAGGTCGGAAGTGGCATCTCCACGTGGCGCTCCAACGCACTCAGATCGAACACCACGCAGACTCGCGGCTCGAACGGCGCGAACTCATACGAGGTCTGGAGGTAGCTCTGGAGCCAGCTCCACTGACGGCGGTTCAGCTCTGTCACCCTGATCGTGGTTCTCATCGTGCCCCTCTCGGTTGGTCTGGTTGATACCTTACCGTACCGACTGCAAGGTATCAACCAGGGGGAGGACGATTACTCGGAACCCGGCCACGGGTACGTCAGGAGCGTGTTCAGGTCGCTGACGACCGTCTCCACGGTGATCGTGTCCTGTGCCCCCTGAAGGTCGTCCACGTAGCGCCTGAGGCCGTCTCGCAGGGTCGTGGGCTCGCCCTCGGTCAGGTCCAGAACGGCCTCCTGGTCCATCGAGACCATGGCGTCGAACAGGTCGGCCACGTGCTCGCGGGCCTCCCCGGTCTCAGCCACACCCTCGCGGATGATCTGCTCCCGGGCCACGAGCAAGGCCACGCGGTCCAGGTCGTCCAGGGCCGACAGGGCCTCGGCCAGCGTGCGCGTCTTGTCGTCCATCACGCCACCGTCTTGAAGAAGGTCATGACGCCGTTCCAGACATCCCCGACCACGGACGCCAGGCCCTTAGGATCGTTGATCAACCAGACGATCAAGACAGCCAGAAGCACCCATCTGAGCCAGTTCGGAATCTCCACGTCTCTCCCCTCAGAAGTGGGAACCTCTCCCACCATCCATACATTACCGTCATGCCTGTCAGGTGTCAAGCCCAATACACGAACCGGCCCGGCCCCTTTCGGGAGCCGGGCCGGACGGCCGGGTCACGGCCGGTGGAACAGCGACTCACAGCCGTCACACCGGACCACGCCCATGTCCATCACTTTCTGGCTGATCCGGATGATGACCGGTTCCTCGCAGTCGCAGACCGCCTTGACGGGGCCGCTCTTGGCCTCCCCCTCGGACTCGCCCTTGGTCGGCTTGCCGGTGATCTTCTCGCCACCACGCTCGTCCTCGTCCTGCTGGCCGCCCATCCAGAAGGGGAGTAGGCCGGTCAGCTTCAGCTCCCGGTCCAGCTCAGCGATCAGGTCCGCGTACTTGGCCTTGGTGGCCTCGGTCAGCGTGACGGACGAGAACCCGTGGGACTTGTCGGCCGTCGCGCCCTTGTGCTCCAGGCCCATCTCCTCGGCCGCCTTGCGGAAGGCCGCGTTGTGCCACCGGCCCTGGCGACTGGTGTCCTGGATGTTCCGGGCCTTGCAACGGGTATGAGCGGCCTCGTGGAGCGTGGTCTGGAGTACCTGGAACGCACCCTTGGCCAGAGCCTCGCTGGCCAGGAAGAACTCGTGCCGCTTCTCGTCCTCCAGCTTCCAGGAGTTCGGCCGGAAGTGGCCCCACTTCACACCCTCCCCGGAGCCGGTGGTGACCACGACCTCCGGGAGTTCCGGGTGGTCGGCCCGGATGCGGTCCCAGACCCGCTCGATCAGGGCCACGACGCTGGAGCCGGTGTGCCGCTCGGCCGGTGTGGTCTCGGTCTGGACGGTGGTCTGGGTGTTGCTCGCGTTGTTCATACGGATAACCTTACCGGCTTGACTGTGAAGTGTCAACGGGTTTGACGGTGCAATGTCAGAGATCCGGACCAGCTCCCGGCCAGCGCTCCGGACGGGGAGGGTCAGGCCGGTCTCAGGGAGACGGAGAGCCCGGCCCTGGAACTGGAGGGCCAGGATCCGGGCGGCCCGCCGGACGGCCTCGTGGGCCGCCTCAACGACGGGGGCCGGTCCGCAATCGTCATCGTCACAGCCGCAGGAGTCGTCCCCGATACCGGGGATGATCGATCGGCCGTCGATCTGCCGGTCTTCTTCCTCACGGTAAGCCGCTTCCTCCGCGTCGATGATCGAGCCGTAGGCGGTCCAGCGCTCCTCGTCCTTGGCGGCCGTCTCAACCTCCTGGGCGGCCGTCTCGACCTCCTGAGCGGCCTCGGCCAGCTCGGTCCGGATGTCGGCCAGGTGGGACAGGGCCAGGCGGCCCATCGACTCGCGGCCAAAGCTCCGGCGGATACAGATCCGAACCGCGTCGTGGATCTGGGTCAGCCGCTGGAACGTCTTGGTGCCGATCACTCCGGCCTCGTCGGCCGCCTTGATCTCGTCAGCCACGATCTCGACCAGCTCCACGGCCTCGGCCACGGCGCGCTGGTTGTCCTCGGCCAGAGCCTCCACGTGAGCCCGCTTGATCCCGGCGTTGTCCTCCGGAGTCAGCCACATGGTCTGGATCGGCTCGGCGTAGAACCGGCCCACGTTCGTCACGATGATGTAGCCCCGCAGGTTGCTGACCTTCAGCTTGTTCAGAACCCGGGCCGTGACCACGGTCGCACCGGTCTTGGTCCGGCTCGGCCCGCACTCATCGCCGCCGTAGACCCGCATCTCCGTGTCAACCAGGATGCGCTCCCCGGTGGTGACCTTGCTGGCGTTGATTTTTCCCTTGGCGGTCATGTCCGGCTCCCTCGGTTCGTGTTGCTCGCTGCTGTTATGGAGAACATTACAGGCTTGACTGTCAAGTGTCAACAGGAGGGGCCGACTTTCTTTGAAGTCGGCCCCCGCCCTGGTCAGCGGCTCCGGCGACGCCGGGGGATCTCCACCTTGACGATCTTGATGTTCGAGAACTTGGCCGCCATCTGCTCCATCTGGGCCAGCTCCTCGGGGTTCATCTTGGTCTGGTTGGTCTGTCCGTCGAGGGTGTAGGTAACGACCTTGTTCATGGCTGCTGTTCCTTCCAGTTCGTTGTGCTCGCTGCTGATATGGAGAACATTACAGGCTTGACTGTGAGGTGTCAACAGGTGGGGCCGACTTTCTTTGAAGTCGGCCCCCGCCCTTATCAGGCCGAGACAATCCGCATGCGGTGGAGAGACCGAAGGCCGAAGTGCTGGCCGTTGTCGAACCAGACCGACTTGGCCTCGATCCGGGCCACGGTGTAGGTGCCACAGTCCGGGCGGCCGATCAGTTCGAGGACGGTACCGGTCTTGAGCTGGTCTGCGATCGCCTGGGCCTTGGAGTTCATCTTCTGTGTTCCTCTCCGTGTTGCTCGCTGCTGATATGGAGAACATTACAGGCGTGACAGTGAAGTGTCAACCCCACAGCCTCGCCTGTTATGTACGACACAAGAGTTGACACTTCACTGTCATGCCTGTAAAGTAGTTCACATGAGAGCAGCGCACTACATGAGCCAGGTGACCGGGAACCGTTTCTACTGTGAGACCCACCGCCAGTGGTTCGGCCCGTTCCCGGACGAGGACGACGCGTGCGACGCGGCGGCCGAGCACGACACCGAGGTCCACGGGTACAACGGGGAGGACGGGGCGGAGTGAGCCGGGCTCCGGCCGGGAGCCGCCCTGGCCCGGTACTTGCATCGACAATTAATAAAAGTCCAATCCGGGCCCCGGACACCAGAAAGCCCCGGGGGCACGTCCCGGGGCTTTCCGGGTTCCCCCCGGCAGGTCGGTCTTGGGTCAGACGGTAGAGAGTTCAGGCTCGTCCGTCACCGGCGTGAGGTCGGTCCGCGCGCCCTGACCGGGCCGCGATTCCTTCCACGCGTCCAGGCTCTCGCGCTTGAACACCGGGAGGTTGTACTGGCCGTCCACCTCGCGGTCCGGCTCGGCCGCCGGGCCGATGCCACGCGCCACGTAGCTGGAGAGCGTGTTCCGCTTCAGGCCCAGGTACTCGGCGGCCGGGCCGTAGCCCACGAACCGCTCCTGGGTCTCGGTCCCCTGGGTCTCCACGGTCTCACCTTCTCTCGTAGTCATGCGTCAGACTATACAGGCACGGCTTCCCAGATGACAAGGTGGGACATTGCCTGGTCTGACGTGTTGACACTTCACCGTCACGCCTGTAAAGTGGTTCTCAGCAGCGGGGAACAACCCCCCTCCACAAGGCCAGGGAGGCCATCATGTCGAACACCATCACCGCCACCATCACCGCCACGACGATCGTCGTCGCGGAGCGGAACGGCTCCGGCCTGGTCTGCAAGACCGTCCTGGAGGAGGCCCGCCCGGCCTCGTTCGAGCTGGCGGACCAGGCCCTGGCGTTCGCATCGGTGAAGCGCACAGCGGCGTGGGAGCTGGGCGAGTTCGGCCACGTCACCGCGCCGGTGGAGGACATCACCCGGGAGAACGTGTTCAACGGCACCGTGGCCGCTCGGCTGGAGCAGGCCATCGGCACCACCCACGACGAGATCGAGCTGGCCTCGGCCCGCACGATCGAGAACGGGGACATCATCACGGACGCTGACCACAGCGTCCTGTACGTGGTCGCTGGCTCCTCGTGGGAGTCCGGCTCGATGAAGGTCCACATGGTGGCTGAGGGCCGCACCTGGGCAGACCGCTACACCAGCGAGTTCCCGGGCCTGGTCCACCTGGCGCGCCGCAAGGCGTGACCCCACGCGAACGGCCCACACCCTCCGGGGTGTGGGCCGTTTTGCCGTTGACACTTCACAGTCAAGGCTGTAACGTAGTGGACGGTGGAGAAGGTGCCCTAGTCGCGCGGGGTGGCCGGGGGCTCGCCCTCGAACTCCGAGCACCGGAGAACGTCCTGGTAGTGCGCCATTCCGGCCCGCACGGTACGCGAGCGCTCCCCGTTCGGACCGGGCACCGGCTCCGGCCCCTGGAGGAACACGGAGATGATGGCGCACATCGCTCGGTCCTGCTCACGCTGGAGCCGGTCCCGCTCGGCGGCGGCCCCGCGCTGGTTGGCGTAGATCCAGGCCGAGAGCAGGCCGGAGATCAGCAGCACGGCCAAGCCCCAGGACAACAGGATCTGCCAGACCGGCCGGGAGATGGGCTCTCGCAGGGCCTGCCTCATGCCTCAGCTCCAGGGTCCGGAGGTTGCGACGTAGGCGACGAGGAGCCCAACTGCTCCGGCCCCGCCGATTGCGCCAACAAGAGACTGGCCCCGATACCGGGCCGAGAGAGCCAGAGCCGCAGAAATCCTGGACCCAGCATCGTCGCGCTTGAGATCAGCATCAGGGGCCACGGTCCGGCCGTGAACACCGTCCAACTTCCCCACGCTCCGCCCAGGACGAGAAAGAAGATATCCCGTTGGAGGGGTGGCAGTGCTCGCCGCGTCACGCACCATTCCTACCTTCCCCCGTTGGGGTTCGTTGCCCGGAGCGTACCCGGCTAGGTCTGGACCGGGCGGGATTGCGTCGTGCCAGCATCGGGTCCACCACAGCATGCCCACCCCAGTTGATCTCCAGCGCTGACCCCCCGGTCCACTTACGAGCTACCCGTTCCCGGGCCTTGTGCTTGGTCAGCGACTCCACCCCGATGTGGTCCACCAGGCTGGGCCAGGTGTACCAGACCTCGTGACCGCGCTTCTCGGCCCACCCGGCCACTCGCATATCGTCGGGTACCCCGGCCCGGGTGTCCGCATACGTGATCATGTCCGGGATCAGCGCCACGGGGAGGACGATGCACACCCCCCACATCAGCTTGGCCGAGCGGACCCAGGTCGCCCCGGCCGAGTCGGCGGCGCGCGCCATCGCCTCCCAGCGGATCGGTACGTTCCTCCCCGTGCCGAGGTAGGGCGAGACCACCGCGTCCGGCGGAACGTACGCCAGAGCGCGCTCCAGCCCGGCCAGCAGATCGGCGCACGGCCGCGCGTCGTCCTGAATCAGGACGTGCCAGTCCGCATCCGGGTCGGCCAGGTTCCAGGCTCCGCGCGCCGTGCGCCAGACCCGATCGCTGTTGCCGCTCGGAGGTCCCTCGGTATCCCAGAAGGTGGGGACGATCCGATCCAGGTCGCGATGGAGCTGGCCCACCTCGGCCTCTCGGCTGGGGTGGGCCATCACGCTGGCACTGAGTTTCACCGGCCGTCCTTCAGCGCCTGGAGCATCGCGTCCCGCTTGTCCTTGCGGACACCCAGGACGATCCCGCGCGCCTTGGCGAGCGCGCGGAGCTGGACCGTGTTCAGCTCAGTGATCCGCTGACCGATGGTCGCGTCCGGGACCTGGATGGCCTCGCCCAGCGAGACATACTCGCGGTCCGGCTCCGAGCTTGACACTTCACTGTCAGGCTCGGCGGTCACCTTGTCCTCGCACCAATCGTCCGAGCACGGCTCTCCGGTCCTGTGCTCATTCGGGTCGGCCACCGGCTCCTCGTCGGCCCACGGCTGAGGGATCTCCACGGAGACCTTCTCCGGGGCCTGCTCCGGCCCCACGGCGGCCTGGCCCGCCACAGCCGGGTACGGGGAGGGGTGGACGCCCTCGGCCGTGATGGCCGTGGCCGTGCCGGTCCGCTTCAGCTTGGGCTCCCCGGCGTCCGCCAGCCGGGTCACGGCCAGCCGATCGTGGAACAACTCGATCGGCTCCAGGAAACCCTCGGCCACCAGTTCGTCCACAGCCTCACCCACGCCCGGCCAGTCCGGGTGGCCGTAGTCGTCCACCGCAATGCGCGCGCCAGGGGCCAGGTGCGGAGCCCAGCTCACGATGTCGCGCCGCGCGCCCTCCTTAGTGTGGTCCCCGTCCACGTAGAGCAGGCCCACCAGCTTGAGGCCCACCCCGATCAGGTCCGGCGTGGTCTGCCACTGAGCGGCTACGTCCTGGCTGAACGCCTGGACCAGCCGGATCTTGTCCGCGTACCCGAACGAGGAGACCCAGTGCTCGGCCCATCGGCGTGATCCCTCGTCGGTAAACGGCGGGTCGTAGACGTTGCCCTCCAGATCCCACGGGTCGATGGCGGTCACGTGAGCGCCGTGGCCCAGGCCCGCTCCCCAGGCCAGTTGCAGCGCGGTCCGGCCCTGGAAGACACCCAGCTCCACGATCTCCTGGTCCGCCGGGACCTGGGTCGCGAAGTCGGCCAGCGCCGTCATCACGTCCTCCGGCGTGGCCGCGCGGACGTTGCGGAAGTGCCGGGGAGGCCGGGTCGCTCGGTTCTCATCGGACATCACCCGGCGCGCGGCGGACGGCCCGGAGCGCTGGAGACGGCGCGGCCCGGAGCCGGTGGCCCTCGGCCGGGGAGAGATCGGCTGGATGTCGCTCATGTCAGGTAGTCCCTTCCTGAGGTGGCGGACGGCGGCCACATCGGACAGGAAGACATCACCGTGTCGCCAGCCCTCATACGCGCGCCGGTCCTTGGCGTACTGGTCGCGGCCGTTGACCCGCTTGTACTGGTCGTCCATCGGGGCCTTGCCACCGGCGTACGGGTTGAAGTGCTCGATCCGGATCTCCGGGAGCCAGCGGAGCGCACCGGCCGCGCTGAAGAGATCCATCATCGCGTTGTCGCAGTACATGTGCTCCACGTCCGCCGGGACCATCCGGTCCAGCGCGCGCACCACGTCCGAAGTGATGGCCCACTCGGTGCTCAGCTTGACCCCCTGGTACCCGTCGTCGCCATAGACCATGCCGGAGCCCAGCTCCCGGAGCACGGTCAGGTACCGGGCGGCCCAGCCGATCGTCTGGGGGAGGTGGTCATCACCGGCGAATCCGAGCGCGAAATACCCGGCCTCGGCAGGCCATCCGCCGGGACGCGCGGCCAGATTGACAGCCGTCAGGTTCAGCTTGTGGACCATCGGCATCCACTTGGGAACTTCGACCAGCGTGATCAGGCCCTCCCCGTTGTCCGGGTTGGCGATCTCCTCGGCCAGGTCGCGATAACCCTGGATCTCCGGGTCGTCGGAGTCGGCCACCAGGATCATGTCCGCGCGGTCCCAGGCGTTCGTGAAGTCCCACGCACTGATCACCTTGCGGACGTTGCCGGGTCGGCCCCGGGTGGGGATGAGGACGGCCAGGTCAGGCATCAGGGCTCCAGGTAAAGTAAGGGTGGTTAACAGTTGAGCGCTCGCCCGGCCGGATGATGTGGGGGACCTGCCATCGGCTCCCCCCGGGCGCGTACAGGTAGTGGTACAGGATGCGCGGGACCACGACCTGGGTCCGCAGGACCCGCTTCTGGCGGAGCTGATCGGCCCAGGCCCGATCTTCCGCTCGCCTACCGGCGAGGGAGAAGTCAGCCTTGCGGGCCAGCCTGGTCCGGATCGGGTTGATGTGACTGATGTCGCGCTCATACCGGCCGGGCAGGTTGCGCCACCGGGTGAACTCCAGCGAGTGATAGGCCACGGCCGTGGGTGCGCCGTCCGAGTAGCACTGGACCTGGAACCCCACGTAGTCCGGCTGAGTGGCCAGGGCGGCCACGATCTCGGCCACGTAGTGCGGCGACACCAGGTCGTCATCGTCCACGAACGAGACGTACTCCGTCGTCGCGCCCATGACCATCGACTGGCGGATCTTGGGGAGGCGAGGTGACCCGTCGTTGTGCCAGCCAACCACGCGCACCCGGCCGCCGTACAGGTCGAGCTGAGGGAGCAGGCCCGCCATCAACCGCTCGAACAACGGCCGCCGCTCGCCCAGTGTTGGGACGAGGATGGACCAGGTAGGCGCGGCTGTCATGCCCCAACCTTACAGGCCCGCCGGGGACCCTGTCACCCCGTGGAACCGGGGGAAGCGCGCGACGTAATGGCCCGTTCAGAATTTCATATCGCGTGGTCACGTAACGCGTACATGCGTTACGTGACCAGTGAAAAGTAGATTGGGGTATTAGAGCGATGCCCCGGTGTCCCCCCGAACCCACGGACGTACCGGGACTATTCGCCTAGTTCGTCCTCCGGCGGGGGCGGCGGGTCTTCCGGGTCGGTCGGGCTGACCAGGTATAGGAGCACCTGGTATTGCTGGCCGGTGGCGTCACTCCCCGCGAGTTTGCCCGGCCAGACCTGGAGGTGGTCGATCATGCTCTGGAGTACGGCGTCCAGGTCCACCTCGGTCCCCGAACCGTCCGGCTGGAGGGAGACGGAGATCGAGAGGCCGGGGGCCGAGACGTTGGCCTGGTGCGGCCACATCACCAGCGGAGTCGGGTCGGGCAGGATCGGCATGGTGGTCAGTCCTTCAGGTAGGTGGTGCTCAGCCGGAGGTTGCTTCCTGTGGTGATGTTGCTGGACGCGGTGCGCAAAGTGATCACCCCGGTTGAGGTAATGATCGCCTCCCCGGACGCCGCGCCGTTGCCCCATCCGAGGGTGACCGTCCGGCTGGGGCTGTAGATCGGGTCCAGCGTGAAGCACGCCGTGTCAGCGATGTTGCCGGACGTGGCAACGATGTCCGCGCCGGTGCGGGTCACAGTCACATCGACGTTGACCAGCTTGTCACTAAGCGCCAGCGCACCGCGCATGTCGGCCGTGGAAAATCCGGTGGCCGCCGTCCCGACACCGGTGGTCAGCGGGTCCACGGTCGGGCCGGTCCCGCCGATGACCAGCATCGATCCGCGCAGCGAGATCACCTGGACCACCTCGCCAGCCGTCGCGTAGGCGCTCGATAGCTTGGAGACCCCGGGGACGATCACCCCACTTGACATGATGATGTCAAGGGTCCCGTTCACGTTGACCGTGAACACCGTGGCGACCCTGATCCGGAGCGTGTCCTCCCCGTCCTTCTCCGGGACGATCTTCTTCAGGAGGTTGGTGTAATCGACGGCCATCTATAGCTCCCGCACCTGTAAGGATGTTTGCCCGGCCAGGTCCAGTGTGACCGCATCGACAGCCAGCGCGGAGCCGTCCACGCTCACCACGTCCCCGGCCGTGATCGTCGGGTCGTACGGCCGCACGAGGGTGTATGTCGCCCCGGCTCCGACATTGCCCGCCAGGATCGTGTTCGCGGCGGCCTGGGCCATCGGGACGGTAGTCAGCAGAGGGGAGGCATAGAACTCCGTCACGCGCCCGTACGGGCTGGTTCCCGGGCCGGTCCCGGCGTAGGTCGGGCTGGACGGGTCGTCATCGATCGCCACGGCCTGAACTGGCGGGGTGCCATCCTGGCTCTCTCCCCGGGCCACCACCACGTTGGCGGGCCGGGTGTCGTAGTTGGCCGACAGCGAGGTGAGCTGGTCCAGCGGGTAGGCCGTGTCGGCGTCCGGGGTCATGCTCCCGATCACGATGTCCCCGGTCCGGTCGTACCAGGCGGTCCGGCTGAACCCGGCCAGCACGTCCAGCAGCTCGGACCATGGGGCCGTGGCCGGGTCCAGCCCAAAGATCCGGGCCACCCCCAGGGCCGCGCCGGTCGGCGTCACGCCGGGGTTGACGCCGGTCCGGTTGGTCACCACCGTGTTGATCATGTTGGCCAGGTCGGTCCCGGCCGGGATGGTCAGCGCGGTCTCGAACCGGTAGCGCTCCACGTTGTCCGAGACATCGATCAGGCCGACGTCCACCACGCGCTGGTCCGCTTCCACGCGGGTCTTGCTGGAGCTGATCTCGAAGGTCCCATACGGCACGCTTGACACCGAGCCGTCAAGAAGCTCGATGCCCAGCTCCACCGTGACCCGGGTGCCGAACGGGGTCAGCAGATCACCCGGCCGCCGGGGGAGGAGCTGATCACCGGCGAATGACAGCCGACCGTCCCAGCGCGCGTTGCGACGCGCGTCCTGGGTGATCGAGCCGGATACCGGCTCCAGCTCACGCGTGAGCCCTCCCCTGGAGATCGTGAACCGCGACCAGCGCCGGTACCCGGTCGGAGTCGAGAGGATGGCCTGGTGCCTGGCACTGTCAAACCTGGTGGGCATTAGCGCGTCACCTTGCTCCGGTTACGGGTCTGCTCAGAAGGCGTCGCCCAGCGCACGTTCCCCGGCGCGTAGTCGCCATCGGGGTTGATCCGGTCCAGCGTCCAGTACGGTTTGCGGCTGGTCCAGCCCTCGGGGTTCTCCGGCCGCTCGCCCACGTCGGCCAGGAACAGCTCGAAGTCATCCCACCTGGGGGAGTAGGAAATCCCCCGGCCGCCGTACAGCCGATAGGCCGGAGCGCTCGGGGTGTTCACCCGGTACCGGATCTGACACCAGGTCGTGTACAGCGGGTGGTCGCACAGCCGGTGCTTGACCCGCTGGCAACCGCACGATTGGTAGTCTCCCCGGCTCAGCAGCGAGCCCACCACGTTGACGGTCTCGCCACACGCGCATACGCACTCCCAGACCACCTGGCCCTTGGCGTCCC
>WUUC01231280.1_pt1 | contig 12242 bp, 7 predicted proteins | sample 6278441 | NCBI WGS metagenome assembly WUUC01 (sample SAMN13675441, study PRJNA597444) | soil metagenome | isolation source: soil | place: USA: Washington | collected 2017-10 | reverse complement strand
GCAACGAGCGCGCTACGCAGGTCGGCGCGGGCACGCCGGTGTGGACGGGCACGAGCGCGTCGGGCGGCTTCGACCCGGTGGCGAACGCGACGTGCGTCGATTGGAGCACCAACGCGCGCACGCAGGCCGGCATGTATGGCTCCGCCACCGAGACGAGCGGTGCGTGGACGAACGTCGGCGCGATGATCTGCCTGAACTCGGCCTCGCTCTACTGCTTCCAGGTCTCGCGCACGCCGCTGCGTGGCGTCCGCATCGATGGCATCGACGGGCCCTAGCGCAGCTCAGCGCGAAAGCCTGCGCCCTACAGCGTGCTCGGCGTGAGCGTCGCTTGCAGCGCGAGGATTGCGTCGCGCAGCGCTTGCAACGCCTCGATCTCGTCTCCGATCCACTCGGCGACGCTCTCTTGCGTGCTCTCGGCGCAGGCGCTCGCGCTCGGCTCGAGCTCACCTTCCACCGCAGCGATGCGCGCTTGCAGCGGGCCGTCGACCGCGTCCTGAAGGTCCATGCCCGCCTCGAGCAAGAGCTCGACGCGCGCGAGCAGCGCGAGCAAGGTCGCGATCGGCTCGTCGATGTCGTCGACCAGCGCCGCGAAGCGCGCTTGATCGCCGTCCGCGAGGTCCGGCGCAAAGGCAAACAAGAGCTGCACGATCGGCGCTTCACAGCGCGCGGCCGCGCGGCCTGCCGCGATCGCGCTCGCTTTGCACAGCTCGCCGTCGTGCTCGAGGTCGACGTCGCCGAAGCAATCGCCGCTGCACGCGAGCGCGTCGCCGCCGCTGTCGCAGTAGAGCTCGAGCGGGGCTTCACAGCTCACGTCCTCTTCGGGCGGGACCTGTGCATCGCACAAGCCGGTGCAGCTGCCGTCGCACTCGCCCGCGCTCAGCGCGCGGCATTCGCCGTCGCACAGGCCGGCGCAGGGTCCGGCGCACTGCCCGCCGTCCATCATCGCGCACTCGCCATCGCACTCGCCGAAGCACGTGCCCTCGCACACGCTCGGCGTCTGCAGCGCCGCTTGGCAGGCACCGGTGCAGGTGCCGTCGCAGCCTTCGTCTTGCACGACGCCGCGGCACGCCGGGCCATCGGCGAAGAGGCAGGCGATGCCGCCCTCGCACACGCCGCTGCACTCCACATCGACCACGTTGGCGGTGTCCGTTGGGTCGCACGTTCGCAGCGCGTGCAAGACGCGCGGCCCGCGCACGCCGCAGCCGCGCTCGCCCAGCACCACCACGAGGCCGCCGTCGGTCGCCGCGTCGATGCGGGCCTGCAGCGCTTGCGCGATCTCATCGCCGCCGCCGCTCTCGAGCGCTTCGCTCAGCTCGGCCTGCGCGTCCGTCGCGTCATCTTGGGTGAGCGCGGAGACGGTCGCGAGCGTACGCACCGCATCGAAGTACGCATCGAGCTGCGCGTCGCCGGTAAGCGCGGGCGCGCCCAACGTGACGTCCTTGCAGACCAGCTCGTCTTCGACGGCGTCGCTCACATCCTCGTCGTCGCACGCGTCTTCATCGCCTTCGTCGCGGCAGTCGATCGCGATCTCCATTTCGATCGCGGGGCTGATGACGCCGTCCTCGAGCTCGACCGCCACGCTCACGTGCGCCGTGATCACGCCCGCGCACAGCCCTTCGCACAGCGTGTCGTCGGTCTCGAGCTCGTTTGCGACGACGCCGTCGATCGCCTCCGCAGGCCCGCGCAAGTGCGACTCGCTGTCCCCGAACTGCAAGAGCGTCGCGACCACCTCGCGGTCGTCCGGGTCCTCCACCTCGAACGCCAAGATCTCGACGCCGCCTGGCTCGAGCAAGCTCACCGGGCCCAGCTCGATCAGGTTCACGTTGCCGTCCGAAGGCGCCGGCAGGGCCTCGTCGAGCAGCATGCCGATCTTCAAGCGCACGCGGTCGCTGAGCAGCTCTTCGAGCGAGCGCGCTTCAATGTCCGCGACGTCATCGCCGCAGCCGAGAAGAAAAAGGAACAGAAGAGCCGCGCGCCGCATGAAGGCCTCCAAAGCGAGACGAAGCTACAAGCTCACGCGCAAGCCCGCCACTGCGGCAAAGCCGCTCGCATACTCGACGTTCACCACGCGGCCATCCACCTCGAGCACGAAGCGCTTCCATAGAAGGCTCGTCTCGCCGCCCGCGAACAGCGCGAACGACGCGCTCATGCGGTAGCTCAGCTCGAGGCCTACGGCGCCGCCGTAGCGCAGCTTGTAGCCGCTCGCGCTCAGGCCGCTCAGCGCGTCGCGCACGGCGACGTCGACGCGTTGTGCGAGCGCTTCGAGCCGCAGCTCGAGCGCGAAGCCCGTCGCGGGCGGCGCAGCTCCGAGATCGATGTGGCCCATGACGCCCACGCCGAGCGTGCTCCACAAGACGCGCTCTTCGCCCTCGCGCCCCGCGAAGCGAAACGAGATGAGCCCCGCGAGCGGCAGGCTCGGCAAGGGCCGCGTGCTCGCTCGCAACATTCCGCCAAAGCGCGCCGGCCCGCGCGAAAGCCCAGGTCCGACCAGGCCCGCGAGATCGAGATCCACCGAGCTCGGCTCGACCTCGAGCGGGCGAGCGGCCTTCTCGCGTGCGCGCTCGTCGGCCAGCGCTTGTTCGCGCGCCAACCGCTCGCGCTCGGCCTGCGTCAGCCGCTCGCGCTCGAGCACGCGCGCTGCGATCACGAGGCCGATCGCGCGGTGCCGCTCGGCCAGCGCATCGCTCTGCGCGAAGGTCAGCACGCGCTGGTCGGCGCTCGGCTCGCCCGAGCCATCGTCGCCCTCGAGCTCGATCACCGCTTGCAGCGCGTCGGCGCTCAGCGCGACGCGCGCGTCGATCGCTGTGGGCGTTGCCTGCGTGGGATCGGCGGGCGCTCTGCTCGGGTCATCCGCGACGCACTGCGCTTGGCCGAGCGCTTCGCTGCAGCTCGCAGCGATCGCTTGCGCCGCCGCCGGATCGCTCGGCGTCACGTGCACGACGACCGCATCGGCCATCAAAGCGCCGAGCAGCCATGCGCTGAGCCAGGCGAGTGTTCCCAACCCTTGGGACGGTACTCAGCCAGGCGTCAGAATGTCGAGTGCAGGAAACCGGGACCCGCTCCGCGCATGAAGGGCCGGTGAAGGTGGGCATGCGGTCAAAAACTGGATTCGTGGCGCTTGCGTGCGCGTGCGCGCTCGGCAGCGCGTGTACCGGCTCGATCGGCAATGAAAAGCAAGCGGGCGCAGGCCGCGGCGGGCGCGGCGGAGAGCAGGGGGGCGGCACGGGCGGCGACGGCGAGGTCGGCGGGTCCGGCAGCAGTGGCGCCGCGGGCTCGACCCCCGACCCCAACAACACCAGCGCCGCCATGCCGCGCTTTGCGTGCGACAGCCCGAGCGAGCGCGGCAAGGGCCAGCTTGCGATGCGCCGGCTCACGCGCGACGAGCTGATGCAGTCGCTCTCGGCCGTGATCGGCGACGACGTGATGCAGGCGGCGGCGGTGCAGAGCGCGGCCGCGCAGATCCCCGCCGAAGCGCCGGGCGACCTCGTCGCGTCGTTCCAGAACGGCCATGCGTTCGATCATGTGGAGGGCTTGCTGATCACCTCGCAAGCCGTCGCGGCCGAGATCGCTGCCAGCGCGGCGGTGCAGGAGCGCGTGCTCGGCGCCTGCGCCGCCGAGGCCGATCGCGCTTGCGCCGGGGCCTTTCTAGAGGACGTCGCGCTGCGGCTCATGCGCCGGCCGCTCGACAGCGCGCGCCGCGCCGCGCTGCTCGATGCGTTCGAAGCCGAAGGCGCAGGCGCGGTTGGCATGCAGTGGCTGCTCGCGCGCGTGCTGCAAGCACCCGAGACGATCTTTCACCTCGAGCTCTCGCGTCAGGACTGTGAAGAAGCCGCGCCAGCCGATGACGCGACCTTTGCGTGGGACGACGAGAGCGTTTTTTTCTCACCTTATACCGGTGGCGAGCTCGAGCCTCGGGCTGAGATCGCGGAAAATGGTTGGTATGTGTGGCAGATCCCCGGCGCGCGCATGGCGTCGAGCGCGACGACGCTGCGCATCGAGCTCGAGTCGGTGTCGGGAGACGGGGTGCCGCTCGAGCTCGACGTGAACCTGAACGACACGGCGCTGGTTTCGGGGCTCAGCTTCGCGCCGGGTGAGCACACGATCGAGGCCGATGTGGTGATCGCCGCGGGCGCCGCAGCCAAGGTCGGCGTGAGCTTCAAGAACGCCGCCGCGGGTCGCTCGCTCGCGCTGCGCGCGCTCACGCTCAGCGGTGGGCAGAGCGAAGTGACGTGCAGCGATGTCGCGGGCAGCGGCGGTGTCTATTCGGTCGATGCATGGTCGGTCGCCTCGCGGCTCGCGTACGCGCTGACCGGCGAAGGCCCGGACGCCGCGCTGCTCGAGGCCGCGGCGCGCGACGAGCTCAAGACCGAAGTCGAAGCGAGGGCGCATGCGGAGCGCTTGATCGAGACGCCCGCGGCGCGCCGGCAGCTCGATGCAGTGCTCACGGCTTGGCTCAACCTCAACGCGATCCCGAAACCCCACGAGGTCGTCGCCGAGCGCGCGGGCATCACGACCGAAGGCCTCGTCGACGAAGCGCGGCAAGAGCTGCTCGACTACGTGGGCTACCAAGTGCTCGAGCAAGAAACAGATATGACCGCGCTGATGCAAGACGCGATCGGTTTTCCGCGCAGCGAGCGCATGGCGACGCTCTACGGCAGTGAGATCGCGAGTGGGGCTGCGCCGGTAGATTTGCCGAAGGGTCACGGCGGCATGCTGCTGCGCGCGGCGCCGCTCTTCTCCGGTCAACTGTCGAGCTCGCCGATCCTGCGCGGCGTCTACGTGCGCAAGCGCATCCTGTGCGACGTGCTGCAGAGCCCCGACTTCAGCATCGTCAACTCGCGGCTCGAAGAGCTCGACATGCAGGACCGAACGAAGATCTCGACGCGCGAAGCGGTAACCGAGATCACCTCCGTCGGCGCGTGCCCGGGTTGCCACGTGCACATCAATGCGCTCGGCTTTCCGCTCGAGCGCTTCGACCCGCTCGGCATGCCGCGCGATGAAGAGATCGTTTTCGATCAAGAGGGCAGCGAGCTGGCGCGCCACCCGATCGACACGCACGTCACCGAGGCCAACATCGAGCCGGGCCTGCCAAGCGAGCTGGAAGGCGCCGAGGACCTGAACGCCGCGCTCGCCGACAGCGCGAAGGTGCGGGCGTGCATCGCCGAGCGGCTCTACACGCACGCGAGGCTGCGCCCGAAGGCCGAGCCGGATTACTGCGCGCTAGCAGAGATCGAAGAAGGCTTGCGCGAAGGCGGCACCGTCAAAGAGGCGTGGCTGCGCGCGGTCGTGAACCGGGAGCTGTTCATCCGGCAGGAGAACGCGCCATGAAGATCTCTCGCCGCATGTTCTTGCAAGCATCGAGCGGCGCTGCAGCGCTCGCCATTCCGACCCTATGGTCGCTCGTGCCGAAGGCCTTGCGCGCGCAAGAAGCCATGCCGAGCGTGCGCTACGTGCAGTGGGTCACCGACCACGGCGTGTACGCCGATCGCTTCTGGCCGAGCACTGCGGGCATGGCCGATCAAGGTGACGGCGTGCGGGCGATGGCGCTCTCCGACATCTCCGGCCGCATGTCGGAGGTGCTCGGGTCCGACTTCGATCAGGTCCGCGACAAGATCAACTTGGTGCGCGGCTTGGACCTGATGGTGTCGCTCAACTACCACAACGCGTGCGTGCCGACGTGCGCGACGTGGCCGCGCGTCGACAACCACCTGCCGGAGTTCTCATACTCGGTGGATTCGATCTTGGAAGAGTCCTCCAAGATCTATCCGGCCGCGGTGCGCGTGCCCGCGCTGCGTCTGACCCCCGGCGTCAACTCGAGCTACAAATGGGGCAGCTTCTGCTGGACCACGCGCAACGGCGAGCCGTTCAAGCTGCCGGCGTACGACTCCACTCAAACAGCGTTCAGCGCGGTGTTTGGCAACGGCACGACGGGTGAGTCGCCGCTGGTCGATCCGACGATCACGGGGCGCGTGCGGCTCGCGGATCAAGTGATCGAAGACTACCGCGGTGTCGTGAACGGTCGCGCCATCTCCGGCGCCGATCGCCAGCAGCTCAATGACTACATGGACCTCTTGTCCGAGGTGCAAAGCCGCATGCAGGCGCAAGCACCGGAGTGCACGCCGCCCTCGCAGCTCACGGAGAGCGACTTCGACCTCTTGCACAAGAACGCGAGCGACATCGCGGTCGCGGCGATGCTCTGCAACGCGACGCGCGTCGTCGCATACCACTGCTATCAAGGCGCGCCCGGCTCGTACGACGAAGAGACCTTCCACTCCTGGGCGCACGACAACGCGCCGCTGCACTCGGGGATGCAAAATTATCGATACAAGCAGCTCGCCGCGCTGATCAAGACGATGGACGCGTTCGAAGAGAGCAATGGCAAGACGCTGCTCGAGAACTCGCTCGTGTACGCGGGCAACGAGCTCTCGGATCCGCAGCACGGCGGCACGCACTTGTTGAGCATGCCGATCATCACCGCCGGCACGGCGAACGGTCAGCTCACGAGCGGCCAGTACATCGACTTCGGCGGCCGGCTGATGAACAGCATGCTGATCACGATCTTCAACGCGATGGGCCTACAGCCCGCCGACTACGAGCGCAACGGCGTCGTCGGCTTTGGCGACTATGAAGGCCGCGACAGCGACAAGTACGCAGCGCACCTGAGCGATGGCGCCCGGCGTAGCGCGCTGCCGTACCTGTACAAGGGTTGAGGTCAGCTCGAGCCGCGACGGTGCACGGGATGCATCGAACGGGCGCTCAGCGCGTCGGGACGTCTTGCGCGGTGTTACCCTGCGCCCACACGACTTCCCACGGGCTTCGACCATGCATCACTTCGCCACGCTTTCCCTTCGCAACTCGGGCATTTATCTCCTCGCCGGTGCGCTGACTCTGTTCGGTTGCACCATCCACAGCACGACGCACAACCATCCGGGCGACGAGAAGCCCGCGTCCTCCGGCGGCGAGAAGGACAAGCCCGAGAAGGACAAGCCGAAGAAGGACAAGCCGAAGAAGGACAAGCCGAAGGCAGATAAGCCCGTCGCGAAGCCCGACAACGACAAGGCACTCGAAGGCCTCACTGGGTTGGCGTTGCGGCCCGCCAAGCCCGACAAGCCGAAGGAAGACAAGCCGGCTGTGAAGCCCGACAAGCCGAAGGAAGACAAGCCTGCTGCGAAGCCCGACAAGCCGAAGGAAGACAAGCCTGCTGCGAAGCCCGACAAGCCGGAGCCGCTGCCGGAGCGCTCGAAGATCGTCTTGCCGGTGCGCATCGCGCTTGCAGCGATCGACAAGCAGATCAACGAGCTGGTCCCGACGACCGACAGCAAAGATTGGCAGCAGGTCACGAAGGGCGAGTCGAGCCCGAAGGCTGATCTGAAGTACGAGCTGTGGCGCGAGCCGATCGACGTGAAGCTCGACGGCAGCACGTTTCACATCGCGGTGCCGGTCCGCTACGCGGCGACGATCCGCGCGCAGGCGAAGAACCCGCTCAACGGCGATTGGTTCTGGATCGCGAAGAGCGAGACCTGGGGCACGCGCAACGAGCCGCAGCGCATCACCGCGCACTTCGAAGCGAAGCTCGACATCGACGACGAGTGGCGCGTGAAGAGCGACATCAAGTTGGTGAAAATCGAGCACGGCGAAGTGCCGTCAGGAAACATCTGCAAGAACATCGGCATCGACGTGTGCGTGACGAAGGCTTCGGTCGCGGGCGAGGTGCGTGAGGGCATCGACAAGCGGCTCGAGGAGAAGGTGCGCAAGGCGCTCGGGAAGCTCGATGGAAAGCTCGAGCGCTCGTTCGACCTGAAGCGTCGCGCCGAGAAGGTGTGGAGCCAGGTGCAGCAGCCGCAAAGCGTGCCGGGTACGCCGGACAGCGTGTGGCTCGTCGTGCGGCCGAGCGCGGTCGGCGTCGGCCGCGTGCGCCAAGACGGCTCGGACGTTCGCGTCGACCTCGCGGTCGAAGGCAAGCTCAGCGTCGTAGCCGGCGACAAGCCCAAGGTGAAGGTCGAGCCGCTGCCGAAGATCACGAAGGTCGATGGCGACGCGGGCTTCTACGTGATTGCCGATCTGCGCATCCCGCAGGAAGTGCTCGGCAAGACGCTCGAGCAACGCCTGCGCGGGCTTAGCTTCAGCAGCAAGAAGAACGAGAAGATCGAGGTCGTGCAAGCGAACGTCGTGGCGCGCACCAACGAGCAGAACCCGCGTCGCATCAGCGTGAAGATCTCGTTCGGGGACAAGCCTGAGGACGCGCTCGAGCTGGAAGGTGAGCTCGTCTACGACGCCAACTCGCAGCGCCTGTCGGTCAAGAACTTCGACTTCATGGCAGCGTCCGGCGGCGTGCTCGCGAACAAGCTCGCAGCCTTCGATCACGCGGCGATCCGCCGGCAGATCGAGGCGAAGGCGAGCTGGGATCTCTCGAATGAAGCAGGCTCGCTCAAGAAGGGCATCTCGGCAGCGCTCGCCGCGAGCTTGCGCGGTCAAGCCAACGTGGGCGGCTCGCTCGAGAAGCTCGAGGTGCGCGACTTCGCCGTGAAGAAGGGCGCCGTCGAAGCGAAGGTGATCGTGGGCGGCCAGCTCGAGGTGAGCGTCCCCGCGCCGAAGTGAGCGCAGCGCGGCTCTTCCCGGCGGTGCTCAGCTCGCCGGGAAGATGCTGCGCATCTTGATCGCCATCGGGATGCTGCCGGAGAGCTTGCCGCGGCCGGTCGTGAAGACGCGCGCGCCGTCGAGCTCGCCATTGACCATCGAGACGTAGTCGTCCGCGGTCATCGCGATGGTGACGGTGGGCTGCTGGTGCTCGCCGTCGCGCAGCTCGAGCGCGCCGTTGCGCACGATGGCGTGGAAGGCGAGCGGCTCTTGGCCGCTGAGCTTCCATTGAAAGACCGCGTCGACACCCTTCGAGCCGGAGGGGACGAAGCGCTTGTCGAGCGTGTCGAAGTACTCGCGGGCGCTTCCGATCTTGGGTGCCGCGCTCTTTGTAGCCGCGCCGTTCGACGACTTAACTGCACGTTGTACGGCCACGGCGCTCGGCGGCGCAGGGCTCGGCCGTTGCCGCTGCGCGAGGGCGCGCACCTTGTCGCGGGCGAGCGCGATCAAGCTCGGCTTGCGTGCGGCGGGCTCGGGTTGCGCAGCGCGCGCTTCCTTAACGGAGTCGCGCGCCGGGCTGAACTGCCGCGCCCACTTGCGGTAGGTTCCGACCGGCCCATCCGCGCTCGAGAGCACGGGCTTGTCCAAGTAGGCTTTGTTCTCCCAGATCACGAAGTCCTTCGCGAAGTCGTGCACGAAGGCGTCGTAGAACATCTCGGCGAGGCTCTCGGTGAACGCTGCGTCTTCGCTGGCCTTGGTGTTCACCACGCCGCGCAGGTCCATCTCATAGCCTTCGATCGGCGTGCAGTAGATCGCTTGCCGCGCGTGCACGCCGGCGTTGACGACGTGCGTGCGCGCGACGATGCGCCCAAGGCCGTGCAGCGTCGCTTCGAGCTGCACGTCGTTGTCCTGACCGGGCATGCCGATCACGTCGCCCGGCGCGGTAAAGCGCAAGAGCACGCGCATGCTCGCGCCGTCGACCACCGGCGCTTCGAGGATGCGCGCCTCGGGCAGCGAGTGGATCGGCAAGAGGTGCGCGATGTCGACGGTGTTCTCGCAGATCTCCTGCGGGTGCGAGCGCAAGCGCCACTGCACGGTGCGGTTGGGCGTATAGCCGTCGAGCCCGAGCGGCGGAAACGCAAACGGCTCGCGAGGTGTTTCGCGCAGCCCTTCGGCGTGCTCGCAGTCGTGAAACACGAACACAAGGCCGTCCTGCTCGATGAGCGGAAACGGCGCGAGCTTGGCTTTGGGCGGCAGCTTCGCGCAGCCCGGCGCTTCGACGCACGCGCCGCTCGCATCGAAGCGCCAGTGATGGAACGGGCACAGGATGCTCTCGCCCGCGACAACACCGCCGTGCCCCAAGTGCGTGCCGAGGTGCGGGCAGTACGGCGGCACCGCGACCGCTTCGCCGCTCGCCGTGCGGAACAAGACGATGTCCTGCCCGAGGTAGTGAACCGTCTTCACTTCGCCCGCGGCGAGCTCATGCCCGAACGCGACCGCGTACCAGCCGGTTGGGTAAGGGTAGAGCGATGCGTTGCCGCGCATGCAGAAGAGCTAGTACGGATCGCGTGCGAAGCGCAATGACGCTCGGCTGCGGCTACGGCCCGCACAGCTCTTCGACCAACCCGCGCGAGTCGATGCCTTCGCACGTGCCGTTCATGCACTCGGCGCCGTCGATGCAGCGCGCGCTCGCATCACCGCAGGCGTCGCCGGGCAGCGCGACGCGCACGCACATGGTCGTCGCGCACTCGGGTGTGGAGCAGCAGATCGAGTCGTCGGGACACTCGATGCCAGAGGCCGAACAGCCGTCGGACCCGGCGATCGGCTTACAGAGGGCGCCTGCCGGATCGAGCACGCAGGTCAGTCCTTCGGCGCACCAGCGCGGTGAGTCGAAGCTGAGCCCGCACGGCTCGCCGTCACCTGGCAGCGCGAGGCAGACGAAGTCGGGGCTGCAATAGGTCGACTCGTCGCAATACAAGGTCGGGCCGTTGCAGCTGCCGTTGAGCGCCACGCGCGCCGTGCACACCTGCATGCCTGCACCGTCGCCTAAGCACAGATCTTCGCCCATGCACTCTTCGGTGCTTACGCACGCGCCGCCGGTCGGCACGCTGCCGTCCGGATCTGGAACGATCGGCGGCTCCATCGGCTCGACCTCGAGGTTCTCTTTGCAGGTGCCGTCCGAGCAGCTGTAGCCCTGCACGCAAATCCCGGTGCCGACCGCGCACGAAGCGCCGGGCCCAAGGCGCATCACGCACGTGCCGCACTCCGTGTTGAAGCCATCGCAGACGAGCGAGTCGCACTGCGGCCCGAACACACAGGGCGTGCCCGCGCTCAGCGTGCCGTCGGTGACGCAATCCGGAACGCGTGCCATCGTCAGCAGCCCGCAGTCGAACGTGCGGAACACCTCGGCGCACGCGATCAGGCCGTCGATGGTGCGCGTCGAGCCCTCCGAGAAATAAACATCGGGGCAATTGGGCGCCTGACGTGCATACGCAGCGTCGGACAAGACAGGCAGGCCACTGCATTCGTCGATGCGCTTACGGCGCGCGACCTCATAGGTGAGGCAAGCGTCGGTGCGGCTGACGTTGGTGGTGTCGCTGCCGCCGCTTCCACCGAGGCCTGACGAGCCGCCCGTGCCGCCGCCGGCGCCAGCCCCAGCGTCGCCGCCTCCGCCGCCGCCGCTGCCGCCGCCATCGCCGCCGCCGCTTCCACCGAGCCCGCTCGCGCCGCCCGTGCCGCCTGCGTCCGAGCCGCCGGCGCCTGCGCCCGGCTGCGCGTCAGCTCCGCACGCGCCGAGCGCGCAGAGCAGGGCACTCGAAAGGCCACAGCGTTGAAAGGCCAAGAGGTAAGCGTTCATGTCGGGATTCTACCTAGGACGTGTGAAACGACTTCTAGATTCGTGAGACGAGCCACCGCGCACGTTAGCTAGGTCTGAGAGCCACGCACACCAGCGAAAGGTCATGCGCCCATCGGCGCAAAAAACCTAATCATTCCACCGTTCCAATTGACCTTTTACTTATGCTTAGATGACCGAACCTCACAGGGAGTAGAAGCAATATGAGACGTATCGTAGTGCTGGCTGCCATTCTTGGTCTTGTAATGCAAGGAAGCGCGTTCGCGCACATACCGAGCATCGAGCCTCAGGCTACCTACACGGTGCCCGCGTTCGCGCCCGCTTCGAAGGACTACTCCTTCAGCTCGCCGCGCGTGCTGTCGAGCGTCACGGATTCGCAAGCGGTGTTCGCCTACCTCACGTGGGGCGATGTCGACTTCTACAAGTTCACGGTCACGGCGCAGGACGTGGCGTACGGCCCGGTCCTCGTCTCCGCGACCGCGCTACCGCCGGGCTGCTTCGAGTACCAGAACGTCTACCCGGTGACCGCGTTGATCGGTCCGCAGGCGCCCAGCCCGTTCGGCCCGCCTGGCTTGCCGCCGGCGACGCCCGCGATGAATTTGCCGTTCGCAGTGCCCACCGGCATGGGCGTAGTGAAGGCCGAAAACCCGCGCGTCCAATACCCCGACGAGCGCCCGATCTTTCACCTCGAAGAGGGCGACCTCGGTGAGATCTCATGGTTCTTGCCCGACGGCCTTACGCAAGAGTGCCTGATGACCAACCCGATGGCGTGCGACTTCACCAACACGATCGCGCAGCCCGTGTTCTACCC
>WUUC01006858.1_pt1 | contig 12242 bp, 10 predicted proteins | sample 6278441 | NCBI WGS metagenome assembly WUUC01 (sample SAMN13675441, study PRJNA597444) | soil metagenome | isolation source: soil | place: USA: Washington | collected 2017-10 | reverse complement strand
TTCGGGTACTCCCAGTCGATGTCGATGCCGTCGAACACGTCGGCCCAGCGCGGGTCCTCGACCAGGTTGTGGCAGGAGTTGGCGAACGCGGCCGGGTTCTGGGCCGCCTGCCCGAAGCCGCCCGACCAGGTCCAGCCGCCGAACGACCAGAGCACCCGCAGGTTCGGGTACATCCGCTTGAGGCGGCGCAACTGGCCGAAGTTGCCGCGCAGCGCGCCGGCATCCCATGTGTCGGCGACGCCGTCGACGCTGTCGGCCGCGGTGTACGCCTTGTCGTAGTCGGCGTAGCTGTCGCCGATGGCGCACTGCCCGTTGGTGACGTTGCCGAACGCGTACAGGATGTGGGTCAGCTTCGCCGCCGACCCGCTGGTGTGGATGTTCTTGACGTGGTAGTTGCGCGCGTAGACGCCCCACTCGACGAAGTACCCGACCACCTTGCGGCCCCCGGGCGGTGGCTGCGTGGTCGGCGGCTGCGACGTGGGGGGCGGGCTTGTCGGCGTCGGCGGGGCCGTGGTCGGGGTCGGCGGCGTGGTCGGGGTGCCGCCGCCACCGCAGGCCGCGCCGTTGACCGTGCAGTTGGCGGGTGCCCGGAACCCGCCGGTGCCGATGTAGCCCCAGGTCTGGGAGCCGCCGGGGGGCAGCGACCCGGCCCAGCTCTTCTTGGTGCCGACGTAGTGGTTACCGGTGCGCGCGACATCGGCGTCCCAGAAGCTGCTGATCGTGGTGCCGGCGGGCAGGTCGAACTCGACCCGCCAGGTGCTCACGGTGGCGTCGGTGCCGTTGGTGACGGTGACCCGCACCTCGTGACCGCTGCCCCAGTCGGAGGTGGCGGTGAAGGTCGTGGTGAGGCTGCCGGCGCCGAGCGCGTTCAGGGCGGGCATCAGCGCGAGCGCCGTGGCGACAACGACACCCGCGATCAGGGTGCGCCGAAGGGTGCGTCTCATGGGGTCCTCGAGGGGGTTCGTGGGGCCGGGGGGTTCACGCTAGTCGATCCCAGTCGATTGGTCTAGACCGGGCTAGACTCGTCCGGGCTCGCCTCAGCGGCCGCGGGGCCCGCGCGAGCGGAGCGAGCGCCAACATCATTGGCCTTTGCTAGGCTCGGCCCCGCCATGCAGTCCCCCTCTGCTGCACGCATACGGAGTTACGTTGACGCCACAAACCCCTGTGCTGTCGATCGTGGTCCCGATGTACAACGAGGAAGAAGTGCTGCCCATCTTCACGGGGCGGCTGCGTCCGCTCCTCGACGGCATCGGCGAGCACTACGAGGTCGTCGCCGTCGACGACGGGAGCACCGACGCCACCGGCAGCCTGCTCACGCTGCTCACCAGCACCTGGCCGGAGCTGCGGGTGATCCGCCTGCGCCGCAACAGCGGCCACCAGGCCGCCCTGATGGCCGGGCTCAGCCGCAGCCGCGGCGAGTACGTCGCGAGCATCGACGCCGACCTTCAAGATCCACCTGAAAAGATCTTGGATATGTTGGCACTGGCGCGCGGGCAGGCCCTGGACATCGTGTACGGGGTGCGCACCGACCGCACGACCGACACGATGCCCAAGCGGGTCACCGCCGGCATGTACTACTGGCTGATGCGCCGGCTGGTCGGCTCCAGGGTCCCGGCGAACTCCGGCGACTTCCGGCTGCTCAGCCGCGCCACCGTCGACGCGCTGGTCGCGCTGCCCGAGCAGCAGCCGGTGTACCGCCTGCTCGTGCCCTGGATCGGCTTTCCCAGCGGCGAGGTGCACTACCGGCGGGAGCCCCGCGCGGCCGGGCACACCAAGTACTCCGTCACCAAGATGTTCCGGCTCGCCTTCGACAGCATCGCCAACTTCTCCCCGGCCCCCCTGCGCCTGGCGACCTGGCTCGGCGGCGTCACGATGGTGCTCTGCGCGCTGCTCGCGGCGGCGGCGGTGGTCTCCTACCTCAACGGCACCGTCGTGCCCGGCTGGACCAGCATCTTCGTGGCGACCATGTTCCTCGGCGGCCTGCAACTGCTGTGCCTGGGCATGCTCGGCGAGTACGTGGGCCGCACCTACTCGGCCGTCCAGGGCCGGCCGGCGTACTTCATCGCCTCCGACAGCGCGCTGGACGCCGACGAGTCGGTCGGCCTGCCCCGCCAGCGGCGGCCCCTGTCCCCGATCCGGTCGTGACGCTCGCGGCCGAGGCGCACGCGGCACCGGAGACGCCACCGACCGGACCGGTGGCGGCCGGTACGCGCGGCCGGGTCGCCGCCTTCGCCCCCGGGGTGACGGCCGTCCTGGTGGTCGCCGCGATCCTGCTGGCGTCGGGCGTACCAGCGATCGACCTCCTCCGCTACGCCGGCTACGCGCTCTGGGGCGTGCTGCTGCCAGGCACGCTGGTCTACCGGGCGTTGCGCGGCACCCGCCACTCGCTGCTCGACGATCTCGTATGGGGCGCGGCACTGGGCCTGGCCCTGGAGGTCGCCGCCTACGTGACGTTCTCCGCCACCGGTCTGCGCGGGCTCCTCTGGTGCTGGCCGGTGCTGGTGGTGGCGCCGTTCCTGGCCGTCGGCCGGCTACGCCGCCACTGGCGGCCCACCGGCGGTGCCCCGGTGCCGCTCGCCTGGGCGTGGGCCGTCGCCGCGGGCACGGTCTGGCTCGCCGTGTACATCGCCGCGGTCTTCGTCTCCCTCGAACCGATCGACCCGAAGGCCGACCACTACTACTTCGTCGACCTGAACTACCTGCTGTCGCTGGCCGGGGAGGCGAAGCACCACTTCCCGCCGCACGCGCCGCAGGTGGCCGGCGAGCCGTTGCTGTATCACTGGTTCAGCGCCGCGCACATGGCCTCGGCGAGCCTGGTTAGCGGCGTCGCGCTGCCGGCCGTCTTCTACGGCCTCGCCGTGCCGGCGCTGGCCGTGGTGCTGGTGCCGATGCTCGCGCTGGCCGGCTGGCGGGTCACCGGACGCCCCTGGGTCGGCGTGGTCGCGGTCGGGCTGACGTTCGTGGTCGGCGAACTGGCCGTCGGGACCTTCTTCTTCCTCGGCGACATCACGAAGTACATCATCTGGTCCAGCCCGTCCCAGACCTACTCGTACCTGTCCACGATCCCGCTCCTCGTGCTGATCGCCGACGCGGTGCGCGACCGGCGGCCGGTTCGGTCCGGCGGGTGGGGGCGGTGGGCGCTGATGGCGCTGTTCGCCCTGCAGGCCAGCGGCTCCAAGGCTTCCGGCATCCCGGTGCTGCTCGCCGGCCTCGCCGTCGCCAGCCTGGTCGACCTGGTGCGCCGCCGCCGGATCGCCGCGCCCGTGCTGCTGTCGGCCGCCGTGCTCACCACGGCGTACCTGATCGCCACGGCCGTGCTGTTCCGGTTCGAGAGCCACGGGTTGCGGATCTCCCCCGGCGCCACCGTCGAACTGCTGCTCGGCAACCCCGCGCTGCGCCCCACCTGGAAGAACGTCGTGATCTGGCTGGCCGCCGTCGGCGCGTTCGCGCTGTTCATGCTGGTCCGGCTCGCCGGCATCTGGTTCGCCGCCCGGTACGGCCGGCCGTGGGGCACGATCGAGTGGTTCCTGCTCGGCACCCTCGTGGCCGGGGTCGGCGCGGCGCTGGTCATCCGCCACCCGTCGTGGAGCCAGATGTTCTTCCTCCGCTCGGCGTGGCCGGCCGGGGCGATCCTGTCGGCGCTCGGTGCCGTGCTGCTGGTCGAGCGGCACCGGGTGCCGCCACGGTGGGTGGCCCTCGGCGTGGGCGCCGCGGCGACCGTGGCACTCGCTGTGGGTGCCGCGGTCGAGGTGCTCGAACCGTGGCCGGGCGGGCCGCTGCCCGGCCAGGCCATGGCGCCCATCTACGGCGTCGTCGCCATCCTGCTCGCGGTGGCGGCGGTCGGCGCGGTCGGCTGGCACCTGGCCCGGCGGTGGATCGGGGCGCCGGCCGGTGCGGGCGCGGTGGCCGCGCTGGCGCTCGTGCTCGTCGCCGGCCTGCCGATCCTGCCCCATGACATGTACGCCAGCCAGCGCTTCGGGCCCGCCGGGTCCAACCCCTCCGCGGCCAGCCGCGTCGGCCCGACCGAGACGGCACTGGCCGCCTGGGTACGCGCGAACGTCGGCGTCGACGAGGTGATCGCCACCAACGAGCACTGTCTCGGACCGAACGAGCCCGGCTGCCTCAAGCTCCAGTTCTGGTTCTCCGCCTACACCGAGCGGCGGGTGCTCGTCGGCGGCTGGGGATACGTGCCCCGCGCCATCGTCGACTCCGCCCGCACCGGCGTCGCCTTCGGCCGCACCGAATTCTGGGACCAGCGGCTGCTCGCCGACAACGACGCGGTGTTCACCGCGCCGACCGCGGAGAACACCCGGCTGCTACGGGAGCGGTACGGCGTGCGCTGGCTCTACGTCAACCGCCGCAGCGGCCCCGAACCGCCGGCGCTCGCCGACTACGCCGACCTCCGGTTCACCATCGGCGACTACGCGATCTACGAACTACGCCCCGGCTAACCACCACACCCGCCTGCGGCGCCGGCCAGTCGGGCGGCACAAGGCTGTCGCCGGCACCGACCGACCCGATATGCTCGTAAGGTGGGATCGATCTTCCGGTGGGTGAGACACGAGTGGGAAGATCGCGGTCTGCGGGACGGCGGTGAAGCCACGGTGCGCGCACGTCCCTGACGCGGCGATCTCATGACCGCGCCGCCCGCCACACGCCGCGCGCAAGAGCCGACGGGCAGCGCGCAGGAGAGGAGCCGGCGGCGGAGGTGTGGGCTACTACTTCACGGCGCCGCTGGTCATGCCCTGTTGGATCTGGCGTTGGAAGATCGCGTAGACGACGATCATCGGCAGGATCGACAGGGTCAGCGCCGCGAACATCGCCGCCCAGTCCGCTTCGTAGCCGGCGGCGATCTGGATCCGCGCGATGCCCTGGGTCAGCATGTACCGGCTGTCCCCCTCGCCCTGCATGAGGGCGACCGGCAGCAGGTACTGGTTCCACTGCCCGATGATGTTGAAGATCGTGATGCTGATCAGACCCGGCTTGGCCATCGGCATCATGACCTGGAAGAACAGCCTGGTGTGCGAGGCGCCGTCGATGATCGCCGCCTCGGCGACCGAGTTCGGCAACGTCTTGAAGAACGCGGCCAGGAAGAACACCGTGAACGGCAGCGAGTAGGCGATGTAGACCAGGATCAGCCCGTGGTACGTGTTGAGCAGCCCGAGTTCGCGCACCACCAGGAACAGCGGCACGAGCGCGAGGAACACCGGGAAGGCGAGCCCGGACACGAACATGTAGTAGATGATCCGGTTGCCGAAGAACCGGTACCGCGCCAGCACGTACGCGGCCATCGAGCCGAGCAGCATCGTGCCCGCCGTGCTGCAGGCCACCACGAAGACGCTGTTGAGGAAGTACCGCCCGACGTGTGCCCTGGTCCACGCCCGGCCGAAGCTGTCGAAGCTGAACGACTCCGGCAGCGCGAACGGGCTGCCGATGAAGATCTCGGTGTTCGACTTGAACGAGGCCAGCATGGTCCACAGCAGCGGGGCGATGACCACCAGCGCCCACACGCCGAGGGCGATGTGCGCCAGCATCGAGAAGAAGCCGATCTCCGAGCGCTTGCGCCGGCCGGGGCGGCGGGCCGCGCCGGGTTTGCCGGAGCCGCCGGCCCGGGCGGCCCGGCCGGTGTGGCGGGGCACCCCGGCATCGGGGGTCGAGTCAGTCCGCGTCGTCATGTGACCGCCTTCAGAGCTCGATCGTCTCGCGCCGGGTGACCCGCAGGGCGAGCGCCGCGAACGTGATGGTCAGGAAGAACAGCGCCACCCCCAGGGCCGACGCGTAGCCGAACTGCGAATAGGTGAAGGCGTTGCGGTAGATCTCCAGGCCGAGCACGGTGGTCGCGCCGTCGGGCCCGCCCTGGTCGACCGACATCACCTGCACGATGGCGAACGCGTCGAACGCGGCGATGCCGAGGTAGACCCACGCCACCTGCAGCGTCTCCCACAGCAGCGGCAGGGTGATCCGGAAGAACAGGCTCAGCCGGCCGGCCCCGTCGATGAGGGCGGCCTCGTAGATGTCGATCGGCACCGAGGCCATGCCGGCCGAGAAGAGCACCACGTAGAAGCCGACCGCCTGCCAGACCAGCACCGAGATGATCGCCCACAGGGCGAGGTCGGGATCGGCGAGGAACAGGATCGGGTTGACGCCGAATCCGCCGAACACGCCGTTGAGCAGGCCGCTCTCGTCCGGCGCGAAGACCCGTCCGAAGATCACCCCGACGATGACCACGGCGAGGACCTGGGGGAAGAAGAACACCACCCGGTAGAACTTCGACCCCCAGACCCCCGCCATCACCCCGCCGCGACTGCCACCGCCGACGTTGAGCAGAAACGCGAAGACCAGCGCGATCAGGATCGCCGCCAACGGCAGCACCAGCAGGAGTACACCGTGGTGGCGCACCGCCTTCCAGAAGACATCGTCGTCGAGCAGCCGCTGGAAGTTCGACAGGCCGATGAACTCCGGGTTCGCGCTCACGCCGCGCCAGTTCGTCAACGACAGGCGAAACGCCTGGAAGTACGGGTAGATGACGAACGTGAGGTACAGCGTGACCGGTAGGAACAGGAAGCCGATGATGAATGGGTACCTGCCGTGGCGCACGATCCTGCTCCGCTGCTTTCGGTCGGGTGTGCCGGTGCCTGGGTGCTAGGTGCCTGGGTGCCTAGCGCTTGAATTTCTCGATCGACGGGTCCTTCTTGATGTCGTCGGCGACCTTCTGCATGCGGTCGCAGAACTTGTCGGCCGTGCCGCCGCTGTACATCAGTTCGTTGGTGGCCGACCGGCACTCGTCGTCCATCTTCTTGTACCAGTCGGGCCACCGGTAGCTGAAGTAGTTGCTGCCCGCGGCGGTCAGTGTCGCGTTGCCGCTCGTCAGCCCGGGTGAGATCTGGATACCGTCGACGGCTCCCTTGACCACCGTGAGCACCTTGGTGAGCTGGGTGAAGCCCTTGGCGCCCTCCTTGGAGAGCATGTGCCGCAGGTACTCCATGGCGCCGCGCGGGTTCTTGCCCTTGGCCGCGGCGAAGTACATCTCGCCGGCCGAGGCGAAGATGGCCGAGGCGGGCAGCTTGTCGGAGCCGGTGACGCTGGGCAGCGGGGTCACCGCGTACTGGAAGGTGGGTGGGGTGTCCTTGGCCTGCTCGTTCTCCAGCCAGGAGCCGCTGGGGTAGAAGCCGACCTTGCTCTGGTTCTGCTGGAGCTGTACCTCGGTGTGCTTGAGCCCGAGGAACGCCTTGTTGCTGTACTTGGCGCCGACCTCGCCCCACGCCGCGGCGGCCTGCTTGACGGCGTCGGACTTCCAGGCGCCGTCTTCCAGGTTGTCGATGTTCTTGAGCACGTCCGGCCCGCCGATCTTGGCGGCGCTGGTGAGGATCACCAGGTACTGGTAGTAGGCCGCGTTGGCACCGGCGTAGCCGAACGGCGTGAGGCCGGCCGCCTTCATCTTGTCGCACAGGGCGGTGAACTCGCTCCACGTCTTCGGCGCGGTCCAGCCGTTCTTGGTGAACAACGCGCTGTCGTACCACAGCCCGTAGACCGTGAACGCGTAGTTGAGCACGTACGGCTTGCCGTTGAACGTGCCCTGCTCGACGGTGCCGGGCACCAGGGTGTCGCGGACCTTCTGGCCGGGGATGTCCACCGACGGGGCGTCGAACAGGTCCGTGAGGTCGGCGATGTGCCCGGCCTGCACCAGCGCGCCGGTGTCCATCAGCTTGGAGCCGGCGTTGTTGACCATGTCCGGCGGCGTGTTGCTGGTGAACCGGGGCTGCAGCACCGTCGCGATCTCCTCGGCCTGGGAGAACTTGACGTTGGCGGACGGGAACTTGTTCTTGTACGAGGGGATGTGCACGTCGGTGGCGTACTTGGTACCCAGGCCGCCGTTGAAGATCACGACCTCGAGTTCCGCGTCTGCCTTGACGCCCAGCGGGTTTTCCGCGGTCTTCTGCCCCTCGGCCTGTTCGGGGGCGTCGTCGTCACCGCCGCCGAGGCAGCCGCTGAGCAGGCCGGCGGCCGGCGTCGCGAGCAGGCCGGCCGCGGCCGCCCGGCCCAGCAGGGTGCGGCGGCTGAGGTTCGTGTTGTCTGGGGGGACGGACATCTCGGATCTCCTCGGTTCGTACTCGCGCCGCCAGAGCGCGTGGGTGGGTTTCTCAGCGGGAGGTGCGGGTTACGCCTTCGCCTCGCGTGCAGCCTTGTGACCGGCGACGGCCTGTGCGGTGCGTTGGAAGGCGGAGTGCGCGCGGTCGTGGGTGCGCTGCGCGACCGCGATGTAGAGCAGGTCGAGCACGACAAGCTGGGGATGGCGCGCCGACAGCGCGTCGGGGCGGAACGTCGTCGCCTGCGACGCGGTCAGCAGCACGATGTCGGCGAGCTCCGCCAGCGGGGAGCGGGGGAAGCTGGTCAGGATCACCGTCGTCGCACCGTGGCTGCCCGCCTCGGCGATCATCTCGATGGTCTCCCGGGTCTGCCCGCTGTGCGAGATGCCGAGCGCGACGTCGCCGTTGCGGAGCAGGGCCCCGCTGGCCAGCCCGTTGTGCACGTCGTTCCAGGCCCACGCCGCGACCCCGATGCGGTGCAGGCTGAACTGCATCTCGCCGCCGACGAGCGCGCTGCCGCTGGCGCCGTAGATGTCCACGCGCGACGCACCGGCGATCGCCTCGGCGGCCCGCTCCACCTCGCGCAGGTCGAGCAGGGCGGCCGTGTCGTGCATCGCTTGCGTGTCGGCCGCCATGATCTGGCCGAGCACGCGCTCCAGCGGGTCGGTCGGCTGGATCTCCCGGCCGATGTCGACCGTCCAGCCGGCCAGCCGGGCGCCGCGACCGGTCTCCCCCGCGATGGCCAGCCGCAGGTCGGAGTAGCCCTCGAAGCTCAGCGCCCGGCAGAACCGGGTCACCGTGGCCGGCGAGGTCCCGCTGCGCTCGGCAAGCTCGACGATCGTCGCCCGGGCCGCCGCGGCGGGATCGCTGAGCACGTGCTCGGCCACCCGTTGCAGCGCGCCGGTGAACTCGGGAAGCCGGGCCCGCACCTGGACGAGGACACTGTCCGACGCCGCATAGGGGTTGCCGTCGACCTCGGTCTCGTAGTCCACCATCCGCTGCCTCACTTCCGGTCAACGGAAAGAATTATTACTGAACCCTCCAGATGTCAAGATGATGGGCGAAGTTTTCACATTGTTATCTGGGCGTGCCATGGGCCTGCCGCGCGGCCGGCGGTCCGGCATGACCAGCAACGGTTGCCGTCGTGGCCAGCGGGGCGGGCGCGGGCGGGCGCGGGGCAGACGCGGGGCGGACCCGGGCAGGCGCCGACGCGGGCGCGGCCCGGCGGGTCAGCGCACGGCAAAAATAATTACGAACCGATGGCTCCAAGTCACCGCAAACGGTTGCGGAGAATACGCTCCGTGTCGGCAACGAGATCGGCGAGGTACCCGGCCGCCGCCCGCTCGGTCGTCAGCGCCGCCGCCTGCCCGGCCCACAGGTTGAGGTAGTCGGCCAGACCGCGGGCCCCCGCCTCCCGACGCAGCGGTTGGGTGAGGGCGGCCTGCAGCGGGTACCCCGGCACCTCGGCCTCGCGTGCCGCCAGCTCGCGGGCGAACCGGTTGCTGATCGCGCGGGCCAGCCGGCCCGAGAAGACCCGGGTCAGCACGGTCGTGCGCGCGGCCGGGGTGTGCAGCGCCTTGCGGTGCGCCTCGGTCGCGGCCGACTCGACGCAGGCGAGAAAGCCCGTGCCGACCTGGACGCCGTCGGCGCCGAGCGTCAGCGCCGCCGCGACCCCGCGGCCGTCGGCGATGCCGCCAGCGGCGATGACGGGTACCGACACCGCGTCGGCCACCTGCGGCACCAGCGAGAAGGTACCGACGATGGACTCCTCCACCGGTGCCAGGAACGCGCCCCGGTGTCCACCGGCGTCGCTACCCGAGGCCACCACCGCGTCGAGACCCGCCGCCTCCAGGACGACCGCCTCGTCGACGGTCGTCGCCGTGCCGATGGTGACGATGCCGCGCCGCCGCGCCTCGGCGAGCACGTCGGCCGGTGGCACGCCCATGATGAAGCTGATCGCCGGTGGGTCGGCGGCGAGCAGGGCGGCGACCTGCTCGGCGAAGCCGGGCACCGGGGCCGGCCGCGGGTCGGGCAGGCCGAGCTCGGCGTAGAACGGCCGCAGGCGCTCGATGTGCGGGGCGAGGTCGGCGGCGGTCATGCGGGCCGGGTCCGGCTCACCGTCCTGCGGCACCCAGAGGTTCACCGCGAACGGCCGGTCGGTGGCCGCCTTCAGGTCGGACACCAGCGCGGCGATCCGGTCCGCGGGCAGCACGTTGGCGCCGAACGAGCCGAGGCCGCCGCCGCCGGATACCGCGGCGGTCAGGGCGACGGTCGAGAAGCCGCCGCCCATCGGGCCGAGCACGATCGGGTACCGGACGCCGAGCAGGTCGCGCAGCCGTCCCCCGGCCCAGTCCGGATCCGCCATCGCGGTGCCTCCATCCGTTTCGGGTCCGGCGGGGACCGCCGGATCAGACATCGCCGGACCGGTTGGTCACGACGGGCCGGGAAGGATCTCGCGGTAGGTGGCCGGCCCGCCGCGCGGGCGCCACTCGCGCGGGTAGCCGAGCGAGACCTCCTCGAAGCGGACCCCGTCGTACCACGTGGTCCGCGGGATGTGCAGGTGCCCGTAGACGACGGCCGCCGCCGTGTACCGGGTGTGCCAGTCGGCGGTGCGCACGGTGCCGCACCACTGGGCGAACTCCGGGTAGCGCAGCACCCGTGTCGGCTCCCGCACCAGCGGGAAGTGGTTGACGAACACCACCGGCAGCGCCGGATCGCGGGTGGCGAGGCGGCCCTCGGTCAGCGTGACCCGGGCGTCGCACCACGCGTCGCGGCTCGGGTACGGGTCGGGGTGCAGCACGAACTCGTCGCGGCAGACCACGCCCGACTCGTACGCCACCGCCAGCGCCTCTTCCTTGGTCGTCGTGCCCGCCGGCCGGAACGTGTAGTCGTAGAGCAGGAACAGCGGCACCACGGTCACCGGCCCGCCCGAGCCGGACCAGACCTGATACGGGTCCTCCGGGGTCAGCACACCGAGGCCGCGACACATCTCGACGAGCTTGAGATAGCGCTCCTCGCCGCGCAGCGCGACCGCGTCGTCGGAGGTCGTCCACAGCTCGTGGTTGCCCGGCGCCCACACCACGGTCTCGAACCGCTCCCGCAGCAGCCCGAGCGTCCACTCGATGTCGGTGAACCGTTCGCCCACGTCGCCGGCCACGAGCAGCCAGTCCCCGTCGCCGCCGCGCGGCAGGTCCTCGACCACCTGCCGGTTCTCGGGGTAGGCGACGTGCAGATCACTGATGGCCAGAAGCCTCGCCACGTTGCCCCGGCTCTCCGGCTAGCCCAGCGCCACCAGGTCGACCACGAACACCAATGTCTCGCCGGGCCGGATCACGCCGCCCGCGCCGCGATCGCCGTATCCGAGATGGGGTGGGATGACCAGCTTGCGCCGTCCACCGATCTTCATGCCCACGACGCCCTGGTCCCAGCCGGCGATGACCCGGCCGCCGCCGAGCGGGAAGCTGAACGCCTCCCCCCGGTTCCACGACGAGTCGAACTCCGCCCCGGTCGAGTGCGCGACGCCGACGTAGTGCACCGTGGCGGTCTGGCCGGGCTGGGCGGCCGGGCCCTCACCCACCGCGATGTCTTCCACGACCAGATCGGCGGGGGGTTGCCCGCCATTCACCTCAACGGTTGGCTTGTCCATCGACCCATCTTCGCACGACGGGCGATCATCGGAGCGAGGCCCTACGTTCAGGACATGACGCCGGCACCCCCCTCCGAGCCGTCCCCGACCGGACCTCCGCCGAACGCCGCCGACCGGCGGGTGAACCTCCTGGCGAAGCTGTTCGATCTCCGCTCGTTCATCGGCTCGCTGTTCACCGTGTTCGGGATCATCGTCACCGTCGATGGCCTCGTCGCCGACCAGGCAGAGATCGACAAGGCCGCCGGGATCAACCTCTCCCTGTGGACCGGCCTCGCGATGCTGGTTCTCGCCGCCGTGTTCCTGGTCTGGGTCGTGGCCTCTCCCCCGCAGGTGTACCGGCACCGCGAGTTCACCGAGGACGACGTGCCCGAGCGGCTGCGCGCCCGTCGGCCGGAGCACTGACATGGACGTCCTCGCCCAGGGCCTGCGGCTGCGCCTCGGCGCCGTCGACATCGCGCTGGTCGCGCTCTACTTCGTCTGGGTGCTCGGCATCGGCTTCGCGCTGCGCC
>WUUC01020901.1_pt1 | contig 12244 bp, 8 predicted proteins | sample 6278441 | NCBI WGS metagenome assembly WUUC01 (sample SAMN13675441, study PRJNA597444) | soil metagenome | isolation source: soil | place: USA: Washington | collected 2017-10 | reverse complement strand
TCACCGCCGAGACGCCGATGATGATGCCGAGCATGGTCAGGGCCGCGCGCATCTTGTTGCGCACGAGAGCCCGAAAGGCGACGCGAATAATCATAAAGATGTTCATAATCTGCTCATCCCACGGTCGAGCCTTCAACCGTTAGCTTTTAGTCTTCGTCCTGTTCTACATCAGGCAGAAGCCTCAACTCCTCGGACGCGTCGCGAGGATTTTCGATGCGATAATCCTCTTTGATTCTGCCGTCCTTGAAGACGACGACGCGGTCTGCGTACTCCGCAATGTCATGCTCGTGCGTGACGAGCACGAGCGTGATGCCGCGCTCGCGGTTGAGCTTCTGAAAAATCTCCATCACCTCAATCGAAGTGCGCGAATCGAGGTTGCCGGTCGGCTCGTCGGCGAGAATGAGCGCCGGTCGGTTCACCAGCGAGCGCGCAATCGCGACGCGCTGCTGCTGGCCGCCCGAAAGCTGGTTCGGGTGGTTGTGCTCGCGCCCCGAAAGCCCCACCGAACGGAGCGCTTCCATCGAGCGACTGTGCCGCTCCGCTGCATCGACGCCCGCGTAGAGCATCGGCAGCTCGACGTTCTCAAGCGCGGAGGTTCGCGACAGCAGGTTGAAGCCCTGAAAGACGAAGCCGAGCTTTTGACTGCGAATGTCTGCGCGCTCGTCCTTCGACATCTCGGACACGTCCTCGCCGTCGAGGACGTACCTGCCCTTGGTCGGGTGGTCGAGACAGCCGATGATGTTCATCATCGTGGACTTGCCGGAGCCGGAAGTGCCCATGATTGCCACGAACTCTCCCTCTCTAATCGTGAGCGAGATTCCGCGCAAAGCGTGAACTTCGACATCGCCCATCGTGTAGATTTTATGAACCTGCTCCAACTCGATGACCGGGCGCGCTTCCTCATCTCGCGCGAGCAGCCCGGCGTTTATTTGAGCCTCCTGCGGCCTAATCTCTAAAGTCGCTTGCATGGCTTGGTTTCTCCCTGCGCTCTCAATCCACTTTGAATGTTTGACAGCCGCCGATACGTGGACGGCGTTTCGGCGGCTGTCGTCAAATCTAGCGCCTTTATTATCTGCGCCTGCCGCCTCCGCCGCCCGCGCCGCCGGTGCGCGGTGCGCCGCCGAAGCCGGGCGCGGTCTGCCCTGTCTGGCCCGTCTGAGTCTTGTTCTCGCCGGAGATGTTCTGGCCCGTGACGACTATCTCGCCGTCGCGCAAATCGCCTTCCAAGACTTCGGTCGAAGCGCCGTCGGTCAGGCCGACCTTAATTCGTCTGGGCTGCGGCTTTCCGTCCTGACCGAGCACCCAGACGCGACGTGTCTGGCCTTCGAGCACGGGCGCAGTGTTGGGCGTGACCCTTTCACGCGACCCTTCGGCACGCGCTCCGTCCGCGACGGTCGAGGCGTTGGCGCTCGCGCCATCGGCATTCTCGGGCTGCTGCCGCGCGCCGCGCCCGGAGCCTTGCCCGGCCCTGCCGGACGCCTCGCCCTGAGTCGCCTGCCGACGCTGCCCGGCGGCAGCCTGCGGCGCGAAACGAAGGGCGGCGTTGGGGACTTTGAGCACGTCGTTGCGCTCGTCAATCGTAATCTCAAGATTGGCGGTCATGCCCGGCTTGAGTTTCTGCTCGGGGTTCCGCACGTCGATGACGACGTTGTAGGTCACGACGTTCTGGACGTTCTGCGGGTTGAGCCGCATCTGTTGAATCGTGCCTTTGAACTCGTCTAAAGGAAAAGCATCGACCGTAAAGTTGACGCTCTTGGCCTGCTCGACCAACCCTATGTCCGCCTGATCTATGTTCGCCATGACCTGCATCTGCGTCAGGTCGTTGGCGATGGTAAAAAGCGTCGGGGCCGAGAGGCTCGCGGCCACGGTCTGCCCGACATCCACGTCGCGCGAGACGACCACGCCGTCTATCGGCGAGCGTATGGTCGTGTGAGACAGGCTGATTTCGGCCAGTTGGAGCGCGGCCTGTGCCTGCTGCACGCCGGCAGCCGCGTTCTGCACCTGCGCCGACGCGCTCTGCGCCTGCGCCTGAGACTGCTGAACCTGCGCCTGCGCCTGTTCAATCACGGCCTGCGACTGCACGAGTCCCGAACTCGAAGACGACTGCGCGCTCAACTGCGCCTGCTGAACCTGCGCTGCGGCCTGATTGTATCGGGCTTCCGCCGTCTTATAGCTCGTCTGCGCCGTCTCGACCTCGCGCCGCGCGATGACGCCGCTCTCCGCGAGCGACACCTGCTGCCGTAGGAAACTGGCGGCGTCGTCCAACTGCGCTTTCAGCACGGCGAGGTTGGCCTGCGCCCCCGAGACGCCCGCCTGCTGATTCTGGACGGTCGATTTGGCGGCCAAGGCTTTGGCCTGTGCGTCGGTGACTCCGGCGCGCGATTGACTGATTCCGGCGCGCGACTGCGCGACGCCCGCCTGTGCCTGTTGAAGCGCGGCCCGCGCCTGTATGAGATTTGCGCGTGCCTGCTCGACCTGCGCCTGTGTGGTGGACGGGTCGAGCTGGGCGATGACCTGACCCTTCTTGACCGTCGAGTTGAAATCCGCGTAGAGCGCAGAGATTGTGCCCGACGCCTGACTGCCGACCTGCACGGTCGTGACAGCCTGAAGCGTGCCGGTCGCGGTGACCGAGTTGCGCAGATTTCCACGCTCCACTTTCGCCGTCATGTACTCGGCGGCGCTCGCTCGATTACCCCACAGCACAAACCCCAGAGACGCGATGAGCGCCAGCGCGCCGACCGCTATCAAGAGACGTTTCCTGCCGCTCAAATTCAATCTTATCCACTTCATGATTCTCTTCCTGTCGGGGCGCGTTCGCCGCCCGTTTCGCCCCGTCTCAAACAAAGTTTCCGCCCTTAAAATCCTCACACTTTGATAGACACCGGCCCCGCCGGTTCCGTTACAAACGGACTCCGTCGAAACCTGTGAATCTGATTATTTCGCTCCCGCTTTGGCCGCCTTTTGCTCAGGCTATCCGGCGCGAGCCCGCGCCGATGTGGATGTGCGGGCCTGTGGCCGAACCGGGCACGGCGGCGCGAAAAGCGATGAAGGTGATGCCTTGGCTTTGCAGGTAATTTATGAGCGCGCGGCCCTCCACGCTGTCCGGGTGCAGCGCCACGTCAACCGCGTGGCGATGGTCGAAGCCGAGACGGTTATGTGTCGCCGTCTGCCCCAGAGCGCTTATCGGGAGCGCGTGCCGGAATTGGGCCGAAAAGAAGGACTGCACCATGCCCAGACTCGCCACCGACCAGTACGTCTTTCCGGTGTAGCGAATGACGACGCCGGTCGAGCTGTAACTTCCCGCCCGAGCGGGCGGAGCCTGTCCCGGCTTGGGAAGCGTCGGCTGAGATTTCGCCAACTCTTCAGCCGCCTTTATCTCTGAAATCAAGCGGTCAGAATCGGCGATTTGACGACGCCTTTCCTCCAACCCTGCGCGCGCGGCGACGAGCGCCCGTTCGCTCTCTTCAAGCTCATTTTTTGCGATGAGCCCTTCCGCGAAGAGCTGCCGGAGTTGTTCGAGCCGCTCGGCGCTCCTGTTAATCGATTCCTCTTCCAGACGCATCAACTCCTTCGTGCTGGCCTTAAATTCCTCCGTCGCGGCAATCCGTTCCGCGCTCGACCGTGCAAGCTGCTCAGTCTGGGCGCTACCCGGCGCGCAGAAGATTAAGAGCGCGAACACTGCAATAATCAGATGTGAAAAATTGATGCCTCTCATGCCAGCTTCTCCGTCCTCCCTCTTATAAGGTAGACACCGGCGCGGCGTAAGAAGTTACTTCGAGCCGGGAAGCGGCAACCCGTCCCAGAGATTAAATGGAGCATGTAACCTTTTGAAGAAGCGAGGTGTCTTACCTGTCAGAAGGACGTTGAAGAGCCTTCGCATGAAAAAGATTGACTCTCCGAAGACAAAGAAGGAAGAGGTGAAGTTATGAAAAAGCTTTTTGTGGCAATCATGTGTTTGACCCTGTTGTCGGCGACGGCGATGCCCGCTTGGGCGCAAACGTCTCGCAACCGCAACGTGCCGTACGCGACGCAGAACAACAGGCGTTATGACAACTCGCGGCGCGTCAACTACGACAGGCGCAACTATGAGCGGCGCAACGACGAAGGCTCTTTTATCGAAGAGCACCGTGATAAATTGACCGTCGCGGCTGGCACGGGCGTCGGCGCGGCCATCGGCGCTGCAACCGGCGGCAAGAAGGGCGCGATAATCGGCGCTCTCTTGGGAGCGGGCGGCTCGGCGCTCTACACCTACGTGCTGCGCGACAAAGACGACGACGGGCGTTACTATCGTCGCTAAGAGAGGCTGTCGATGTGCCGTGGCGCGGTATACATCAAAGTCAGCGACTCTTTTACCGGAACCGGCGGGCCGAGGGGAGAGTTCCCCTCAGTCCGCTGTCCGTCAGCTTTGAACGGGTGCGCTTCTGTCGAACGATTACGAACAGACCGAGGATTTGGAGTTGGCGCGGCTGGCGCGCGAAGGCGACGAGTCCGCCTTCGCCGAGATTATGCGACGCTACAGCCCTCGCGTCTTTCGTTTCGCCAGCCGCTACTTTCGCCAGCGCAGTCTGGTCGAAGAGGCTGCGCAGGAAGTCTTCCTGAAGGCTTTCACACAGCTCGACAGCTACGAAGGGCGCGGCTCGATGGAAGGCTGGCTGACGCGCATCACGACCAACACCTGCCTGAACATTCTCCGCAGCTCAAAGCGTCGGCCCGAGCTGACGGTCTCAAACCTGACGGAGGATGAAAGCACTTGGTTGGACAGCAAGCTGGCGGGCGCGGCGACCGAGCGGCATCAATCGAGCGAGCGAAGTCTCGTCGCGGCAGACCTTGCGAACCGCGTTCTTGAGACGATGTCTCCCGACGACCAGTTGGTCTTAAGATTGATTGACGGCGAAGACACGCCTGTAAAAGAGGTGGCTGAGATGACCGGGTGGTCTGTCTCGAAGGTCAAGGTGCAGGCGTTCCGCGCGCGGCGCAAGATGCGAAAGGCCGTGGAACAACTGCTGGCATATAAGAGAAAGAACCCGGACGAGAGTTTGGAACCCGCGAGGTGAGAGAGATGAGAGACGGACATATCATTAGCATTATCGAGAACGCGCCTCTTGACGGTTTGAGCGAGAGCGAGCGGGCGAACATTCGCGCTCATACCAGCCGGTGCGCGGAGTGCCTGCGCGCCTTCGAGGCGGCGCAAGTCTCTACGCTTCTGCTCAGAGAGAGCGTCGTCGAGACGTTCGAGCCGACGCCCTTCTTCCAGACGCGAGTGCTGGCGGTGCTGCGCGAGCGGCAGGCCGCAGGGGAGACTTCCGCGTTCAGACGCCTTTGGAACGCGACGGGCGCGCTCGTCTCTTCGATGGCGGCGACGGTCGCGGCGCTGGTGCTTATAACCGTCCTCGCTCCCGGCACTCAGCCGACGGCGGAACCGCAGGAAGTGTCGGCGGCTTACAACTCCTATTCGGCGGAAGAGATGCTCTTCGACCAGAGCGAACTGCCTGCGGCTCAGATGTCATACGGGCAGGTGCTTTCGACTCTCTACGAGTCGGACGACGACAGGTGAAATAATTATGGACAAGAAAAGTAGAAACAGATGGCAGATTCGGGCGGCGGCGGTGCTCATATTTCTGCTCGGCTTCACGGCGGGCGCGCTGGCCCTGAATGCCTTCCGCGCGTGGTCTAGGGGCAACGCTCAGGTGAACAGAGAAGACCGTTTCGGGCAGATGTCCGAGCGCCTGAAGCTCAACGACGAGCAGAAGTCTCAGGTTCAGAAGATACTGGGCGACTCGCGCGAACAGTTGCAGGCGCTGCGCAGAGAGTCGGAGCCGCGCGTGATGGAGATTCGCAGGCAGGCCGACGAACAGTTGCAGAAGGTTTTGACGCCGGAGCAGTGGCAGCAGTTTCAGCAGATGAGAAACGAGATGCGCGGGAGGGGGCGACGCGGAAGAGGAAACGGCGGGGACTGACCGCATCTATTTTGCTGACCGCATCTATTTTTAAGGAGCGCTGATTAAATTCAAGGGCCGGTACTTCCAAAGGCATTTCACGGAAGTACCGGCCCTTGCGTTTTTAGCCGTCACGTTTAAACGGCTCCGCCCGCCGCCTATAAGGTTGAGAGTTGAAGTGTCGGTTGTATAATCTTTCGAGGGTTCGCCCGAGAGCACACACATTGGAATACACATCCACTCCTGCAAACAAATTACTGGAAAGCCTGCTCGACGCCAGCGTTGACGGCTTGCTGGCCTTCGACCGCGAGTGCCGATACACGGCTTGGAACGCCTCGATGGAGCGCATCACCGGCTTCCGCCGCGAGGACGTGCTGGGCCGCACGGCCTTCGACATCTTCCCTTTCCTGAAGGAGACGGGCGAGGACAAGTTCTTCTACGAAGCGCTTGCGGGCAGGAGTGCGACAGCCGAAGCGAGACGCTACGCAGTCCCGGAGACGGGGCGAGACGGCTTCTTCGACGCCTCCTACTCGCCTCTGCGCGACGAGGCGGGCGAGGTCTACGGCGGAGTCGCCGTCGTCCGCGTCAATACGGAGAGTCGCGAGGCCGAGGCGGCGCTCCGTTCGAGCGAAGAGCGATACCGCGCCTTCATCGCCAACAGTTCGGAAGGCATCTGGCGCTGCGAGTTCGACCGCCCAGTCCCTACAGACCTCCCCGTAGACGAGCAGGTCGAACTCTATTACCGCCACGGCTACTTGGCCGAATGCAACGACGCGATGGCGCGCATGTACGGGTTCGAGCGCGCCGGGGAGATAGTCGGAGCGCGGCTCGACGACCTCCTCGTCCGCGAAGACCCGAACAACGTCGGCTTCCTGCGCGCCTTCGTCGTCGCCGGCTACCGCCTGACGGACGCAGAGTCGGTAGAAGTGGACAGGGAGGGCAGACGGAGGTTCTTCTCGAACAACCTTGTGGGCGTCATCGAGGACGGACGGACGCTCAGGGCTTGGGGCACACAGAGAGATATCACGGTGCGCAAGCGTGTGGAGGAAGAACTGAAGGCGACCGAGCACCGCTTCTCGATGTTCATGGAGAACCTGCCCGGCCTCGCTTGGGTCAAGGACTCGGCGGGGCGCTACGTGTACGTCAACGAGGCCGCCGCGCGCGCCTTCAGTGCCCCGCGCGAAGAGATTCGCGGAAAGACGGACGAAGAGATTTTCCCTGCCGATACCGCCGCGAAGTTCCGCGAGAATGACAGGCTGGCGCTCTCAGGCGGGGAGGGCGTGCTCACGGTCGAAGTGTTGGAGCAAGAGGACGGAGTCCATCACTCTATCGTCAGCAAGTTCCCTATCCCCGACCTTGACGGGCGGTCTCCGATGATTGGCGGCATCGCCATCGACATCACCGAGCGCATGCGCGCGGAGGAGGCGCTGCGCGAGAGCGAGGAGAAGTACCGAAGCCTTCTTGAGAACGCCAACGACATCATCTACTCGCACGACCTACAGGGAAAGTATCTCACCATCAACCGCGCGTGCGCCGAAGTCACCGGCTACACGCGCGAAGAGATTCTCGGCGGCTTGAACATCGCGCAGGTGGTCGTCCCCGAACAGCTTGAACTCGCGAAGAAGATGACCGAGCTTAAGCTGCGCGATCCCTCTCCGACGATGTACGAGATAGACATCCGCACCAAAGACGGGCGGCGGCTGACGCTCGAAGTGAGCACGAGGATTTCGCGGCTGCACGGGCACGGCCCCATCGTCGAAGGCATCGCGCGCGACGTGACCGACCGCAAGCGCGCCGAGCGGGAGCGCGAAGAACTGCTCGCGCGCGAGCAACTGGCGAGGCGAGAGGCCGAAGAGGCGCTCGAAGTGGCGCGGAGCATCGAGGAGAGTCTGGGTCTGCTGGTCGAAGCGTCGGGCGTGCTGCTCGGTTCCCTCACTCTCGACGAAGTGCAGCCCGCGATTCTCGACATCTCCCGGCGGCTCATCTCGGCGGACGCTTACGCCATCTGGCGGGGCGACGCCGCGTCGAAGACTTGGCGCATCGTCTCCGCAGCGGGGCTTTCGGAAGCGTACAGCTCGGGCGTTGTCGAGAACTGGGAGCCCGGCGGCTCCGCGCTGGAAAGGCCGGTCGTCGCGGACGACATCGAAGCGTCCCCGATGCTGGAAACGCGACGCGACCTACACCGGGCCGAGGGCGTCCGCTCGCTGCTCGCCGTCCCTCTGCGCATCCACGGCGAGGCCACGGGCACGCTGACTTATTATTACCGGCAGCCGCACCAATTCAGCGATAGAGAGCTGCGCGTCGCTACCGCTCTTGCGAACCTCGCGGGCGCGGCCATCGGCGGGGCCGAGCTGTACGACGAGCAACGGAGGCTGCGTGCCGAGGCGCAGTCAGCCGAATGGCGCTCTAACTTCCTTTCGGAAGCGAGCAGGGTTCTCTTCTCGACGCTTGATTACAAGGTCACGCTCGCGCGCGTGGCGCGGCTCTCAGTCCCAGACCTTGCGGACTGGTGCGCCGTGGACATCGTGGAGGAAGACCAGACGGTCAAGCGGCTGGCCGTGACCCACGTTGACCCCGCCAAGGTTGCGTGGGCGCACGAGCTACAGCAGCACTTCCCGCCGAACATGGACGCGCCGCAGGGAGTCCCGCAGGTGCTCCGCACGGGCCAGTCTGAAATCTACCCGGAAATCACTGACGAGATGCTCGCCGCTTCGGCCCAAGACGAAGAGCACTTGCGGCTGCTGCGCTCCATCGGGATCTCTTCGGCGATGCTCGTCCCGCTCACGGCTCACGGGCGCACGCACGGCGTCGTCACCTTCATCACCGCCGAATCAGGACGCCGCTACGGCCAGCAAGATTTGGCGCTCGCCGAAGACCTCGCCGGACGCGCGGCGGTCGCCATCGAGAACGCGCGGCTCTACCTCGCGGCGCAGAACGCCAACCGTTTGAAGGACGAGTTCCTCGCCACCGTCTCGCACGAGTTGCGGACGCCTCTGACGGCCATCCTCGGTTGGTCGAACATGCTGCGGCGAGACATCCGCGACGAAGCGACGCGCGCTCACGCAGTGGAAGTCATCGAGCGCAACGCGTTCGCGCAGAAGCAGCTCATCGAAGACATCCTCGAAGTCTCGCGCATCATCACCGGCAAGGTGCGGATAGACGTGCACCCGGTCGAGCTGATACCCATCGTCGAAGCGGCGCGCGAGGCCGTGCAGCCCGCCGCCGAGGCCAAAAGCATTCGCATGGAGTCCGCGTACGACGCGGAGGCCGCGTCAGTCCTCGGCGACGCCAACCGCCTTCAGCAAGTCGTCTGGAACCTGCTCTCGAACGCAGTCAAGTTCACGCCTCCGGGCGGTCACGTCTCGCTGAAAATCTCGCGCAGGGGCGCGTCCGTCGAGGTCGCCGTCGGCGACACCGGCGAAGGCATCGCGCCGGAGTTCCTGCCGCACGTCTTCGACCGCTTCCGTCAGGCCGACATGGGCACGACGCGACGGCACGGCGGGCTCGGGCTCGGGCTCTCCATCGTGCGCCATCTGGTCGAGATGCACGGCGGCAGCGTGCGCGCGGAGAGCGAAGGACGTGGCCGCGGCTCTGTCTTCACGTTGCGGCTGCCGCTCAGAGGCGGCGAGGAAGTGCAGCAGCCCCTCCATCCCGAAGGGCGAAGCGCGGAGCCGGGCGAGCCTATGGCACAACAGACCCCGAGCCTCGCGGGCGTCCGACTGCTTGTCGTGGAAGACGAGCCGGACACGCTCGACCTGCTCAAGATAGTCCTGAGCAGGTACGGGGCCGAGGTGACTACGGCGGGCAGCGCCGCCGAGGCGCTCGACGCACTCGGACGCGCCAAGCCGGACGTTATCGTCTCGGACATAGGGATGCCGGAGGTGGACGGCTACGAGCTTCTGCGCAGGGTGCGGGCGCTCGGGGCTGAGGAGGGCGGAGAAGTCCCCGCCATTGCCCTCACGGCTTACGCCAGAGAGGAAGACAGGGCGCGCGCACTCGACGCGGGTTTTCAGGAGCACGTGCCGAAGCCAATCGAGCCGTCCGTCCTTGCCGGAGTAATCGCAAGCTTAATCCACCGCACATAACAGACGAGCCGCCCGTCAACAACTTTGACGGGCGGCTCGACCTGACTCGACTTGCTACGCGCTGAACGCCTACGGCGACGTTGCGCGACGGCTGAAGGCGTCGTGTGTGCGGGACTCAGAATTTGTATCGGTAGCGCAGCGTCACGCCCCTGCCCGCGCCGTCGATGCCCCAGCTTATGCCTCGATACTGCTTGTCGGCGATGTTTTCAAAATCAATGTAGACCTCCGAATGCTCGTCGAAGCGGAACGCGCCGCGCACGCCGACCAGCCCGTAGCCGGGAAGGTGCGGAAAGAGAGGCACGCTCGTGTCGTTATTGACGACGGTCACGCCGTTGATGGTAGCGCCAATCGGAAGGAGCCGGTTCTGCACCTGTGCGAGCGTCTCGCCTGTAGGGATAAGTATGCCGCCCGCAGACCCGCAGCCCGTGGCCCCCGGAGTCGTGACGCCGCGCACGCAAGCGCCGCGCCTGAAGAAGTTCTGGATTTGCGCGCGTGAGCGGGGCGCACCCGTTCGACGGTCTGCGAGATCGAGCGAGGAGAGGCGGTTCTGTCTCGCCGCGAGAATCGAATAAGCCTCGACGTAGAAGCGCGTCGAGTTGCGCGGTTGATAACGCAGTGAGACGAAGCCCGTGGCGGGCGGGACGCCGCCTTCGACGTTCGGCGGGAGTCCGTTCAGGAGACTGTAGGCGCGGATGTATGTGAAGTTGCCGGTCGCGCTGAAGTCTCGGCTGAGGCGCGCTTCCGTGTCGAACTCGACGCCGTTGAAGCGCGCGTCGTCGAAGTTGACGCGGACGAGCACAGGACTGGTGGCGGCGGCGACGAATACCAGCCCGTTGGCGTTCTGGCTGACAATCTGGTCGCTGCCCAAAAATTGTCCGATCGCTCCCTGCGGCAAGACGAGCGCCTGATCGAAATACACGTCGTTGAGTTTATTGGTGAAGCCCGTCAGCTCCGCGCGGAAGCGCGCGTGTGTGTAGCGGAAGCTGAGGTCGAAGCTGTCGCTCTTCTCAGGCCCGAGGCGCGTGATGGGGATGCCGGTCGAGACGGCGTCGGGCCCGGCGGTCGTGCCGATGAAGCCGCCGAGGCGCGCGGCGGTCGCCGCGTCAACCTCGAAGCCTGTGCCGACGAGCCCGATGATTCCGAGGTCGGTCGTGTTCGGGGCGCGGAAGCCGCGCGTGTATTTCCCTGCGATGTCGAAGCCGCCGCCGACGTTGAAGACCAAGCCGATGCGGCCCGATAAGGCGTCGAAGCGTGCGCTGTCGTCGGGAAATAGCGGACGCCCGCCCGCGCCGAGCGGCGCGTTCTCGGCCTCCGATTTGTAGGACGCGACGCTGTAGCGCAGCGCGCCGCTCAAGCGCAGGCGGTCAGGCACGACCGTGTAGACGTCCTGTAAGAAGACGCCATAGGAGAGATAACGAGCGCCGTCTGGAACGCGCGGGCGCGAGGCGGTCGTCGTTCTGGTCGCAGGGTCGAAGCTGAAGGCCGGGGCGGCAATCTTATCTCGGTACACGTCGGCCCCGAAGGTGAACGTATTGGATTCGCCGGTTCGCTTGTCGAGATGGAAGTTGAAGCCTAAGACGGTGGTGCGCTCGCGCTGGTTGGTGATGGCCGCGAGAGGATTTCCCTGCCCCCCTTGGTTGACGCGCTCCTCGCGCTGCGCGTTGTAAGAGAAGGTGAACTGCGCGTTGTCGAAGAAGCCCAGATTCTGTTTGACGAGCCGTGCATAGAACAAATCCGTCATCAGGTTGCGCAGGTCGGCGATGAGGTTGCCGTCGCCTCCGGCCAACTGGTCGTAACGGCGGCCCCCGTCCTGCTGGTTGCGCGCATAGCTGAAGAGCACCTGCGTCGTTTCGTCGAGGTTGAAGTTGGTGCGAAGCAGTCCGCCGTACTGCGTGAAGGCGGTGTCGGGCAGCCGCTCGCCCAAAATGTCGGAGGGGATGCCGAGGAAGCGCGTCACCGCCGCGTGTCCGTCGATGCCGCCGCCGGGGCGCAGCCGGTTGATGCGTCGAGCGTTCAGGTTCATCAGCAAACCGTAACGCCGCGTGCCGTAGGTCAGAAGGGCGTTGCCGCCGAAGCCGTTGGTCGGGGACGTGTAGAAGACGTTAGTCCTGCCATGCCACTCGCCGTCTGTGCCGCCGTAGACGGGCGCGTGTGAGATGAAGTTGACGACGCCGCCGAGCACGTCCGAGCCGTACTGCGAGCTGTTCGGCCCGCGCAGGACTT
>WUUC01227352.1_pt1 | contig 12245 bp, 14 predicted proteins | sample 6278441 | NCBI WGS metagenome assembly WUUC01 (sample SAMN13675441, study PRJNA597444) | soil metagenome | isolation source: soil | place: USA: Washington | collected 2017-10 | reverse complement strand
CCGCGGCGACCTGACCGAAGTTCTTGCTCAGGTTCTGCACCACGATGCGGCCGCTGCCGTCCGACACGTGCCCCTCCTGCCCGCGAGTTGGTGCGGGTCATCTTGCCGTATGGCCGCGGCGGGGTGTGCCGAACGGTGCAGTTGGCCCTCAACGGGTGGCGGAACGACCGAACGGGTTGCGCAGCAGGTGGGCGCGGCGGCGGCGCGGCGGCCCGTCCCCGACGAGGTGTTCGTGGGCCGCCCGCCACACCTGACAGGGCCAGCGACGTGCGCGGATGCCGGTGCGGCACGCCTCGCAGCGGCCGTCGGCGTCCGCGCGGTGGGCGGACAGGAGCCGCCGCCAGCCGACGGCGAGGCGGTGCAGCTCGGTGCGGGCGAGGGGGACCAGTGTCGCCGGGTCGGCCTGCCCGGCCACCCGTTCCAGGGCGGCGAGCCTGCTCAGCACGGCGTGCCGGGGGTCGTCGAGGGTGGGGTGCACGCGCTCAGCCCGCCTGCCGGTCCCGGTGGTGGTCGGGGCCGGTGCGGCCGGCGGCCTGGTCGAGCGCCAGCCCCAGCCCCCGTGCCTGCTGCGCGGACAGCACCGCGGCGGCGCCGGGCGGGGGGACGAGGACAACTCTCTCGTTCTCGACCAGCACCATCAGTGCCCGGTCCCTTCCGAAGGGGTCGATGCATCGAACGGACCAACGAGGTTCAGTCACGGTCAGCACATCGGCCTCGAAATCGGCGGGCCGAAGTGGTAATGGCGGAGTTCACTCCATTGCCTCGCCTTTGTCACTCGATCGAGCGTGCCGATCGAGTGAGCCGTCGCTCTATGCGGTAGTCAAGGTCCCGGGGCGACGAACCACGTTCGGCATACAGACGGTGTCGGCTTGAGAACTAATGGAAACTCACCGACCCCCATTGCACCACCAGAGCCCTCATACCCTTAAGCTTGCACATGGCGGCCCGCTCCCAGTGACCCCCAGGCTGGTTGAGCGGGCCGCCCTCGTCTTCCGGGCCCTTTCCCCGCAACTTCCCCCAGGTCCTTGCCTGTGCGGCCGGGTGCGCCCCCTGGCTCCCGCGGCGCGGTCCCTTGTGGATCTCGCTCCTCGGGCGCGGTCGTTAGCCGTCCGCACTTCGCGGCACTCGGCGGCCCCGGGACGACCCGCCGGTCGTCGCCGCGGAGTTACTTCTCCGGACGTTGCTATGCGAACAGCCTGTTGCAATTTGCGACAGGCTGTTCGGTCAGGGCATATGTGGCCGGATGCCCTTTCGGGCGTGGTTCCCGTTTCTGTTTTTCCCGGTGTTGATTAGTTGACCAATTCGGTCAACACCGTGTGCGGGAGGTCGTGGGCGGTCGCGACGGGGGCGTTGGTGAGGGCGCCCTCGTGGGTGTTGAGGCCCAGCGCCAGGGCCTGGTCCGCGCGCAGCGCCTGCTGCCAGCCGCGGTCGGCCAGTGCCATCGCGTACGGCATCGTCACGTTCGTCAGCGCGTACGTGGACGTCCTCGGGACCGCGCCCGGCATGTTCGCGACGCAGTAGAAGACCGACCGGTGCACGTCGTAGGTCGGGTCCGCGTGGGTGGTCGGGCGGGAGTCGGCGAAGCAGCCGCCCTGGTCGATGGCGATGTCCACCAGGACGGAGCCCGGCTTCATGTCGGCCACGAGGTCGTTGCTGACGAGCTTCGGCGCCCGGGCACCCGGCACCAGCACCGCGCCGATCACCAGGTCCGCGTCCTTCACGGCCTGCTCGACGGCGTACCGGTTGGAGGTGATGGTCCGCAGCCTGCCCTGGAACTGGGCGTCGATGCGGCGCAGCCGGTCCACGTTCGTGTCCAGGACCTGCACGTCCGCGCCCATGCCGACCGCGATGGTCGCCGCGTTCAGGCCCGCGACCCCGCCGCCGATCACCACGACCCGCGCGGGCGCCACGCCCGGCACGCCGCCGGGCAGCACGCCCCGGCCGCCGGACGGCTTCATCAGCGCGTACGCCCCGACCTGCGGCGCGAGCCTGCCCGCGACCTCCGACATCGGCGCGAGCAGCGGCAGCGCGCCGTCGGCCGTCTGGACCGTCTCGTAGGCGACGGCGGTCGTGCCCGCCGCCATCAGTGCCCGGGTCAGCGCCTCGTCGGCGGCCAGGTGCAGGTAGGTGAACAGGACCTGGCCGCGGCGCAGCAGCGGGTACTCCGCGGCGATGGGCTCCTTGACCTTCAGCACCAGCTCGCCCTCGGCCCAGACGTCCTCGGCCTTGGCGAGCACCTTCGCGCCCGCGGCGAGGTACTCCTCGTCCGTGATCGCCGAACCCAGCCCCGCGCCGGCCTCGACGAAGACGTCGTGCCCGTGCGAGGTCAGCTCGTGCGTGCCCGCGGGCGTCAGCGCGACCCGGTACTCGTGGTTCTTGATCTCGCGAGGAACGGCGACCTTCACGACGTTGTCCTTCCCGACCAGCTTGCGGAGCGGATGGCGGCACTGGGCCGACTGAGTGTTGAAAACCACAATGCGATAACGATAAGTAAGTGTCATCGTGTCGCTGGCACCAGACTTGAGCTTCGCTGTAGTGCTGCGGGAACAGTCAGGACCAGTGGATGGTCGCCAGTTGGACCAGCAGCGCGAGCCGGGTGTCCGGGTCCTCCAGGTCCACGGCCGCCAGCTCGACGAGCTTGGCCATGCGGTACCGCAGCGTGTTGGGGTGGATCCGCAGTGCCCTGCTCGCCGCCCGGGGGTCGCCGGGGTGGCGCAGCCACTCGTACAGGGTGTCCACGTACGACGTGCCGGACTGCTCGTCCTGGGCGCGCAGCACGGCGAGCGGCCCGAACTCGGTCGCGCCCGCGGCCAGCGCGCCCGTCGCCGACCGGTGCAGCACGAGCACCGTCCACGCCTCCTCGTGGCTGACCACGGGACCGGCGATCAGGCCGGTGCGCAGCAGGTTCAGCATCTCCTCGGCCAGCGCGCGGGAGCGGGCCAGCTCGGTCAGCGGGGCCGGGGGACCGGCCGCGACCAGGGGTTCCTCCTCGCCTGCGAGGGCCTGCCGCAGCGCGGGCCAGCCACTGCGGTCCGGCACCACGGCGTAGAGGACGTCCCGCAGCTCGGCCACGGCGGGCCGCCTGCCCACTCCCGCGGTGATCCGCTCCCACAGCGCGAGCCGCAGGCCCTCGGCGCCGAGCGGGTCGGGCGCGCGGATCGCCATCGCGACCACGCGGTGCGGCTCGTCGGGCAGGTCCAGCTCGGCCACCGCGAGCCGCACGCTGCCGGTGCCCTCGAGCACGGCGCGCACCAGCTCCGCGGACCGCCTGCGCTCGGCGTCCTCGCGGGCGCGGCGGCGCAGCAGGTGCAGCGCCACGACCGGGGCGGTGTCGGCGAACGCGGCGGCCCGCTCGTCGGGGACCGGCCCCGCCACGACCGCCCACATGGAGCCGAGCAGCTCGCCACCCATCCGGATCGGCACGATCAGCCGCGGCAGGGTGCCGTCGGCCTGCCGCGGCACGAAGATCGTCGTGCGGCCGCGGCTGAGCTCGCGGAACACCCCGCGGGACCGGAACCGGGCGAGCACGTCGTCCGGCACGCGCCTGCCCATGATCGTGGACACGCGCGCCGGGTCGGTGCGGTCCTGGCGCGCCGAGTAGGCGAGCACCCGCGAGTTCGCGTCCTCGATGGTGACGGGCGCGTCGACCACCGCGGCGGCGGCGTCGGCGAGCCGGAACAGGTCGCCCAGCGCGGGCTCGGCGCCGTCCCGGTGGTCGGACTCGTCGGCGGCCGCGTCCAGCACCGACCGCAGCAGCCACACGACCTGCGCCCATGACGCGGCCGCGTTCACCTCGACCAGCGCGGTCCCGCCGGCCTGGGCGGCGGTGCGGACCCCGGCCCGCACCGGGAGCGGCGGCTTGAGCAGCACCGCCGCCGCGCCCTGGCTCCCGCAGTACCTGACCAGCTCGGCGGCGTCCTTGGTGGTGTGCACCCCGACGCCGAGCACCAGGTCGCCGTCGCCGACCGGGTCCTTGTGGCCCGGCTCGGCGATCACGACGTCGGTGACGTGCCCGCCGTCCCCGCCGAGCCGGGTGTGCAGGAGCGTCGGCCCGACCCGGTCGACGACGCCCTGCACGGTGATCACAGCCCTGATGGTGCCCGTTCGGCCCCGCCCCTGCCCAGTCGTCAGCCGGAGTGGCGGGCGACCAGTGCGCGCAGGGCCGCGATCTCCTCGGCGAGCGCCCGCCGTCCCGCGCGGGTGATGGACACCCACGTCTTCGGGCGCTTGCCGTCGTAGCCCTTCTCCATCTCGAGCAGGCCCGCGTCGACCAGCACGGTCAGGTGGCGGGACAGGTTGCCGCCGGTGAGCTCGAGGGCGTCCTTGAGGTAGCCGAACTCGACCCGCTTCGACTCGGCGGCGATGGTCAGGATGCCCAGCCGGTGGCGCTGGTGGACGACGTCGTTGAGCCCGTTCGTCGGGTGCTCGCTCATCGGCGGGACCTCACGGCGGCGATCGTGCCACCCACCAGGAGGACCGCCGCGGGCAGGAGCAGCTGCTGGAAGGCGTACAGGCGGGTGTCCACGAAACCGGCGTCCCAGCCGAGCCGCCCGAACACGTAGGCGGGATCGAGGCGGACGAGCGGGGTGGCGATCATCGCCGTCGACGGGACGGCCACCAGCGCGAACAGGGCGGTGACCACACCGAGCAGCACGCTGCGCTCCAGCCACGCCAGCACGAGGAGGCCCGCCGCGATCACGAGCAGCGCGGAGAAGCCCTTGTTGGTGTAGACGGCCATGGACGAGAACGTCACCGCGCCGCACACCGCGCCGAGGAACACCCCGGCGGGCCCCCGGTTCCACCGCAGCACGAGCGCCGCGAGCAGCAGCGAGCCGAACATCAGCGACAGGTTGACCTGCCACGCCCCGTAGAGCGACAGGGCGTAGCGCGAGAACGCGAACGTGCCGAGGAAGAACCCGGCGAACCCGGCGACGGCCGCGACGAGGAACGCGCGGGTGTCGGTCTCCACGCCGACCCGCGCCGCGCGGCGGCGGTACCACCACGCCGTGGCGCCGAACCCGACGACGAGCACGAGCAGCCAGTACCAGGCGACGAGCGTCGGGTGCGCCGGGTCGTTGCGTGCCGTGGTGCGGAAGATCCGGACGAGCAGGTTGCTCCCCTCCACCCGCGGGTCCCACCCGTCCACGGAGTGGTCGGGTTCGGGCGCGGGTGCGTAGAGCAGCGGCGCGGCCAGGACGAGCACGCCGAACAGCAGCAGGGAGAACGCGTAGCCCTGCCGGTCCTCGCGGGCGCGGGCGCGCAGGTGGCGCAGGTCGGTGAGCAGGTCGCCGGTGTCAGTCATCGTCCCGACCCCCAGCCGGGGCGATGGCGGTGTGGTGCATGTCGAACCCCCCGACTCGATTGCGATGCACATAGGTTTGCATCGCAAACCTGGTTGCGTCAAGCGTCGTCCGGGGTGCGGGTGCCGATCTCCTCGGGGGTGAGCTGCTCGCGGCGGGTCGACAGGGCCCAGCGGTGGCCGGACGGGTCGACGACGACGCCGTACCGCTCGCCGAAGAACATCTCCCGGACGGGCAGCTCGACCGTCGCACCCGCGAAGACGGCCCTGCGCGCGATGTCGTCGACGTCGTCGGTCTCGAGCAGCAGCAGGACAGGGCTCCCGCCGATGCTGGTCGGGGCCAGCGCGTTCAGGTGCGCCACCTCCTCGCTCACGAGCAGCCGCGCGTCGCCCGCGATCAGCTCCACGAACAGCACGGTCCCGTCCGGCAGGACGTTCCTGAACAGCTCGACCGCGCCGAACGCCTTGCGGTAGAACGCGATCGCGGCCTCGATGTCGGCGACGAACAGGTGCGGGGTGAGCGCGTGCACCCGGCTCACGCGCTCCGCCGTCCCTCGTCGGGCAGGAGGCCGGCCGCGGCGGCCACGTCGACCAGCCGGGCGAGCAGCGTGGACTCGCGGCGCGCGGCGGCGCGGCCGAGCGGGGTGAGCCGGTAGGTGCGCCTGCGGGCGTCGGTCTCGGCGGATTCGGCGGTGTCGTCGGTGTCGGCCTCCTCGACCAGGCCGTCCGCGGCCAGTCGCGCGATGGTCCGGTACAGCGTGCCCGGCCCGAGCCGCACGGCCCCGCCGGTCACCTGCTCGATGAACCGCATGGCCGCGTAGCCGTGGGTCCTGCCGGCGGCGAGCGCGAGCAGGACCTGGTAGCCGGCGGGGGTGAGCGGCGGCGGGTTGCGGTCGGGCATGTCCACACCATACAGTCCGCTGCGGATATATCCGATGTGGTTATAGGAGGCAGCGATGATCCGCGGGGTCGACCAGGTCGTGCTGTACGTCGAGGACCAGGAGGTGGCCAGGCGCTTCTGGGTGGACGCGATCGGGTGCACACTCGCCCAGGACTCCCCCTACGGCGACGAGCGCTGGCTGTCGGTCACCACCCCCGACGGCGCGACCAGGCTCGTGCTCAGCCCGCGGCCCGCGGGGTGGACCGCGCCCGCGGTGCGCGACGGCGTCCCGCACTCGAACGTGTTCTTCTACGCCGACGACGTGGCGGAGACCTACCGGGAGCTGACCGCGAAGGGCGTCGAGTTCCCCGAGCCGCCGTCGAAGCAGTTCTTCGGCTGGTGGTCGATGTTCGCCGACCCGGACGGGACGCGCTACGCGCTGCGCCAGCGGTGGGACACGAACGGGGACACCGCCGGGGACACGGCCGGAGGCGCCGACTAGGACAGTGCCGCGGTGATCCAGTCCGCCACCGGCAGGTCGCGGGTGCTGCACTCGTCGGACAGGCGGATCGTCCAGCGCAGTGCCTGGACCATCAGCATGTCCATCTCCTCGGGGGCGGCGTTGGCCAGCGCGATCTCGATGTGCGCCCGCGCGGCCTCGCTGTCCCCGTGGACCTCCGCGAGCAGCACCCGCACGGCCGTCCGCACCGGCGGGTCGGCCTCGTCGATGGGTACCTCGTTGCCCGCGTTGTCGAAGACCTGCATCTTGACCGGCGCCGTCCCGCCGCTGCCGAGCGCGGTCACCATGGCACTGCACTCGTGGAACAGCAGGAGCATCACGTCCCTGGCGTCGGCCACCGGCACGGCGGGCTCCTCGACGCCCGACTGCATGGCCGTCAGCGCCGCGCTCGCGGCGAGGACCACCCGTGACTCAGGTTCCACCCAACACACCACCCTGGGCCGTGGCTACCCCGACGGACGACCACCAATCCACCGCCCCGGTCGAGGCGACGTCGAGCACCGAGCAGGACACGCCGAGCGCGTCGAACACCCGCACCGCGCGCGCGGTCTCCGCGGCCAGCACCGTCGAGCCAGACCCGAGCGCCCCCGACAGCGTCACCGACCGTACGCCGGTGACGGTCACCAGGTCGAAGTCGAGCGGTCCGCCGGTGACCCCGCACAGGCCGACGCGCACGCCGATCTCGCCCAGCACCTCCAGGTTGTCCCGCGCGTCGCCGAGCTCGTCGAGCAGCGCGCCGACGTCCAGCGACAGCTCCAGCTGGTGCGCGGCGAGCCCGCTCTCCTTGAGCGCCCGGTGCACCGCGCGCACGAGGTCGGCGTCCCCCGACTGGTTGCGGGTCAGCTGGACGCGCAGCACGCCGTCGGCACCGTTGAACCGCCTGCACGCCTCGAGCAGCAGCAACGGTCCCAGGTGGACGGACCAGCCGGTGCGCTCCGCGAGCCGCAGGCAGGTGGCGTGGTCGGTGGCGTCCCATGACAGGACCGCCCGCGAGCCCACGGGTTCGAGGTCCGGCAGCCGCACGACCGGCTCGAGGCCGACGGTCAGCTCACCGTTCTCCCACGCCGCGGGCAGTGACGCGGCGAGCCCGTCGAGCTCGACGGCCCGCCGGTCGTCCGCCTCGTGGAACCCGGCCCACTGCCTGCGCCCGGTCGCCTTCGCCTTGCGCAGCGCGGTGTCCGCCGCGCGGAACACCTCGGCGGCGGTGGCGTCCCCCGCCCGCCGTCGCACCGCGCCGACGCTCGCGCCCACCGCGACGCCGGTGCCGTCGAGGTACTCGGGGTCCTCGAGCTCGGCGGTCAGCCTGCCGATCAGCTCGTCGATGTCCGGGGTGGCGGGCCCGTCCTCGATGAGCACGGCGAACTCGTCCCCGCCGATCCGGGCGACCAGCGCCTTCTCGCCGGCCACGGCCTCCTCGAGCCTGCGGCCGACCGTCTGGAGGAGGCGGTCGCCGACCTCGTGGCCGAGGCTGTTGTTCACCACGGAGAACGCGTCGAGGTTGAGACAGCACAGGGTGACCGTGCCCGCGGCCCGTTCGAGCGCGCTCTCCAGCTTGGTGTGGAAGCACTGCCGGTTCGGGAGACCGGTCAGCGCGTCGTGCAGCAGCTGGTGGCCGAGCCGGTCCTGCAGCAGGTGCAGCTCGGTCACGTCCTGGGCCATCGTCACGAAGTACACGGGCTCGCCGGAGCCGTCCCGCAGCGGCGAGATCGCGAGCAGCACCCAGGCCAGCTCGCCGTTCTCCTTGCGCAGCCTGCGGTGCTCCTGCACGCGGGCCTGGCCGCCGTCGCGGATGCGGCGGTAGGGCGCCATCACGTCGCCCGCGGCCTCGTCGCCGCCGAGGATGTCGGCCAGCATGCGGCCGCGCAGCTGGTCCTGCGTGGTCCCGACGATGCCGGCGAGCGCCGGGTTGGCCTCCACGCACATGCCGTCGAGGTCGGTGATCGCGATGCCGGTGGCGGAGGAGGCGAACACCGCGCGGAACCGGTTCTCGGTGGCGCGCAGGTTGTGCTCGGCTCTCTGCGCGGCGCTGAACAGCGCCTGCTTGACCTCCTCCTGCTGGGTGAGGGTGTAGCTGCGCAGCCCGTCGGCGTACCCGGCGGCCATCGCGCTCAGCAGCGCGACCGTGCGCCTGGCGAGCTCGGTGTCCGGCGTGGTGGCGAGGTCGGCGAGCAGCTGCTCGGAGAGGACCTCGACGGACGCGGTGAGCGCCGTCGGGTCGATGAAGCCCTCGCGGACCAGCCGGTTGCCGATCCGGGTGCCGATCCTGGTGCCCTCGCCCGCGGAGAGGCCGTCCGCCGAGAGGGTCTCGAGCAGGACGTCGACCAGCTCGAGCAGCAGTGCCTCGATGTCGCCGACCGAGCGGGGGATGTAGGACGACGAGGTCGCCGACCGGGTCCAGGCACGCGCGAGTTCCTCCCGCCGGTGTACCGGGGGGAGGGTCACGCCTGGTTCGGGCATCGCCAGTGGTCCATCGGTTCGGTGTAGGTGCTCAGGGGAGATCGTGCCGGGAGCGGCGCTGCGGCGCTACCCCGGCATACCACGGGTGTGCTACCTCTTGCGGGCGACCCCCGCGTACAGGGCGTCACGCCGTGCCGCGTCCTCCGGCAGGTCCTCGACGCGTTCGGGTCGCCACTGCGAGGTGGTGGTCAGGCCCGGCTCGACCAGCTCCCAGTCGCCGAAGAGCGCCAGCACCTCGTCGTGCGTCCTCGGGGTGACCCGGTTCTGGGACCGCTTCATCATCTCCGAGATGTGGTCGGTGTTGACGAAGTCGTTGGTGAGGTGGGTGATCGCCAGGAAGCTGCCCGGGGGCACGGCGTCGCGGTAGGTCGCGAACACGCTCGCGGCGTCGGAGAGGATGTAGTGACCGATCGTGATGGCGAGCACGCCGACGGGCTGGTCCAGGTCGATCAGGTTGCGCGTCGACTGGTCGCTGAGGACCAGGCCGGGCTTGGTGATGTCGGCGTGGACCATCGCGGCGTTGTCGTTGTTCTCCAGCAGGAGCTGGCTGTGCGCGACGGCGACGTGCTCGTTGTCGACGTAGACCACCCGCGCCGACGGGTCGACGGCCTGCGCGATCTCGTGGACGTTGCCGACGGTGGGGATGCCGGAACCCAGGTCGAGGAACTGCCGGATGCCCTGGTCGATCATGTAGAGCACGGCCCTGCGCATGAAGGCGCGGTTCATGATCGCGAACCGCTTGGCGTCCGGCTGGAGCTCGAGCAGCCTCGTGACGAGCTCCCGGTCCACCGCGAAGTTGTGGTTGCCGCCGAGCACGTAGTCGTAGGCCCGGGCCGCGCTGGGCTTTTCGAGGTCAACCGAGGTCGGAACCCAGTTGGTCTGCTGTGACACCCGTCCACCTCTTGGTCGGAATCGATCGGTAACCGAAACACTACCGAGACGTGGACCTGCCGTGGCGCGCGGTCACCCGGATGGACCATGCGCATATTTCGGCACGGGTGACCCAGGTCACCGGCTCTCGGCGGCGGCGCCCATCAGCGCGGCGGCGGCCATCTCCCGCAGCACCGTGGCCATGCCGTCGCGACCGAGGTGGCGGCTGTGCGGGGTGGAGTTGATGAGGCCGAACACGGCGTGCGCCGCCGCGCGGGCGGTCGGCTCGTCGAGCGCGGGCGAGGTCTCGCGGATCGCCTGCACCCAGACCTCGACGTACCGCCGCTGCAGCGCGCGCACGCGCCTGCGGTCGGGTTCGGTGAGGTTGCCGAGGTTGCGTTCCTGCACGGTGATCAGCGCGGGGTTGTCCAGCGCGAAGTCGACCTGGAACGCGATGAGCTCGCCCAGCAGCTTGGCCGGGTCCGCCGTGCGCTCGCGCCGGTCCAGCCCGCCCGCGAGCAGCACCTCGCTGATCGCGGTGAGCATCTCGCCCAGCATCGCGTCCTTGCTGCGGAAGTGCCGGTACAGCGCGGGCCCGGACACGCCGACCGCGCCGCCGATCTCGTCGATGCCCACCCCGTGGAAACCGTGCCGCGCGAAGAGCTCGGCTGCGGCGGCGAGTATCTGCTCGCGACGGGTGGCCACCTGGTCATGGTAGCCGCCGGGCGTTAGCGGTCGCTAACAGTCCGTTCCCGTCCGCGAAGAGGTGGCCATCTGGTAATCGGGAACCACTAACGAGGTCATCCGGTATCCCGTTACTTGCTGGTAATGATGATGAGCGTCGGGAATTCCTCCCTCGGAGGTTCAATGATGCGTCTCCGCTCCGTTCTCATCTCCTTCGTCGCGGCAGCAGCCGCAACCGTCGCCGCGGTCGTGCCCGCGTCGGCACAGGCCGTCGCGGCGGGCAAGTACGTCGCGCTCGGTGACTCCTACTCGTCGGGCACCGGCGCCGGGAGCTACGGCAGCAGTGGCAGCTGCAAGCGCAGCGCCAACTCCTACCCCCAGCTGTGGGCCAACGCCAACGCGCCCTCGGCGTTCTCGTTCGTCGCGTGTTCCGGCGCGGTGACCTCGGACGTGCTCAACAACCAGGTCGGCGCGGTCACCGCCGACACCGCGCTCGTCACCATCAGCATCGGCGGCAACGACGCGGGCTTCGCGAGCGTGATGACCGACTGCAACCTCGGGTCGGACTCCACCTGCGTGTCGCGCAACCAGCAGGCGCAGAACTTCGCGCGCACGACCCTCCCGGGCCGGCTGGACAACGTGTACACCCAGATCCGCAACCGGGCGCCGGGCGCGCGGGTCGTGGTGCTCGGCTACCCGCACATCTACCAGCTGGGCGGCAGCTGCCTGATCGGTCTCAGCGAGACCAAGCGCGCGGCGATCAACAGCTCGTCCGACGTGCTGGCGGACGTGATCAGGGGCCGCGCGTCGGCCTTCGGCTTCACGTTCGTGGACGCGCGCCCGGCGTTCGACGGGCACGAGATCTGCGCGTCCGGCACGCGCTGGATCAACAGCCTGACCTGGCCGGTCGACGAGTCCTACCACCCGAACTCGGCGGGTCAGCGCGGCGGTTACTACGCGGCGCTGGAAGCGGTCGCCTGAGGACGGCGCGCCTGGCGGTGACGGGGTCCGGGCGCTCGCCCGGGCCCCGTTCCCGTGCCCGCCCGCCGGTCCGCGCCGGAGTTCCGCTCGAGGCGGGCCGGGTGTGCCCGCACCGGGTGGACGAGCTCGTTAGCCGCCGCTAACATCGTTCATGTTAACGATGGCTAACCTGAGCGGAGCGAGATGGACGCGCCCGTCCTGCGTAGCGGAGCCGACCCGGGCGACCCCGCGTACCAGCGATACGTGAAGGAGCACGCGGCGCTCGTCGACGACCTGCGCGCGCGTACCGCCACCGCCGCCCGCGGTGGCGGCGAGCGGGCCCGGCAGCGGCACCTCGACCGGGGCAAGCTCCTGCCCCGCGACCGGGTGGAGTCGCTGGTCGACCCGGCGTCGCCGTTCCTGGAGCTGTCCCCGCTCGCCGCGCACGGCATGTACGACGACGAGGCGCCCGCGGCGGGCGTCATCACCGGCGTCGGGCGGGTCTCGGGCCGCGAGTGCGTGATCGTCGCCAACGACGCCACGGTCAAGGGCGGCACCTACTACCCGATGACCGT
>WUUC01187449.1_pt1 | contig 12248 bp, 9 predicted proteins | sample 6278441 | NCBI WGS metagenome assembly WUUC01 (sample SAMN13675441, study PRJNA597444) | soil metagenome | isolation source: soil | place: USA: Washington | collected 2017-10 | reverse complement strand
GGAGCAGATGTCCCGCGAGCAGCGCCGTCCCGCCGGCTGCCAGGCAGATGAGGTCGGCAATGGGTACGAGAGCGCTGCGCAGATGCCGGAACGTGCGCGGGCCCGTGAACGTCACGCGCAAATTGTCGCGGCCGCGCCAGAGCTCGCCGAGGAACAGCGCCTTCAGTGTTCTCGGATCGCCGAAGTGCACGCTGCGCAGGGCGGGATCGGCGACGATGCGATGACCGGCCAGGCGAAGCCGATTGCAGAGATCAACGTCCTCGCAGGCCGTCAACGTGGCGTTGAACCCGCCGACACTTTCGAACGCCGACCGCTTCACGGCAAAGTTGCCGCTGCCGAGCCAGGCGACGTCTTCGCGGCCCAGCGGTCGCGCGCGCAGGCCGTCGTACTGCTGCTGCACCCAGTTGGGGCTCGGCTGGGTCAGGTAGGCCGAGCCGGTTGCCGCCACGTCGGGCTGCGAGAGCACCTCAATCGCCGTTTCAATCCAGTGCCGGTCGATTTCATGGTCCGAATCCGCAAACGCGAGAACGCTGCCGAGCGCCGCCTTGGCACCCTTGTTTCGGAGCGCCGCGACCGAGTCGCCGGACGCCTGCAGCACGATGGCGCCGCCGGCGCGGGCCGCCGCCGCCGACCCATCCGTAGAGTCGTTGTCGACGACGATCATTTCAATCAATGCGCGGGGATAGTCGTTGCGCACGATGCTGGCGAGGCATCGTTGGAGCCGAAGCACGTCGTTTCGAACCGGGATCACGAATGAGATAAGCGGTCGCATCGCCGTTGGTTGAGCAAACTGCTCGCCAGATCTTCCGCGCCCAATATGCAGCCGCGTTGCTCAAATTGTGGATACTCAGGGTGAAATCAGTCGTCGATTTGCCTGAGTAAAGTCCCGCTTCACGGAGAATTCCGTGGCGGCCGTGGCGTATTCATGACCCGGCACCACGGCTGAGCGTGGCATGAGTTTCGCTTTGCCACGAGCGTGTCACTCGGTAGGTTCATGGCGCCCGTTCGCATCGCCATCGCCATCGCCTTCACCATCGCCGCGCTGTCGATGCTCCCCTTCGTGGGCGCACTCGTCGAAACTGCACCCGCCTTGACGCAACCGCGGCCGGCGCCATCCGGGGACCCGCGGACGTTTCGGCGGCTCGAGTTCGATCACCTCCGTTACGCAGGCGCGTTCCGTCTGCCGGCCACCGAGTCGGAGGGCCCTTCCTTTAATTACGGCGGTAAGAGCCTGGCGCTGAATCCGGAGCGCAATTCGCTCTTCGTCGCGGGCGGCAACGAGATCGCCGAAGTCACCATTCCTGAGCTGGTGAGCAGCCGCAACATCGACGATCTCCGCTTCGCCGATTACCTGCAGCCCTTTGCCGATCCCACCGAAGGACGCCTCAAGGAAGTCGCCGATAGCGGCGCGCAGCTGGCCGGTTTGCTGGTCCACGACGGTCGCCTGTTCGGCAGCGCGCTCATCTACTACGACGCGAACAATACCCAGGCGGTCTCGCACTTCTCGCGGTCGTTGTCGTTGCTTACACCGAGCGCCACTCCGATCCAACGCATCGGCGACCGCGGGCGCGCCGGATTTGTCGCCGGATATATGGCCACGGTTCCACCGGAATGGCGTGTCCTGCTGGGCGGGCCGGCGTTGACCGGTCAGTGTTGCGTGCCCATCGCCTCCCGCACTTCCTACGGTCCGGCGGCGGCGGCGTGGGATCCAGCCGAACTCCTCAAGGGGAAGGCGGCCGACGCGATCAGCCTGGTGCATTACGACAGCAATCACCAAACTCTCGGCCCGTGGAGCGGCTCGAATGGCACCTATGGCGGGACGACGATGATCGGCGGGCTGGCCGTCATCAACGGCACGCGCACGGCACTGTTCATCGGCGCCAACGGCACCGGGCCGTTCTGCTACGGCAATTCAACCGAGGACAAACGGTTGGCTGGCGGCACGTCTCCGGACGGCGAGCACTTGTGCTACGACCCTGCGACCCCCGACAAAGGACAGCACGCCTATCCGTACCGGTATCAGATGTGGGCCTACGATCTCAATGATTGGGCCGCCGTCAAAGCCGGCAAACGGGATCCGTGGGAAGTGGTGCCATACGGCGTCTGGCCATTCGACTTGCCCTTCCCGGAACGCAGTACGCGGATCGGCGGAGTGACCTATGACCCCGTTCGCCGCATGTTGTATTTCGCGCAACTGAAAGCCGACCAGGGCGGGTACGCGTATCGCCCCCTCATCCACGCCTACTACATTCCATGAGCTTACCGGCCGTCAGCTTCGATCGGGTCTGGAAGAAGTTTCGCCGCGGCGAACGCCTCGACAGCATGAAAGATCTTGCCGTGGCATACCTGAAGAATCCGCTCCGCCGCAGGACACCGCCGGCGGAGCTCGGCGCCGAGGAATTCTGGGCGCTCAAGGACGTTTCGTTCGAGGTCCGGCGCGGCGAAGCCCTCGGCATTGTCGGCCCCAACGGCGCCGGCAAGTCGACCGCGCTGAAACTGCTGACCAGGATCCTCAAGCCGACGCTGGGCAGCTGCTGTCTTCGCGGACGCGTCGGCGCGCTGATTGAGGTGGCGGCCGGATTTCATCCCGACCTCACCGGGCGAGAGAACGTCTATCTGCAGGGCGCGATCCTTGGCATGACGCGCCGCGAGATCACCCGGAAACTGGACCAGGTGATCGACTTCTCCGGCATTCGCGATTTCATCGATACGCCGGTGAAGCGATACTCGTCCGGCATGAACGCCCGGCTCGGGTTTGCCATCGCTGCGCACGTCGATCCCGATGTGCTCGTGATCGACGAGGTGCTCGCCGTCGGCGATTACCTGTTTCAGCAAAAATGCCATGCTCGGCTCGAGGAGTTCCGCCGCTCGGGTGCGGCGATTGTGTTCGTCTCGCACAACATGCAGGCGATTACGAGCTTGTGCGATCGCGCGCTGCTGCTGCGGCCGAACAAGCCGCCAGTGCTGGCCAGCGTCGGCGAAGTGTCCGCGCTCTATGCGACCGCCGACAGGGAGGTGGTCGACCCGCGCGTCAAGATCCACGAGTTCCGCCTGCGCTATCGCGACCACGAGACGCCGCTGCCCGCGGCCATCGCGCCGGGGACGCCGCTGACGCTCGATATCGACATTGAAACGAACAGCGATCTGCCCAGGGCGCATATGTTCTTCGACGTGGTGCGGACCGACGGGTTGCACATGTTCAGTCACACCCCGATGGGGCAGGGCTATCCCGCCCTGAACCTCGAGCCGGGTAGCCGGCTCCGCACCCGCATTCACTTCCGCGCCAATATGCTGCGCGGCACCTACCGCGTCCTGCTGTTCCTGAGAGATGCGGAGCGCCGCTGGCCGCAAATCGAGGTGGCCGGGCTGGCCTCGTTCGTCGTTCATGATACGACCCGCGCGTCGGGGTGCGTCGAGCTCGAGCCCTCGTACGATCTGCGCGTTGAACACCCGGTCGTCGCGCAGTATCTCGCAAGGTAATTGCCCCATGTCGCTTGATGTCACGGTTGCAATCTGCACCTGGAACCGTCACGATCTGCTTGCGCAAACGCTGTCGGCTCTCGAACGGTTGGTGGTGTCTCCGGCCACCAGATGGGAGCTCATCGTCGTCGACAACGGCTCGACCGATCGCACCGCCGGGCTCATCGCCAGCTGGTGTAGTAGTGGGAAACTACCGATGCGATCGGTGTTCGAGCCGACGCTGGGCCTCTCGAATGCCCGCAATCGCGCGGTTCGCGAAGCGCGGTCCGACTGGGTGCTGTTTACTGACGATGATGTGATCCTCGATCCGGACTGGCTCGAGGCATTCGTGGCCGCACGCGGCAGGCATCCGTCCGCCGGCGCGATTGGCGGACACGTCGCGCCGTGGTTCGTGGAGCCTCCCGATCCCGAACTGTTCGACGCGTTTCCCGCCGTCAGGAAAGGGTTCTGCGGCATCGACCTGGGGCCAGTCGAGCGCGTGCTACCGCCTGAGATAAACCTCGTCGGCGCGAACTTCGCGATCCGGCTTGATCGCGCGAACTTGCGATCGTTCAACCCGAACCTCGGCCCGAAAGGGACCAATCCGGTCGGCGCCGACGAAAGTGAGTACCTCATGCAGTTGCGAGCCGCGGCGCTGGACGTCATCTGGTGCCCCGCAATGCGCGTGCAGCACTACGTCGACGCCAAGCGTGTGAGCCTTCCGTATCTGCGAAAGTTTTACGGCAATATTGGCCGCCACGACGTGGTCTTGCACGGTGTGCCCGAGGGCACGCGTGTCGCGGGCGTCCCGCGGTGGTTGGTGCGGCGCTATCTGCAGCACTCGCTCACGCGCGCCGCCAAGACGCTGGCCGGCGATCGCGTCGGGGCGATGCGCGCCATGCGGTACCAGTGGCAGCTGGGCGGGATGATCGCCCAGTGCCGCGCCATTTAACGGACGGCCGCGGACACCGCCGCGCCGATTCCTGACTTGCCCGATACCGAGGACTCGAGGCCCTCGAGCACGTCGCGGGCGGCGGCGGCCCACGTATGATGCTCGAGAATCCACGCGCGCGCGCGCTGCTCGAGTTGGCGCCGCTCCTCATCCCGCTCCCATAGCCTTACCAGCGCGTCGACCCAGGCGCGCTCGTCGTCCACCAGCACCGCCGGCGGCGTCCCGCGCAAGCCGCTGCATGCCATCGTGGTGCAGACAATCGCCTTGCCGAGTGCCGCGGCTTCGAGCAGCTTGTTCTTGATGCCGCCACCAGAAATCATCGGCAGCACCGCAATCTGATTGGCCGCCACGACTGGGCGGATGTCCGGGACGTTGGTCCGCAGTTCGATGCCGTCCGCGGCGGCGAGCTTCCGCACGGCGTCGACCGCATTGAAGCCCATGATGGTGAGGCGTGCCGAGGGTACTCGTTCACGCACCGCCGGCCAGATGCGTTCGCACAACCAGTCAAGCGCCTGCAGGTTCGGGCCGAAATCCAGCCGTCCCCAGAACGCCGCGGTGCGGGGTGCCGGCTCGATTGGCGAGGGCGCGAAGAATTCGGTGTCGACGCCGTTCGAAACGACGTCGACGTGGCGAATGCCCGCGTACCGCCTCATGGCGCTTAGCTCCTGCGACGACACGACCCAGGTGCGATCCAGGCGTGGCGCGTAAGCGCGCTCATAGAGTCCCATGATCAGCGCTTTACGCAGCTCGCCAAAGGTGTTCGGCGCGAGCGGGCGAAACAAGCTGAAGTGGTGCGTGAGCCATTCATCACCCGCGTACCACACCTTCACGCAGTCGGGCGCGCCGGCGATGAGCGGGAGCGCGTCCAGACCGACGCCCACGACAATGTCGGCCTGAAAGTCCGCGGCGGTTTTTGCCGCGGCCTCGACACGCTCGGGGGGGATGCCCCAATACGAGCGAAATCGTTCCTGCAAATAGGCGAGGGGTACGCCGACGGCCTCGCCGATCGGACCGTAATCGGACAACGGGAAGCAGGGCACATCGAGTTGCTCGCGCGTTGGCTGGTGCAACGGCACGACCGTCGCCAGGCCGACGTCATGGCCCTGGCATCGCAGCGCCCGCACCATCTCGAAACAGCGGATGTCGTGCCCGCTGGCGCGCGGAAAGGCGAGCTCGTGTTTGACGAAGAGAATTCGATGTCGCATTGGCGTTCCTATGCTCCTGCGGCCACGTTGCTGTATACGTCGGCGGTCATCGCGGCCGTACGCTCCCATGAAAACGTGGCCGCATGCGCGCGGCCACGGTCGCGCCAGGCCGCGCGCGCGTCCTCGTCCATCGTCACCACTTCGAGGGTGGCCGCAACCACGTCATCGATGTTCTCCGGATCCACGATCCGCGTCGCATCGCCCGCCACTTCGGGGCAACTGGTGCGATTCGAACAGATCACCGGAGCGCCGCATCGCATCGCGTCGAGGATCGGCAGCCCGAACCCTTCGTAGAGCGAGAGGAACCAGAACGCGTGACAACCGGCGTAGAGCGCGGCGAGCTGGTCGTGGTCGACGAAGTCCAACATGCGCACGCGTGACACCTTGATCTTCAACGCCGCCATCTCTCGCTGCAGCGCCTGGCGCAGCGACGGCCCGACGCCGGTCAACACCAGCGCGACGTCGCGATGAGCGTGCTGTAACGCCGCGAATGCGCCGAGCACGCCGCGGGTGTTCTTGCGCCGCGCGGTGGCAGCGAGCGCAACAACGAATGGGGCATGGACGTCGAGCCGATGCAACGTCGCCGCCACCGCCGCATCGTCCGGGGCGTGGGTGTCGGGGCTTGGCGCCAGCGGGATGACGGAGACCCGCGACGGCGGCACCTTCAGGGTGCTGCAAATGTCGTCTTTCGAATACTGCGAGTCGGTGATGATGGCGTCGGCGCGACCGATGGCGTGCCGTTGTGTCTCGCGAAAATAGGGCAACGGGTTGGCGGAGTCGTTCCACGCGTGAAACGGCAACGCGTCGTGCAGCGTCACCACCCGGGGCACGGGGCAGCGAGGCGGTGTGGTGTTTGCCGGCGAATGCACCACATCGCACCGTCCCGCGTAGGCGTGGAACGGCAAGCCCACCCGCTCCCACAACTGCCACCGGTAACCGCGTTTCGGCCCGATGTCGCGTGCCTCGACGCCACCCACCGGCACTGGCTGCGCGCCCCGGTCGTGAAACAGCGTCAGCTCGATGTCCGGCCGGCAGACGCGCAGCGCCTGCAGCACGTGGAAGGCGTAGGTTCCCATGCCGCGGCGTTCGCCGCTCATCAGGATCCGCGCATCCCAGCCGACTTTCACTTGACCAACGCCTTCTCCGCCGCAGTCGGCAGCGGGACCTGCGTCCGCGCGATGTCGAGGAACAATTCAGGCATGTTGTCCACCTCGCCCCAGTTTGCCAGCTCGGGAATCGGCTTGCCGATCACCACCACGTCGGCGTGCGTCATCACATCGCGCAGCGAATCGGCCATCAAGCCGCCGATGTGCGGAATGGTGTGCTCGATGTAGGCGCGGTTGGTCCCGATCAGGTGTCCGAGTTTGACGTCGGGGTCGTAGATGCGGATGTCGAAACCCTTGCCGATCAACGTCTCGGCGAGCGTCACCAGCGGCGACTCACGCAGGTCATCGGTGCCGTTCTTGAAGCTGAGGCCGATCAAGCCAATGCGCCGGTAACCGGACTGCTGGATGCGGTCCACCGCGCGCTCGATTTGGTAGGTATTACTGGCGAACACCGAGTCGAGCATCGGCACCTCGATGTCGGCATGGCGCGCGTGATGCACGAGAGCGCGCAGGTCCTTCGGCAGGCATGACCCGCCAAAGGCGAATCCCGGCCGCAGGTATTTGGCCGAGACATTCAGCTTCGTGTCGCGGCAGAACAGGTCCATGATCGCCGTGCCATCGGCGCCGAACGCGTCCGCCAGCGAGCCAATTTCGTTGGCGAAGGCCACCTTGACCGCGTGATAGGCATTGCTGGCGTACTTCACGATCGACGCCGTGGGGATGCTGGTGCGATAGACCGGCGCGTTGAGCCCCGTGTAGACCTCGGCCGCCATCGCCCCCGACTGCGCGTTGAGTTCGCCGATCAGGGTGAATGGCGCCTGGAAGAAGTCGTCGACGGCGCTGCCCTCGCGCAGGAACTCGGGGTTGACGCAGAAGCCGAAGTCGACGCCCGCCGTGAGCCCCGCGGATTCCAGCGCGGGAAGGATCGTGCGGGTGACCACGTCGGGCAACACCGTGCTGCGCACCACGACCGTTTTGAACCCGCCGCCCGCAGCGATCATGTGCGACAACTGCCCGCAGACCGCCTCCAGCGCGCTGGTGCTGACCGCGCCATGAACGTTGCTCGGCGTGCCGACGCAAATCATGAACACCTCGGCGTCGTGCGCCGCGGAGGGATCCGCTGAGGCCGTCAGTCGACCGGCGGCGACGTTGGCGGCGATCAGTTCGGCAAGGCCTTTTTCGAGCACCGGGCTTCGGCCGGCGCGAATTTGCGCGGCCTTGTCCGGATTCACGTCGACCCCAATCACGGTGTGGCCGAGTTCCGACAGGCACCCGGCCGATACGGAACCCACGTAACCCAGCCCGAATACTGCTACTCGCATATGCTCTCCATCCTCGTAACGACACCCATCGTCATTGATAGAACGGCGCGCCACATCACAGTGGCGTGACTGCCGATCGTTGCTGAGCGCGCTCCTGCGGCCGCGCGCGAATCATGTCGCTGACCTGACCGTGGACCATCCCGGCCAGGTTGCTGAACGTGTGCCGGTTGACGAACGCGCGGTTTTGGGCTGCCAGGGCGTAGCGCCTGTCGGCGTCGTTCAGCAACCCCTGCACGGTGTCGACCAGTGCCGCCGGATCACTGCGGTCGAACAGCACGATGCCGGCGCCCTCGCGGACGAGCGTTTGATGTTCGGGAAGCGCGCTGGCCGCGATCGGCACGTTGGCAGCCATCAAGTAGGCGAATGAACCGGAGCCGGTCGCGTACGAGAACGGCGCCAGTGCCAACTCCGCCAGCGACAGCGTCGCAGCCAGCGAAGTCTCCGGCACCTCACCAACGAACTCAACCCGGTCGCGAACCGCCAGGCGGTCGGCGAGGTCCAGGAGCGAACGCACGTACTGCTGGCGGAATGCGCCGTCGACACCGCCGACAAACAGCAGCATGACATCCGACGGCAGATCCGGGAGCGCTTGCACCGCGAGCTCGAGCGATTTGCGCGGATGTGGGAAGCCGAATAGCACGATCAGTCGCCGACCGGCGAAACGCTGCCTGAGCGAGCGCGCATAGGTGACATCACGTTCTTGCGGGAGCTCAGGAACCGGATGAATGCAGAAGGTCACACGGTGGGGAGGAACTCCGGCGGCGATCAGCCTGTCCCGCAAGGCCTCCGCATGCACGAGGATGTGCTCCGCCCGTGCAAACAGCCGCCGCTGCAGCCAGGCATCATAGGCCAGGCCGCCGCGTTCCAGCAGCCGGCTGGCCATCTCAGTGGCGTTGGCCACCACGCGTCTGGGGCCGGAACCACTTTCCGGGTCCATGGACGGTGGCCATTCATGCACGAGCATGAACAACGGGCCGCGAAGATGATTCAGGAATGCCGGCAACATGTTCTCGCCGGCACGACTTCCATTCCACTGCGTCACCAGATGCAGGAGAGAGGCGTCATATCCGGCGCTTCTGGCCGCGAGGCCGGTGTATTCGCGCCGCCGGCGCAGCAGGGCTCGCGGGTGATCGCGATACACCGTGCCCGTCGGGAGTGCGATCGTGTCGCAGTGCAGACGCGCCGCCAGCGACTGCGCGAGCTTGGCGTGGTAATCCGCGATGCCGCACGGCCACGCGCCGGAGGAGTAGGCGATGAGGCGCATCAAACCGCCGCCTCCTGACGATCGGATACGCCGTGGACCTCGCGGCGCCCGGCCACACGCTCGAACACCTTGGTGTGCACTGATAGACACCGCTCCCACGAGAACGCCGCGAGGCGCCGCTCTCCGGCGGAGACCAAACGGCGGCGCGCCGCTTCGTCCGCCATCAGGCGCGCGAGACCCGCCGTGACGTCGGCGGTCGATGTCGGATCGACGAGGACCGCGGCCCCGCCGGCGATTTCCGGCAGGCTCGTGACCTTACTGGTCAGTACGCTCGTGCCGCAGGCGAACGCTTCGATGATGGGAAGACCAAAGCCCTCCGAAAGCGACGGGTAACACAAGACGTCGGCGGCACTCAGCAGTACGGGGACATGCGCTTCCGGCGCCTCGCCATGAATCCGACAACTGCCATCGATCTTCAACCGCCGCGCACGATCCCGGTAGGCTTCCCGCGCGTCGTCTTCGACACCGATCACGAGCAGCCGCCACTCGTCGCGGAGCCGCCCCTCGAGGGCCGCCCATGCATCCAGAATCCTCGACAAATTCTTCCTCCGGTTTTTCGAACCGAACACCAGGACAAATCGCGCCGACGGGTGTTGTTGATAGAGCGCGAGGACCTCCCTCGCGGAACCGGTGCGCGTGTAGCCGTCGTTCACCGCCCAATGCGCGACCGTGAGCCGTGACGGGTCAATGCCGCAGCTGCCCGCAACGTCGTCGGCAACCGCCTGGCTCGGAGTGATGACGGCGGCCGCGCGATGCGCAGCTCTCCTCACCCGTTCATACCAACGTCGCGTATCGTCTGAATCGGGAGCGAACCGAACCGGCGTCAGGTCGTGAATGGTGAGCACCAACGGGACGGGGCAGAATGCCGGCCCGGTGTTGCTCGGCGAATGGAGGACGTCCGCGCCGGCCAGCCACGCCGCGACTGGCAACCGCACCTGTTCCCAGAGGTTGATACGCCCGCGCAGCGAATCACCCTTGATGTCGATCTGCCGCTCGATGATGTTCGGGAACGCTGCGAAGGCAGCCAGCGGCTGGCCCACCTGGCGGAAGAGGATGAACTCCCAGCCAGGATGAGCAGCGGCCAGCCGGCAATAGAGCGTCACCAGCGTCTTCTGAATGCCGCGGTGGGCGAAGCGATACAGATTGTCGGCATCGACCGCGATTCGCACCTTCATTACCCCCACGCAAAGTCCGGTTCACGGTCGGTCGAATCCGCCGGCGCGACGGCGATTGGCGCCTGCGCGGCCTTCTCGCGCGCCAGCGCCGCTTCCCGCACCGCGACCGTTTCCAACGCCATCGTCAAGCCAAAGAAGTGCCACAACATCTCGCAGTAATGGAACGACACGAAGCTGCCGCCGACGATGAACGCGACTAGCGATGATTCGAGCCCGGTGGCGTAGGCGCCCATCTCCTCGGGAATCTCGCCGCGCTTCGCGGACCGTCGCACCTGGCGACAAGCGCGCAACGACGAGACGATGATGATGACAAAGAGCACCAGGCCGGGATAGCCAAGCTCGGCCAGCACGCCGAACCACGCGCTATGGACGGCACGATTCTGGCCGAACCTGCCGTTCTCGGTGTCGTAGTCGTTATACGCGCGCGGATAGCCGGTATGGCCGACACCAAAAAACGGTTGATCGTTCGCCATGTCGACCGCGACCTGCCAGAAATGCAGTCGACCCTGTTGCGAAGCATCGCGCTCGTCGCCCTCGGCGGTGATGCTGTTCATCCGGTCCCAGTACTCCGGCGGGAGCGTGGGCACGATGATCGCAATCACGATCGCGACCGCCGCCACGGCTCTGAACTTGTGCTTCGAGCGCAACAACTGCAGTAGGCCGACGGCGCTGATCGCCAGCAGGCCGCCACGCGAATAGGTGCTCAGCCCGCGATAGACGACGCCGATGCTGAGGAACTGCAAGCCGCGCCGTTGCCATCCCGTCGAGGTGGCCGCCAGCGCCGTGACGATCGGCACGAGCATGGCCATGCCGACCGCTACGAGGTTGTTGTCGCCGAGAAACGGAATGATGTTGTCGTTCTGGGCTCCGGGGTTGAGGACCAGTTGCGCCCAGCCTTGCTTGCCGGCTTCGAAGCCCAGCGACAAGCTGATCACCACGAGGACGAGACGAAGGTCGGCTGGCGTCTGGATCAGCATCGTCAGCAAAAAGCTGACAATCAACGTCTTCGCAAACAACTGCCAGTAGGGAGAGGAGTACGTCGGATCGACACCCGTCACGGTTGCGATCAGCGAATGGGCCAGGAAGATCACCAGCAAGCCGTTGCGGAACGTCAGCTGCATCGAGGTGCCGGCGACCACCGTTCGCACCACCAGGTACGCGCCGGCGAAGTACGACAGATTGAGCGTGGTGAAAATGTCGTTCCACGCCCACGACTCAGGCCGGAAGTAGGCGATCCAGAGATACAGGCAGGCGGCGTAGAGCGCGCTTTGCAGCGCGTAACCCCACCCCACCATCAGGGCCGCCGTGACCAGGAGGCTGCGAATCACTCACGCCACCGCCGGTTCATGGCGCGCCCAGCGTTCGAGCATCCAGACCGCCCACAAGGCGAAGGAGTGGTCGGCGCGGCCGGTACGATGCTCGTCGAAGAGCCGCGCCACGCGCTCGGGATTGACAATGTCGCGCGATCGCGATGACGCGCCGAGCACATCGTCGCGGAATTGATCGGCGTACGGCCCGGCGAGCCAGCTGCCGATCGGTGCCGTGAACCCGCGCTTCGGCAGCGTGAGGATCTTCTCCGGCAGGCGGCGCGCGGCGAGCGAGCGCAGCAGCGACTTCGGTTCGCCCTTCGGCATCTTGTTGTGGGTCGGGATCTGGAAGGCCAGCTCGACGAGCTTGTGATCGAGCAACGGGCACCTGATCTCGAGGCTGTTCGCCATGCTCATGCGATCGACCTTCACGAGCGGATCGTTCGGCATGTAGATCT
>WUUC01118767.1_pt1 | contig 12250 bp, 17 predicted proteins | sample 6278441 | NCBI WGS metagenome assembly WUUC01 (sample SAMN13675441, study PRJNA597444) | soil metagenome | isolation source: soil | place: USA: Washington | collected 2017-10 | reverse complement strand
AACCCAGGGTGAACGGCAGTGGCCCTTTGAAGTCTGGGTAGCGGCCGCGCCGGATGAAGGTATCGGTGAAGCCGGTGCCGGCGGCGAGCACCTTGATGCGAACCTCGCCAGGGCCGGGGTCGGGAATTGTCGGCTGTTCCGCCAGTTCTAGGACCTCGGGGCCACCAAACCGAGCGATACGAATGCATTGCCACGCCATGCGGCGAATATATGGGTCAAATGTGTGCCTTGCCGAGCGGGGTCCATACCCTGGTGGTAGCCGACCTAGCGCAGCTCGCCTCGGCGACGCCTGCCACGCCTACTTTGAAGAGTTGGTTGCGCAGTTTTCACTGCGCGGGCTCGTACGCTGCTGTCTGGCAGCGGTGCCAGATGGACCTCGGCATTCTCCATAAACATCACCGCCCCTATCGAGGACACCATGTTTTGAGGCCTATTTTCTATCATCGACGCCAGTTGCCGAATCCCGGCCTGATCGACACGCAGATCGCGCGCTAAGCGGGGCTCCTTTCGCGCCGATCTTCTTCTGTGTGAATTTGCCACTTAGGGCCCGCTATTTTCGGGCAGGGCCCTCGCCCGACCGCGAGCGATGAGGTGGCGCGGCTTCGACACAAAGGAGCCGCTAATGCTGATGCTGGGGAGGCCGCAGACGATCAGCTAATTACTGCCGTCTTCTTTTGGGGCGGCGGTGACCGAGCGGGATTCCGAGCGCGCGAGCCTTTTGTCTGAGGGCACCCTAGTCCCAACGCCCGGTTCGCCGTGAGACCTGTCATGCACACAACTCATTGCTTCACCCATGTTTAGGTGTCTTGCGCCCTCAGGCCGCGCCAAACAAGGTCACGCACGCATAAAACAGCGCGGCAATCGTGGCCGCTGCGGGGATTGTGATGATCCACGCCATGACAATGCTGCCAGCGATCCCCCAGCGAACCGCTGAAACCTTGCGAGCTGCCCCCACGCCCATGATCGCGCCGGTGATCGTGTGCGTTGTAGACACGGGAACACCGAAACTGGTCGCCAGATAAAGCGTCATCGCTCCCGCCGTCTCGGCACAGAACCCTTGCACCGGCTTCAGCCGAGTAATCCTTGATCCCATGGTCTTTACGATGCGCCATCCGCCAATAAGCGTGCCCAGTCCCATTGCTAATTGGCAGGACAACACCACCCAGAAGGGAACATAAAAATCGGAGCCGAGGAGACCTTGCGCGAAGAGGAGGCTGGCAATGATCCCCATGGTTTTCTGAGCATCGTTGGCTCCATGCCCTATGGAATAAAGCGCGGCCGAGCCCAGCTGGAGAACGCGAAACTTCTGATCGACGGCGAAGGGCTTGCTCCGCATCAATAGCCACGCGACGACCAGCCACAAGAGGAGGGCTAGCGCGAAGCCTAGTAGCGGCGACCAGACAATGGCCGCCAAGGTCTTTAGCGTGCCCCACCACACGACCGCGCTGAAGCCTGCCTTTGCTGCACCGGCTCCAATAAGGCCACCGATCAGGGCGTGCGAGCTCGACGATGGGATCGCTCCCCACCAAGTCAGCAGGTTCCACACGATCGCGCCCATCAGCGCGCCGAAAATGACCTGACCGTCTACGATGTCTGGGGAGATGATCCCGGTGCCGATGGTCTGCGCCACGTGCAAACCAAAAAACATGAATGCGATGAAGTTGAAGAATGCGGCCCACACGACCGCGACATCGGGCGAAAGCACACGAGTCGATACCACCGTCGCGATCGAATTGGCGGCGTCGTGCAGGCCATTGAGGAAATCGAATATGAGGGCGACCAAGATCAGGGCCGCAAGCAGCATAAGCGAACCTGACATCGCGGAAGGACCCCCCGGCGGTGCTCAGACGTGCTCGAGAACTATGCCTTGAATCTCGTCGGCGACGTCATCAAGGCTATCCACGGTATCCTCCAAATGCTTGTAGATTTCGCTGCCCCGGATGAACTCAAGCGCATTCCCGCCTTTGGCCTTTTGATAGAGCAGCTCCAGGCCGCGGTCATAAGTGTCATCTGCGTCTCCTTCAATGCGCGTGATCTGGAGGCAGACCTCGTTGAGCGCCGAGGCATTTTTCCCAACATCAGACAACAATCCGACGGCACGCTGCGCTAGTTCCGAGCAGCCGACGACGGCGTTCGCCATTTTCAGCATGTCCGGCTCGAACTTCGTCATCTCGAACAACATGATGGCCTTTGCCGTCGCCTTACATTGATCGACGGCATCGTCCATCGAGGTGATCAGGCTCTGAATGTCAGCCCGATCAAAAGGCGTGATAAACGTCGTGCGCAGACTTAGGAGCACCTCGCGAGCGATGTCGTCGGCTTCGTGTTCAAGGTCTAAGATATTTTGGAAGCGAGGCTTAAGCTGGTCCTCGCCGCGGACCATTTCGCTCAGGGCGAGAGCCGCTTTCACCATGACGGCAGCATGTCGCTCGAAGGCGGGAAAAAAGGCGTCCTGGCGCGGCATTAATCGCCGAAACCATTGCAGCATCGCACGCGCCTCTATCCCGCTGTGGCTGATGAATGGCAAAAAAAATTAGGTTGGGCAAACGAACTGCGCTTCAGTGACAGCTGACGGGAATTAGTGACCTACACAATCCAACCAAGCTCGCGGGCCTTGCGCAGGGCCGCGTCAAATGCCTCCGCCTGAAACTGGAAAATTGCTCCCGGTTTGGCACCGGAATCAACAATAGCAGCCGAAAGTAGCAGATTGGGATACCCGTCCGGCCTGACATAGGTTGCTGAAAATCCAGTGCCGGGACGAGTGACGACAATCTCGCCGTCACGAAACTTGACCTTTAACTCTCTACTCATGTCGACCAAAAAAAGCCCGAGGCGCAGGGCCGGTCAGGCCGCACTACAAGGAAACGCACGGCCAACTTCAGCATATCAGATGCTAGTCCAAGCACCATTGGGGTTTCCGCGATAGTAAAAGGGGACGGCCAGAATCCTGGGGTAACCGCTGTCACTGGATCTTCATGTGACTGTGGCTGACTAGCACCGCTATGAACGCCCCGTAGCCATAAAGAAAAAGCCCCGGCTCAGGGGCCAGGGCTTAGGAGGCATGTGATTGTGGCCATGCAAATTCTTGGGGAACGCATGGCCAAGCTCAGACTATCAGGACGGCTGCTCATTTGGTAGGCAATTAAGAAACGGACAAGCGGTAGACCGAGGCACGTACTGCTCGGAACGGGGAAACGGGTGGACGGGCCACACAGCTCCCGGCGATCCGGGAGGGCGATCGGCCCCAACGATGAGACCTTAAAGCCGTGCTTGGCGGCTCTTCGCACGTTCGCCAACAAGTCCGTCAGCCCTGCATTCGACAATCCAGCCGCTTAAAGCCAGCCAAACGCGAGCTCTGGTCTTAACGGGGGAGTGCCTGCCCATCTAGATGCATCAGCCCAAAATGGTTCTACAAAAATGTAGCGTCAGCGCGGCGATTCAACGCCCCCGATCCCTCCGCCACTGACCGGTACCCATCTGACGGGTGGGGAGCTATCCCCGGATATTGGTACCTTTGGTCCGACCGGCGCGCTCGGCGATCTTATCCATGGCCTTTTTCCAACCCGCCTCAGCTTCACTCATGGCCTTAAGCGTAGCCGCTATCTCGGCAGAGACGCCATTTTTAGCAACCACAAGCTTCACAGCTTCACGGGCACGTGCCAACGTTTTCGATGACTCAAATTCGGCAATTGCGTCAGCCGCAATCTCGCTGCGCTGGCGGTACTTGCCTTCGTGGGAAAGATTGGCGCTGCGATCGACGTTATCCATCTGGCTGTGAGAATTCCTCACACGCTCTCGCGCTTCATTGGCGACGTCGTGAAGCCTTTGCCAATGCACATATTCGGGTGCGGGCCACCTCGTTTGCTGCGGGATGATCTGCACCCGCAGTTCTAACTCGGAGAATTCATGTTCGTCCATTGCCTCCTCGCTTTCTCCTGCACGTCATAGTCCTCTTGCTGAGTACGCCCGCTGGCCAGCGCGGCGAATTTCATCGCGTTTGGACGGAGGGTAAAGGCTGGCACCGCGTCAAAGTTCATGTCTCAGAGTGCCCGCGCCTCAGCACGGAATTTCTCGACGAGGAGCTGCGCGAGCTCGGGCCCCAAATGTTCAAGCAAGAATACGGGTTGGAATTTGTTGATGAAGTCGAGGTGGTGTTCTCAACCGAGATGATCACCAAAGCCTTCACCAACGAGGTGCGCCCGTTATGGCTTTAGTCGAAGAGTGGACGCACCGCGGGCAGACTTGGCGTCGAGTGCCAGCTCAACATGAACAGGCATTTGTGCTCGGCGTCGATCTCGGCCAGGCGAGCGACCCGACGGCGCTTGCGGTTTTGCATTGGCAGCGTGTTCCGCTCGAGGACGCTTGGACAACGGGACGCGGCAAGGATCTCAATATCAACCGGCAGTCCGTCGAGACCCGTTTCGACATCGTGCACCTCGAGCGCGTGCCGCTCGCAACTCCCTATCCCGAGATCGTCGCCTATATCGCCGAGATCCTGGGGCGCCGTCCGCTCCGCGAGGGCTGCGATCTCGTTATTGACGAAACCGGCGTCGGCCGCGCTGTCGGCGACATGTTCGATGCATCGGGCTTGCGTCCCGTTCGCGTCACCATCACGGCCGGCCTCGAGGTGACGAAGGCGAGCGCGCGAAGCTGGCATGTTCCCAAGGGACTCCTCGTCTCAACGCTCGATGCCAAGTTGCATGCTGGCGAGCTCCGCTTTGCCAAAGAGCTCAGCGAGGCCGGTGCGCTCGCCGAAGAACTGAAAGACTTTCAGCGAAGCGTCACCGCCGCCGGCCGCCCCGTCCTGGAGGCGAGCCCTTTTCTCAGGGGGATCTAAAGGCTGCCCACGATCGCTGCTCTCAGAAGCAGGCAAGCGTCGAAAGCTACGGGCTAAACTCGCAGAAACAGAATGGATCGGGTGGGTCACCCGATCCCTGAACACCGATCAGCGACGGCCTGGTGCCCGAGTGCCAATATAGGTAGGCACCACTTCCTCGACAGTCTTCGGTTGAATATTGAGCTCGCGGAGACCCGGTAGGGCACCGCACGCAATATTATCCACCTTGAGGAGATCAACTTGGCCCGTGGTCAGCGGAGGGTTTGGCAGGAGCTCGAAAAGCTGAGCCTGGAACTCGGCCACCGCAAACGGCACCGGCACGAACAGTCGCCATTTGCCCATGAAGCGCAACGTCATGCTGACCAGCTCGCCCAGCGTGTATACTCTGGGACCGGCAAGCTCGTAGGTCCGACCTACGGTTCCCGGGTCCATGATAATGTTAGCGACAGCCTCTGCCACGTCTTCCACAAAGACTGGCTGCAGTCGGGTGGTGCCTCCGCTGATTAGCGGTAGGACCGGCAACCATCGAGCGAGCACGGCGAACGTGCCAAACAATGGATCGCCCGAGCCGAACATGGCGGCCGGGCGGACGATCGTTGCCTCCGGAAAGGTCCGCTTGACCACCCCTTCGCCGCGTCCACGAGCCCGGATGTACGGAGACTTTGAATCGGGATCGGCACCGATTCCAGACACAAGCACGAGACGAGCGACGCCTGCGGCGACAGCTTCGCGCGCTACTGTCTCGGCCCCTTGTACGTGCACGGCCTCGAAGGTCACGTCACCCTTCTCGGCGTAGGCCGAAACCGCGTTGACGACGGCATCGGCGCCGGCAAGGGCGGCGGCAACAGAGGTTGAGTCGCGCACATCAGCGCGTATGACCGTCACCCGTTCAAAACCGATCGCTCGGAGCTGAATTCGCGCTTGGTCCGGATGCCGCATGGCGATGCGCACAGCCATCCCCTCTGCGGTTAGGCAGTGCACCAGTCGCCGACCAAGAAAGCCCGCACCGCCGAATACCACAACCGTCGTCATCTTTGCTCCGGCACACTCGGCCAGTGTTGCATCATCATCCTGGTGATCGGTCGGATCATGATTTTCTTTAGCCGCGCCTGAATTGGGCCGCAGTCATGCCAGGCGCCCTCATCATGGCCACTGGCCGTTTCTGTTGGTGCTCCCGATGCTACTCCGATCGCGCGCGGACCAGGACTTTTTCCGGATAGTCGGCGAGTGCCTTAACCCTGACGTACGCAAGCCCGGCTGTAAAAAACGCCAAGTGCCAAGACGATCAGGGCTGCTCGCGGATCGGATCTATGGAGATGAGCGTTACGTCGTAGCCTGACCGCTCATACTGGGAGGTAGGCCAAAGATGTCGTGGCAATTCACTGTCGGAATTAGAGTTAAAGGATGCGCAGACCGAATTGTCGTCGACGCTGAAGACGCGCTTATTGCTGCATTACGAGTCAAGGCTGAGCGGCCAGATGCCACGATCATGTATGTGCGCCGGCTGAACCGACGCGGCGACACACGCCACCCGCCCCATACCCTTACCGGAGATGCTTCTGACCCGAACTGACGGCGTGGCCTGTGGCGGAGTGGGCTGCTGAAGGAGGCTTAATTGACCTTCATCGTCAATGAAAACTGTATCAAATGTAAGTACATGGACTGTGTCGAGGTATGTCCGGTCGACTGCTTCTATGAAGGTGAGAATATGCTCGTCATCCACCCGGAAGAATGCATCGATTGCGGTGTCTGCGAACCGGAGTGCCCGGTTGATGCAATCAAGCCGGACACTGAATCTGGACTGGATAAGTGGCTCGAGATCAATACCAAATATGCCCAGGTTTGGCCAAACATCACCAAGAAAGGTGACCCGCCTCCGGATGCCAAGGACTGGGAGGGCAAGCCTGACAAAGCCAAGCTGTTTTCCCCGAATCCTGGCATGGGTAATTGAAGCCAGGCCGACATGGGTCTCGCCCGCTGAGGCGCTAGTGCACGTAAGCGCGGTGGTACGATAGGGCATGACTGAGCAACTGAGTGGGCGACGAATTGTGGTGCCGGAGACGCGCGAACTCGGGCAGCTGCTGCGACTGCTGGAGGAGCGCGGCGCTCACACGGTCCCCTGCCCCATGATTGCCATCCGTGATGCGCCCGATCCAGCACCTATCGAGGCCTGGCTCCGCCGGTTCGCGAGGGGCTCGTGCGACGACTTTATCTTGATGACAGGTGAAGGTCTGAGACGTCTCCGCGGGTTTGCCGGACGACTCGGTCTTGAACCGGACTTCCTCAATGCGATCGCCTCGACACGCAAGATCACACGCGGACCGAAGCCGGTTCGGGCACTGCGAGAGATCGGATTAGACACTGACCTACCCGCCGACGAGCCCACCACGGAAGGAGTGATCGCGGCGCTAGAACGGCACGACCTCACCGATCATCGTGTTGGCGTGCAGCTATATCCCGGCAATACGACTGAGCGACTTCTGGAATTTCTCGAGGGTGCCGGGGCGGAAGCGGATCCCGTGCTGCCGTATGTCTATGCTTCTGAAACCGACGATACGCACGTGATCGCTGTCATTGCCGAAATGGCGGCCGGCCAGATAGACGCGATTGCCTTCACAAGCGCGCCCCAGGTTCGACGATTTCGGGACGTCGCGCGCGCCTTCGGCCGAGAAGCGGAACTGAAGCAAGGTTTCGAACGCACCGTCGTTGCGGCCGTCGGGCCCGTTGTTGCCGCCGAGCTTGATGCGCTTGGAGTGCGAGTAAACGTTACTCCTCATGGCAACACGTTCTTCATGAAACCACTGGTGCGGGAACTCGCGGCTGCATTAACGAGGCGAGCAGGTAGATAACATGGCAGGAATAAAAAAGGAGAAGTTCGATTTCCATCGAGGTGGCGGCAACCACGAACCTGGTCCTGCCGCTGCTTATGTACAGATCTACGTGAAATCGAGCGCCCTCAGTCGGACTCCGGATCTTGCAATTTCACCGCACCTGACGACCGAAGCTGAAATCGATGAATTTTTGGACGATGCCCTCGCTGATTTGGAAGAAATCCGAATCAGAGCAAAGAAAGCGCTAGCGGCCTGATTCAAGCTGAGCTGCTCCAAACCCCCTAGGCGAACACGAGCTTCGGCCTTAGCATTGCTGCGCCGAGGCGTCATCCGACAGTAAAAACTTCACGCTGCGCCGCCAGTGCCTCATGCGAGCATCAGCACTAACACGAAAGCGATAGCGGCCCCAGCCAGCAGGATCGCAATCCATAGGGGCATCATGCCGTGATTCATGACTTTGCTGTCTCAGCACCCGGCAGCTCGTGGGCGGCCGCGCTGCCTATCGGAACGCACTTAACTTTTGCCCGAGTTTCACGCGACAGCCGGGGACCAGCAATTGGCGATTTCTCAATGGCCCTTGGCCAGGCCGCTGCAGCCATCCGATGTCTGTTGGGTGAGTCGCTAGCCCAAGTTTCGGCCAGCGCGCGAAAAAGATCTCGAGCGTGTATTTTCCCTTCGATGCGCGCGAATTGGTAGCCGAGGCAGAAATGGGCACCTGTTCCGAAGGAAATGTGTCGCTTCGGGTGAAGACTCCGCTGTCATGCTACGTCAGCTCCTCCGGCCATCGCCTCGTCGAATAGAGCGAGCACCGCGGTGTGGCCTCTCACATCGTTCACGTTCACGAGGGTGGCAGCGCCATGGTGAGGTCTGAAGGCGGTCAAAGCCAAGTCCCGGGCGAGCTTGGGGTCGTGCGTCATTTCATAGGCTACGGCGATCAGCGCGCCGAGCGCGCAGTGTCTCTCGGCTCTATCATTCGTGGGACAGACGGAATTTCCATCGGCATCCATCGCGAGTTCGCCGCGGCACCAAAGCCGCTCGTTCTCTATGAGGGCCCTCGCCCTCTCCAGGATCTGAATCTTCAGCGGTTTTGACATCTCGGCGGATCCTCCGCTCTTTATATCATCCCCGCAAGTCCCCACCTGCCAGGTGACGTACGCCGCGCGTCTGTGTTCAGAAGCCTTCGGCGCATCAGACGTCGTAATAGAGCAAAAATTCGTATGGGTGCGGGCGAAGACGAATTTCATCCACCTCGCGCGTCCGCTTGTAGTCGAGATAGGTCTCCACGACGTCCCTCGTGAAAACGTCCCCGGCAAGAAGGAAGCCGTGATCGGCCTCGAGCGCGTCCAGCGCTTCCTCGAGTGTGCCCGGCGTCAAGGGAACCTTGGCAAGCTCTTCCGGTGCCAAGTCATACAGGTTTTTGTCGATCGGATCCGCCGGGCCGATGCGGCGCTGGACGCCGTCAAGCCCCGCCATCAGCATCGCAGCAAACCCGAGATATGGATTACACGCGGGATCTGGGCAACGGAACTCCACGCGTTTCGTTTTGGGGTCCGCGGAATACATTGGAATGCGGCAGGCCGCGGAGCGATTGCGCTGGGAGTAGCCAAGATTGACGGGCGCTTCGAAGCCCGGCACGAGCCGGCGGTATGAGTTTACCGTGGGGGCGCAAATCGCGCAGAGCGCTGGGGCGTGCTTCAGCAGACCGCCGATATAGTAGCGCATGATCTCGCTCGATCCGGCGTAACCGTCCCCGGCAAAGACCGGTTGGTTGTTCTTCCAGATGCTTTGGTGCACATGCATGCCCGAGCCATTGTCCCCGAACAGAGGCTTGGGCATGAAGGTCGCGGTCATGCCGCGCTTCCGGGCAACGTTCTTCACCACATATTTGTAGATCATCACGTTGTCGGCCATGCGCGTCAGCGTGGTGAAGCGCATGTCGATCTCGCCTTGTCCGCCGGTCGCCACTTCGTGGTGGTGCGCCTCGACCGGAATCCCGAGGTGCTCGAGGATCGTCACCATCTGCGTGCGGACGTCCTGAAGCGCGTCCGAGGGCGGTACCGGGAAATACCCCTCTTTAGGGCGGAGCTTGTGACCGAGGCTCGGGCCTTCGTGGTTGGCAGAGTCCCAGTTCGCCTCCACAGCGTCGATGTCGTAGAAGCCGTAGTTCGTCCCCTGGTCGTAGCGCACACCGTTGAAAATGAAATGCTCGAGCTCGGGGCCGAAATAGGCGGTGTCGCCGATTGCTGTTTCCCGGAGGCGATTCTCCGCCTTCTGGGCGATGTGGCGGACGTCGCGGCTGTACGTCTGGCCGGTGACCGGATCGCGAATGTTGCAGATGAGGACCAAAGTCGGAGCTTCGGTGAAGGGATCGAGAAAGGTGGTCATGGGATCCGGAATTACGAGCATGTCGCTCTCTTGGATCTCCTGAAAACCGCGAATGGAGGAGCCGTCGAAGCCAATGCCGTCGATTAGGCTGTCCTCGGTGAGCGCGCGTGGGGGTACAGAAAAGTGCTGCCATAGGCCGGGAATGTCGGTGAAACGCAGATCGACCATTTCAATCTTGTTGTCTTTGATCACCTTCAGAACGTCGTCAGGGCTTTTGCACTCGTAATGCATCTCGCGCCTCCTCCACTGAAGGGCGTGACCGATCGAAGGGCAAGAGCTTGGCGACGGAGGGCTGCATTGCCCGGTCACGCCAGGCCAAAGCGCTACGTTTTACCATGATGCCGCTGTTGCGGCACTCGGGACTCAGGGGTTCGCGCGCGGTCTCGTGAGAGTTCCCTGTTCGGTAACGGAAACGCCTGTGGATTGTGGAGAGTCCGCGCGGGATTACGCCCTGGCAGGTCAAGCAGGACTGACTGTAGCCTTGCCGCTCCGCCTCGTTGTACAGGAAGCCTAATGAAGGCTCGACCCAGAATCGGCGAAAATTAACGCGCTTGTCCAAAAGGATTTCTATCGTCAGCAGATCGGAGTCGAAATTGTTGTCTGTGTCACGCTGAATGCTTATTTCGTTGTCGCCTGTCTCATAGAGAAAACCGGCGCGCAATCTGGGTCCTTTCCAACCATTCACAGTGGCAAGAACCCTCGGAGCACCGGGTCTCCTCCCGAAGCAGCCGGATATCCAGCGCCAAGAACCCTCTGAGCATCGGAAGCCAGGCCGCCTCCCCACCACCCCAGACATTCAGCCGTCCGAGTGAGGCGGCTAATTTTTCGAGCTGATGCCTTTTATCGCCGCTACTCAGAAAGCGCGGGAGCTTGGGTGGATTGTGTAATCTCGCCGCCGCGTAAGTGCGCCTGATCTGAGTCGGGCGCAAGTCCGGTGTCAGGAGACGAGCAGCACCAGCACGAAAACAATAGCCGCAAGCGCCAACAGAGTAGCGACCCAGAGCGGCATCATGCTGTGGTTCACGGCTATTGCCTCCCCCCGGCGCCCCTGTTCTATATGCAGCAGCCACTCAAACTGGGAGGAGATCAGTTAATGCCGACGGGAACTGTTAAATGGTTCAATGCGCAGAAGGACTACGGGTTCATTGAGCCAAGCGACGGGGGCAAGGACGTGTTTGTTCACATTAGTGCGCTATGAGATTGAGCGCGACCGCGGCAAGGAGTCGGCTGCCAACCTGTCTTTGATTAGGTAGCGCCGGTGCTGCCTAAGTTCTAATCCAAATTCAGGAACAGCTTGGGCTGTAAGAGAAAGCCCTCGAAACTCGCCAAACAAGGAGAAACTGATGGCGAAAACTGTTGCCACGAGGAAACGCATTGCCCGTCGATATTGGACACGTGCTGATGTAAAACAACTGAGACAACACTCAAGAGACAGAACGCCCGTCAAGACCATCTCTAGAGAACTCAAGCGTACGCCGGGTGCCCTCAGACAAAAGGCTCGCGCGCTCGGAATCCCGCTCGGTCACCGCCGCCCCAAAAGACGACGGCAGTAATTGGCTGATCGTCTGCGTCCCGGCAGGAGACTCGCCATTCATGCGCCGTGGAACGCGAGCCGTTCCGACGCTCTCGCGATGATCTAGCGGACCTCTACGGGGCCGAACCTTTCCGCGCACCTTCCCCGTCGGGCGCCGAGCAACGAAAGGCTCGGTCCGCGGCTCAATTCACGCCTCAGAACATGCCATCGAGGAGCAGCTGCCCTTTGGCTGCTGGTGGTTCGGCTTCAGCTCCGGTAGCCGCGAAAACCCATGGCCGCCGAGCCTACCAATACGAAAACTGCGACAATCAGGAGAGTCGTCATGGCGAGCAACAAACTAGATCAAGGTGGCCAAACCTCGACCGCTTTATCTGGCATCGCCCCGCCCGCTCTCCAGCGTTGGGGCGTCGGGGCTCCACTCCGGTGCCCCCTGTTCATGTCAGGAACTTGCTCCGAGAAATTCGTTCAGCCGCGTCCCGCTTCGGACTCTGGGCAAAGGAGCTTTAGGTCCGGTTCAGCCTCTTGCTCTGTTTGATAGCTCTCAGCACCCACTTTCGTGACGCCCTTATTGCCAGGCAGTGGCTCGACATCTTCGACGAGGGACTTCTCGTCAGACGAACGGACGATCCACCAGGCCGCGAGGCTCGGAACGGGAGCTAAAAT
>WUUC01063927.1_pt1 | contig 12251 bp, 11 predicted proteins | sample 6278441 | NCBI WGS metagenome assembly WUUC01 (sample SAMN13675441, study PRJNA597444) | soil metagenome | isolation source: soil | place: USA: Washington | collected 2017-10 | reverse complement strand
CTATTTTGCTGGGTCTTGTGGAGGAGCTCCTGTCTCGATCATTCGACAGTATATTGAACAGCAAAACACACCAGCTTGATCGGCGCCTTATATCATGGCCTTGAAAGACCATGTTTTACGGCGCAGAAGATAAATTAAATTCCTTGAGGCTGCGGAGGTGTCTCCGAAGAGGGCAAAGGAATGTCGCGCACCGAGGTCCCAGTTGGGGTTTTGCGGCTGAGCTCTTCTTCGGCTTTAACACGCGCACGCTTACTATCGATACTCCAAGTCCCATTCATAATCTCTTCGACATCTTCCCGGTTGAGCGTTTCAAATTCCATGAGCATTTCAGTCATGAGCTCGACTTTCTCGCGCTGAGCCTGGACGATCTCTAAGGCACGTTTATGCCCCTCATTGATCATACGATAGACTTCTGCATCGATTTTCTTAGCTGTCTCATCAGAATAGCTCTTAGAAGAGACATTAGGCATTCCGAGATAAGCACCGCTATCGGACCTTTCATCAAAAGCAACAGTCCCTAGATCGCTCATGCCCCATTCACAGACCATGCTGCGGGCCAGACGTGTTGCTTGAGTGATGTCCATCTGAGCTCCACTGGACATATCGCTGACGAAGACTTCTTCGGCTGCACGGCCTCCCATGAGGACAGCCAGCTGATCAACAAGCTCCTTTTTCCAGTAGCTTAGGCGGTTTTTCTTTGGCATGAAGTGGGTCGCTCCAAGAGACATGCCTCTAGGAATGATCGTCACTTTATCGACAGGATCAGAGCTTTTTACAATAAGGGCAACGATCGCATGGCCAGATTCATGGTAGGCTGTTGTCTTTTTTTCATTTTCATCGATCTCTAGGCTGCGGCGCTCTTTGCCGTATTTGATTTTGTCGACAGCTTCACGGGCTTCTTGAGCCGTTACTGCTGAACGGTTGCGTCTTGCAGCTAATAGTGCAGCTTCGTTGAGGATATTGGCCAGATCGGCGCCAGAAGCTCCGGGAGTGCTGCGAGCAATGTCCATCAAGTCGACATTAGGATCGAGCTTAATTTTACGGGCATGGACCTTGAGAATTTCGAAACGGCCTTTAATATCAGGAAGATCGATGATGACACGGCGGTCAAAGCGGCCAGGACGCAATAGCGCTTTATCCAAAACATCAGGACGGTTAGTTGCGGCGATTAAAATGATTCCTTCTGTTGGATCAAATCCATCCATTTCAACGAGAAGCTGGTTGAGGGTCTGCTCGCGCTCATCATGGCCTCCGCCGATACCAGCACCGCGATGGCGGCCGACAGCGTCGATTTCATCCATGAAGATAATGCAAGGAGCAAATTTTCTCGCTTCGTTGAACATATCGCGGATACGGCTAGCGCCTACGCCAACAAACATTTCAACAAAGTCGGAACCGGAGATAAAGAAGAAAGGACGGTCGGCTTCACCAGCAACGGCTTTAGCAATGAGGGTTTTTCCTGTCCCTGGAGCACCGATACAAAGCACTCCTTTAGGAATACGGGCTCCAAGAGCTGTAAACTTACCTGGATCTTTGAGGAATTCGACGATCTCTTGAAGTTCTTCTTTAGCTTCATCACAACCAGCCACGTCTTTAAACGTCACTTTATTGCGATCTTTAGCTAAGAGCTTAGCAGGTGATTTTCCAAAGTTCATTGCACCGCTTCCTACGCCTTTCATTTGACGTGCAAAGATGAAGTAGAGCAAGAACCCTAAGAAAAGAAAAGGCAGGATTGTGAAAAGGTAACTAAAGTAATTAGGTGATGGCTCTTCACTTTTAAACGTTTTCTCAAGAACTAGCGTGCGTGGCTGGTCAGGAGCCCTAAAGATAGTCCCCTTATTAGTCGCAAATGCATCCCACTCATGCTTGGCTTGAGAAAACCAGTTGCTGAATGCTTCAGGATCTTGCTTTTCTAAAGCGCGCGAAGAAAGTTCTTGGTTATTGAAGTACCAGATGACATTAGCAACACCTTGGCGCGCTTTGTCGAGTTGGATATCATTTTTAGCCATGTCATCGACGACTTGATTATATTGATTAAGGTCGGCGAGGTAGTTACGCACAGCCCGCAATTGGACTAAACGGGCATTATCGGTCTCTGAATTGAGAGTAGTAACAAGAGCCTTAAGCTGACCCAGAGCTGCACCATAAGCGGTGATCTGCTGCTGAGGTGTCTGTCCAGGAATGACCAAGCTCTGCTCTAAGGTGCGGAGCTGCTGTTTCATATTTTCGTTGCCAATTCCTAAAGTTGAGGAACGGAATCCTTGGACAAGGGCTGTTAGATCTTTGCCAAAAGCCTCAACTTGATCTTGGGCGGGAGGATAACGGCGTGATAATTCAGCCAAAGAAACGATCGGTTTGTCAGAAAGGGCCTTTACGACAACAGAATTTTCTCTTGTGGAAGTATCATAGAGTGGATCAATAACCCAGTATCCAGAAGCAGGCAGAGGGATACCGCTTAAATGTAAAAACCAATCGGCGGCTTCGCTGACTGTTTTCTGAAGAGCTGTTAATTCAGTCTGGAGTTGCCCTTGCTGCTGTTCAAGTTCGTTATGATGATTTAATAACTCAAGGTATTTGTAACGAGCTTTTGCTTCATCGGTCTGACGATCGCGGAATTTTCCTGTAAATGTCACAAGGTTATCGTTTTGGGCAATCTTGCGGCTCTCTGTCGGCTGGAGTAAATCAAGGTCGACTAACGACTCGACCTGATGGCTGAAGGCCACCTTGGCAGTCGGTTCTGTTGACATATTCTGTACCGTCAGAAAAATAAGCAAGCCGGCGAGCAAGAAAATGATGAATCCCCCTGGGAAACCTTTGCGTGGCTCGGGCCGAGATTTATTATCGTTATTCATGTTGTTTTACCTTAAACTTTAACCTTTAAATTAAATCACTTAAGAAGGTTTTCGTAAAGAACTTCTACCGTAGTGTCCTTGTAGGCACACCTTCCCTATTGCCTCGTAATAAACTTATATTTTTTTTATTGCAATACATCGTCCGCGTATTTCGACCCACCGCCCGCCCCCTCCAATCTTCCGATGAAGGGTCCCATCTTCTAAAATCTCATAGAGAGATTGGACGGCTACATGTGATAAAAAAACTTTATTTTTTTCGCTAAACTTTTTTAAAAAAGCTTTGATCTCAATAGGCTCCAAAGGGTAATAGCCAGACAAATCGACCCTTTTTTCTTCCCTGTCCTCAATTATAAGGGCTTCATACTTCTCCAGCTTCTTGGAAAGATAGTCGGAAAGTTCTTGAGCTGATTCTCCTAAACGGCGGAGATTGCTGCTGACTTCTTTTCCAAAATGCTCTTCGAGCTGAGGCAAAATGGCTGTCCTCATCTTTCCTCTTAAGTAACGAGGGTCGAAATTAGTTCGGTCTTCGATAGGTGTTAATCCCTTTTCCTTCAGCCATGCCTTCAAAGAAGCTTTGTCAGTTTGTAGTAAAGGTCTCCAAACTTGCATCTGCTCTAAATTAGAAGCTGGCAAGATCCCCTTTAATGCTGATAAAGAAGCCCCCTCCAAGATCCGCTTCAAAACCGTCTCGGATTGATCATCACCATGATGACCTAAAAGAAGGGCCTGGCAGCCAAGTTTTTGATACAGCTCTTTGAAGAAAGCAAGACGGGCCTGACGGGCCTCATTTTCTTTCATTGGAACATCTTCTAACTGTCGTAGATAAAATGGAAGTTTTAAGAGCTCGATACCCTTCCTCAAACGGTCAGCTTCCTCACTACTTTCAGATCTCCAGCCATGATCAACATGGGCGACATGCAAATCGAGGTCCATATGACAATCCAGAAGCAAATGCAGGAGGGCAAGAGAGTCTGGCCCTCCTGAAAAACCGAGTAATAAGGGTCTGCCGGGAATATAATGGACATTTAAAAAGTGTTTAACAATTTTAAGGAGATCGTGCATAAATATAAACATCTTTATTTTGGTATTGTGTCATTTTGAGAGGGCGCATTCCGTTACGCTCGGCCAACCGGATGCTCCTGGTATTTGCTGGCTCAATAATGGAAATAAGCTCTTTGAGCTTCAATACAGTGAAGGCATAGTCACAGATCTCTCGAGCTGCTTCGAGGGCAAGTCCTCGGTGCCAATATTTAGGGAGGAGGCGATAACCTAACTCAATTTTTTTCTCTCCATCGATTTCTTGCAGAACCAGTCCTGCAAATCCAATGATCTTTTTTTCTTCTTTGTAATAAAGTGCCCAAAGACCGAGTCCATTTTTATAATGATCGAGAATTTTTTTTTGGAAATATTCCTTTGCTTCATCAAGGCTTAAGGGCCCTCCTTTAACGGAAAATCTCATGACCTCAGGGTCTGCCGTCAAACCTGCAAACTCCTCAAAATCATCCATCATCCATTCTCTGATCTCTAACCGGGTCGTTTCTATGAACATAGGTCTACAATTATAACATGTTCTGACATAAAATGGTCATTATGCCTACAGTATGGCGGTATTTACTCCGCAGTTATTTTCAAGTTTTTCTTTTGTGCATAGCGAGTTTTGTCGCGGCTCTATTCGTTATGCGTTTTAAAGATATTGCTGAATTCGCCACTTTAAATTCTGATGGAGTTTCGATTTTACTCTTCAGCCTGTACCAGCTACCCTATATTTTACCGGTTGCCATCCCTGTTTCCTGCGTCATCTCTTCGATCTTGCTTTTCCAAAAGATGAGCCATAGCCAGGAGCTGACAGCATTAAGAGCCGCAGGTATAAGCCTCAAAACTCTTCTTTACCCTCTTTTTCTAGGAGGCCTTTTCCTCTCTCTATTAAATTTTACGATAGTTGCGGAAGTGGGTCCTCGGAGCCGATTTATGGCCAAAGAGCTCAGTTATCAGATGACGTCAAACAACCCCTTTTATATTTTCAATAAAATCACTGAAGGGAAAATGACCAACGCCTACATTGAAATCCGCACGATGAGAGGCGGAAAAAAAGCTAAAGATGTCTTCTTGATCTTGAACAACCGGCAGCACCAGCGGCTAGGGGTCATGACAGCGAAAGAACTCTCCATTGAAGGAACCGAGATGCTCGGCAAGGACGTCTCGATTATTTCTAGCGTTACCGGCGAGGGAGAAGACAATTACGACCATCTAGTGATCGAGAACCAAGAGACGATGTCCACACAAGCTGCTAGCCTTTCCAAACTCCTGCATGATGCCAAGTGGCATCTCCGTCCAGAATATATGTGCTTTAAAGATCTCATTGTCCGTGTGATGGCTTCTCGCAAGACCTTTTGGTCAAACACCCATGCTTTAGAGCTAGCCCGGCGCCTTTCTTTGGCCTGCACACCGCTAGCCTTTACACTGCTAGGCGCAGCATTTGGAATGGAGATCGGCCGCCAAAGAAATAAAAAAGGGATTTTATGGTCAGTAGTCCTTACTGCTCTTTATCTTTCCGCTTTTATTGGAGCTAAAAGTATGAAACATTTTCCTAAAGCCGCATGGGCCCTTTACTTTATGCCCTTTATCGTGATTGCTTTTTTTTCGATCCGCAGCCTTAAACGGCTCTCGCGGGGTATTGAATGACCAAACTCTGGCAGAGATACTTTTTTAGAGAAATTTTGAAGGTCTTCTTCTTCTTCCTCTTTGGCTTTTTCTTTCTATATTCTCTGATTGAATACTCGATGCATATGGACGATTTTTTTAAAAATCACCACCTGCAAGTACGCGAAGTCGTTCTTTATTATGTGAATCAGCTTCTAAAACGGCTTGATTTTCTCCTTCCAATGGCACTTCTTCTCTCGACTATTAAAGTGCTGACAACACTCAGTGCTAGGAACGAGTGGACAGTCTTGCAAGCTTCTGGGCTTTCAACGAGAAAACTCCTTCGCCCCTTCCTAGCAGTGGCCTGTGCCTGCTCCATTTTAAGCTATCTCAACTTCGAATATTTCCTCCCTTCTGCCCTGCGGCATATTGATGAATTCCGCATCTCTCATTTCCATGGTTCTCGCATGGCCCAAAGGCGCGAGCTGATCCATTTAATTCCCCTTAAGGACAATACTAAATTGCTATATCAATTCTATAATAAAGAGAAAAATACCCTCTTCGATGTACTTTGGATCAAAAGCCTCGATGACATTTGGAGAATTAAATATCTCAACGCTGATCCTGACAATCCTACGGCAGAATATGTCGATCATATCGTCCGTAATTCCGTAGGGTTTTTTGAGAAACAAGAATCCCATCCCAAACTCTACCTTGCTGATCTGAAATGGCATCCCAAAATGGCTCGGCAAGGATTGATCCCCTTTGATCAGAGAAGCCTCAGCGATCTCTACCGCCTGCGTTATAAAACTAAGCTGAATCCTTATGAAGCCCCTAAAATAGCCACAGCTCTTTCCTTTAAAGCCGCTGTCCCCCTGATGTCCCCGCTGCTGGTCATTGCACTGGCTCCTTTTTGCCTCATTTACACCCGCCACAGGCATTACTTTCTGATTTATGCTTTAGGACTTTTCGGACTCTTTGCTTTCTATATGCTTCTGGACTCTTTGACCATCCTTAGTGACAATGGTGTGATCACTCCTACTATGGCTGTTTTTGTTCCACTAACCTTTTTTGCAAGTTTCTTTGCATGGAGGTTCAGTCTTAAAACGTCATGAAATGGAAACCTCTTTTTTTATGTCTTTTAACTATCATATTCCTTTTAGGCTCTTTTCTATGGCCTGTGACATTTGCACTATGGCAAAGTTTAGACATTGCCATCTTTAAACTTCTGAATCATCCATTGGAAGGCCATCCATGGGTTCAGGTTTTCTGGGCATTAGTCAACCATAGAAAAACTGATCTAGTTGAAGATGTCATCTTTTTATTTTTCTTCATTCTAGCGATTCATGCTGCACCTAAAGAAAAACGGGTGAGAAGAACAGCAGAATTTCTCTTTTGTATTATTATTGCTGGAAGCCTTATCTATTTTGTCAATCGCACTTTCCTCAAATCCCATGTTCTAATCCCTCGGATGAGCCCTTCTTTAGTCGTGACCCCTTGCGTCCGCCTTTCTCAAGAGGTCCCTTGGATGACTGTCAAGGATGAAACCGTTACCTGTTTTCCTGGGGATCATGCGACGACTCTTTTACTTTTCACTGCCTTGTATACTTTTTTTGCAGGAAGAAAACTCGGCATCTATGCCTCCCTTTATGCAATCTTTCGAGTACTTCCTCGTTTGATTGCCGGAGCTCATTGGTTTTCTGATATTATTGTCGGGAGCGGATGTCTGGTGCTTTTCTTTTTGAGCTGGACGCTTTGCACCCCTTTTCACACGTGGATGACTGACAGGATAGAAAAAATCCTAACCTTTAGGAGAACTCATGAAATCGAAAAAGACCCTGTATGATCAGCTTTTTGAGCTATCTAAGGCTATTAAAACTCTCAATTCAATTGAGTGGCTTCTAGAATGGGACCAAGAGACTCTCATGCCGTCTGCCCCAGTCGATTTTCGAGCAGCGCAAAAAGAACTTATAGCTGGACATATCCATAAACTTAAGACCAGCACAAAATTTTCTCATCTTTTGAATCAGCTGATCGATCTAGAATCAGGTCACGTCCATGATTCTACTTTGGCCTCTGCACAGTGTGCAGCACTCCGAGAATGGCGCAGAGACTATCTCAAAGCTATTAAACTCCCCACTTCGTTTGTCAAAACGTTCACCACTACATGTTCCATTGCCGGCAATCTCTGGATCGAGGCTAAGAAAACATCCAATTTTTCTAATTTTGCTCCCCATCTGAATAAAATTTTTCAGCTCAGCCGTAAAAAAGCTGATCTGTTAGGTTATCAAGATCACCCTTATGATGCACTCCTGGACCTCTTCGAACCAGGCATGACTGTGGCAAAATTGACTCCCCTTTTCGATAGGCTGAAAACAGCCCTCACTTCACTTGTCAAAAATATCCAGTCTAAACCTTCTATCGATACCGAGTGTCTCAAAGGCGAGTTCAATTCAGAACTACAAATGCAGTTTGGGAAAAAAATCCTCAAAGCAATGGGATTTACACCGGAAAATTCCCGGTTAGATTTCTCTGTCCATCCTTTTTGCACGCCCGTCCATCCTCTTGATACCCGGATGACAACTAGGACCCGTCATGACGATGTGATGTCCAATATTCTCTCCGTAGTTCATGAAGGAGGCCACGGTCTTTATAATAAAGGCCTTAACCTCGAACAATACGGATCTCCTCTCGGCGAGCAATCGTCGCTTGGCATCGATGAAAGCCAATCTCGCTGGTGGGAGACCCGTATCGCCCGCACAAAAGCCTTCTGGACCCATTTTTTACCCCTGCTTCAGCGTGATTTTCCTCAATTGCAAAAAGCCCAGCTCGATCAATTCTACCTGGCCATCAATCAAGTCTGTCCTTCTTTTATTCGTGTCGAAGCTGATGAAGTTACTTATAGCCTTCACGTCATCCTCCGGTTTGAAATTGAAAAAGCTCTCCTTGAGGGCTCTCTTAAAATCAAAGACATCCCCGCTGTTTGGAACCAAAAAATGCACGATTATTTAGGCATTACTCCTTCGAAAGATTCAGAAGGATGCCTCCAAGATATCCATTGGTCGTTTGGCCTTATCGGATACTTCCCCACCTATGTTCTCGGCAACCTCTATGCCGCGCAATTCTTCCATACCTTTGAAAAAGCCCATTCCGACTGGCAAAGCCGCGTCTCTAAAGGAGAGCTTGGGTTTATCCGTGAATGGCTCCGTACCCATATCCATCAGTATGGAAGGCAGTATACTCCTGAAGAATTTGTCCAACGCATCTCAGGAAAACCCCTCCATGAATTTGACTATGTGAATTATCTAAATAAGAAATATAAAGAGATCTATAATTTTTGATGTAAACGGATAAGCCGGCGCTCTTCGGCTTCTTTAAAACGGCGTTGTTCATCCGCTGATAAGGGAATCACCGGAGCAACCTCGGTAGGTTTTAGATGATCATCTAAAGCCACGAATGTAAAATATGCCGATAGAATATGGACCCTTTCCTGAGTCCGGAAATCTTCCTTATAGACTTTCATTCCAATTTCCATAGAAGTTTTCCAAACGCGGTTTAGTGAAGCCTTAAAGACTAAAATATCGCCATGCTTAGCCGGTGCTAAAAACCTTACAGAGTCAATTCCTAGTGTTACACAGACCTTTCCAGAATGCCTCTTAGCTACTACACCTGCAACCCTGTCGCACAAATCCAAGACCCTACCGCCAAATAATGTCCCATAAGCATTAAGATCATTGGGGAATACAATAGAGGTCTGATCATGGATGGCTGATTCTGCGACTGACTTTCCTTGCATACTTCAGCGTCTACTACAGCCAACTAATAATTACAAGTAGTTACCTGTAGTAAAATTTAACCTAGAAGATTTTAATCTTGTGATACCTGAATTAGAATTTTAGAAGCTATTTAAGGTTTTTTCCAATCCAGAGTTTGATCAAGCCAGGAAAAAATTGATTCATTAGAGATCATGATTGTTCCCATTTGACAATGAGCTTGAGCAGTTGTCTCAGTAGAGAATTTTAAAAGGGCTTTAGGAGAAGATAATTGATCATAGACTTTTTGAGGCTGTCCTTTCAAAAACATATCCCTTTCACTTTCGATAACTAAAGTAGGACATTGAATTTTTTGGACAACTCCTTTCAGATTAAGGTATCAGGCAAGCCAGCGCTATAAAAATAATATTCGTAATTTATCTTCTATAATAAGTGATTTTTGACTAAAAAAAGTCCCTGAGAAATTTCTCAAGGACTTGTTATCAACACAGAGATAAAATTTGTTCGATCAACGTTTAGAGAACTGAGGACGTTTACGCGCTTTGCGAAGACCATATTTCTTACGCTCTTTCTTACGAGAGTCGCGTGTGAGATAGCCGAGGGGCTTGAACTCAACTTTGCGGGTTTCGTCTTCGAGAATCAACGCGCGAGAAATCCCTAGACGGGTCGCGATCACTTGAGCTTCTGTTCCACCGCCTTTAACGCGGATAATCAGATCATATTGCTTATAATCTCCGATTTTTTTAAAGGGAGACAGGATCAGATCTCTCTGAATGGCCAGCGGGAAATAGACTTCAAAGTTACGGTTGTTCACTTTGACTTTTCCTGAGCCGGGTCGTATTCTCACTGAGGAGACGGCTGTTTTTCTTCTTCCAGTTCCAATGAATTCTTTTGTCATATTAGAAATTTAAGGGTGTAGGGTTTTGAGCTTCCATAGGGTGCTGATTCCCCGCAAAAATGCGAAGTTTCTTGAGCTGTTGGCGTGCAAGACGGCTTTTTGGCATCATACCTTCAATTGCATTCCGAAGGATATAATCAGGCTTACGTGCTTTCATCACACGAAAAGGGACTTCGCGAAGTCCGCTCATCGCGCCTGTATGGTAGCGGTAAATTTTTTGAGCTTCTTTAGCGCCCGTAACTTTAATCTTCTCTGCGTTAATGATAATAACGCCATCCCCTCCATCAATATGGGGAGTAAAGGTGACTTTGTGCTTCCCCCGGAGGATTTGGGCAACTGCTGAAGCAAATCGGCCCAGTGTTTTGCCTTCTGCATCGAGAAGGAACCATCTGCGGTCATCTAAAGCTTCCTGCTGCGTGAGCAACTTAGTTTGTTTCTTCTTATTCATAGAGATATCCTAAATGTTCGCTTAATTGGAATAAGCATACGATTTTTGACAATTTTTTGCCAATGAACTTCTTGCCAAAACTAGGGATATCAGAGAAATAGAAGATTTTTTTATAGACGTCTTGAGCCTACACAGAAAGTTCAAAATTTATTCAGTTTCAATTTATAATATTTTTTTAGCCACGGCCTTTCTTGAAAAACATTTGTTTTTGGATTATAATCTGATGCTCAAATTATTATGCGACAAATAAAAAGTTTTTTTATTCGTACCTATGGCTGCCAGATGAACGAGCTCGACTCGGAACTTATGGTCGGCCAACTCGAAAAACGGGGCCTGACAAGGACTCGGGAAGAGAATGAAGCAGATCTTTTAATTTTTAATACCTGCTCCATCCGGGATCTGGCTGAACGCAAGGTCATGGGCAAGATCGGGAAAATGGGCGGGAAAGACAAACGAGCGCTGATCGGTGTCACAGGATGTATGGCCATGACCAAAAAAGACTCGCTATTTCGCAAACTCCCTCATATCGACTTCATCATTGGGACAAATAACATCTCTGATCTGAACAATGTCCTAGATGAAGTCCTCACGACAGGCCGTCCTTCCATCCGGACCGATGATCAGTTCGAGGAAAATCTGGACTATTTGGTGGCTAAAAGAGACGATCCTATTAAAGCTTATGTATCGATCATCCGTGGCTGCGATAAGTTTTGCACCTATTGCGTAGTCCCCTACACTCGAGGCCAAGAAGTTTCCAGGCCTCCCGAAAGCATCGAAGAAGAATGCAGGCGCCTCGTTGACCAGGGATATAAAGAGATCACCCTTTTAGGTCAAAACGTCAATAGCTATGGGAAAGACAAGCCGGAATGGAACTGCCTTTTTCATGATCTGCTCTATCGTTTAGATAAGATCTCCGGCTTAGAAAGGGTCCGGTTCATGACATCCCATCCTGTCGATATCACCCTCAACCTCATGCAGGCAATCCGCGATCTGCCCTCCCTCTGTGAGTTCGTTCACTTCCCACTCCAAGCAGGCTCCAATCGCATTCTTAAAAAAATGCACAGAATCTACACCATTGAAAACTATCTTGAAAAAGTCGCTCAGCTGCGAGAGATTGTCCCCCATGTTTCCTTAGGGACTGATATCATTGTGGGCTTTCCAACTGAAACTGAAGAGGAGTTTCAGCAAACCTATCATTGGATCAAAGAAATCCGCTATTCTGTGGCTTTTATCTATTCCTACAGTGCACGCAAAGGCACCCCTGCTTTCCGCTGGAAAGACGATATCCCAGAAGAGGTAAAGAACGATCGTTTGCAACGCCTTTTGAGTTTACATGAAAAGATCAGTACGGAAGAGAAAAAAACCATGCTGGACACGGAAGTTGAAGTCCTCGTGGAAAGCAGAAATCGTGATGAGCTCCATCTAAAAGGGCGTACGCGATGTTGGGAAAAAGTCATTTTCCCCGGCGGCGACCATCTGATTGGAACGTTGCAGAAAGTCAAAGTCCATGGCTACAGCCATCAAACTCTCTTAGGAGAGCTCATGACTCCTGCTAAATTAAACGTGACAGTGTAATGCTCCCCATTAGTCAAGCTTGTAAGTTCGGAGTTTTTAATTGGCTTTGGAAGGGGTATTTTTTT
>WUUC01020334.1_pt1 | contig 12251 bp, 15 predicted proteins | sample 6278441 | NCBI WGS metagenome assembly WUUC01 (sample SAMN13675441, study PRJNA597444) | soil metagenome | isolation source: soil | place: USA: Washington | collected 2017-10 | reverse complement strand
ACGATCGTCTGATCGAGCCGAGGCCGGCCGAGAAACTTCGGCCGGCCTCTTGCGTTTCTTACTAAGGTCTTAGTAAGCTATGGGTATGACGAAGACAAAGGAACTCCCCGCCAAGACCGAGGCCGCGCTGAAGACCTTCCTCCTGCTGGCGATCACCGCGGAGAACGGTGAGGTTGCGATGCGGGACGCGATGAAGGCCGGTTGCGGTCAGCCGCAGCTCGACGCGCTGGTTCGTCGCGGCATCCTCGACTCGCGTCGGCCGATCATGGACGTGGAGACGGACTTCCACTACTGGGTGGCGTGAGCGAAGATGGACGGCCCGGAGGGGTTCAGCACCTCCGGGCCGCGAAGAAGGACAGTAGCAGAGTGACGAAACGCGGAACCACGAACGGCAACTCGCGCGGCGGAAGCGACGCACGGAGAGCCCGGAAGTTGTGGCTGCTGAAGGAGTTCGGAGACGGAGAGTCGGCTCCGTGCGGGTTCGGATGCGGAGTCTCTGTCACGTTCGAGACAGTGACGGTTGACCGCTTCCCGCTAGCTGGATGCCGAGGTGGCACATACAAGCGCGGGAACATTCGTCCGGCCTGCGGCCCGTGCAACTCGAAGCATGGAGGAGGGTTGCGGAGTTCCTAAGTTTTTGGTAACTTAGTCATAGTGGGAAAGGTGTCTCGCGCCGCGATTCAATCTCCGGCGCGGGGGGCTCCACTAAGGAGGGAGGTGGCACCCGTGACGAACTTCGTCGATTGGGTCCGCTGAGTACCAGGAACGGCCGCCTCTGCTGGTCAGAGGCGGCCGTTTTACTGTCTTCCTAGGGTAACCCTAGGGTCTCCCGGGGGCGGCCGGGAGAGGCTCGTTCAGCGGGCTCCGGAGCGGAATCGCGGGAGCACCTTCGTGACGAGGATGCCCATGACCGTGCCGGCCGCCGCGACCACGAGGGGTTCGATCGCATCGGGCAACGGCGTGAAGTCGAGCGAGCCGATTGCGTCCGCGATGTAAAGCAGTGCAGCCGCGACCGTGCCGTTGACGAGGTTACCCACGAGTCCATCGAACGGGAGAACCCCCGCGCCGGCCGTGCGACTCGGACTTCCCGGCTCCTTGCTGTTAGCGTCGTACATCTTTCCCAGCCTCCTTCTGCGCTCTCTGCGCTTCTGTGAGCAAACGATACGGGACGAACGTGTGCAGCGCGAACGCGAGCATGAGAAGCGCGGTGAGCGCCTCCCGTCCAGTCCACCCGGGGAACCAGCGGTTCGCGATGATGAGGACGAAGAGGCCGGAGAGGAGGAGCTTCCGGATCATCAGGAACCGGCCGAAGAGGTTCACGGATCCATCCGGATGCCTCCACCAGGACCACCCCGCCGTGTACTGGTAGCGAGCCACGAAGGCGAGCGCGGCAACGAGCCCGATCAAGACTGCGCCGATGGTGAGGTGATCCCAAAAAGGGGAGTCGAGTATCGCCTTCATCATGTGCTCCTACGTTCTCCGACTGCTTCCCAGAAGCGCATGCCTAACGCGTTCTTGCGGCGGATCTCCCGCGTCCGCCGCGTCTGCTCCTCTACCTCATTATCTCGTGCGTGAGCGTCGTCGAGTTGCGTCTCCGCCGTGATCTCGCTCTCGCGGATTGCCTCGACTAGCTCCGGCGGAGGAGGCGGAGGCGGACGATACGTTTCCTTCCTTCGCCTAGAAAATGCCACGCTTCTCCGCCTCCTGCACGATTTTGTCTAGCGCTTGTGTCGCGATCCTATTCGACTCGATGAGCTTCGTATTCTGTTCCTGAAGCGTCCGGATCGTCTCGTCTTTGCGAACGAGTGACGCTTGCAGAAGGCCAATCTGCTCCTTCCACAACGCGAGCACACGATCCGTGTCTTTCTCGATGCGACGCTCGATCCGCTCCACCTCTCCACCGCGAACCAGGATCCCGCGAGAGAACGCGAAGAGAAGACCGGTGATGCCGGAGAGCACAACGAAGAGGAGGACGAACCACGGTCCGCCCTCCCTCATCGCGTTGACGAAGACCGTCACCCCTCGGTTGCCGGTACGGCTCGCGCGTCGAGTTCGTCCGCGACCGCGCGACGCATGACGTTATACCAGACGTTCTCGCCGCCGGCCGGATCCTCACCGGTCTTCGAGAGAAGCGCGGTGATCAGGAGCAGGGACGCGCCGATCGCGTCGAGGTCGTCATCGGCATCCTCGACGCGGACGTTGAGTTCCTCGATCAGGTTCTCGACGTGTGGCGCCCAGACGTTTGCAAGGTAGCCGGTACGCACGAGCGTCGTGAGCGTCGCACCTCCCCACGACTGCGAGTTTGCGGTGTGATCGATGTCGTGTGCCGCGATCTGCGCCGGAGTCGGGTTCGTCACGTTCACTATCTCCTTCGGTAGCGTGCTGCGGAGCCATTCCGCATGCGTCCATCCCATGTCAATCGTGAGCGCCTTCCACATTTGCCAGAAGAGGCCCACGGCGCTGCGCCGGATCGAATCGTGACGATGCCAGAGGTGACTATCATCCCCCGTCTCGTTCTCGTCGTCGTATTCGTTGTAGCCTTCCACGACGGGATCGCCGTCGATCTGGCCGATGAAGTACGCGTACACGTCATCCGGCCGCGTGTCCTTTGGATCCCGCATCGCGTCGTAGAGCCGGCGACTGTACTTGCTGATTGTGCGGTAGTCGCCGCGCTGCGCGTCGCGGAAAGTCCAGTCATGCGCGGAAGTGAAGTCGCGCCACCACGGACCGGACCGATCAGGCTGACGCCGAATCGAATGATCGGTAGCGGGAAGTCGCGAGCCCCACGAGTGGTATCCGGGCTTCGCCGCGACCGTTCCGCCGTTGTCGGAGAGTTCCGGCTCCAACATCTCGCGCATGCATACGAGCCACCACAACGCATCGGTCATGCGCTCCGGGTTCGGGTTCGGCTTCGGAAGCGTGAAGTCCGGCGGCGCTCCCCGCGTATGCGTCCTCGGATTCATCATTGCGTAGCTCCTTCCGGGAGAAGTCTGTCGATCTTCCCCTCGATGTCTCGCAGTCGCGAGGCTAGCCTACCTCCCCGTTGCCGCGTCTGTTCCACGACCGCGAGCCGGGCTTCCATCCCCTCGATCACCTCTTCAAGGTGCGCGAGTCCGGCGTCTGGGCCAGCTGCTTTCAGTGTCTCGATATCGGCTTCGAGGCCGGCGAGTCGCTCGTTCGCCGCGAGGAATGCGGCGGAGAGTTCCGTTACCCGCGGGCCGATGGGGGAGAAGGATTCGAGCGCGGCAGTTACCTTCGCATCGAGAGCGGTTAGCTGCTGACGCGCTTGCGAGAACGCTCCTTCGAGCGCGGCGAGCCGATCGTTCGGGTTCGTCATTAGCCGACCTTTCTTGCCGTAACCTTGGAGCCTTCTCGGATGAGAGCTTGATTGCCAGTAGAGATCCATTGAGCATGCCGCACGCCCCATCGTCCCGCAGTCGTTACGTTGACAGTTGCGGTCTCCCGAAGGAACGCCGAAACGGAACCATCATTCCCGCCGTAAGCAACTGTCTCGGTGAGCCCGTGAACGGAATTACGTTGAGGAGCAGCGTCGCGTGAGTTGGCTTGCGTGATGGTCCCGGTTGCGGCGGCATACGGAGAGATGCCCGTGCAATGTCGATAACCCGCCCATGTTCCCGTAAACGTCCAGTCCGTTTTAATATCTCCGGAACTAGTCGTGTAGGAGAAGATGAGTTCAATTTCCCATACGCCGATCGAGAGATCGAGAAAAAGTAGGGAATCAGCTACGAACGCAGTCGAGCTTACCACGCCCGCGCCCGTCGTTGTCCGGTACTTGTGGAGGTATGCGCCGATGCCGGCAACCGTGAGGTCACCTTGGATCTCGGCATCGGTGAGGAGCACGAGCCCGGATCCCGCATCGAAGTAGGATCCGTCTCCGAACTCCACGCCCACATCAGTCCCGGCGGGATTGGCGTAGAACCCTTGTCCGGAGTAAGCAGTAACCGCACCAACAATCAGGTACGTGGTTCCGATGGGAACCAGGAACACGCGCGCGAGAGGCATAGGAATGTACCCGGACGCCACGGGATACGACTTCCCGGAAAGAGTCGACTCTCCCTCGAACGTCACGCGCGCGGAGGGGATCCCGTCCGGATAGGGGGAGGCGAAGCCGTTGTACGCGGGATCGATCGTGGCGATACGGATCGGCTTGTCTGCGCTCGTGTTCGAGGAGGAACGAACGTAACCGGTGAGCCCGTCGAGAAAAGCAATCGGCTCCATCACACAGTCACCATTCTCCGCGCCCGGTGTTTCATCGTCGCCCCGTGCTGCATCGTGAGTGACCACGACTGTTCAGTGTACTTCGTATTGATCGCGAGGGACGGATACACGATCCGGAAAACGTCGTTACCAGAATGCACCGGCATTAACGCCGTTGAGAAGTCGATTGCCTCGAAGATCTGTGACGCCTCAAAGGCCAGACGCGCCGCCTTCGCATTGAGTGCTGCGAGATCTGCCGCGTCCTCTTCCGTCCGGTAGTCAACAATTGTCCTCTGCCTCCGTACCGTCGAGGTGGGAGAAGCCGGATCGGAGTTGATGTACGAGGAAACCAGGGAAGCCCGATCGGGATCCGACACCACGAGCGTCCACGCGTTCGCCACGTCGAAGAGGTCTAGTTCCTGATCGACGTTCGGAACCACGAGTCCTGCAACACCGGCACCGTACACGAACTCCTCCGCGCGGGAAGGCGGATCGCGGTACGCCTGTGCAACCGCGCGGCCGTCCTCATCGAAGGAGAGGCTCTCGTAGTTGATGGCGCCGAGAAGCTCGTTGATAATCTTCAGCTTCGAGGTTCCCGGATCCCACTCCTTCGTGGCGGGAACCGTCTTCGCGGAAGGTGCAACGTTCTTCGGCATGGAGCCGAGAAGCGTTGTGACTGCGGCCGTGTAAACCGTCCCCGCGGCAACCGTGTACCGCGTTAGCACCTTGTCATCAGTGAGAACGATCAGACCGTCATACGCCTCGACTTCGCGCGTTACCCGGTTCTGCTCATCGGAATTCCGTGTCGGAGAGGAAAGCAAAAACACGCCTTGCGGATGCTCTACATAATCGTTATCCCCGTACGGCGGAAGCCACGTACGGATGTGCGGCTTGATCCGATCCGAGAGGTAGTCGATGATGCCGGTTTCCGCAATTGAGAACTTTGCGGAACGTTTGATGTCCGCTAACCAGTTCTGCTCAATCGTGCACGAGATGATGTTATCGAGATCCTGCACGAAGACGTTGCCGGCATCAAGCAACTCGTATCGAAAGGTGAACCGGCGGAAACCGTAGTCACCGCGAAGAACGGCGAGCACCTCATCCGCCGTGTGCCCGTTCGGGTTGCGGTCTCCCAACGGCGGTGCGAACGCCTGCATTACGAGGTGACCAATTCTCGAGTCCGATGCGACTGCGTCACTGCGAACGAAACAACGGAACCAAAGCCGGCATCGCTCACCTTGAATGAAGACATCCACCCGTAGATAGCGCGCGAGCGATTGTCGCGGAACCAGAGGGACTTCTTCATCTTCGCGAACTCGCGGAGAAGGGTGACGTTAGCCGTGTAGTCGGGACCGTGGGGAACATCGATCGTCATGTCTACAGTGGAGGAAGACGGATCCCCGAAATCTACAACGGGATCCTCCCTGCCGACGTAGTACGTCCCGGCTCCCATCGGATCGTAGGAGTCACTGCGCTGGTTCGCGCCGAACACGAAGCTCTGCAACGTCCCTTCGGGATCGTCGGGATCGTGGATCCACACACCCTGAATGGGAAGTGTGGTGATGACGGGATCGGAATCCATGTACGGCATTACGCGTTCCCCCTAACTACGTATTCGTAATTGATGGAAGCGGTTGCCGTGTAATCGCGGAACGTTCCGTCCGGCTCCGCTTCGCCGATGATCTCGAATGCGTCGAGGGTACCCGCCACGCGCCGCAGAATGCTATTCGAGGCAACGTCCGGACGGTCGCTCGCGTTGCCCATCGCCACCTCATCGAGGATCAGGTAACGGCCGGCCGGGACCGCGCCGGTCATTGACGGACCGTAAACCGCGAGCGTCGCTGTGCCGGGAGACGTTCCGGTCACTTGAATCTGTGTCCACGTAGAGGCGAGAACCGCGACATTGAACGAGGAGGAGGAGAGGTACGCATACGTCGCATCGAACCAGTCAATCGTGCCGGAGACGTTCGTGTTCGCGTTGACCCAAACCCACATCCGCGCTGTGTAGCGAGTACTCGGGAGGATGGCTCGGAAGTTGCCATAGTCGCGCGCGAAGACCGGATCGACTCCGCCCGTAGTTGCGGTGAGCCGAACCGCTCCGGATCCACGATGGACAGTCGTGGCTTCCGCCGCGATCGAACCGCCGGCTCCGGCCTGCCACGTCCCCACGCCGGATTCAAAGTCATCCTCCGGAATGCCTGCGGACGGAGCGCCGGGAGGAGGGTTGTCGATAACCACGAGAACGTAACCTGCTTCGGGCTCCGGTTGAACGGTGATAACCGGCTTCTCCGGAGTGGAGTACGAAGGCGTCACGAGACGAACCGCGGTGTTCGTAACCACGAGCGCGGCGTTCCGAACCTGAATGCGGATCTCGTGCGTCTGGTCCGAGAGCATGCCGGCAACCGTGGCGGTGACTGCGGCGCTCGCGATCCATCCGGTATCGGAGACGAGTGTCGCGCCGCGGTAGAGAAGGATGCGGTATGCGGACTGTGTTGTGCCGGACACGGACCACGTAACCGGAATGTCATCGGTGATGATGTACGGCGGGTTATCAACGGCGGGATTGGTGATCGTGACGGTTCCGCCGGAAGAGGTGGAGAAGACGCCGTACGAGGAGTAGTCGGACGCCGAGTCTTGTGAGTCCCACGTCTTCACGCGCCAACGGTAATCGACCGCGTTCGTCAGCGTGGAACCGGCAACATTCCGCGACCACGTGGCCGAGAGCACCTTTCCCGTGTCGAGCGCGACAACGCCGGTAGAAGCGTTGGAAATCTCTAGCTGGTAGGCCGACTGCGTATCCCCGTTGGGATCGGAGAACGTCCACGCGAAGGTCTGCGCATTCGACGCATCGAAGTTCGCCTTCGGTGTGAGCGTCGGCGGATTCGGGGAAGCGTTCATCACATCCACGTAATAGACCGAAGCGAGAACACCGGCGTTGATCGTGGAATAGGTGATGAGAGAATCCTGCAATACCGGATTACCGCGCGTTGTACGGATCCCGTGGATGACGGCTCCGACTGCGGCCGTCGTTACGAGAACGTCTTCGCGGGTTGCCTGCATCGTGTCGAGGTCCATGGACGTGCGGCGGATTTCCCGAGAGTTCACGGAACTCACATAGTAAATCCAGATCTTATTATCGACCACGTTGTAAACGGCATCCCATGTTGCGACCGACCCGAGAGCCGGACCGTCCGGCATCGTCGTGATGCCCTCCGAGGAAAGCGACACGTGACCGATTTCAACGGAGCCGGCAGTAGCGCCCGAGTGATTACGGATCTCGACTGCGATCCCGTATCCGGCGTCACTGTCCGCGGAGCAGAAGGCGGCGGCCGTAGCAGAAACAGGAACCACGCGCACCTTCCCACCGGCATCCTTGCGACCCCACGAGTTGAGCTTCTGCGTCGAGGTGTGCGTGAAAGAAGTGGCGGCCGGAGCGAAGACGTACCGGCCTTCGGAGAGAGCGCGGTTGTCACCTAGATTCGCTGCTGTCCCGTAGGAGTAAACGTACCCCCACAAATTCGAGCCGTTGATATTGTTCTCCGCGGCCGTCGCCACGTCGAGGCCGGTTCCGGTCTGGTTGTGCCACGAGTTGAAATAACCGGGGATGTTCTCGATCGGCTGAAGCGCAGGAATCGAGTAGTCCGAGAAGAAGATGGGACTCGCGCCGGTATTGTTCGAGAGGATGTTCGAGACGTGAATGGCTACGTGAGCGAGTTCGTTGTGAACCAGGGAGTCGCCGGAGCTACCATTGTGGGACACGACTGCAAGAATCGTTCCGCCGCCGGTTCCGTGATACGCCGCTGCAACCTGATTCATCGTCTGCGTATACGCGGGAAGCGCAGTCGATCTCATTTGAACCGGCGTCCACGTCACGCCTCCGCCACGGTTGAAACCGAGGATGGCGAGAGAGTTCACCGTGGGGCCGTAGCGAGACAGTACAAGGAGATGATCCCCGGGAGTCGCGATAAGCGCGAAAGACTGCGCCGCGTACGGAGGGGAGAACTCGTTCGTACCGGAGCCGATCGGCAGAGACGCAATCGTAGTCACTGTACCGCCGGTAGACCGATGCTTCAGGGTGACGGTTGCGATTGCGGCCCCGTTGGATTCGAGATACGCCCACCCGTCGGAGACTTTCACTTGTGCGCCGAGAACGCCGAAGAGGGTATGCCGCGTCACGCTCGTGTAAATCAGCGCCGGGTCGAAGGCGGTACCGGCTTCATCGGCGGAAGACAGCATCACACCTTCATCGGAAACGGGAGTCTGTCCTCCGCGCATCCGTGACGTGGCTACCACGTGCTCAATTGAAGTCGAGGTCTTCACTGTGTTCAGAAGCGAATCGGAAGACGTTTGGATTCGCTTCGATTTCGCGGCGCTCGTGTAGTGCGTGAGGCCGTCGAGGCGTGCGGCGTTGAGCTGTGTCGGCGTACGCCAATCAGAAACGAGCAATCCGCCGGTTGACCACGTATATCCGCGCCACTCCACATCCGTCGTGATACCGGTGTTCCAAATGTTCACGACGTAGAGGCTTGCCTCCGCCGCAACCACCATGTCCCCGGCGGGAATCGCGGAGTAGTCGTAACCCACGAACGCCTCGAAGACTGCGTATTGTCCACCGTTATTGTTCTGCCCAATGTAGAGCGCCGCGCCACCGTTCACGCCATCCGCTGTTGCGCCGAAACGCGAGTTGACGTAGTTGGAATCGTACGAATGAAGGTAACCGTCACTCGTCTTTCCGAAAACGATAGTGACTGTCACCGGCTCCTCCTTCGATTCGATTTCTGTGCCGCGCCGCCGTGAGCCGCGATCACCGTAGCGATTGCCGCGAGGGGATCCTCCCGGAACTGCATGCCGTTGACAAGGATCGGTCCGGCCGGATCGGGAACCAGCGTCGGCGGATTCACGATGACGAACGCCGGATCCCCGCCGGCCGTTGTACCCGCGAGGTGAACGCTCACCGTGTCCGCGTTCGAGGTGACCGTCTCAAAATGCACCTCACCTCCCGGCGTGGCAACCGTCAGCGACTCACCCTTCTTCACGCCAGCATCCTTGAATGCCCGCGAAACCAAATGAGCGCGGCGTTCAGCGTTCTTCATCTCTCCCCTATCCAGCCGCGTACGCGGTACGAGCGCTCCGCTGCATACCGCCGATGAGCGTGATCACGTCCTCGATACTACGGAGCTTCGAGGCGTCGAGGACAATCGAACCGGGAGCGAACTGATACGTAGTCCCGGCTCCGCTCGAAACCGCCGGGCCAACAGCCCTCGAAGGGGAAGTGGTGTTCGCGGGAAGCGTGGAGCGAACCGCGTCCCCGATAGCGCGACGCGCCTTCGGGATCGACTTCACCACGCCGCGCGTGACGCCAGGAAGGATCCACCGACCGAGAACCTTCTCCGCCACCTTCGAGGGAGACGAGATGCCGAGAGCCGACTTCGCCCCGTTGATGACGGAGCCGACTGCGGACTTCGCCGCGCCTACCGCTGCGCCAACGGCTCCCTTGATTCCGTTCGCGAGTCCGCGAAGGATGTTCGCTCCGGCGGAAACCAGCCACGAACCAGCGCCAGAGAAGACACCGATAATCGCAGACTTGATACCGGCAACCGCGGAGCGAGCCTTCCCGGGAAGCGACCGGAGAACCGCAATCGCACCAGTTACGAGCGCGGTCACCCTGGTTCGGGCTCCGGTTACCGCAGACGTGAACGCTCCAACCATTGAGGACCAGAGGGCAGATACCGCACCTCGCGCCTTACCGGGAAGCTGTCTGAAGAAGTTGACAACATTTGACACGAGCGAGTTCGCCTGATTGCTCGCGTTCGTACGAGCCGTGGAGAAGATGCCGGAGATGGCACCCCACAACGCGGACAATGCGGAAGCCGCCCGTCCGGGAAGCTGCCTGAAGAAGTTGATGACACCGTTGACGAGAGCGGTACCGGCGTTGATTGCGTTGGTCTTCGCGGTGTTGAACGCGCCGGAGATGGCACCCCACAACGCGGACAGCGCGGCTCCCGCGCGGCCGGGGAACGCTACGAAGAAGTTATAGATGGAGCCGAGAGCGAAGCCGACTGCATAGAGCGCGGCGTGAAGCGCGGTGTTGAATACGTTCACCAGCATCCCCGGAAGGCTCGCGAGGAACGAACCGATCCGGCCGGGAAGCGCCATGAAGAACGCGCCGATTCGCGCTCCCCATGAAGAGATGAAGCTCCACGCCGCGTTTAGGCCGGCAGAGATCTTTCCAGGTATCGAGGCGAAGAACGCGCCGATCTGGCCGAAGAAGCCGGAAATGGAGGACCATAGGTTCGAGAAAAACGAGCCGATCGAGGAGCCGGTATTCGAGAACCACGCGCCGATCGAGGAGAAGAAGTTCCCGATCGAAGTCTTCAGGTTATTGAACCAGCCGATTGCGGCGGAAGTCCATCCGGGAATGGAGGTGAAGAAACTCCGGACCGACGTGTACGCGCGAGCCGTCCACGCAATCACCATCCCCATCGTGCGGATGAACTGTGCGAGGAACGTAATGAAGTCGGTGAAGAAGACGGTTGCGCTAGGACCAGCCGAAGAGATGATCGCGAAGAAGTCCCCGATTCCTTTACCGAGAACAGGAAGCGCTTGCGCCATGCCGATCAGGAACGGTTGCGACGCTTTCACGAGAGCCTCGAAGCCAGGAAGCATCTCGCGGATCATCTTCATCAAACCGACAGTCAACGGCCGGATCGTAGGCGCTATGTCTTTGAACATGCGCGTAAAGGAAGGACCGAGATCCTCTGTCACAAAGTCACCGAGCATGTTCAACGATCCGAGGATCGGCTCAATGAGTGGCTTCGCGGCCTTCGTGAACGTGGCCTTCAGGTTCTTCATCAAGCCCGCGCCGGCCTTCTGAACCGCGGGGTTCTCTTTCGCGATCATAATACCGAGTCCGAGAACGCCGAGTCCGGCTCCACCAATGAGCGCGGCAGAGAGCCCGGCCATCAACGCCGGGGCGAGCACAGCTCCGACGCCGGCAATCGCTGCGAGCGCAATCGGGTTCGTGAAGACGCCAGGGAGAACACCGGCCATCTTGGATCCGGCGGAGGAGATGCCGCCCATTACTCCGCCTGCGAGTCCGCCGACTCCGCCGAGAGCCTTGCCGATCCCGCCGAGGAAGCCGCGCTTCTTGCCGAGTCCGTCTCCGATACCGTCTCCGGTGCCTTTACCTACGTTCTCGCCGGAGACACGTCCAGCGGAGACGAACTTACTAGCGTCCTCGCGGAGCTTCTTGCCGAAGCCCTTTGTGGTGCGATCGCCCATCACCTCGCCCGCCGCGTCTCCGGCGTCACTGGCGGAAGATTCCACTGCCGACTTGTCTACGTCTGCGACAACCGCGACGTACGCGTCCGCGATCTTGAAGCCTTCCGCCATTGCTACTCCTTAGCCAAACTCGATCAAGCCGGAGAGAAGTGGATCCCGTTCGATTGCCGATTGCTCCGACTCGACAACCCTCGCCCCGTGACGTACGTTCCGGTTCGCCTTCCGTTCCTCTTCCTCGCTCCGCATGCGCAACACGCCCGGATAGGCGGGAAGCCGGATGGCTAACGCGAAAAACTCCGGAGACGGAAGCGCGAGCGCCTCGAACCAACCGAGGTGGTAGATCGCTCGAAAGTCGGCCATCACGTCTCGCTCGTAGTCAAGGATCCAACCGATCTGCCGGACACGATCGATCAGCCTTTTCCCTCCTCCTCCATCCCGCCGAAGACCTTCTCCCGGCAGACCGCGAGGATCGCTCCGAGCGTCTTCTTCGGAAGGCCGTCCACCTTGCACAGTGCGTCGTAGGCGTCCATGCCGATCGTTTGCTCGATGCAGTACATCGTCGCGGCCATCTCGCCACTCTCCGTGGCGATCTTGGTGGCGCGGAGGCCGATCTCACCCCCGATGTCCTTCGGAATGGTGTAGCTGGTCCCGTCGATGGAGAACAGCTCCTCCCGCGCGGATGACGGCGAGAGCGCCTTCGTCTGGATGGCGAACGTCATTTCGGGTGCCTCCCCCTGGTAGTGCTCTGACCT
>WUUC01204285.1_pt1 | contig 12252 bp, 9 predicted proteins | sample 6278441 | NCBI WGS metagenome assembly WUUC01 (sample SAMN13675441, study PRJNA597444) | soil metagenome | isolation source: soil | place: USA: Washington | collected 2017-10 | reverse complement strand
AATACTCGCCCTTGTTCTTCGGCTGCTGGAGGGTGTGGTCGATCCCCTCGAACAACAGCTTCCAGTTCTTGATGTAGTACAGCCCGATGTTCGCCCGCTTCGAGATCGGCGTCGATGGCTTCTCGACGATCTTCGTCATGTTGCCGTCCTCGTCGGTGACGACGACGCCGAAGCGCTGGTAGTCCTCGACCTCCTTCACCCAGATGATTCCGTCGGCGTCGGTCTCCCTGATCACCGAAAGGTCGGCATCGAATATCGTGTCGACGAAGATGATCAGGATCGGCTGATCGACGTACTTCCGCGCAAGCGCCACCGCCCCCGCGGTGCCGTCCTGGACCTTCTGCTCGATGAACACCGACGGGACCCTGAACGTCGAGCGCGCGTACTCCTCGACCTTCTCCTTGAGGTGGCCGGTGATGTAGATGATCTGCTCGACGTTGCCCAGCCGCTGGACGTCCTCGAGGATGTACGCCATCACCGGCTTGCCGGCGATCCGGAGCATCGGCTTGGGCGTGATGTGCGTGTGCGGCCTCAGCCGCGTCCCCTTCCCGGCTAGCGGAATGATCACCTTCATGGCGCGCTCGTTCCTTCCCGCCCGTAACGGTCGCTGAGCCGCACCACGTCGTCGAGGTCGGGAGTCGACGCCTCGAGGACGTCGCAGTCTGTGACGGCCTCCATCTGATGGATCGTGCCGGGCTCGTTCCGGAACGACTCTCCGGCTCTGAGCCGCACATCCTTCAGGTCATCTCCATCCTTGACCCGGTAGATCATCTCCCCGCGCAGCAAGTGGATCGTCTCATCCTTCCTGCGGTGGTACTGCACCGACAGCGCATGCCCCGCCTTGATGTGGAGGACCTTGCCCACGTAGCGGTCGGTGTGGGCCCAAATGGTTTCATGGCCCCAAGGTTTGGGGACGAAGCGGACTTCGAAGCGGCCACTCATGATCGAGATTCTTTGGTCTACCGGAGGTTGAAAGAAGGTAATGTCGTCACGTGCCGCCGGCTCGGACCCCGCGCACTCGCAACATGAAGGCCAGTCCCGGCGCTCGACATTCGAACGGTCGCCCGGGCCACCCAGGGCACCCCCTCTTGGCCCGCTTCCTGCCCAATCGCCGGTACATGATCCTCGCTCCGCGGTACCTGCCTCGCATCGCAGCGATGGTGGGCCTGTTCACGCGCTATGGCCTCGCCGATTTCGCCAAGCGCCAGGGCCTGCATTCCCTCGCCGCGGAACCGGAGGATGACGAGGCGTTCGGCGACGACGCGCACGACGACCGAGCGGTCGCCTTCCGCAAACGGCTCGTCAAGCTCGGCCCCGCCTACGTGAAGCTCGGGCAGGTGCTGTCGACCCGCCCGGACCTCCTTCCGCCGAGCTACATCCGGGAGCTCGCCCACCTCCAGGATGACGTGGGCGCAATCGATTTCGAGGAGGTCGAGCGGGTCATCCACGATGAGCTCCGCGGCCGGATCAGCAAGCTGTTCGCATCCTTTGATCAGGAGCCGCTCGGCACGGCGAGCCTGGGGCAGGTACACGCGGCTGAACTGCGCGACGGGCGCCAGGTCGTGGTAAAAGTCCAGCGCCCGGGGATCCGCGAGCAGCTCGCCGACGACATCGAGTTCTTCAACGAGCTCGCCCGGTTCCTGACCGATCACTTCGAGGCCGGCGAGCGGGTGGACATGGTCGGTGTCATCCAGCAGCTCGAACGGGCGCTGGTGGACGAGCTCGACTACCGGACCGAGGCCCGCAACGCCGCAATGTTCCGGAAGAACCTCGCCGAGTTTCCGCGCCTCCTCGTCCCGCGGGTGATCGAGGCGTACTCGACTCACCGCGTGCTCACCACCGAGCGGATCCGCGGGGTGAAGATCACCGACGTCCCTCCCGTCACGCGGATCGAGCACGACTTCACCGCCGTCGCCGAGGATTTCGCCAAGGGGTATCTGAAACAGATCACGGTCGACGGCCACTTCCACGCCGATCCGCACCCGGGCAACGTCTTCGTCGTCCTCCCCGGCCGCGACAATCCACGCACGCCCTCGGAGGTCGTCGCCGACAACCGGCGCGAAACCGTGCGCGAGCCGCTGACGCCGCTCGCCCGGGTCGAGGCGGCCGCCCAGCGGGGCGCGGCAATCGCCGTCGATCGGGAGGAGGTCAAGCTCGCCCTGATCGATTTCGGCATGACCGCGCGTCTTCCCGATCGGCTCCGCGACAACATTGTCCGCCTCCTCCTCGACGTCTCCGAGAACCGCGGCGAGTCGGCGGCCGAGACGATGATCGCGATGGGCCAGTGCACCGACCACTTCGACCGCACGGCCTACGTCCGGGAGATCTCGACCTTGATCGCCGAGAACGCGACGCTGTCGATCGCCGACATCCAGGCGGGGACCGTGATGTACGAGATGATCAACATCTCGTTCCGGCAGGGTTTGCGCATGCCGGCGGAGCTGACGCTCCTCGCGAAGGCCCTGTTCAATCTGGACGCCGTGACACGGGCGCTCGATCCGTCGTTCAGTCCGTTCGACGCGATCCGCGACTACACATCGGAGCTCGCCAACGAGCGCGCCCGCCGCGACCTCTCCCCGCGCCGGCTCTACCAGCTCGCCAGCGAATCGTCCGACTTCCTCGGCACCCTTCCACGCCGGCTCGACATGCTCACTCAGCGGCTCGCGAACAACGACTTCGCGATCAAGATGGACTTGCCGCAGGTCCCGATTCTGCTCAAGGGAATGCAGAAGATCGCCAACCGGATCTTCACCGGGCTCGTGCTGGCCGGGCTCCTCGTGGCGAGCGGCATGCTACTCCAGTACTGGCGTACCGTTGGCACGATCGGATTCGCCGTGGCGGCGCTCATCGGTCTCTACATGATCGCCAGCATCGTCATTACAGACCGCAGGGACGAGTGACCGCGTCGTGATCCGAGATCCGAGGCGGGGGAGGAAAAACGGTCGCCCTTCTCTCCCCGTCCCGCGGGTCGATCATCGGCCGGTCGAGATCGTCCACCGCCACGCGACGCCTTTCCCCGTCCCCTTCCCGGCGATCGCGAGCTCCGGACTGGAGAGATAGATCGGCATATCGAACCGCACGTCCAACCGCCGATCGAAGATGTTCCCGCGGAGGCCCAGACCGACTCCGGCATCGCCGACGATCTCCTCGTCGTCACCCTCCGCGAACGTCACGTTGGCGGCGTCCGCGAACACGTTCGCGCGAAGCTCGAGCTGTGTCCCGCCCCACCGCATCTCGGCGAGCCGGCGGCTCAAGTCGACGTTGACGGCCATGATCTCCTTCACCGTCACGCGCGGATCGTAGCCTCGCAACCCTCCGTTCCCGCGCGGCGTGAAGCGGGCATCCTCCTCGGCGAGCGGAGAACCGGACGAGCGAAGAAAGTGATTGCCGAAGGTCTCCACCGGATCGAGCGCCGCGAGACGCAGCTTCCGTTGCAGGGGCGTATCGGAGCTCGAGAAGCCGACGAATCCGCGAATCCCCGGTTCCCACGCTCCACCGTCCAGCACCAGCCGCCATGGCACCTCGGCGGCGAGCCTCACGTACGTGCCAGTCGACGCGAAATTCACCCCGGGAGGCGTCCGCAGACCGCCGGCGAGCTGCACCCGGAGCCGATCGATCACCCGGGACGCCGCGCTCGTCGAGCTGTCGGTCACCGACAGCTCGTAGAGCCCGCCGTCCTCCCATCGAACGGGGTCGAGGTACGCGAGCCCGTTGGTGACGAGCGCGGTGAGCCCGAGCGTCCGGGTTCGTTGGGTGCCGATGGTGAACCGGCTCACGTCCCACGTTTTGGCGACGTCGACGCGGACGGCATCGTCCACGTACCACCCTGCCGCGCGGGCACCGACGACCGGTCGCGAGCCACCGAGCACCGGATTGTCCCACGTCAGCCAGAGATTCCGCCACCGCCCTGCTCGACTCGTGACCGCATCGCGATCAGGCAGGCCGATCGACGTCGCGAATCCGGCGTCGACCCGGTCGATCCACCCCTGATAATTCGAACGGATGCGGAAGCCGAGCGCGAGCCCCCCGGCGGCGCCAGGCATCGCCCACGGCCCGATAGCGGCAACCTGCCGATCGCTCGCTACCTGGTCGAGGAACGGCCAATCGAAGACCATCTGGCGCCGCCCCGGAACACCGAACGCCCCGGCGGCGACGTCGTTGCGGCGATCCCAGTCGAAGGTCGCGAGATACGGGTCGAGTCGCACCGCCAGCGGGCGACTCGTCGTCCGCGCGTAGTGATACGCATCATCCGCTTGGGCGTCGAGCCGCGTTACCTCCCATCCGTCGGCGGTGCGCACCCCGAGCGGCATGGCGTGCAGGTAGTCGCCGCGCCGCTCGACCCACACCCGCGTGTCCCACGAGCCGTCGCTGTTCTGCTGGCTCGTCATTCTCCCGAGCGCGTAATCGACGTTCCCGACCCGCCGAACCCACTGTTCGAAGAACCACCCGAGAACCATGCTCGGCGCCGCCCGCTCGGCGGTCGTCCGCATCGCTACCTCGTCGACGTGCTTGAACGCCCACCGTCGATAGTAGTCGCGAAGAAACCCGCTGAACGCCGAATCTCCGAGCGTCTCGCGCAGCGCGCCGTACATGATCTCGGCGCGGCCGTAGATCATCGCGTTGTAGACCGCGAACTCGTTGAACTCGTGCGCCGGCGTGCCGATCGGCTCGGCGCGGCCGGTGTGCACCAGCCGCTGCTGAGCGAGCCGGGCGGCGAACGACGGGTCCGGGCGCACCCCCCGCGCCGCGTATCCGCGGCCCGGCGGTGAGCGGCCGGACGTTGCCGGGTCGCCCATGCGGGGGCGGTCCTGCGGCGTCGAGCGCGAGAACCAGGCGGTCTGATACGAGGTGAGCCCCTCGTCCAGCCAGCCGGAGCGCCACTCGTTATTGGCGAGGATTCCGTGGGTGAAGACGTGCCCGCCCTCGTGGAGGATCAGACTCTGTGATGCGGAACCGTTCATCATCATCATCGGGAACTCGGTGCCACCTCCCTCGATCCGGTGGAGGTTGGTCATCTGCGGGTAGCCGTATGGTCCGTAGACGCTCTCCAACCAGCGAAGCGCCGTGATCGTCCGCTCGACCGCGACACCGCCGCCCCAGGTCGAGTCGTCCCCCGGCCGGTAGAGCACGTGCACGGCGACCGTATCCCACGTCGGGAACCACACGCCGGCCCCCGCCCCTCCCCGTTCTCTGACGTAGACCCCGCCCTCATAGCGGTAGTCCGGCGATGCCGACCATGCGAAGTGGTGGACGCGCTCGGCGTAGAACCGCACGCGCCTGAAGCCGCCGGGCACCTCGGGCGCCGCACGCTCCGGCACCGCCCCGTACGCGCTGGCCGCCCCGTACACCGCGCCGCCGATCCGCGCGCGCTCCCACCCCGGGTCACCATCGACCGGGACTCCGGTCGCACCGATTACCTGGTCGTTCGGAACGACGAGCGTCACGTCGTATGCCCCGAACTCGCCGTAGAACTCCCCGGCCGGGACGAGCGGGTTCGGCGCCCAGCCGCCGCGGTCGTAGACCGCCACGCGTGGATACCACTGAGCGAAATCGAAGCTTCTTCCGCGCCGCCCTTGCCGCCTCGGCAGCGTGGATGGCCGCGCCTCCCATTCGAACGTCACGAGCAGCGAGTCGCGCGGGGCGAGCGGGTGGGGGAGCGCTAATCGGACCACCGTGCTGTCGGGCGCACCCGGATACTCCGGCCGCACGGGGACGTTGCCGATCGTCGGCGTCGCGGTAAAGCGCTCGTACGCGTAATCTGGATCGTCGAGGTTCTGAAAGCGCACGCGCCCTTCGCGCGCGTCCGCCGCGCTCCACTTCGATCCCGGGCGGAAGGCGTTGAGGAACTGGTGTACGTATAGCTCGCGCAGCGTATCGGGCGAGTTGTTCACGTAGGTGAGCAGCCCTTCGCCACGCAGCACCCCGCGCGCCTCGTCGAGCCGCGCGACGATCCGGTAGTGCACGCGCTGCTGCCAATACCCGATCGTGTCGCCGGAGGGGGGCGTCGAGTACTGGCGCGCGTCCATCGGGTACTGCTGAAGGACCAGCGTCAACGCCGCGACAATCGGGATCATGGAGAAAACCTAGCTCGGACCCTGAGCGCGCGCCGATCGCGGTCGATTCCGGGCTGGTGCCAGGGGTTCACGAACGCCCCCGCTCGTGCTATTCACCATAATGGACCGCCGCCTGATCATCGTCTCGAACCGGCTTCCCGTCACCGTGCGGGTGCATGACGGTCAAGCGACCGTGCGACGGAGCGTCGGTGGCCTGGCGACGGGGCTCCGCACGCCACACGAGCAGTCGAGCGGTCTGTGGATCGGCTGGCCCGGCAACATCGCGACGCTCGATCCCCCGGCGTATGCCGAGGTCGATCGCCAGCTCGCCGCCCTGCGCACCGTGCCGCTGTCGCTCGATGCCCACGAGATCGCGGTGTTCTACGAGCACATCGCCAACGGCGTCCTGTGGCCGATCTGCCACGACCGGATCGACCGGCTTCCCCTCCGCATCGACGGCTGGAACGTCTACGAGTCGGTCAATGCACGGTTCGCCGACGCGGTCGCCGCGCGCCATCGCCCCGGCGATCTGGTCTGGGTGCACGACTATCAGCTCCTCCGCGTCCCGGCGTTGCTGCGTGAGCGCGTTCCCGGGGCGCGAATCGGCTTCTTCCTGCACATCCCCTTCCCCAATCCCGAGATCTTCTTCGCGCTACCGACCCGCCAGTGGCTGATCGAGGGGATGATGGGCGCGGATCTCATCGGCTTCCACACGCGCCGCTATCACGGGCACTTCCGCGCCGCGCTCCGCCGGCTGTTCGGCATCGAGGCGGACGAGCACGGAACCGTAGCGTGGCAGGGACGACGCGTGAGACTCGGCGTCTTCCCGATGGGGGTCGACGCCGCCGACTTCGCTCGCCGCGCCGCCGCACGCGAGGTGAGCGACAAGGTCATGGAGTACAAGAGCCCGGGACAGCGGCTCCTCGTCGGCATCGATCGCCTCGATTACAGCAAAGGGATTCCGCGGCGGCTCCTCGCCGTCGAGCGGCTGCTCGAGATGCATCCCGAGTGGCGCGAGCGCGTGCGGTTCATCCAGGTTGCGGTGCCGTCGCGCGATCAGGTCGGCGCGTACCGCGAGTTCCGGCGCGAAGTGGACGGCGTCGTCGGCCGCATCAACGGCAAGTTCGCGACGCCCACCTGGACGCCGATCCACTACCTCTATCGGAGCGTGTCGAGCGACGTCCTGCTCGCGCTCTACCGCGCGGCCGACATCATGCTCGTCACCCCACTCCGTGACGGCATGAACCTCGTCGCCAAGGAGTTTCCCGCCGCGCGGATCGACGAGGACGGCGTCCTCGTGCTGAGCGAGTTCGCCGGGGCCGCCGAGACCCTGACCGACGCGATCATCGTCAACCCGTACGACGTCGAAGGGACCGCCGAAACGATCCACCGCGCACTCACGATGGATGGGGGCGAGCGGCGGAAGCGGATGCGGTCATTGCGCGCGAACGTCCTCGAGAACGACGTCCACCGGTGGGCCAACTCGTTTCTCGACAACCTCAAGTCGGACGGCTGAGCCGGCGCGGCGTCCGAATTGCGTAGGTCGGGTCGATCATGACCCAGCTCGTCGACGTCGCCCGCGGGATCACTCTCGACGACTACGCCGCCGTCGGCCATCTCGCGCAGGCGGTGACCGAGCTGCGCGAGGAGGCGGCGGAGCTCAGCCCGCGACTCGCCGGACGGACGGTATGGATGGTCAACTCCACCGCCACGGGCGGCGGAGTCGCTGAAATGCTACCGACCGTCGTCACCCTGCTCGATGAGCTGGGCGTCACGACCAGATGGGCGGTGATCGAGTCGGACCGCCCCGAGTTCTTCGTGCTCACGAAGCGCCTGCACAACATGATCCACGGTGTGAAGGAGCCGAAGCTCCAGCCGGCCGACAAGTCGCTCTACGACGCCGTCAGCCGCGCGAATGCCGATGCGCTGCTCGATCTCGTCTCGGCCGACGACATCATCGTCATCCATGACCCGCAGCCGCTCGGGGCAGGGGCGCTCGTCACGCGCGAGCTCGGCGCTCCAGCTGTCTGGCGGTGCCACATCGGGCTCGATGAGCACCTCCCGCCGACACGCGCGGCGTGGAGCTTCCTCGCGCCGTACGCCGCGGCCTACGATCGAGCGATCTTCTCCTCCGAGGCGTACGTCCCCGACTTCCTCCGCGACCGGTCGACGATCGCCCACCCGACGGTCGATCCGCTCGACCACAAGAACCGCGAGCTGTCGCTCCACAAGCTGGTCGGGATCCTGTGCAGCGCCGGACTGTCCACCGCCCATTGGCCGCTCGTGACGCCACCCTTCCCGGAGCTTCCGAGGCGGCTCCAGGTCAATGGCAGCTTCGCGCCAGGCACGGTCCCGGAGGACATCGGGCTGATCGGGCGCCCGATCGTCACCCAGGTCTCGCGGTGGGACCGGCTGAAGGGGTTCTCCCCGCTGCTCGAGGCATTCCGCGCGCTCAAGCTCCGCCCGCGTGACGGGTACATCGACCGCCACCGCCGGCAGATCGACGCCGCCCGTCTCGTCCTCGCCGGCCCGTCCCCGGAATCGATCCAGGACGACCCCGAGGCGCTCGAGGTGCTCGACGAGCTGTGCGCGCTCTACGTCGCCCTCGAGCCGGAGATCCAGCGCGACGTCGCCCTGCTCACCCTGCCGATGTCTTCGCGCAAGTTCAACGCCTTGATGGTCAACGCGCTACAACGCGCGTCGAGCATCGTCGTCCAGAACTCCCTCCGCGAGGGCTTCGGTCTCACGGCGACCGAGGCGATGTGGAAGTCGATCCCGGTCGTCGGGAACACCCGCGCCGTCGGGCTGCGCGAGCAGATCCGGGATGGGATCGACGGCCGCCTGATCTCCGACCCGGAGGACGCCGAGGAGCTCGCCGATGCGCTCGACGAGTTACTCGCTGATCCCGAAGCGCGCGAACGGTACGGGCGCAACGCGCACCGGCGAGTCCGGGACGAATTTCTGATCTTCACGCAGCTCCGCCAGTGGCTGCGGCTGTTGGCCGACGTCGCCGAGGAAAGGAGACCACATGCGCGACGGGTCGCACGCACCGGATGATCTCTCGCCCGACGATCGGGGCGAGCGCTTGGTCGCTCTCGCCGGACTCGAGGCGTGGCTCGAGCGTCCGATGCAGGTGCTCGGCTTCATCTGGCTCGCCCTTCTCGTCCTCGAGCTGACGCGCGGACTCTCCGCCGCCCTGTCGCTCCTCTCGACGGCGATCTGGGTCGTCTTCATCGCCGACTTCGCGCTCCGACTCGTCATCGCGCCGGCCAAGTGGCTCTATCTTCGGCAGAACTGGCTCGTCGCGCTGTCGCTGTTCGTCCCCGCCGTGCGCGTCCTTCGATTTGCGCGCGTCGCGCGGGTGATGCGACTCGCACCGGCGACCCGCGGCCTCCGGCTCGTGCGGGTAGTGGGCTCGGTCAATCGAGGGATGCGTTCGCTCGGCCGAACGATGGGACGCCGCGGCCTCGGCTACGTCGTCTCCCTGACCGCTCTCGTCGCCGTCGTCGGTGCGGCGGGGATGTATGCGTTCGAGAGCGAGCTTCCGGACGGGCGCGGTCTCACCGACTATCCTACGGCGCTCTGGTGGACGGCGATGGTGATGACGACGATGGGAAGCGAGTACTGGCCGCGCACCGGCGCCGGGCGGATTCTGTGCGTTCTCCTGGCGATCTACTCCGCCGCCGTCTTCGGTTATCTCACGGCGTCGCTCGCGTCGTTCTTCATCGAGCGGGATGCGGCACGCGATGATGCCGAGCTCGCCGGCCGCTCGGCGATCACGGCGCTGCAAATGGACATCCAGGCTCTGCGTGTCGAGTTGCGATCGCTCGCCGCCCAATCATCGCCGGGAGACGTCGCCGAGGGATGATTGCGCGTCCTGAATTCACCGGAGACTCCGCCACCATCACCGCGTTCGTGCGAGTCGTCCTCACCGCGATTGCGGAAGATACGGCGTGGGCTCGACGGCAGCGGCTCCCGGAGCTCGCAATGCGCCGGCTGGGAAATCCGGGAGTTCAAACGTACATGAGGCTGCGCCTGAGGCTCACCGACGGGTCGTGCCGCGTCGTCGAGCGGACGATTCTCGGCCAGACCTGACCGACGCCCTATTCCTCGCGGAGCGCGATCATCGAGTCGGTTCGCGTGGCGCGGCGCCGGAACGAGGGCAGCGGCGATGGCGCCTGCGGCCGCACGGGCCACGAGGCGTTCGTGCACCGCTGCGAGAGTCGCGCTAGTCCGTGTCGGGTCCCCTCGAGCCCTGCCCGGACGCGGTGTCGCACATGGCAGCGAGCTCCGCCTCGGACGCGGTTTCCCAGTCGGTCGGAATCGGCGCCAGCCGGCGGCGCTCGGTCGGCGACTCGAACGCCAGCCAGCCGCCGACGTATCGCTCGGCGATGCGCGCCCTGGCGCCCGTGAGGTCGCGGAGTCGGCGGCGATCCGCTTTCCGGCGGTCAGTAAAGCCCAACGGGGGAACGCCCGCGCGCCCCGCGCTCCGTATCCTCCGCTCCCGCCCACCTCGCCGTTCCGTCGCGTTCAACATCACCGACCAGACTTCCCACCGCACTCCCTTGCCGTCAGTGAACGTCCGATACGCCATTCACGTCGACCGAGGGCACGCCACACCGCGATATGCATCTGACAATGAGCATCCTGGAATCTCCTGGAAGGATCCGGCGCGTCGTCGCAGCCAGATTGACGACCTGGACAATGCGGATTCCGTGCCACGCAGACCTCCCGAAATGCCGTGGGAATGAATTTCCGGGCTGCGGAAACGTGCGATTCCTGGCCGCCGAAGTGTGATGCGGATCGCGTTTTGCGAGATCGAGTCCTTCTCGACCCCATCAGCGGGGCGCTCGATCGCGCCCAATGCGCGCCCAATGAACCATCCGACGGAGATGCACGATGAGACGATCGCCCTGGCTCGTCCTCCCGGTCATGCTCGCGTTCGGCGGCTGCACCGATGACCCCGTGTCGCCGGCCGCCTCGGACGAGCTCCTCCTCCAACCTGCTCGCCGCGGCAGCGGGCTCGTTCTGGAGAGCGTCACCGGCGTCGCTCTACCGCTGATCGGTCACCTCGGCAACATCACGATCGAGCAGGCGGTGATCGAGGAATTCGCCATCATCGAGAACACCGTCGGCCAGATCGTCGGCCTCGAGGTCGAGGGTGTCCTGACGGGGATCGTGGACGTCCTCGGCACGGACGTCGTGACGGAGAACTTCAACACGACCGTCGCCGTGACCAGCTCGGGCTTCGGGCAGTGCGACCTTGTGACGATCGACCTCGCGCCGATCAACATCGACGTGCTCGGCATCGCCGGCGTCGATGTCCCGGCCGCATCGGTGGTCGGGCGCGGGTCGGGCGTGGTGGGCAGCCTCCTCTGCAACCTGGGAAGTCTCCTCAGCGGCCTGCTTGGCGGCGGAGTGGGAAGCCCCGGAGCCGCTGGCGTCGTCAACGCGCTCAATAACCAGATCTAGCGGACGCGCCGGACGACCGGCGAACAGCAACGCGTCTGAAGGGCGAGGAGGAGACCGGGCGGATCCTCCTCGCCCTTCCGCGCGCACCCAGGTGACTGTGCTACGATCTGCTCATCACACGCGATTCTTGTCTCCCCGCGATTCAATGCCGAGCGTGATGTCCAGCCTCCGCTATCGCCCCCCTGCCGCCCGAGCGATCCACGCCGGCACCTCGGGCTCGCCAGCGAAAACGGCGCTACGCATGCCACGGGTCAACGCCCACCGGTGCAGCCAGGTGATCCCCGCTGGTCCTGTGTACGTGTCGGACGACGCGTACGCCGAATCGCGCAGCGCATGGTCGAGCGAGACGAAGCGGTATCCGCGCCGGTCGAGCGCCGTCGCCATCGCATCGAAGGCGCGGGCGTTGAGCGCGTTCGCGTGCAGCAGAAGCACGTGCGGGATGGCGCGGCCGAGGATCGCCACCGACTGCTGCTCGTAGAAGGCGACGACACGCGCCATGTAGTCGAGATACTCCTCTGCGATCCGGGCCGCCGTCGCCGAGTCGCGCGCTGCGATGCTCCGGTCGTACGCCTGGGCGAATACGTAATCGTAGTTGTCGACGGTCACCGGAGCGATGCGGTAGCCGTGTTCGGCGAGGAAGCGCTCGATCCCCCGCTGGGTGGCCGTGTCGCGACCGGTGTGCAGGTACGGGTGGCGGAAGTAGCGGGGAGTCTTTCCCGCCGCGACA
>WUUC01188983.1_pt1 | contig 12253 bp, 11 predicted proteins | sample 6278441 | NCBI WGS metagenome assembly WUUC01 (sample SAMN13675441, study PRJNA597444) | soil metagenome | isolation source: soil | place: USA: Washington | collected 2017-10 | reverse complement strand
TCGAGCTCACGCTCACCGTCACCGGCACGGCGGACGGCGACTGGCAGGCCGAGCTCAAGCAGGGCAGCACCTGGCTCAGCCGCGGCCTGCCGGTATCGGCCACGGCCGTGTCGAGAGCGGCACAGGAACTGCACGCCGAGCTGGCCGGCCCCATCGACGCCGTGATCGGTGCCGCGCGGGAGCAGCGGGCCGCCCGGGTCGCCGCGCTGGAGGCCGAGCTCGAGCAGGCGCGCAAGGCGCTGGCGGAGGTCGACGGATAGTCCCGGTGCCCCCGGCGACGAGCCGCGGCTACGACGGCAGAACGGGGAAGTGCACGACCGCCACGTCGTCGCTGCCGAGGTCGAGCGGGATCTCGACATCGGGCCACCACACCACGACGATGCGCGTGCGTGCCCCCTCGGCGGTTCCGTAGTGGTGCACCTCGCTGAGGATCCCGCTGAGCCCGTGCCCACCGCTGCGCTCGATGAAGATCGGCTTACCCCGGTGTCCCGAGTGGAGCTCACCCAGGTAGATCGATCTGGGTTCGTTGTCCACCCGCCTCCGACCTGTCCGCTGCCGACGCGAATACCGCTGGTCACAGTAGCGGGTCGCTGCTCGTCTGATGTGCACAGCTCCGGCGTCCGGCGGCGGACCGGGGCCGGGCCCCCAGGTTTCCGATCAGGAGGGCCGGCGCCGGCTGCCCACGGCCGGTCGTCGTCCCGGCCGACCCGCTGCCCAACGGTCGTCCGGCAGAGCCGGAAACCTGAGGGCGCACCGACATCCGTCAGCCGGGCGCCAGGCCGCTGCTCGCCCGGATGGTGAGGTGCGTCGGCAGGACGGCGCGCGTGCGCGGCAGCGCCGACCGCACCGGGTCGACCTCCCCCAGCAGCATGTCGACGGCCACGCGGCCGGCGTCCTCGATCGGCGCCGTCACGGTCGTGAGCGGTGGGTTGCAGAAGTCGGAGCCGAACACGTCGTCGCAGCCCACGATCGAGAGATCGGCGGGCACGGCGATCCCCCGGTCGCGCAGGCGGCCGAGCATGCCGATCGCGATCAGGTCGTTGAACACCACGCACGCCGTGACGCGCTCGCCCAGCACGGCGTCGGCGGCGGCGGCGCCCGAGGTGAGCTTCGGGCTCCACGGCCCCACCACGCGCACCTCGACCCCGAGACGCGCGGCTCCGGCCTCGAGCGCGACGAGTCGGCGGGCGCTGGACCACGAGTTCGCCGGGCCCGCGACGTAGGCGACGCGACGGTGGCCGAGCGAGTGCAGATGACCGAGGGCCTGCGCCACGCCGGACGGGGTGTCGATGATCACCGAGGGCACGTCCGGCACGTCCCGGTTGATCGTGACGATCGGCTGGTTCCGGGCGGCCTGGGCGAGCCGTGCGTCGTCGAGGCGCGATGCGGCGAGAACGACACCGTCGGACGACTTGCGCATGATCTCGAGCCTCGCCGCCTCCACGTCGTCCGACTCCTCGGTGTCGACGAGCAGCTGGGTGAACCCGGCTGCGTTGAGCTGGCGCTGGGTGCCCAGGATGAGGCTGGAGTAGAAGGGGTTCGTGATGTCGGGGACGAGCACCGCGACGGTGCGGGTGCGCCCGGAGCTGAGCGAGCGCGCCTGGCTGCTCGGCAGGTAGGACAGCTCGGCCGCGGCCGCTTCGATGCGCGCCCGCGTGAGGTGGTGCACGCGTCCGGGGTTGCTCAGCGCCCGCGACACCGTGGAGGGCGCGACGTCGGCGAGCCGCGCGACATCCATGATCGTCGCCGCCCGGGACGCACCTCCGCGGGCCGGGCCCCGACCGCCATCTCCCTCCGGCATGGGCGGCACCTCCTGTGGCAGGGCCACGCAGTGTAGAGAGCCGGGAAGAGCACTGGCAAATTTTGGCAAGCGCTTGCCACGCTGTGGCGCGCCGCATAGCGTGCTGGACGAGCCGTCCCCGCGACGGTCCTCGGGTTCCGCCACACCTCACGCCTTCCGCACGTTCGCCGACGCCGCCGGAGTGACCCTGAGATGACCGCAGCCGTCCCGCCCGCCGCCCCGCTCGCCACGGCCGTCGTCGGCTGCGGCGTCATCGGCAGGACCCACGCCACCGCGATCCTCGAGCTCGACCGGCTGCGCCTCCGCGTGCTCGTCGACGCGGCGGCCGAGCGCGCCGAGGCCCTCGCCGACACCGTGGAAGAGCGCACCGGCGCCCGGCCGGCCGTCTACACCTCGATCGCCGACGCGCTCGCCGGTCCCGAGCAGCCCGACCTCGTCGTGCTCGGCACGCCGAGCGGCATGCACGTCGACCAGGCGGTCGAGGCGCTCGAGGCCGGCGCGCACGTGCTGATCGAGAAGCCCCTCGATGTCGACGTCCGGCGCGGCAGGCGCCTTGCCGAGGCGGCCCGCGACGCCGCGGGGCGCGGACAGGTCTGCTCGGTCGTCAGCCAGCACCGCTTCGACCCGTCGAGCCAGGCGGTGCACCGGGCGATCGAGGCCGGTGAGTTCGGCCGCCTCACCTCGGCCGTCGCGAGCGTGTCGTGGTGGCGCTCGCAGGCGTACTACGACTCGGGTGACTGGCGCGGCACGTGGGCGCTCGACGGCGGCGGCGCGCTCATGAACCAGGGCGTCCACACACTGGACCTCCTGCTGTGGTTCCTCGGCCGGCCGGTCACGGTGAGCGCCGAGTTCGGTCTCCTCGCGCACGAGGACGTCGAGGTCGAGGACACCGTCGTCGCAACGCTGACGTTCGAGTCGGGAGCGCTCGCGGTGCTCCACGCGACCACGGCGGCCCACCCGGGGCTCACCGCGCGCATCCAGGTGCTCGGGGCGAAGGGCTCGGCGGTCATCGACTCCGACCGGCTCGAGTACTTCCACGCGGCGGACGGCGGCGACCCGCCCGCCATGGGACGCCAGGGTGGCGGTAACCAGGCCGAGCACCGCCGCGTGCCCGACGAGGCGGCCCCGGAGGGCGTCGACGCCACGCAGTTCCCGCTCGGCCACCTCCGGCAGTACCGCGACCTGCTCGCCGCGATCGACGCGAGCCGCGCGCCCGGTGTCACCGTCGACGACGCCCTGCTCGCCCTCGCGACCGTGCGCGCGGTCTACGTGTCCGCGGTGACCGGCGAGAAGGTCACGATCGCCGACGTGCTCGAGGGCCGGCACGACGACGTCCCGCTCGGCGTCCCACGCCGCCTCGTCACCGTCTGACGAGCCGTCCGACGAACCGTCCGACCACCACCGGCAGGGAGGAACCTCATGGCCCGAATCGGCGTCCAGGCGATGATGCTCAAGGACGCGGTCGCGGAGCTGGGCGCGTTCGAGACGCTCCGCCGTGTCGTCGACATCGGCTACCGCGTCGCGGAGATCTCCCAGATCCCGCTGACCCCGACCACGGTGGACGAGCTCGTGAAGGCGCGCGACGAGCTCGGCTTCACGTTCTCGTCCACGTCGGCCGCGCTCGCGCCGGGCGGGGCGAACGACTCGATCGAGGACTCATTCGACAAGGTCGTGTCGGACGCGCGCCGGCTCGGCGCGGAGATGGTGCGCATCGGGATGTTGCCGGTGCCGGCGCTGCGGTCGATGGACGCCGTGCTCGACTTCTGCGACCGCACCGACGCGGCCGCCCGCCGCCTCGCCGACGAGGGGATCCGCCTCTACTACCACAACCACCACGTCGAGTTCGCCAAGCACGACGGGCGCTACCTGCTCGACGTGATCGCGGAGCGCTCGCCGAACGTCGGCCTCGAGCTCGACGCGCACTGGATCGCTCGCGGTGGCCTCGACCCGTCCCGCGTGATCGGGCAGCACGCAGGTCGCGTGCGCATGGTCCACCTGAAGGACTACCGGATCGGCTGGCCCCCCGCGGAGGCGATCGACGCCCACGTCGCGGGTGACACGGCCACCTGGAGGGCCGCATGGGTCGGGGTCGTGCAGTTCGCCGAGGTCGGTGAGGGCAACCTCGACTGGCCGTCGATCATCGAGACGTCACTCGCCTCGGGTGCCGAGTACCTGCTCGTCGAGCAGGACGAGCTCTACGGCCGCACGGTGTGGGAGTCGCTGCGGATCTCGCACGACAACCTCGTCCGGTACGGGTACGGCCACCTCTTCTGACGGGCCCCACGACATCCATCCAGCAGATCAAAGGAGATCACCATGGGTGTGAGAAGCAGAGCACGGGCCATCGCCGCCGGCCTCGCGGTCGCGGGCCTCGCCCTCACCGGCTGCGCACCGGCGGACGACACGGCGAGCGGCCCGGTCACCCTCGAGTTCTGGGCCTGGGGCTCGAACATCGACAAGCGGGTCGCGGTCTGGAACCAGGCCCACCCGGACATCCAGGTCAACATCTCGGCGCCCGGGAGCGGCAGCGACTTCCCGGTCCGCGTGCTCACCGCGGTGCGGGCGGGCGAGGGCCCTGACGTCGCGCAGGCCGAGTACACGCAGCTACCGAGCTACGTCACGGCCGGTGTGCTCGCCGACGTCGAGAGCGAGCGCGCGGAGCTGGAGGCGGCCTATGCCCCCGAGGTGCTCCAGACCGTCACGTTCGACGGCCGGATCTTCGGGATCCCGCAGGACCTCGGGCCGTCGATGCTCATCTACCGCAAGGACGTGTTCGCGCAGCACGGCCTCACGCCCCCGACCACGTGGGACGAGTTCCGCGCCCTCGCGGAGCGGGTCCGCACGCTGCCGGGCAACCCCTACCTCGTCAACTTCAGCAACATGGACGCGGACCTCTTCATGGGGCTCGCGCTGCAGTCCGGCGCCCGCTGGTGGGAGTACTCCGGCGGCTCGTGGACGGTCCGGATCGACGACGAGCCCACGCGCCGGGTGCTCGAGTTCTGGCAGGGGCTGGTCGAGGACGATCTCGTGAGCACCTTCCAGGCGAACAGCCCGCAGCAGCTCGAGGCGATGGCCGGTGGGCGCACCCTCGCCCAGATCGCCGGCGCGTGGGCGCCTGGCCCGCTGATGAACCAGTACCCCGACACCGTCGGCAAGTGGGCGGGCGGCCAGATCCCCCAGTGGGACCCGAACGACCCACGTACGTTCGCGCGCGGCGGCTCCGCGAACGTCGTGCTCCAGGACACCGAGCACCCCGAGGAGGCCCTCGAGTTCCTGATGTGGCTCAACGCCTCCGACGAGGGCGCCGAAGGGCTCGTGCAGGTCAACAAGTTCACCGGGGCGCTGCACGGCCAGCAGGTCGACCGCGACCCGCCGGCCCTCATGCCCGGCGACACCGGGTACTGGCCCTCGGCCGTGGAGTCCGCGTCCCATCTCGTGCCGGCGCAGTGGGGGCCGAACACGCAGGTCGCCTTCACCGCGCTCGGTGACCAGCTCGGTGCCGCGATCGAGTCCGGGAACTGGTCCGACGTGCTGCCGAGCGTCGAGCGGATCGTCCGCGATGATCTCGCCTGAGCGGGTCGACACCGGTGGCGGCGCGCCGGTGGCCACCCTCCCCGCCCCCGCGGGCGGGGAGGTGCGGACCAGTGCTCCTCGGCGGTCCTCCCCGGCCCGGCGCGCGCAGCACACGGCGGCATACGTGCTCCTGGCCCCCGCACTGCTGCTGTTCGCGATCGCGTTCGTCGTCCCGATCGGCTACTCGGTGTGGCTCTCCGTGTTCGGCCTCGAGTCGGGCGGCGGGGGCGCCTACGCGGCGCGGGAGGAGGCGTTCGTCGGCCTCGGGAACTACGTCGATCTCCTCGCCGACCCGTCGTTCTGGGCGAGCCTGCTGCGGCTGGCCGTCTTCTCCGTCCTCCTGGTGCCGCTCATGATGGCCACCTCGATCCTGCTCGCGCTGCTGCTCGACCTGCCGCGCGTCCGGCTCGGCGCGTTCAGCCGGATGGCGATCTTCCTCCCCTACGGCGTGCCGAGCGTCATCGCGGCGCTCATGTGGGGCTTCCTCTACGTCCCCGAGATCAGTCCGGTGCACCAGTTCGCGTCCGGCCTGGGTGTGGCGATGCCCAACCTGCTGACCGGCGACCGGATCTACGTCGCGCTCGTCAACGTCGTGCTCTGGGGCAACATCGGGTTCAACACCGTCATCATCTACACCTCGCTGCGGTCGCTGCCCCGGGAGCAGGTCGACGCCGCCCGCATCGACGGCTGCGGAGAGGCCCGGATCGCGCGCTACGTCAAGCTGCCGCACGTCGTGCCCGCGACCGTGCTCACCGGGCTGTTCGCCATGATCGGCGCGCTGCAGATCTACAGCGAGCCGACCACCCTCGCGACGCTCGCGAACGGCATCCACTCCACCTTCTTCCCGCTCATGCGGGTCTACCGCGACGCGTTCGCGCACGACGACCTCAACACCGCCGCGGCGGCCTCGATCCTGCTCGCGCTCGCGACGGTGCTCCTCTCGCTGCTCGTGCTCGGCGGCCGGCAGCTCGCGGCGAGGAGGGCGGTGCGATGACCACCACGATGCCCACCGCGACGACCGTCGCGGCGGCCTCCGGGCGCCGGCAGGGGGTGCCGTGGGGCGCCGTCTTCCCGACGCTCGTGCTGCTGGGCGCGGCGGCCTACTTCCTGCTGCCCGTCGTGTGGGTCGCGTTCTCCGCGACCAAGTCGACCGGCGAGCTGTTCACGACGCCGTCCTTCGCGTTCGGCGCGAACCTCGTCGACAACCTCGTCGAGCTCTTCCGGTACGAGGACGGGCGGTTCTCGCTCTGGCTCGCCAACAGCTTCCTCTACAGCGTCGCGGGCGCGGGCCTGTCGACGCTGCTCTCGGCCGGTGCCGGCTACGCGCTCGCGGTGTACCGGTTCCCGGGCAGGCGCGTGGTCATGGTCGGTCTCGTCGGCGGCGTACTGCTCCCGGGGATCACGCTGACCATCCCGCAGTACATGCTGTTCGCGCGGATGGGCATCACCAACACCTACTGGGCGGTGCTCATCCCGGTCGCGATCACACCCTTCGGCATCTACCTCGCCTACGTGTTCGCGCGCGCCTCGGTGCCGGCGGAGATGATCGAGGCCGCCCGGGTCGACGGCTCAGGAGAGCTGCGCACCTTCCGCTCGATCGGATTGCCGCTGCTCGTGCCGGGGCTGGTCACGATCTTCCTGCTGCAGTTCATCGGTGCCTGGAACAACTTCCTGCTGCCCTACATCATGCTGGACTCGCCGGAGCTGTTCCCGATCACCGTCGCCATGTACCTGATGCTCAACCGCGGCGGCGCCGAGCCCGTCCTCTACTCGCTCGCGATCGCGGGCTCGGCCGTCGCCATCGTCCCCGTCATCGCGTTCGTCCTCGTCCTGCAGCGCTTCTGGCGCCTCGACCTCGTCTCAGGGAGCATCAAGTGAGCACCTTCGGCGTCATCGCCCCCTCCGCCCGCACCGCGGCCGCCCTCGCCGCAGGCGTCGACTACGTCGAGCCCGCGATCGCGGGCAACGTCGCGGTCGCCGACGGCGACGGCTGGCGGCTCGCACCCGAGTACGAGGGCAGGCGCCACCCGTCGTTCGCGATCCTGTTCCCCGGGGACGTCCGGGTCGCGGACCCGGGGTTCCCGCGCGAGCAGGTCACGGCGTACGTCGACGCCGTGCTCCCCCTGGTCGCGTCGGTCGCGGAGCCCGGAGCGAAGATCGTGTTCGGATCGGGGCGGTCGCGCACGGTCCCCGATGGCGCCGACCGGGCCGCGGCCGAGGCGCGGTTCGCCGACGTCCTGCTGGAGACCCGGGACCGGGCGGCGAGCGTGGGTGTGCAGATCATGCTCGAGCCCCTCCACAAGGGCGAGACGAACCTCGTCAACTCGATCCGCGAGGCGGTGGCCTTCCTCGACGAGCACGGCATCGGGGGCGTGCCGGTCGTCGCGGACCTCTTCCACATCGAGCTCGAGCACGAGCCGTTCACGGTGCTCCACGAGCACGCCGACCGGATCGGGCACGCGCACATCGCCGACACCGGGCGGCGCTACCTGGGCTCTGGCGACTGGCCGTGGCGCGAGTTCGTGGGCGAGCTCCGCACCGCCGGGTACGGCGGGTCGATCTCGCTCGAGTGCGTGTGGGGCGACGACTTCGGCGCCGAGGTGCGATCCTCGCTGGAGGCGCTGCGGGCGTTGTGACGGACTCAATCACCCGTTCCTGACCACGGGATCCGACCCACCGGCAGGCTCGCGCTCGACGGGCACCACGGGTGCCAGTTCCACACCCCGCGTCTCCGGGAGGAACGCCACGGCCACCGCGCTCGCGAGCGCGACGACCACGAGGGCCACGGCGAGGAGCCATGGCGCGCCACCGGCCGCCGCGACGAGCCCGACGGCGATGATCGGGGCAGGCCCGGCCAGCGCGGCACCGGGGATCTCCCGGCCGAGGGCGAACCCGCTGAACCGGTACGCCGCCGGGAAGAGCTCGGCGAAGTAGGCCGCCTGTGACCCGAACATCGCGAGGCAGCCGCCCCCGAGGGCGAGCGCGAACGCCAGGAGGATCAGCACGGTGTTGCCGGTGTCGAGCAGCCAGAAGAACGGGAAGGCGATCAGGGCGCAGAACACCGACACGGCGAGGTACACGGGCTTGCGACCGGTCCGGTCGGAGAGCTTGCCGACCAGCGGAATGGCGGCCGCCCCGACCGCGCAGCCGACGAGGAGCGCGAACAGTGACGTCGACTTGGGCACACCGTTGCCCGCGAGGTAGCTCAAGGCGTAGGTCTGCACGACGTAGATGTTGAAGGCCAACGGACCGTTGGCGATCATGACCAGCAGCAGCCGGGCCGGCATGGCCCTGACCATCGTCAGTGCCGGCATGCGCGTGCGCTTGCGGGCCTCCCGCAGTTCGGAGAACACGGGCGACTCGGGGACCCGCAGGCGGATCAGCAACCCGATTCCCACCACGACCACGCTGAGCAGGAACGGCACCCGCCATCCCCAGCTCAGCAGCTGGTCGTCGGGCAGCGTCGCCACGATCCCGCTCACCGCTGCGGCCAGCCCGATCCCCAGGAACACGCCGCACGCCGGGAGTGCCGAGTAGTAGCCGCGCCGGGAGACGGGGGCGAACTCGGCGACCATCGTGACGGCGCCGACGTACTCGGCGCCGACGCCGAGCCCCTGCAGGAGCCGGCACACGACCAGGAGGATCGGCGCGACCAGCCCGACGCTCGCGTAGGTCGGCAACAGGCCGATGACGACCGTCGCGATTCCCATCAGCAGGAGGGTCCCGACGAGCGCGGTCCGGCGGCCGTACCGGTCCCCGACGTGGCCGAAGATCAGCGCGCCGATCGGCCGGGCGAAGTACCCGACGCCGAAGGTGGCGAACGCGGCGATCAGGCCGGTGGTCGGCGACAGGTCGGGGAAGAACAGCGTGCCGAAGACGAGCGCGGCGGCCTGACCGTAGATCGCGATGTCGTACCACTCGATCAGGCTCCCGACGACCGTCCCCTGTATCAGGCGTCGCCGGGAGTGTTCCCAGATGGACTCGCGGGTCGGGGCGGCATTCATCGGCGCTCCTGGAGTCTGGCGCGGCGGCGTCATCGGCCGGCGCGGACGAGGTTGGTCAACGGCCGACCCGTCACGAGCCGGTCGATGTTCAGCGCGATGGCGCGGTAGCGCCGATGTGCGAGCTCGCGCGTCCACGCACTCGAATGAGGCGTGCACCATGCGTTGGACAGCTCCCAGAAGGGGTGGGAAGCGGGAGCAGGCCGGTCCTCGGCGGAGCGGGGGTAGGCGTACCAGACGTCGAGGACGGCGCCGCCGATGACGTTGTCGCGGAGCGCGTCGAAGAGCGCGGACTCCTCGACGACGGGGCCGCGGGAGATGTTGACGAGCACCGCGTGCGCTCGCATGCGGCGCAGTGCAGCGCGATCGATCAGCCCGGTGGTGGCGGGGGTCAGTGGGCAGGCGACGACGAGGTAGTCGGCCGCGGTGAGCACCTCGTCGAGCCGGGCCGTCGGGAGCAGCTCGGCCGTGCCGTCGGCGCTCGCCCCGTCGTCCACGGCGCGGTCGTCCACCGCGAGCACGCGCATGCCGAACGCCGCCGCGCGGGTCGCGATCGCCCGTCCGATCCGGCCGTAGCCGACGATCCCGAGCGTCCGGCCGAACACCTCGCCGTGCGGCGTCCGCCCGCGGTAGGTCTCCGGCCAGGAGTCGGCGGCGAACGCGGACTGCATCGCCGTGGCCCCGATCTCCCACTCGAGGAGGCGGGCGAGGACGAACTCGGCGATCGGGATCTCGTGCTCGAACACGTTGGCGACCGCAGTGGCGGGATGGAGCGCGTCCAGGTCGATCCCGTCGAGCCCGGCTCCGGGCACGTGCAGGAGCCGGAACTGCGGGGCCGCCGAGCCCGGCCGCGCGAACCGCAGCGAGACGACGACGTCGGCCGGCTCGATCCGGTCGTCGTAGCGGTCGCTGTGCGCGGCGGCCGCGGGCAACGCGGCGATCTCCGTGGACCGCCGCAGGTGCGTGCGCAGGTCGGGCTCGTGCTCGGCCGCCTCGCCGAGGAGGTGGACCCTCATCGGCCCGGTCCCGGCCGGTCGCCCGCTGCGGCCGCGGACAGGATGGAGCGCACCACGTCCTCGGTCACCGGGGCCGGGTTGGCGATACTCGTGTCGAGCGAGGTGTTGACGTCGTAGGACTCGCCTGCGCTCGCGATCCGGACGGCGGCCTCCAGGTCCTCCGGCCGGATCCCGACGTCGGACAGGCGGACCGGCAGCCTTGCCGCGACCGCGATGTCCCAGATGTGGCCCGCGAGGTCGTCGGTGCCCACGGCGGCGGCCACTCGGCCCAGTGCGTCGGGTGCACGCTCGACCAGGTGGGCGGTGACGTACGGGAGGACGACGGCGTGCGCGACGCCGTGCTCCACCCCGAAGCTGCCGCCGAGCGTGTGGGCGACCGCGTGCTGCAGGGCGAATCCGCCGGTCAGGGCCGCCCCGCCCAGGTAGGCGCCGTACAGCAGCTCGTTGCGGGCCGTGAGGTCGGCCGGGGCGGCCAGCACGGCAGGCAGGGCGCTCGTCACGACGCGCGCGCCCTCGATCGCGGCCGGCCGCAGCAGCGGGCTGATGCTCGGCAGGTAGACGGCGTCGATGCAGTGCGCGAGTGCGTTCATCGCGCTGGACGCCGTCACGGCGACCGGGAGCTGCCGCGACAGCTCGGCGTCGTAGACCACGACGGAGGCCAGCATCGCCGGGCTCTCGTGCATGCGCTTGACGCCGTCGATCGTCATCCCGCAGAACCCGGTCATCTCCGATCCGGAGTACGTCGTGGGGACGGCGATGATCGGGAGCCCGCTCTCGTACGCGATGCCCTTGCAGAGTCCGGTCGCGGCACCGCCGCCCACCGCGACGAGGCAGTCGGCGCCCATCCCGGCGGCGTCCTCGCGGCCCCGCCGGGCGAGCTCGATGGGGACCTGGCTGACCGCCTCGGGGAGGAGGCCTGCGCACCGGTCGCCCAGCGCAGCGGCGACCTGCTCGCCCATCTCGACGCGGCCCGGCGTGGTCACGACGAGCGGCCGGGAGACACCGAGCCGGTCCACCTCGTCGGGCAGCAGCGAGAGGCTGCCCGGACCGAAGACGACCCGGTCGGGTGTCGCGTTGTAGACGCCGCCACCGGGGTGGGCGAAGTACCGCGGGCTGCTGTGCTGATGGTTCGCTCGCTGCCGCTCGCTCATGTGCTGGTGGTTCGCTCGCTGCCCCTCGCTCACCAGTCCACCACCGTTCCGTCGGCGAGGACCGCGGAACTGCTGTGCGGCACCTCCGGCCGGTACGGATGGCGGGCAGCGGCCGCCTCGTCGACCTCGACGCCGAGCCCGGGGGCGGTGGGAACCTGCCAGTGGCTGCCGACCCGCGTCATCGGCGCCGTGACGACCTCGTCGTACCAGCTGACGGCGCCACTCATCTCCTCCTGGATCACGAAGTTCGGGGTGCTGACGGCGAAGTGCAGGGCGGCCGCCCCGGCGATGGGCCCGTTCGGGTTGTGCGGCGCGACGCCGACGAGCTCGGCGTCCGCGACCGCCGCGATCCGCTTCCCCTCGAGCAGGCCGCCGGTGTGGTTGAGGTCGGGCTGGGCCACGGCCAGCGCCTTCGAGGCGAGCACCGGGAGGAACTCACGCAGCCCGACCAGGCGCTCCCCCGCGGCGAGCGGCACGGGCGAGCGGGCGGCCACGGCGCGCAGGGCCTCGGTGTCGCCGGGCGCGACCGGCTCCTCGCAGAACATCGGGTCGTACTGGGCGAGGATCTCGATGTACTGCAGCGCGGCGGCCGGGGACGCGGGCCGGGCATGGAAGTCGATCATGATGTCGACGTCGGGCCCGACCGTGGAGCGCAGCACGGACATCATCCGGTCCACGTGCCGGCGGTCGGCGGGGGTCGACAGGTGCCCG
>WUUC01023853.1_pt1 | contig 12253 bp, 19 predicted proteins | sample 6278441 | NCBI WGS metagenome assembly WUUC01 (sample SAMN13675441, study PRJNA597444) | soil metagenome | isolation source: soil | place: USA: Washington | collected 2017-10 | reverse complement strand
TTTGGTATAGCGGCCATATCGACCTTGTGTACGAACCCGTCGACGGCGCCCCCGGTGACGTCGCGATATGCGACTGGAAAACGGGTGCGTCGAAGCCGCACGCGATCGAGCTGGCGCACGGGTGGGAAGCTGGCGTGTATTCGCTGGCGTGTTTGCAAGGTGGTTTCTTGCCGCGCGAAGCGGTGACGCTAACGAAGCACGACGGCACATGGTGCGGGCGCGTCGACTTCGGCGACGCGCCGCCGGTGGTCGAGCACCGTCCGACGCGGTGGCAAGCGGAACGTGACGCGCTTGAATCCGCGCTCAAGTACATGGCCGCACCCGATGCGCCCGCGCACCCGACGGCGTTCCGCGTCGGCCGCTACCCTAAGCGTGTCTACCACGTGCATTTGCACGACTATGTCCCCTACCAAAAAGCGGGGACCAAACAGGCGAAACGTGCGGAGGATCTCGACTGGTACGGGATCCAACCCGGCGACTCGACCACGGTGAAGTACGTAGCGGGCGACTTGCGCGGGCCGGCGTGGCTACCGGTCGAGCTACACGAGCACGACGTTAGGCGCCTAGCACACCGCACGCGCAACGTCGTCGGCACCGTGCGTATGGGTCGCTTCGTCGACCTAGTGCGCGAGCACTGTCAGCGGTGTCCGTTCGCACGTGACTGTTTGACCGACGGTTATGCAGCGCGGGGGGATGAGCTCGCCGCGTTAGAGTCAACACTAAGACAAGCGGGGTTATGACTTGGGACTAACAACAGGCGACGGGTTAGCCGCGGTCGCGGCGGCCTATATCATAGTGTTTCTCGCGCGCATATGGCTACGGGCGCGCTACGCGGAACAGTTTGTAACCAAACTACACGAGCTAATCGACCACGTCGCTAAGACATACACAAAGGGTGAATGACTATGATACCTGATATCGATCTGCCTACGAACGGCGCGCTTCCAGCGGCCGCGCCCGAACGGGCGCCTAACGACATAGCGAATGCCACGCGGCCACGTGCACGCGTGCGCAAGTCGGACGCGGCCGACGACGTCGACGCCGAGCTCGCCGCGTTGCGCGCGTGCGCGGTGGCGGTCGGACCACTCGACGACAACGCACGCGCGCGGGTGTTGCTTTACCTCACGCGTCGCTATGCCACCCCGCAAACACGCGTCGAAGTCGCGCGCGCCGTGGCACGTGGCGCGCGCTTAGACGAGCTTCAACCTAACGACCCCGGCGACGCCGGTGACAGTGAGTGACGACGTAGTCACCGCGTACACCGAAATCCAGCTGTTAGATATCTATGCGACCGTAAGTGAAGTGTTAGACGCGGGGCCGACTGAGTCGCTATCGGCCGCCGCGTTTCGGGTGATACGCCTGAACATCGAACCGCCGCACGTGCAACGCATCGCACGGCGGATACTCGGCGCCGCTACCGCCGCACGCGCGCCGCTCGACCAGTGGCGCGCGCTCGACGAGTGCGCCGCCATCGCACGCCAGCACCGCCAACACGCGCACACAAAGGAACCACCGCCATGAATGCACCCGCTCGACATATCGAAACCGACGACGACGTGGCCGACGAAAGCGGTCTAACACCCGACCGGCGCGAGATATGGCGCATGTATTACACGTCTATCTCGACCATGACGCACTTAGCGATCATGGACGCGTCGACCCCCGCCGAAGCAAAGCGGCGCATAGCGCTGCTAAGACTCGACCTACGCATTAGCGACGAAGCGGTTACCGCGTCGGCTGCCGAATGGAACGACCCACCCGACCACGCGCCGGCCCCGACGGAGGTGTCACATGGCTAAGCCTAAAGACCCGACCCCGCCGCCGCCGCCCACCGACGCGCTAGCGCCCACCGCCGCCACCGGTAGCAGTCTAGTCAAACCGCCCACCGACGACGAAGCGGCGGCGCTCGCCGTGCTCGACGCGGCGGGGTTAGGCGAGCACGACGACGGCTTAGGCGAAGTGTCCGCGAACGATCTACGCACACCGCTAAAGCTGTTCAATCTCAAGAAAGCGGAAGGGATCGCGCGGATCACTCAAGACCAATTCCTCGACACGATCGACCGCGCCGTGTCGAACGATCTGCATCTAGTGCTGTTAGAGCTGCATAAGACGAACCTCTATGCGGTGTTCGACAAGCGACAAGAGCGCAACGTCACCGTGTGCCGGTCGTTCGACCGCGTCACCGGCACCTATAACGACCCGCAACGCGGCACGTACGACCGGCCGTGCAAAGGGTGTCCGGACGCGCAATGGCGCACCGACGCCGAAGGTAAGCGCACCGTGCCATGCGGTGAGGTGTGGAACGTCGCCGCGTTCGACCTAGACACACAACGCGTGGTGCTGATCAAGTTTCGTAAGACGTCGCTTGATTCGATCCGAAACCACTTGCAAGCGCACCACATCGGCCGGCGGCGCTTGGCGTCGGGCAAGCGTGGGAACATCCCACTGTTCGCCTACCGCGTAACAATCACGCTCACCATGGACAAAGCGGGGAACTATGCGATCCCCGTGTTCGCCCGCGGCGACATGCTCGGCGTGAATGACTTGCGCGTGATGGCCGAAACCGCGGCCGGCGTGCGTGAAACGTTCGCCGCGCGCATGGCCGCGGCCGACGAATCGGCCGGCGGGTCGGGCGACGGCGGCGACGCACCCGACACGTCGTTCGACACCGACGCATACGACCGTCAGGCCGGCGGCGGCAACGCGCGCGGCAGTGAGGCGTTCGTCGACCAATGACTAAGGACGACTATCGCGAGCTCACACGCGACCCCGTGCAAGCGGTCTTATACATCGCCGAACACTGCGTCGAGCTTCGGTGCGTATGCACAGGGTACGTCGAGCGGCCACGTCACAACGTGGCACACACGCCGCCGTGCCCTATCGCGGTCGCACTCGACGCGGCGGCGTATTGCCGAAACCCCGACGACCCGTTCCACCCGTAGCACCCGCGCGTATGTTCACCATGCCGCTAACGGCGGCACTAACCCGAAAACAGAGGACACCATGACTGAAAAGAAATCACCCGGCACCGACCCACGTCACCCTGCCACCCCCGCCGACCCACGTCACGGCGCTGCAGCCATCGGCGGCGACGTCACGCCACCCGGCCAGCGCACCGACCAGTCACACGACGCCGTGCAAGCGCGGTCAACCGCGGCGTTCGAAGCGGCACGCGACGCGGGGGCGCCGTCGTCGTCGCGCGACCTGCAAGGCACACCGTCGGACGACGCGCTGCGCGTGGTGCGTGAGGCACTGCAAAACTTGGCGGACGATTCGTCGCGCCGCCGGGTGCTACGCGAAGCCGCGCAATCGTGCGGGATCGATATCACGACGCTGGCCGCGGACCCCGCCGCACCGAACAGCAGCGCGCGCTAAGCGGTGACCCGTGCCCCCGCCCCGGTGGTTAGTCGCGACGGTGGTGTGCCTCATGGTTGTAACGGCCGTGCTGATAGCGGCCGATTTCATATGCCTACTAACAACGGAAAGATCATGTGAATGGCCATGGCACACGCTAACGAACGAGTCGCTATCACGGGGTGGTCCGGCACGGGTAAGACCACGCTGGCCGACACATACGCCGACGGCGTCGTCCATTGCGACGATTACATCGGGCCGTATGGGTCGGCCGGCGCGGCGTCACTCGTCGCCGATCTGTTCAATGACCCGCGCTATGCGGTGTTCGAAGGGGTGTTGATCCCGCAAGCGATCCGTCGGTGGCTGGACAAGCACCCCGGCACCGTCCAGCCGTTTCAGCGGCTGATCGTGCTGACACAACCACGCCGCGTGCAAACCGGCCGACAGATCACACAAGGCCATTTGCACGATCGCATCCTCGAAAACGTCACACCGAACCTAGGCCGGCGCGGCGTCGTGATTGAGCTACGTCCAGACCACCGGGGGCGCCGGTGACGTACGCGACCGAAACACTCACCGGCGACGTCGTGCGCTGGCGCACCGAACCGAAGCCAGACACCGGGTGGCACATAATCACCGTGCTCGACGACGACGGCGCCGAGCATACCGTTACCGGGTGCTCGCTCCCGCGCGTCGGCGCACGCGTCGAGCTCGCCGGCCAGTGGGAAGACAACGCGCGGTATGGCGTCCAGTTCCACGCGCGTTCGGTCGCGCGGTCGCAACCACCGCTATCGGCCGAAGGGGTCGCGCGGTGGTTACGCGAACGCGTGCCGGGGTGCGGGGCGAAGCGCGCGGCCGCATTGCTGGCGCACTTCGACGGCGACGCGGCGAAGCTATGGGCGGCGTTAGGTGGCGACATAAGCGCCACCGACTGGGCGCGCGCCGACGTCCCGCCCGACGTGATCCGCGCGGCACACGAGGCACTCGCCGACGAAGGTGTCGCGGGGACATATCAGGCCATGTTGCACGGGTGGGGCATGACCCAACGCCAGATCGCTAAGGTCAAAAAGCACTGGTCGTTAGACGAAGCGACGCGGGTGCTACATCAAAACCCGTACCTACTCGCCGACCATATCGACGGGTTCGGGTTCGGGCGCGCCGACGCCGTCGCATCCAAGCTTGGGATCGCGCTCACCGACGCCGTGCGGGTGAACGCCGCGGTGCTCCATTACCTCGATCAAGCGGCGGGTGAGGGCCACGTGTTCGGGGATCAAGCGGTGATCCATGCCATCGCCCGCGCGGTGCGCGTGTCGTTCGGGCGCGTGCTCGACGCCGTCAAAGCGTTACGCGTCGCCGACCGTGTGATCGTCGAAGATCAAGCGCGCGTGTATCTGCCTGACTTGCATGCGGCCGAGCTCGGCGTCGCCGCCGACTTGCGCGCACGCTTCGCCGGCTACCCCCGCGGCGCATCCGACGCGACCGATATCGACGTGGTGGTGGTCGACGGCGCCGTGGCCGGTGACACCACCACCGACCCCGATCAAGCGCGCGCCGTCGCCATGATCGCCGACGTGTCGCGGCCGATCGTGTTCGTCACCGGTGGTCCCGGCACGGGTAAGACCACCGTCCTACGTCGCGCGCTCGCCGGACTCGCCGCGGCCGGCGCCGTCGTACACCTAGCCGCGCCCACCGGCAAAGCGGCGAAGCGCATGATCGAAGCGACCGGCCGGTCCGCTATGACCCTGCATTCGTTACTCGGCTACCGGCCGACGTCGGCCGTCGAGTGCGACGTGTGCCGCGACGAGTCGTCGACGTTCGACTATGGGCGCTTGTCGTCGGACGGGGCCGGCGCCCGACCGCGCGTCGTGATCGTGGATGAGTCGTCCATGGTCGACATACGGCTATGGGCGGCACTCGCCGCGGCCACACCCGGCACATGCTTACGCTTCGTCGGCGACGCACACCAGCTCCCGCCCGTCGGCGCCGGCCAGCCATTTCGCGACGCGTTAGAAGTCGCGCCGGGTGACGCCGTTGTCAGATTACGCACGGTGTACCGGTCTAAAGGTGAATGGGTCAAACAGGCCGCCCCCGCGATACTCGCCGGCACGGTGCCGTCGCTCGAGCCGTCGCCGGGGCTGCGGTTCATTGAATGCGACGCCGCCGACACCGTGCCCGACACCGTGATCGGCGTGTTCGATAGCCGGTACGACGACGCGCATTTTTCATCGGCGGCGGCGTTCGAGCTCGGCCACGTGCCGGTGTTAGTGCCGCAACGCACCGGGTCGGCCGGCGCGTCGCGCATAAACAACGCGCTACACGACTTGCTCAACCCGCGCACCGGCGCCGGGGACGACTTCGAAATCGAGCTCGAGGATCGCACGGTGTTACGCGCGGGGTCGTGGGTCATGGTCACGAAAAACGACGCGCGCAAAGGCGTGTGCAACGGCGACACGGGTTACATCACATCGATCGACGCTAAGGGTGGCGTGACGGTGACGATCGAAGGGTCCGACGCGGTCGACGTGCCGTACACCCGCGGCGACGCACGCGCGCAAATGCGGCTGGCCTACGCCAGCACCGTGCATAAGTCGCAAGGATCCGAATACCCGTGGTGCATCGTGGTGTGTCACTCGACGCACCGGCGCATGCTCACGCGGCGACTCCTGTACACCGCGGTGACGCGCGCGCGTGAAGGTGTCGTGTTGATCGGCGACCGCGCGGGGATCGAATGGGCGGTCGGTAACGCGCGCGAAGTCGCGCGGTGCACGTGGCTTACGAAAAGGATCGGTGACCACCATGGCGGGTGACGACGATAGCGACGACGACGCGCCGGGGAGCACACTGTTAGGCGCGTCGGCCGAGCTCGGCCCCGAACACGAATCGCAACGTGCGATCACACAAACACTCGTGCACGAGCTCGACGCGTACGCGTGCGTGGTGGTGATACTGGATCGGCGGGGAACGAATTCGTCCGCGTGCATATCCGGCGACGTGCCCGACGATTTGAACGTCGAAGTGATCAAGCGACTCGCCGCCGGCATGCGCCGCGCGGCCGACGAAATCGAAGCGTGGGTCCGGAAACCGCGAACAGAGGATAAGCACTAATGCGCCGCCTACCCGAACAGCTGGCCGAAGTCGCACGCGAGTTACCGATCACAATGTCTAAGGCGCAAGTCGCCGAAGTGCTACGCGTGTGCGAACGCACGGTCGACCGCGCGGTGACCGCGGGGAAGCTACGCGCGATCAAAACGGCCGACGGGCGCGCGGGCCGTGTGCTCTTTACGCGGTCCGAAGTCGTGCGGTTCATGGCCGAGCGTGCGGTGGGCGGGGTATGACCACGCGCCCACGGCTATCGCTACACGAGTGCACGGCGCTGCAGCTCGCCGCGCTCGCCGCGCTCGACAACGTGCCGGCGTCGCTATCGGCGGCAACGTGCGGCGACTTACGCGGCGCGCTTGCGAAACTGAATCACGCGGTGATCGTACTCGCCGGGCCGGCACGATCGGGCACCGCCGGCCCGACCGTGCCGGCTAAGCCGAAGTCAAAACAAGTCGCGGCCGCCGAGCAACGCGACCAGAAACGCGATCCCGGCACACGCGACCGCGAACAGTCGACCCGGCCGGTCCGTCGTAAGCGCTAAGATCACTACCGCCACACACAACAGAAGTAGCGCCGCTAGATACGCCATGTGCACGGGTGGTGCACCGCGCGTGCCGCGGCGATTCGTTAGCGGTTTCGCGTCGAGCTCGACGCGGCCAGGTGTGTCAACCGTGCGCACCGTGGCGTGTGTGAAAATATGGCGGACGCATAAAACCTGTAAAGTCTAGTCGGCCAGTCACACCTATTTTCGTTTGCACGAATATTAGTATCAGCTAGTCTAACGGTATGCAGTACCAATACCACTGGCGATTCGAGCTCCTCGGCACCCGCGGCGAGTGGTGCACATACAGCCGCCGCTACAAGTCAGAAGCGGCCGCGCTTGCCGCCGGCCGTCGCGAGCAAGCGCGTAACGTCGGGCTCGGGTTCGCGGTAACCGCGGTGCGCGCGGTAAACGTGGGCGCGTGAGCTCGGCGGGGGTGGCCGCCCGCCCCCGCGCGGTCGACTTGAAACACGGCATTTTCAACGGTTCCAATTTTTTCGCGAGACACGAAAACTTTTCGGAGGTTAGGTATGGCCGAGTCGACGACACCTAAGCGCCCGCGTGGGCGCCCTCGCGAACCTGGTTCGGTTCGCAACGGCGGCGTCCGCGTCGTGTGCATTACGACGCCGGCCACGGCGGCGTTAGTTGATCGGTTGTGTCATGTGCTGGCGTGTACGCGCGGCGAGCTCTTAGAGCGCGCTGTGCTCGCGCTTGAAGATGGTTTGCCGCGCACCATGCGCGGCGGTGACGTGAAAGGCAGTAAGTAAAATGAAAGCAGTCAAAGCAATGTTACGTGCGGTACGCGACGGCTACGGGTGGGCGCGCTACATGCTGGCGTTCGCCGGTGTGGGGGGTGGCCGGTGACCCGCCGTGCCCGCCTAACCACCACCGCGCTACTGGTCGCCGCGTACCTACTCGGCGTCGCCACCGGTGACCGGCCGCGCGCCATGGCCGACGACGCGTCGCGTGTGGTGCAAGCGTTGGAGCGTATCGCCCGCGCGCTCGAACGCGGGAACCGATAGCGGTACGCTTAGACGGCGAGTAACACAGCAATGTGCAACACACGCCCCCCGTCGACATGGTGTCGGCGGGGGGCGTGGTCTTTTGCGGGGCCGGCGGTAGGCTTACCGCATGGCATTCAATCCGCTGGCGCTACTCGGCCGACTGCTCGACGTGGTCAACCTCGGTGCGCGCGTCGTCGAAATCGCCACCGCGCGCACCCGGCGCGTGCCGACCGCCGCGCAACGCGCCCGCGAACGTGCGGCGACGGCGGCGATCGAGCGGCACTCCTGGACGCGCGCCGCGCCGAACGAACCGCCGCCGCGGTGCATATGGTGTGGCCAGCCACAAGCCACCGCGACGGCGAAGTGTCCCGGTGTGCCGGTTTAGTCCCCCGGCGGCGGGGTCACCGGCGTCGGTAAGCCCGCCACGTGCGCCCGATACATCGCTTGCACCGAAGCCGCGTAAACATAGTGCGTGATCCGCGCGTAGCGTTCGGTCGGTGTGCGGCACTCGTATTCGCCATACGGCGTGGTGACCAGCGTTTCGAAGATCAGCGGCACGCTGCGGTGACCCATGTTGACCCCTAGCCACACCGTCGAAACCCCCCACCCGTCGGCGAAGCGCGAGTAAGCGACGATCCGGTACGCGTCGTCGCTAAGCATGGCGCCGTGCCGCATGAGATCTTGCACGCGCGTCGCTTCGTCGACGTGCCGCGGGCGCTTCGGTACCAGCGGTCGCCCGCGCCGGTCGTATGCGAACGGCGCGTCGGCGGGTTCGGGCACGCGTCGACGTGCCCGCATGTAGCGGTTGACGCGGTTCACATAGCGCAAGTCGCGCGCGCGACGGCGGCGCGTGTGCGGGTGGATCTGTTTGGTAAGTGGTTTGCCGAATGCGGTGGTCATGGCGTCCCCTTATCACGCTCACGCGCCCACCGCGCTTGCAGCTCGGCTAGGCGCGCGTCGAGCACGGTTACCGCGTGCGCGGCGTCGACCATGTGACCTTCGATTAGGATCTTGAGCTGCACGCACTCGGACGCCGACATGGCCGGCGCGGTCGCGGGGATCACTTCGGCTAGGTACTTGCGTGCGTAATGCACGTCTGCCCACGTCGGGCCGCGCGGTCGGGGGTGGTTCATGCGGCCGCCTTTTTACGCGCCGCGCGCCGTGCGCGTTCGAGCTCGGCCAGCGCGAACGACTCGGTTAGCGCACGTTCGGGATCCTTCGCAAGTAGCGCTTGCGAAAAGCGTTGCGTCGGCATGTCGCGATCGTCGGACATGCGGCGCGGCGGCGCGGCACTTACGAGCGTTAGGATCTCGCGTAACAGATCCTCGCACTGCATAGCGTCTTCAATTGACACCGCGCCGTATTTCAAACCGCGGATCCCTTTGAGGATGTATCGCCGGTGTTGCAGCTCGGGTTCATGACCCAAGCGCGCGGCGCGGCGGTTCGCGTCGACGTCACCTAGAGCCATCTGAAATGTTGCGCACGTCGCACGCAAGTCATGCGGCGACAGATCGGGGGCGCCGTACTTACGCAGCCGGCCGAGCATGGACCGCATAGCACCGTACGTGTGCTCGGATAGCCACTCGGACTTTTTCCGGCTGCGGATCGACGCGAGCATGATCTCGGCACCGAGCGGGGAAAAACCGCGGTAATAGACGTCACGCGGTTCGGAACCCTTGCCTAGCACTTTGATCTCGAGCGTTTCCTCGGCCGACTCCGTCACGGCCCGCACGCGTAGATACGTGTATTCCTGCAAGCGCAGGCCACTAAACAGCATGTTCACTACGTCGACCGTGGCGCGCGGCGCGGCGTCGGGACACCGGCGGTAGCGGGTGCGCGCTAGGCTGCGTTGATCGTATGCGATGGCCGCGCGCAATAGCCGGCGGATTTCGTCGACCGAACCAAGCGACTTCGCGCCGTCGAGCTCGTATCGGATCCGCTGACTCGCCTTTTCGATCGGCGTGTGCTCGAGCGCATCTTGCACCTTGTCTCGAGGCAACACGTCGTAACGACCTTTCTTGAGCGCTAGATACAGCATCGCCCGCGGGTATTTGAGCTGTAGGTTCACCGTGCTTCGCGCGTAGGGGCGGCCGTCCAGTCGGCGATTGTCGACGATTAGCCACGTGTGAAAGTCGACCAACACCGATTGTGTGAGCTGGTCCATGTACCGAAGCCCCCGCGTGCGGCACCACTGGATAAAGAGCTCTAGCGCGTCGTTCGCGTTGCGCTTCGTCCGTGTCGACCGCTTTTCGGATTCGAGTTTCATGCGGACATAGAAACCGCACGTGTCGACGATCGTGTGTCGCGGCTTCGCGTCGCCGGCCGGTAGCGCTTGGTTATAGAGCTCGGCCTTTACGCGAAGCCGGCCGCGCTTTTCCTTTTGCTCGACACGCTTGACGGAGTGACGCACGGCGAACGCGACCACGCCGTCGTACTCGCCGCCTTGCGCACGCCGAAACCATCGGTCGAGCGTGGCGCGCTTCGGATTGATCGGGTCGTTTGACCGCACGCGCCATGACTCGGCGCGGGGATCGTCGGGGTCGACGCGCGCGCCTCCCGAGTCGTAAGCGGTGACCGACACGCCGGGGTGGAGCTTCGACGCCGCGCCGCGTGTCCTACGCGCGCCGCCGTGTGTTGTGAGTGCCTTTGCCATAGCCGCGGATCTAACACATGGACCCCGAACCGCTGGCCCGAATTCGGCGTCTACCCATGTCGAGCCGCGTCGATAGTCGTCCGCTCGCTTAGGCACCTACGCGCACACGTACGTATACGAAACCACTGGCATATAACTAGACTTGAATCGACTTTGCACGACACCTATTGACAGGCCGTTTCGGAGCGGGTCACTCCATCGTGTAGGCGTGGCATTCTATGATTTCGCACACTTGACACCGGACCCGATTTCAGGCCCCGCCTAGCCACGGGGGACTAAGTCTCGGGCCGATGTTCATGTGTGCGCGGTGGGATGTTCGGTAACCAGCGTGCGATAAGCACCGCGCAAACTTCAAACACAAACTTCAAACAATTTGAAAGTGTCGAAGGTCGTCCGATAACGTCCGGCGCCATGTCGAACCGGTGGGCGGGTGTTTGGTCGGTGGGTTGGACGTCGGGCAAGCGCGCGGCGCGGTGGTTTCGGTCGGGGATCACGCGGGGGTCGGTGATCGCTATGGCGCTTGGTTTAGGTGGCGGCGGCGCGTTCGTCGTCGCCATGAACGGCCGGCTACCGACGGGCGCCGACGCGTGGGGTTTCTTCGTTGGGACGTCGGTTTGGTATCTCGGGTGGTCGGCGGGTCGCGTGGCCGAGCTCTTACGCATCCGTCGCGCGGCGGCCGGCACCACCGCGCACGAGTACGTGACCGCCGACGCCAAACACCACGCCGCTTTCCTCGTATGGCGTGACGAACGCCACTTGTCCGATCAGCTGTACACGCCGGCTAAGTTACTCTTGTCGCTGCGCACCACCGACGACGGGTTGACGCTAGGCCGCACGGTGCCGCCCACCGAAACGATTACCGAACGCTTCGCGCTATCGCAGCTGGCCGCGGCGGTGCTGTTTTACGAACGCGCACGCGCCGCGACCGAAGCGGTGTACGGCGACTTAGCCGCGCGGCTTGACCCGCCACCGCCCCCGACGGGGACGTGACGCCGGTGTGGCTCGCGGTATTGGAGTGCGTCGCATGGCAGCTCCCCGCGGCGGTGACGTGGGTCGCGTGGGTTTACACGCGCCGGTGGTTAGCGGCGCGTGAGAGTGACGCAAGAAAGGAACCGGTGACGTGCGGTGATCTATCCGACGCATTCATGTTTCGACGACGCGATCATGTTTTGTCTGCATTTAGAGGCACACGAGCTCGCCGACTTCCGAGTCGTGCACGCATTGTGTCTAAGCGACGGCCAGCCCGAACCCGATCGACCGTACGCGCACGCGTGGGTCGAGCAACGCGACGCCGACGGCCGCGGCGGGATCTGGCAAGCGGGGATCGTCGACGGGCGCCAGATCTATTACGCCGTGCGTCACGACGAGTTTTACGCGACGCACCGCGTGGTGCGGTCGACCGTGTACACGTGCGAGCTCGCCGCCGAGCTCACGCGACAGCACGACTTTACAGGCCCGTGGCGTGCGGAATACCGCGCGGCGACGGCGAACGGTGACGCGCGGGTATGGCGCGGCGCGCGTATGCATCCGTACGCGTTCGGCTGCTTCGACGACGTGCACGGTTTGCAAGCGGCTATGCGCGCGGTGTCCGCCGACGGCGGG
>WUUC01015500.1_pt1 | contig 12255 bp, 9 predicted proteins | sample 6278441 | NCBI WGS metagenome assembly WUUC01 (sample SAMN13675441, study PRJNA597444) | soil metagenome | isolation source: soil | place: USA: Washington | collected 2017-10 | reverse complement strand
TCTCGCTCTCGACCTGGTCCACGGGGAGCGCGACGGCGACCATGCGGCCGCCGGCCACCCGCTGGAGCAGCGATGAGCGGGCGAGGGTGATGCGCATCCCGTCCTCGGGCGGGATGATGCCCGCCGCCACCGCGGCGGCGGCCTCGCCCATCGAGTGCCCCACCACCGCGGCCGGGCGCAGGCCCCACTCCCGCCACATCTCCGCGAGCGCGGTCTGCACCGCGAACACCACCGGCTGCACCACGTCCATGTGCTCCAGGTGCGCGCCGGACTCGAGCAGCCGCCGCACCGGCACGCCTCCCTCGGCGGCCACGGGGTCGAGGCGGTCGACCACGCGCGTGAACGCGGCGTCGCGGTCGAGCAGGTCGCGGGCCATGCCGGCCCACTGCGACCCGTGCCCGGAGAAGACCCACACCGGCATGCCGGGGGCGCCGGTCGAGCCGGTGACGACGGCGGGGTGCTCCCGCTCCGCGGCGAGGGCGCGCAGACCGTCGACGAGCTCCGCCCGCCCGGTCGCGACGACGCACGCGCGGGTCGACAGGTGGCTGCGGTGGACGGCGAGGGTGTGGGCGACGTCCTCGGGCCGGGGGAGTGCCGTCCCGACGTGGTCGGCGAGCCGCCCCGCGGTGGCCCCCAGCCCGCCGGGGGAGGCCGCCGACACCGCGTGGACGACCGGCCGGGCGGTCGCCGGGCGGTGCTCGGGTGGTGCCGGTGCCGGCGGTGCCTCCTCCACGATGGCGTGCGCGTTCGACCCCGTCACCCCGAACGCCGACACCGCCGCGCGGCGCGGTCCGGCCCCGCGTTCCCAGGTCGTGGTCGCGGTGGGCACGAAGAACCGCGTGCCCTCGGCGTCGATCTCCGGGTTCCACCGGGTGAAGTGCAGGTTCGCCGGGATGACCCCGTCCCGCACCGCGAGCGCGGCCTTGATCAGGCCCAGCACCCCCGCCGCGCTCTCCGGGTGCCCGATGTTGGTCTTGAGCGCGCCCAGCGCGCACGGCACGTCCGACGAGCCGTAGGCGTCCGACAGCGCGCCGAACTCGATGGGGTCGCCCACCGGGGTGCCGGTGCCGTGCGCCTCGACGTAGCCGACGGCGCCGGGGGTGACTCCCGCGACGCGCATCGCCTCGGTCACCACCGCGCGCTGCGCCGAGCGGGACGGCTGGGTGACACCCCGCACCCGCCCGGCGTGGTTGACCGCGGTCCCGGGTGATGACGGCCAGCACCCGGTCGCCGTCGCGCCGGGCGTCGGCCAGCCGCTTGAGGGCGACCACGCCGCACCCCTCGCCGCGCACGAACCCGTCCGCGCTCGCGTCGAAGGCGGCGCACCGCCCGCGCGCGGACAGCGCGCCGGCGCGGGCGAAACCGATCAGCCCGCCCCATTCGATCTGCACGGTCACCCCACCCGCCAGCGCGAGGTCGGTCTCCCCGTCGTGCAGCGAGCGGCACGCGAGGTGCACGGCGATCAGCGACGAGGCGCAGGCCGCGTCGACGGCCAGGGACGGCCCGTTGACGTCGAGGATGTAGGAGATCCGCCCCGGTGCGCCGGACGGGATCGCGGAGATGCCGTGGTAGATGTTGAAGTCCGCGAGGGTGAACCGCTTCGCGTAGTCGGCGCCGGAGATGCCGACGAACAGCCCGGTCCGCGACCCGGCCAGCGACCGCGGCGGCACGCCCGCGTCCTCCAGGGCCTCCCAGGTCGTCTCCATCAGCAGCCGGTGCTGCGGGTCGACGCTGGGTGCCTCCTGCACCGGCACCCCGAAGAACCCCGGGTCGAACAGGTCGACGTCGTCGAGGAACGAGCCGCTGCCCAGCGCGGCCGAGCCCGCGAGGTCGGCGGGCACCACCCGCTCGTCGTCGCGCCAGCGCCGGCCGGGGTCCGAGCCCGCCACCACGTCACGGCCGTCCAGCAGCAGCTGCCACAGCTCGCGCGCGGACGTCACGCCCCCGGGGGCTCTGCAGGCCGTGCCGACGATCGCCACCGGTGCCTGCTGCCGGGCGGTGCTGTCCGCTGTCATGGAGGGGGTCCCTTCTCGTTCCGGTCCGGTGGTCACGGGAGGATGCCGACGACCGCCAGCGCCGCACGGGCCGTGCGGGTGCCAGCAGGTCGGGGATGGTGCTGGTGCCGGTGAGGTAGGAGTCGACCCTGCGCCACACCGGCGGGACGGCGGTCAGGGCGGTGTGCACGATGCCGGGCCGCCGGGTGAAGACGTCCATGATCCGGCGGGAGGCCCGCATCTCGGCGCCGAGCGTGGCCCGCACCGCGGTGACGTACCCGGCGCGTGCCCGCGCCAGGTCCGCGGCGCCCTCCGCCCGCGCGATCGCCGCGGCGGCCTCCCCGGCCCACCCGCCCGACCGCAGCGCGAAGGAGATCCCCTCCCGCGACCAGGGGTCGCACAGCCCGGCGGCGTCACCGGCCAGCAGGACCCGGTCCCGCGCGAGCGGCGAGTCCTGCCCGCGGCAGCGCGTCAGGTGTCCCGTGTCGTGCAACGGGGTCCGGTGGTCGAGCCCGTGGCGCCGGAGGAACTCGCGCAGGTAGGACTTCGTCGCCTCGCCCTGCCCCCTCGCGGCCACCACACCCGCGGTGCAGATGTCGCCCTTGGGGAACACCCAGCCGAAGGAACCCGGCAGCGGCCCCCACTCCATCAGCATGCGCCCGCGCCACCGCGACGCCACGTGCCGGTCCACCGGCACCTCGACCTCGAGGGCCAGGTCCACCTGCTCGCACCGCACGCCGACGTGCCTGCCGATCCGGCTCGCGCTCCCGTCGGCCCCCACGACCGCGCGGGCCCGCACCAGGTCACCGGCCCCGGTCCGCAGGGTGACGACGTCGCTGCCGTCCTCGACCGCCATCACGGGCGTCCGGTCCCGCACCACGGCACCGGCCTCGGCGGCCGCGCGGGTGAGGGCGGCGTCGAGCTCGTCGCGGAACACCATCCGGCACGGCAACGGCCCGTCGGACCGCATGGTGCGCTGCCTGCGGCCCGCGAGCCCGAAGGTGACGGCCTCGATCTCGTCGTGGACCGTGACGCCCAGGCCGGCGGGCAGGTGCTCCTGCGAGCACCCGATCAGCCCGCCGCCGCAGGTCTTGTAGCGCGGGATCGCGGCGCGTTCCAGCAGCAGCACCCGGCAGCCCGCCTCGGCCGCCACCCGCGCCGCACCGGCACCGGCAGGCCCGGCACCGACGACCACGACGTCCCAGACCGCACCGCCGGACCAAGGCGTTCCCATTCAGCCACCATTTCCCGGGATTGACCCAATACGTACGACGACCGCCCGAAAAGGGCGGCCAGGCAGAATTGGAAGCTAACAATCACGAGACAACGGTGTGAAGGTCGAAAGCGCAGGTTAAGTCGTCGGGATGGCGGCGCCACCCCGTACGGCTACCGGTGATCACTTCAGGTGAGAAACAGCGCGCGACCGCATTACCTCGTCGGGCGTCGAGCCCGCGAAGAGGTGTTGTCATTCGAATTCGACCGGGCAACCGGAAACCGCACCGACTACGATCCCGGCATCACCCGGGCCGACGCCTGCTCGTGGCGCACATCGGTCAGTTCGGGTGGAGCCGGTTCGCGGGGACGATCTGCTGCGGGGTGCCGGGGCTCGACCAGAGGAGTTTCATCGACGCCTCGCCGCCCTGTTCGGTGTGCTCCAGTCTGATCGTGTGGCGGCGGCCCGCGGTCAGGGGCACGGTCGCGTGGTCGATCGCCGGGCCGTGCGGGGTGGGGTCGGCGATGACGAGCCTGCCGTCGACCCACAGCCGGACCGTGTCGTCGGACAGGGTGGTGAACGTGAAGGTCTCGCTGCGGGGCGCTTCCACGGTGCCCGTCCAGCGCGACGAGAACGTCTCGGCCGGGATCGCGGTCGCCGGGGAGCCCGTGAACTTCCAGTTGTAGTTCACCGTCCGGTCCGTCCTGGTGACCGCCGGGGTGCCGGAGAACGCCGAGTTCGGCCAGAACCGCGCGGTGAGGCCGCTGCCGTCGGCCCGTCCGGCAGGCAGGGCGGTCCGCACGGTCAGCTCGATCACGGTGGCCGTCCCGCCGGTCGGACCGCCTGCCGGGGTGATCGTCACGGCGTTGCCGTCGCGGCGGACCTGGACCGCCTGGTCGCTGCCTAGCACCCGGGCGGCGGTGACGTCGAACGGCGCGAGCGCGTCGAGCCGCAGCGGACTGCCCCAGTCGTACACCGACGCGTACAGCCTGTCGCCGTTGCGGCTGACCGCGCCCCACGCCGGATCCGCGACGATGCCCGGTTCGCGCGCGCCGTACACGGCCTGCCCGTTCGCCCGCAGCCAGTCGCCCACGGCCCGCAGCCGGGTGACGGACTCCTGCGGCACCACGCCACGCGGATCCGGCCCGACGTTGAGCAGGTAGTTGCCGCCCCGGCTCGCGATGTCGACCAGGTTGCGCGTGAGGCCGGACGGCGGCTTCCAGTTCTGGTCCCACCGGGCGAACCCCCACGACCCGTTGAGCGTCATGCAGCTCTCCCACAGCTGCCCGGCCACCGGCGCGGCGGGGATCTCCTGCTCGGGTGTGCCGGTGTCGCCGTCGACCAGGCGCCGTTTGCCGACCCGGTTGTTCACCACGATGCCGGGGTCGAGCGAGCGGACGTAGGACTCGAGCTCCTCACCGTCGCGCTCGGTCCACGGGTTGTTCGGCCGGTCAGTGGACCACTCGCCGTCGAACCACAGGACGGCCGGGTCGTAGTTGTCGACCAGTTCCCGCAGCTGGGCGTACATCCGCTGCCGGTAGCGCGGGAACGTGGCCGGGTCGGGGAAGTCGGGGTCGTGCCAGTCCCAGATCGAGTAGTAGAAACCGAGCTGGATGCCGCGTCGGGCGGTCGCGGCCTTCAGCTCGGCCATGATGTCCCGCGTCGGCGTGAACGACGAGTGGTCGCGCAGGTTCCAGTCGTTGACGGCGGTGGGCCACATGGCGTAGCCGTCGTGGTGCTTCGACGTGACCACCACGTACTTCTGCCCGGCGTCCTGCGCCGCCTGCGCGATGGCCTCCGCGTCGAACGCCGCCGGGTCGAACTGCCTGGCGAACCCTTCGTAGGTCTCCCGGGGGATCGCGCAGTTGCGCTGGATCCACTCCGCGTCGCGGCACACCGAGCCGTCCGGCCGGGTGTACTCCCCGGCGAGGTGGGAGTACACGCCGAAGTGGATGAACATCCCGAACCCGGCGTCGCGCCACCACCGGGTGCGCGCCGAGGTGAACGGGTCATCGATCGCGTGGTTGGTGCCGGGCCCGGCCACGGGCTGGGCCACCACGGCCGCCGGTGAGGTGAGCACGAGCGGGATCACGAGCAGCAGCGGGACCACCCGGAGTCGTCGGGACATGCGCTCCTCCTCGTCGAGGTTCGCCCCCGACTCTAGGAGCAGAGACATCAGATGTATACGACCGAGTGGAGGGTGTTCTCGTCGCAGAAGGTAGTCGAAGGGTGAGATCATCCGATCTCTGGGCGATGAGGTCCGGGCGCGGGGTTCGAGGCGGCCGGGCTGGGTATGTCTGATGTCGGGTGAATCGAGCAGAGGAGAACGCGATGGCCGGCTTTTTCAACCGGATCAAGAGCTTCATGCGCAGTCCCAAGGGGCAGCAGATGACCAACAAGGCGCGCGACATGGCGAAGGACCCGCGCAACCGCGAGCGCGCCCGTCAGGCAGCGCAGAGGTTCCGCCGCAAGCGCTGAGACGGCCGAGGCGCCGGAACCGGGTATGCCGGTTCCGGCGCCTCGGTCTGTGTTCCACCTCTCGACGAACTCACCCTCGCGCCCGTCGGCATCGTCGGCGGCGATCGTCCGATAAGGACGTCTACTTCGGACAACGCACAGTGCTGGATCCAGTACCTTCCGTCATCGATGGACGCTGATTTTCCAACTGTGACGCCCATTACTTGACTTGTCCACAAGCGACCGGTTTGACTGCCGGGCACCAACACGCCTCAGGACAAACGAACACATCCACGGCGAGCACGCGTTGCCGCCGTCCGGAGCTGCCCTGTCGCCGGCACTGCTCCGATCCCGCCGCGACATCGCGACGCGCCAGGCGCGCCGCGTAGGACGCCTGCCCGCCGCACGAGTGGAGGCCGTCATGCCCCGGTTACCGGTTTTTCGGGTGCTCACCTCGTTTCTGGTGGTCCTCGCCGGCACGGCGGCCACGCCGGCCGAGGCGGGAGCCGCGGGTTCCGCCGGGACCGTGCGCTCGTTCTGGCTGCACATGAACAGCACGCCGACCACCGGCGAGGTCCTCGCGGCCGAGGCCGGGCGGCGCGACCACGTCGTGCTCAACGCCTGGGAAGGACACCTGGTCCCCGAGCTCAAGGCCGCGAACCCGGACATCCAGGTGTTCGTCTACAAAGACCTGTCCTCCACCCGCAGCTACGCGTGCCGCGACGGGGCCGACGACCGCGACCTGCCGACCGGGATCGGGTACTGCGACGCCGACGACCACCACCCGGAGTGGTTCCTGCTCGGCCCGGACGGGAAGCGGTTCGAGTACAGCGGATATCCGGGTCACTGGCAGATGGACGTCGGCGACCCCGGCTACCAGCAAGCGTGGGCCGACAACGTGGTCGCCGACAGCACCGGAGCCGGGTTCGACGGCGTCTTCATGGACAACGCGCTGTTCTCGTGCGACGCCTACCACGTCGGCGTGTGCCCGCGGGAGTACCCGACGGACGCGGCCATCCAGGGCGCGTACCGGTCGATGCTCGCGAACCTCGGCGCCCCGGCAGGTCCCTACCGGGCGGTCGCCGACGACGTCTTCCGCCGGGACTTCGCGTGCGGTGCGGCCGTCGTCAACGCCCGCCGCACCGGCACCGCCCCGGTGACCGTCGAGCTGGGCGGCCGCTACCTCGACCCCGACTCGGCGACCGTGACTTCCGTTGCCCTGCCCGGAACTTCCGGCGCGGTACTGCGGAAGCCCTGCCCAGCACCGTCGCCGGGACTCAGCCCTGGCACCGGCGCCGGTAGTACGCAACGGTGACCGCGCCCAGCAGGGGCGCCCACAGCAGCAGCGGGAGACAGCACGCGACCAGCAGAACGTGCCCCCTGCCGACGAGAAGCTCATGTCCCCCATGTACGGGAAGTCCCGGAACGCCCCCGTCCAGATGACCGCCGGCGCGATCGCGCCGAGCCCGGCGGGCACGAACGGCGCCACGCGCCGGCGCGGATCGGCCTGCTGAGCTGGAACGATGGTGCGCGCCATGATCCGAGTCCCGGGCGGGCGCCCGGAACCCGCCTCCCCCGCGGGTACCGGTCCGCTCCACCGCGAGAGCGGTTCGCGCCGGCGCACCGGCTGACTGGCTCTACCGGCACACGATCCGCGCGCTAGGCCTTTCGCCGACCATGGAGGAGTAGCACGAGCTCGCGATTCCGGTAACCGGCGTGCGGTCAGCACAGCCCGGGCAGATCCACGCTCTGCGGCTTCACATCCCTGACGTGGAAGCGACAGCTACGGTCAGGGGAAAGCCATGCACACCGCCATCGCTCCCTCCGTCCACATGGTACGGAAGGACACCGCGCACCGTTCGACGGCGCTCGTACTGCTGGCCGCGGTCATCGTGCTGGACCAGGTGGTCAAGGCATGGGCCTGGCGGAGCACCTCCACCGCGCGCATCAACTACGGGGGCAACGCCTTCGTGGGCGACACCGTGAGCCGGTGGTACGCGGACCCGGTGACCGGGGCGGTGCTCGACCTGCTGGACTTCGGCCTGCTGGCCGCCGCGGTGGTGGTGCTGCTGCACGGCAGGCGCCCGACCGCCGTCCTCGTCACGGGATCCCTGATGGTGGGCGGGTGGATCAGCAACCTCGTGGACCGGCTCGGCCTGCACCACCTGACGGCGCCGGGCAGCGTGCGCGGGGCCGTGGACTTCATCCCCCTCGGGGGGATCTACTACAACGTCGCGGACGTGTTCATCGTCTGCGGGACGCTGCTGCTGATCCTGAGCGTGTGCGCCACGAGCTGGTCGGCGGGCACGGGCTCGCCGGCACCGAGGACGCGCCTGCGGGCACGCGGCTGGATGTCGACGATCGCCACCGGGGTCGGCCTCGCCGTCGTCGTCGCGATCGGCGCCGTCAACTACGGCGGCGTCACCGCCCCGGACGCGGAGGCCGGCACGGTCGGCGAGCGCTGACGCCCCTGGAGGACCCGTCGAGACGGGCCCTCCAGGACATCGACGTCAACTCCAGAGCTTCGGGTACCAGATGATGTCCCGGTTCGACAGGAGCCGCAGGTCCCAGTACATGACGGTGAACACGCCCGCGACGATCAGGCCTGCGGCGGTCAGCACCACCGTGCGGCGCGGGTCGGCCGTGAGCCACCTGCCCAGCGCACCGCCGAACACCGCGGCCACGACCACGAGCAGTACGGCCATCACCAGGATGTTGCCGACGGACTGCAGCACGAAGGCCGCGGCGCCGTAGAACGGGTCCCCGCGTTCGGCGGCGTCGCGGAACATGTGCCGGAACAACGGGTACGGGCGGCCGATGAGGAATCCCCCCACCAGGACGCCCAGGAACACCATGCGCGCACGGGTCCGGTCGCGGAACGGGTCGGGCACGATCTTCAGCGCGGCGAGCCCGAGGTAGATCATCGCCAGCCCGATCAGCCCGAACACGATCATCGACTGGATGCTGCGCGCGGACAGTTCACCCGGGATGTTCTGAGCCGTGGAGAACTGCGGCATCGACGTGCCGACGAGCCCGACGACGGCGCCGTAGATCGCGGACACCGCCACCATGCCGACGGACAGCCACAGCAGCGGACCCAGCGCCGCCCTGGACCGGTCGCGCCAGGTGGGTGCCCGGCCGAGCATGGGCGCCAGGGTGCCGAACACGGCGATGTTGCACGCCGTGAAGGTCCCCGCGAGCCCGGTGACCAACGCGAACAGGATCCCGGCGGCCACCCCGGTGATCTCGGTGCTCTCGGCGTCGTGGCCCAGCAACGTGTTCGCGACGTTCTGCCCGATCACCCCGTCGACGAACCTGGCCGACCACAGGACGGTCAGCAGGAACCCGGCCAACGCGGACAAACCCACGACGAGCCACCGCCGTGCGGGCACCGCCTCGTCCACGGCACTCCGTTCCGGACGAGGCTGTATCTCGGTCGTACTCACGGAATTCTCCTTCGGACGCAGCGGAAACAGAGAGGTACCGGCACCGGGAAAACCAGAACTCCTCGATCAACCTACCGTCGAACCGGACACGCCTCTGGCTCCGTTCGGCCCATCTGGGAGGCGTCCCAGCAGCGCACTAGAACGCCTCCGGTGATCGACCATGAATTCGCGTTCGCACGCATTCCCGCTGACGAGTAGCCACCCGGGCACGCTTCGCGGAGGAGTCGTAGGACTCTGGCAGAGCCGTGCCGAGGAGCCCACGATGGGCGGACCAGGTCGGAGAAGCGGAGCGAAACCATGTCTGCCCCGACGACGTCCGGAGACTCCGGCTGGACCGAACGCCCGCCCCTGCGGCAGGGCCGCGCAGGACTGTCCGCGGTCACAGTGGATGACCGGATCCTGGCCATCGGCGGCTTCGACGACGCCAACACCACGAACGCCGTCGAGAGCCGCGCCCTGTCCGGCTCGGGGGAGTGGCGGGACGTGGCGCCGATGTCCATGCGACGCGACAACTTCGCCGTGGTGGCGCTGGACGGTCGTGTCCACGTGATCGGGGGCGTCGACGAGCACGAGCACCGGTTGGCCGGCGTGGAGATCTACGATCCGCGGGCGGACCGGTGGACACCCGGCCGGGAACTCCCGAAGCGCCGGGCGGCTGCCTCCGCCGCGGTCCTCGGCGGCCTGGTGTACGTGGCCGGAGGAGCTCTCAACAGCAACTCGCCCACGGCCACGGTGGTCGTCTTCGACCCGCGGACGGGCGGGTGGCGGTCAGCGGCGGAGATGGGCACGGCCAGGGCACAGCTCAGGCTCGTCGCGTCGGGGCAGTACCTCTACGCCGTCGGTGGCCGGGGCACCGGCGCGTCCCTGACCGTGGTCGAGCGCTACGACCCCGCGTCGGACAGCTGGCGCACCCTCAGCCCGATGCGGGACAACCGCGCGGCGGCCGGGGTCGTCGCGACCGCGGTCAGGAACCGGCGGGTACTGGTCGCCGTCGCCGGTGCGGTGTTCGGTGAGGACGGCGGGTTCGTCGAGGGCCGCCGCACCACCGAGGTGTACGACATCGAGCGGGACACCTGGACGACGCTGGAGGTCCTCCTGCCGGAGGTTCGCGCCTCGCAGGGGTGTGTGGTCGACGGGGACGGCGCGGTACTCGCCATCGGAGGTGGTACCGCCACCGATGGCGTCACCCGGTTCCTCCGTGACGTCGACGCGCTGTCCCTCAGATGAGCCTGTCGGCTCTCGCGGTCAGTTCACCTGGCCCGCTCCCGCGTGCCGGGAGACCAGCGCCGGTACGTACCGGGCCGGTGTGATCCGGGTGTGCAGGGTCGGTGTCCACCCCGCGTCGCCGGTCAGGTCCGGGTCGTGGGTGGCGTTGTACGTGGCGACGAGGTCGAGGGGTTCGGTGTGCCTGCCGGTCAGCAGCAGGTTGTCCCGCGCCGTGATCGCGGTGCCTCCCCAGTCGTGGAGCAGGTCGCCCGGGGCCACGGCCTCGTCGAGGGCGAACACGTTGCTCTCCGCGACGATCGCCGACTCCACCCCCACGCCCAGGGCGTAGCTGAGGGAGGCGGGCAGTTCGTAGAGGTTGTCGTAGACGTGCACCTGGCCGAACCGCACCCGGGGCAGGCGTTGCAGCACGTCCCGGAAGTGGTTGTGGTGCACGGTGACGTTCAGCTTGCCGCGGTCGTTGGCCGGGTTGTTCGTCGACCCGATCAGCATGGTCTTGTCGTGGTCGGCGAAGCGGTTCCACGACACCGTCAGGAAGTTCGACGCGTTGGTGATGTCGAGCGCGCCGTCGTGCACCTGGTACGGCCGGCCGAAGTGGACCGGCTGGGCGCTGTCCGGGTTGCCGCCGTCGGTGAACGTGTTGTGGTCCACCCACACGTGGGTCGACCCGGTGACGGACACATTGTCGTACGCCGAGTTCCAGTTGCCAGCCGAGCCGTCGGTCGGGTCCCACAGCGGGAAGCAGTCGGCCGCGTCGACGAACGCGAGGTTGCGGACGATGACGTTGTCGGCCTTGTCCACGTGCAGGTTCAGTCCGGAGAGGACGGCGCGGCCCAGGCCGACGAGCGTGGTGTCGGAACCGACCTTCACCTTCACCTGCCGGGCCTGGTTCGCCGCCGACGCCACCCGGGCCGCCTCGAGCGGACCCGACGGCCTGGTCTCCCTGCCCCACACCGCCGGGTCGTACGCGGCCAGGTACGCCTCGAGGGAGTAGCCCTCGGCGGCGTAGTCCGCGCAGCCGAGCGGGTTGCCCAGATCGTCGGTGTTGCCGTCGATCCGGCCGCGCACGAGGATGATCCTCGGGGCGGGTGCGGCGAGCGCGGCGACGAGCTCGGCGCGGGTGCCGACCAGGTGCACGTGGTCCGGCGGCGCGGCCGAACCACCGGTGGTGCCCGCGCCCTCCGCGGCCCAGCCGTCACCCGGCGGCAGCACCTGCCGTCCCAGCGGCACGCCGGGGCCGGCCGCCGCGGCCGCCGGGGTGGTGATCACCAGGGCCGTGGCGAGCGCCCCGAGCAGGATTGCTCTCATGTGGACTCAGCTCCCGATCCTGCCGACACCGGCACCCGCCATGACGATGCCCTTGACGTTGTTCGGGTCGTCCAGGGTGTAGTCGTAGTAGGCACGCGGCTCCTCGACGCTGCCGCTGCAGTCGGGCTGCCCCGACTCGCCCGCGAACACGTTGTTCCGCGCCACGCAGCGTCCGGTGGGGCCCGCGTAGTGGTTGGACACCGGCTCCTCGACGTTCTCGAAGTAGTTGCCCTCCACCACGCAGCCCGCGTCGGCCTGGCAGGCGACGCCCACGTCGGTGTTGTGCAGGTAGTAGTTGTTGTAGAGGTGGACCGGCTCGCCGAAGCGGACGCGGGGGTTGCGTTGCGGCGTCTCGTCGAACCAGTTGTGGTGGTAGGTCACCTTCAGCCTGCCGATGTCCTGGGCGCCGTTGCCGTCGTCGTGGCCGAGCAGCATGTTCTTGGTGTGGTCGTGCGTGTGGTTCCACGACACGGTGACGTAGCTGGAGCCGCGCTTGATGTCGATGGCGCCGTCGTAGCCGCCGGACAGGTCGCTGTGGTCGATCCACACGTGGTGGGAGAACATCTGCACGTTGATCGCGTCGTCCGGCCAGCCGCGGAACACCAGGTTGCGC